>Ga0065711_1044584_pt1 | contig 14010 bp, 7 predicted proteins | sample Hoacrofraction12_FD_59098 | JGI IMG/M metagenome (GOLD analysis project Ga0065711, IMG submission 59098) | Hoatzin crop microbial communities from Cojedes, Venezuela - Epithelial fraction 12 v2 (version 2) | ecosystem: Host-associated > Birds > Digestive system > Esophagus > Crop | place...
AAAAAAAAAAAAAAAAAAAAAAAATCATTTCCTAGGCAGCAACTTACCATTTATATGAATCAACAATATTTAAATGAAAGAAAATCCCAAGATTTCTCTACAGAAACAGTGGCATACAAACACTAACTGCTTCAACTCATTTGTTCACAATTCTACCATTAGTCAATAACAAAAGCCTTGAAAAACATGGAACTTGTACATGTTAAGCAATTCCTTCCTTTCCAAAATCCTCTTAACCTCACCTCCCGATACCTGAAGGGGAAATACAAGACATTACACATTTAAGTTGAAGACACGAGGCATCTCAAACATTAATTTTTTTTTTTTTTTAATATCTTGCTTCTTCACAATCTAGGAATTGTTTTCAAAGGTTTTTTGATCATGTCTTTCATCATACCCCTCTTAGATATAACTGTGTCAGGAGCTGTCCTTCTAAAAAAGTCTTATGATTTGTCTTCCTGTATACTCTTGTCTGCACCAGTCAATTTCCTTAACTAAATGATCCCAAGTATTCCAAGTCTAATACTGCAGAAAACAAAGCTCTATCTTGACCAGATATTACAATTTATTCTCCATGAAAAACAAGTGGTGATAAAACTAGAATATTAGCATTTTTCAAAATAAAGTCAAACGAGGGGGGAAAGAACTGGGCTTCAAGTTCCACCAGCAGTTCTTAGAAAACTGGCAATGTGAACCCTCAAAACAATTAGACAGAGTTATGAATCAACATAACGATTTCCCATAACACTAGTATCAGTAAGGAAGGGAATCTTGTGTTTAGCTGTAAGGAAAAAGAAATAAACTAATCCCCTTTCCCTATCCTCTTTCTTCCCCAGATGACCTATAGCGTACAATTAGGAGGGCAGGACTAAAAGCTCAATCCAGCAGAGAGAAAAGGGTAGGGAAGTATTTCTATACTTTTGTTGTTACACAAGATTGACAACTGTTTAAACTGAAAAATGTGCATCTTCAACAAGTACTTAAACTTAATGCCAAGAGTAACAACCACAGAAAAGCCGAAACTTAAAAATAGAGTACGTGCTTGTAGTTCATGTTCTATTGGACGGCAGTTTGGAATTTAACATCCTTCCCTCTTTCTACCTACTCTTAGTTCTACAAGTTTCAAGTTACTGTCCAAGCATGTCCTTCAGCGGTATAATGCTGAATACAAACCTTTGTTTTGTTTCCAAATTACTTTCATCGTTTTCGTTGACATTCACAGTTTCGTTATGCCACGCTGTTGCTCCCAATCCTTTAGACACTACCTGTTTTGTGGCTGCCTGTGAGAAGTGGAATCAATACTTTAATTTTAAAGCCAGCTGCTACCTCGGTAGTAATTCATACTAAGATTAATGTGTACTATCAGGACTAACAGTGCTTATTTCACAGACCCTTCAGAGGTCCTACCGTTTAAATAAACAGTTTAAAAACCAAAAAACCCAAAAAACTGTAGTGTTAAGTTGAAATCCATTGAGACTGCAAATACTATCAACGTACTCCAAAGTCTGTTTTTTATAACTAGATTAGAAACTGAAAACTGACAGACCTCACAAGTTCATCTAGTTCTGTAGGGCATGGCAGGATCAAGCATACCTATACCACTCCCAAGATCTACATCTAATCAGACTTTAGGCTTGAAGTGTAAGGTTTTCTGTATTAGTGAAAGAATTTTGTAACATCCTGCCTAAACTTTTAGCCACAAACTAAGATTATTTCTGCTGCATTCCCAAGGTGAGGAAGGAGTAGTTCATTACTCTTTATAGAGCGTTCTGAGAATCACAAGATTTGTACTTTTCCCAAGATTCCTTCCACCTACTTGCTATAATAAATAACACCTTCAAAAAACCCCCAAAACCAACCACTCTGTCCACATGAGGTCATTCTTGACACTTTGCTATCAACTTTCTTCTCTGGCATCTTAAAGTACACTTCCTGCCCAAACCATGGAAAAATTCTGGTTGTACACCATCATTACTAAGCAGAGCCCAACCACCTTCCACCCAACACTGTTTATACATCCCAAAAGGTGACCTGCTTTGCAACGCTCAAATATCAAAATTATTCAAAGTTGACAAATTCACTACAGGCCCAATATTAATTCTTTTTCTGCTTAGCCAGTTGCTCCCACTTTTTGACTATTTCTTCTTTCAGGGCTTGCTTTTGCCTGCTGTTTATTTTCTGTCACCCATCCAATTTTCAGTCTTCTTGAAATCTTAACCTGTCTTTCACATTAGCTTGCAGAATCTCTCAACACTTATGAGTCAGATAATATAAAAACATTCTTTATTTCACTCATTCAACCATGAAAATACTGGAACGTGTTCTGGTCACAGAATACTTCTAATAACTAAAGAAAAATGTTCCACTGTCAGAAATTTCATAACTACCCAACCTACCACATCTTTCAGCTGTAAGTTTTCAAAATACTGTCTCTTTTACAGTGGTTGATGGTAGCAAAAGAGGTGTGAAAGTGAGGACATGTTTCCATACAGATAAATGGATAGAAGGGATTTAGTTAAAAAAAATTAAATCCATTCATTGTATTTTAAAATGTAACAGTAGCTTTCAAATTGTACTTGTCCCTAAAAATACTTATTTTGAAGAGAAGTGAGAGTTATAAAGAAAAGTTAAGTATTCAGATCAACACCTTCTTGGTATCGGTCCTTTTTCTTTGTAATGCATTATCTGCAGGCTGTTCTTACAGCAGCTAACCTTTAAGGGCTTCCTGAAGCACAAGAACTTGTATCAACAGTAGGAGCTGCCATCTTGCAGATTCCAAGCTTGACAATAACCTAGAAAAAGCAGCCTACAAAACAGTCTAGCAATGGAGACCACCTTATACTTCTCCGTATGACACCAGAGGAAAGAGAAGAGAGATCAAGTTAAAGCTAGGGTGTTTCTCTGTAGAGAATACAGGGTACCCTGCTGGGAAACAGTAATGTGTATTGCACAGCAGAAATGGGAACTCTGTACAAAGTGGTCTCCTCCATATCCCCAAGCAACTCAGTCCAAAGTAAAAAGATTTCAGAAGTAAGATCTGAAACACTGGTGCAGACAGTAGCATGGATGCACAGGCAGTGGGGGTGCAACACAGAGGACCTAGATATGCTGGCATACAGTTCTGGCCCTTCTCCAACACCTCCAAACCTCCATCTCCTCTTAGACTCAAAGAAATAGCCTGGAAAAATAAACTTGAAAACTGACAGCCGAGTGAAACCATTAAAAGTTATTCCTTTTATTATACTTTGAATACATTTATTAAGCTCTCTAGTCTCTCGTTCTGGCAAGAAAACGAAAACCCTAGAGGAACTTCAGGTTTGTTTATTTAAAATTTGATTCTTATTACCTTTAGATGTTTGTGCTTTTGTAATTGAGTAATTCAATATTCTTTTATAGGAAGTAAATATAAGAGAAATTCTTTACAATCCTCCTGAAGATGAACTGCAGAAGGAATGTTGTTCTTGCCAATTTTAAATCACTTCTCAGCAAGATGATTTGTAAGGAGCTTTTTTACCTACGGGAAAACAGCAATAATAGTCTTCTATCTCCTAACTCCTCTGACATTCCTAAAGCTTTTAGCCAAATTAACAGATCTTGATCTTTTACTTTTAGTATGAGAAGTCATATAGATTTAAAGAAAATAAACATTAAATATATAGTTACACTAAGTTTTAAGGAGTCTCAGATCAGAACTGCTTCTCTTAAGCATAATTAAAACCAGGTCTGTTATTAGTGTATGTTTATTTCCCCCTAACTATTTTTCTAATCAAAACAATTGTGGAAAAAACATTCACAAAAGATATTTTAAAGGAGTCTTACTCCTACTAACTTTCTCCTACACATATACTCAACCTTTTTTTAATTAATAAGACACTCTAAAGGAAGACAAAGCTTCCTTCACATTCAATACAATAATTGAACATTGTCTAAACTACTCCATTGAAAGCATTTCTCTAATCTTATCAAGTACTGCTTTTGAAATAAGTTTTGAAAATAGTTTTGACATACCTGTATTAAGAAGTTAGTTTCATTTTCTTTCATGAAAAGTTCAGCATAAGACTTGATTTTACTCATCAAGAGATTGTAACTGAAGCTTTGGAGAAGGGGAACATACGGATCCTTGCTCTTAATTATGGTTGCCAGCTTCACCCTTAAAGGCTAAGAAAAGCACAGCTTTATAAAACACAAAAATCCATCCTGCAGTAAACTTGTTACCTACAGTAAACAGCACATAAATAAAACTAAACAAGATGAATATCTAGTTTTCTGAATATGCCTATACAACTTCATGCTACAGTTTGAAAGGGTTATAAAGTTAACAAGGCATACCAGGAGTTTACTTTATATGCTCAATAACTGGTAAGCGTAGCTTTCCAGACATCCTCATTTTCAATTGCTTTAGGAACAACACTGAAAGCAGGGTTGTTAACAGAGCAAAAAGATCCAGAAAAGGCCACTCATTACCGGGTTCTCTTTTCTCATTTGCTGCCTCAAAAGGATTGCCATTGAAAGGGGGTTACAGAGTTCAGGAAAAGGGACTATTTAGTATAGTGGCATTAAGGACACATCAATATTGATAAACACAACTTCACATTTTGTCTACGAACCACTCCAAATCCTATGGACACCAATATAGCCAAGAATTAACTTCTGTGTACAGGCTGTATTCTTATTTACTAATTTGAAGGCTATTACAACATCCTACACTTTCCAAACATCTGAACAAGTTACACACATGTTACTATTTACATAGAACATGTGTCCTAATATACATATCAGTGGAAGACACAGGCAGCATTTTTTTGTCCTTTTTTCTTTCTGCTTGTAGTCTTTTTGCGCTTTTCTCCATCCCAGCAAATCCAGGGGTGTGCACTAGCTATTATTTTCAAGAGATAGGCACTCAAACTTGCTTCTTGCTGAATGATGCAGTCAGCACCAAACCAGGAGGTGGCCTGAGCCACGTATGTTATCTTTTCCAGATAGAGGCATAATAACATCTACTCTATGTAAGAGGGGCTTCTACAGGTATGTCAGCCAGAAAAGGAAGGTCAAAGAAAGCATACCCCCCCAGCCCCACCCCAGTGAGCAAGACTGGCGAACTGGTAGCAACAGGCAAGGAGAAGGCTGAGGTACTCAACTTTTTGCCTCAGTCTTCACTGGCAACCTCTCTTCCCCCACCTCCTGAGTGGATGGACCGCAAGACCGGGACTGAGGGAGCAAAGTCCCTCCCACTGCAAAAGAAGATCAGGTTCGTGACCGCCTGAGCATATATAAGTCTATGGAACCTGATGAGATACATCCCAGAGTCCTGAGGGAACTGGCTGATGTAGTTGCCAAGCCAATCTGCATGATATTTGAAAAGTCACAACAGTCAGGTGAAGTCCCTGGTGACTGAGGAAAGGGAAACATTGTGCCCATTTTTAGAAAGGGTAGGAAGGAGGGCCCTGGGAACTACCGACCTGTCAGCCTCACCTCTGTGCCTGGGAAGATCATGGAACAGATCCTCCTAGAACCTGTGCTAAGGCACATGGAGGACAGGGAGGTGATTCGAGACAGCCAGCATAGCTCCACCAAGGGCAAGTCCTGCCTGATCAACCTAGCGGCCTTCTGTGATGGAGTGACTACATCAGTGGACAAGGGAAGAGCTACAGATGTCATCAGTCTGGACTTCCGTAAAGCCTTAGACACAGTCCCCAACAACATCATTCTCTCTAGATTGGATGAGGAATTGGCTGGATGGTCACATCCAGAGGGTAGTGGTCAATGGCTCGGTGTCCAGACAGAGATCAGTGAGAAGTGGTGTCCCTCAGGGGTGTGTATTGGGACCAACACTGTTTAATATCTTCATCAATGACATAGACAGTAGGACTGAGTGCACCCTCAGCAAGTTTGCAGATGTCACCAAGCTGAGTGGTGCAGCTGACATGCACAAGGGAAGTGATGCAGACAAACTTGAGAAGTGAGCCCGTGTGAACCTCACGAGGTTCAACAAGGCCAAGTGCAAAATGGGTCGGGGCAGCCCCCGTTATCGATACAGGCTAGGGGATGAAGGGATTGAGGGCTGCCCTGCCGAGAAGGAATTGGGGGTACTGGAGGATGAAAAGCTGGACATGAGCCACCAGTGCGTGCTCGCAGCCCAGAAGGCCAAACATATCCTGGGCTGCATTAAGAAAAGCATCAAGGGAGGGCATTCTGCCCCTCTGCTCTGCTGAGACCCCACCTGGAGTCCTGTGTCCAGCTCTGGAGACCTCAGCACAGGAAAGACATAGACCTGTTGGAGCAGGTCCAGAGGAGGCCACAAAAACGATCAGAGGGCTGGAACACCTCTCCTATGAGGAAAGGCTGGAATAGTAGGGGTTGTTCAGCCCAGAGAAGACTCCGGCGAGACCTTATTGCAGCCTCTCAGTACGTTAAAGGGGGCTTATAAGAAAGATGGGGACAAACTTTTTAGTAGAGTGTCTTGCGATAGGACAAGGAATAATGGCTTTAAACTGAAGGAGTGTAGATTTAGACTGGATATAAGAAAGAAGTTTTTTATAACGAGGATTGTGAGACACTGGAACAGGTTGCCCAGAAAGGTGGCAGATGCCCCATCCCTGGAAACCTTCGATGTCAGGTTGGATGGGGCTCTGGGCAACCTGATCTAGTGGAAGATGTCCCTGTTCACTGCAGGGGGTTTGGACTAGGTGACCTCTAAAGGTCTCTTCTAACCCAAAGCATTCTATGATTCTATACTACAGATGCTAACGAGCTTTCCTCCCCCGAGATGCTTCAGTCTGTAGAACACTAAGCAACAGAGGCGACAGAGTGCACTGCAACGGCTCAGAAAAATTCAGCAGAGCGATTATTAGGGAGTTACAATGTCTCTACCAGCATGTTTGTACCGTCTTTACTCTGAGAAAACAGCAGTATCAATTCCCCAGAATCTACAGTAACACCTCACTTCTCGTATGAGGTGTGAAAGGGAATGAGGTTTGGACCGATGCTGCCCACAGTGAAGAACAACTGCTGCTAGAAGTATTTTACTCCCCCAAATCACCCATTATTTCTGTCAATCCCCAGCCATAAATTTCCTTTTGGATTTACAAGTGCCACAGGTCTGTAAGTGACTGCATAGGCAGTAATTCAGACCGAGGTATGCAGGCAGCATTTGCTAGCTCTGGAAACCCATTCCCCTCTTCTCCTCTGAAAATGAGAGAGCTTAATGCAAGTTAATCAAGTTACTACCTTATCGTATTCTGAGTCTGTAAATAGCCTTTCAAGAACTTCAGCAGCCTCCTTGAAATATCCGTTTTCCATATGGACTGCTACAATCTGCAACCAATATAATTGCAAGATATGCTGAAATACATTTCACCTGAGATTCAGAAAAAACAAGAGAAGTCACACTTTTACAGTTTTGTAAGACTTCCAAAATCCAGAGGATTATATATTTAATGCTTACTAACACTTATCTAATTATAACAGTTAGTTCCGATGTAATATTAAGCCTCATGTATAAAAGCCTAAAACCTCTCCATCAGGCATTTAAAAATACCTTCACTGATGCAAAATGTCCCATACTTACCTACTAAGCATTGCTTTCATCTTTCCCTGAAAGACTTTCACAGTTCCAGTAGCTGTCAACAAGTTTTTACACAGAATCATAGGTTGGAAAAGACCTCTAGTCTAGACCTTGGACATCAAGTCCAACTGTCACCCCAACACCACCATGCCTACTAAACCATATCCCAAAGTGCCACATCTACACATTTTTTGAACACCTCCAGGGATGGTGACTCAACCACCTCCCTGGGCAGCCTGTTCCAGTTTCTGACCACTCTTTCAGTAAAGACATTTTTCCTAATATCTAATCTAAACCTCCCCTGACGCAACTTGAGGCCATTGCCTCTCATCCTATCGCTCGTTAGTTGGGAGAGGAGTTCCTCTTTGAAATCAAGGTTTTCTAATATAAAGAACTAGTTTTAAGCAAAAAAGCTACTCACAATATAAAGCTCAAGATCTCTCAAATGATTTTTTTTTTTTTCCCAGATTGGCAGCTTTTTAAACAATTTTGACCTGGGACAAACAGGAACCAATTTAGATAGAAAAAGGTGCCCTGTACTATTTACTCTGTACTTGAAAATACAACAAACTTAGAAAATTCAGTTTAGCCCAAGCTTTTTGTAAAAGGAGCTCTGTTTTAGCAGAATCAACAGGCAGCATCCTAAAGCATTTTGATTAAGTCACACAGACCTGAATTTGAATCAAGCGTCGAATATCTTCATGAAGCTTTTCCAGTTTAATTTCTTCCCTTTCAAGTAAAGTCCAGAAAGACAGAGCAGATTCCAAAGGTGAAATTCTTTGTTCATTTCCATAACGGCATTCTTACGGAAAAAAAATAGAGAAAGAAAGGCATCTAAAAAACTTAAAAGGATAAAGCTAAATACATTACACTATTTGAGGAAAAAGGAATTGAAATTATGTATACTACTTATTACTTTATTGTGTATGAATAATTTTTAGTCTCTCTCTTCAGGTGTGTTTACAAGACTTGAAGTACCTGCCTTCTCCTCGGAGAGACTGGTTCTTCCCACCCTTGCTAATAACATTACTGTTGCAGTCTTAAGGGAGATTATGTGTCTGCTAATTATTGTTCACTTAAAATGCCACTTGCAATAGTACTAAGTTTAGCATCATGTATTTGGGCTGGCATTAATAATACTCTTACATTAAGCTTTGCATCAGGTATCAAAACATTTGGTATTGATACTGTTAATTTTATAATAACCACTATCCTAAGTTTTTTTTTTCCTATCTCTATATTTCCATGTCTTAACTTTTTGTTATATTTGAAGGGGTTAAACAGAGGGAAGTTCAAACAGCTTAACACAAGAGTGTCACTGAAAAAGCAGAAGCAAACTCCCATGTCATTGTACAGCTGTGCCAACACCAAGGTTTGTGCAAGCTCCCAGCAAGCAGGATCAGTGACCAGTTCTGGCAGAAATCTAGCCCAGCCAAATAACCATCCTCTCACTCTAGACAGTTTCCCAGTCTGGTCATTGCACATCTGCACAAGGGAGTGTGCCAACTTTACAGATGTGGTAGGAGCTGGCAGGTGCACAAGACTGCTTTTTCCACCCCCATGACACTGCTAGCTTAGCTCAAGATATTCACTGAGCTACAGCCTCACTTCTTCCTTCATTTTACATGACATTATAGCGGAAACTCTCTCTATATCTTCTTATTCCTTGCAGTAAGTATTTTTCAGACAGAAGGTAAACAATTTAAGCAATGCTGAAAAAATAAGAAATATTTGATACCTGCTACATTAAAAGACAAACACTGAAAATTTAAGTAGTAATATATGTACACATGCATTAAAAAAAACCCAGCACTTTCGTGTGTATCTAAATATTGTTTCAATCAAGTAATATGACACTCTGTATTAAGTTTGTTTTAATATTGTAAAAACAAAGTGTTTAACTCAAAGAGCTGGCATCTGCAACAGCCTACTCTGTTTTCAGGCTCAGCAGAGATTAATTATATTAATAATTGGAAAAGGATCAGGAAAGCTACTGTATAATATATCAGCTTTCCATGTATACTGTGCAACTACATCTGATGTAATACCTATTAAGCATATGCAATCTTCCTCACCACACCGGTCATTCTCTATACTGATAGATAAAAACAAACATTGAAGTCATATTCCCAGGTATTATATACAACAATACAGTTTTAAAGCATTATCAGAAAAGTTTCACGGTTTGTATAAGATGAAGTATTTTAATATTAGAATTTGATTCTCAAGTTGAACTACATCAAGAAGGGTGTTACTATCTGACAAGAAACGTAAGACATTTCATTTTATAAAAACAAGCCTTTGTGGCACTGCTAGGCTAGAATACACTTATTTCTTCCATGATCATGCTGGCAAGACTGCTTTTGAAGTCCTTAAGTTCCAATGAGTTGTATCAAGCAGTGAAAATTTGCAGCAAGAAAGTTAAATCCTCCAGAAACTTGAGCACAAAAGCAAAGTCAGCTTGGCTAAACGAGTAAGTTGTGAATACAGCCAAACAGGAGACATGGTAGTAAGAGTCCCAAGGACCTGCTGCCAGCTGTAAGTCTTATAGCCTTCTGTAAGAAACAAGAGCAGTCATCCTGTTCATCCATATTCTTATTCCTACCAGCTGGCCTAATTAAACCTCTAAAGCCATATCTGCAAAGAAACACACATTCTGTGCTTAAACTTACAAATATTGCTCACCAAGAGCTAGTCAATCTTTCCCAGTATACTCCTTTTGTTGATGCTACTCTGAAAAAAAAAAGATCCTTAATTTAAGACACATACAGTCATTCAAACTCAAAGTAGCTAAATCAGTCAACACAGAATAACACTGGTCCCTGCATACAGCTCAGTCCCATGTGGAATACAGACAGTCCAAAATGTAGACTTCAGTCATTTTATTTATATATATACATCTTACATGACATTATGATATACAATAAAGGTTATGTGAAAGCATACCTAATACATGTCTGTGGAAGTTTATGCAAATCTACTTAAACAAGTGAAAAAAAAGAATCAGAGTCTTTACCAAGATTTTTTCCTTCTGCAATTCTTATCAAAAGCTGACAGAGATACACTGTTTTTTTCTGATGTGTAGGCATTTTGGAGAGGCCATTAATAAGAGCTGGAAAAAAAAGAGAAAAGTTAGTCTTGCCCCAGCACTGCCACAGTGTGGATAGAAATATACTAGACACCGTGTTACCAGACTTTAATAATCTACTAAATTTCTAATTCATTGGGAAACTGATGAAGCACATTTAGTTAACATTCTTCCATGTTAAAAGAACTTAAATCATATTTAAGAATTTGACCAGAAAAACCTATCCATCTTGCAGTTCACAACAGTAACCTAGAAGTGGTAAGATGCATCAGAGGCTAATATTCATCAAATTAGAAGACCACAGTTTCTCACATAAATAAAGTTGCTTCGCCCAGCAGCTTACTATCACAGACAACTGTCTGCTCCAGAGACCATTTCTGTAGAATGCTGGCAAACATGAGCCACATGCAGGCTGGTAACACTTACATGTTGCTATAGCAACTGACAGACCAAAAGCAGTAAAAGCTACGAGGAGAGCTTAGTCAGAAATGTAAATCTTCAAGGGAAATCCTCCTTGTAAGGTTGGAAGGTCACAAGGATTATTATATATTTTAGAATGGGAGCTATCATGAGATTATTTCCATCATGCTGGTTACTGTGAACTTCATATACTGATGTGCTGGATACAGCAATTCATCTTCACAGCATAATACAGAAACATTAAAAACGGAATGTGAAGGATGTGTTAAGTGACTTGTCTAAGCTGCAGACTGAACACCCTAGTTCAGGAAGCGTTTGTGTACACATCCTGGTGTTGGGTTGGCAAAAGCCAGGATTCTGGAGCATGGGACCCTCAAGTTTTGTAGTGACACAACTAGAGTGTATAACATATGGAAGTACTTGTAAGTACTCAGCCTACTTGCTTATTAGTGTGTGATTGTCTCCTATAAGCAATGGATAAGCATGAAATTACAAAGTAATTAAATAGCCCTGAATGATCACCTAAGCTAGCATCAAGAAGGATACTGTCACGTGGGCTTGGAAGAACACATTTTACAACTGCTTCATTGAGGGCAGGCGACAGAAGAGCTTTTAATTCCTATAGCCAAAACAGGAAGTGAAAAAAAGAACATTGCTTAGAACAGCAGTAAAGTACCACTCGTTATAATCACAAATTCCTGCATCTTCCATAGCAGACAATAGAGTTCAATTTCAGAAAGAGTTTAGAGGAGTTCAGTGGTAGAGATAAGGACCATCATCACACCCTGAAGATGGAGCTAGAGCTTGGAAATTTTGGAATTAGGCAGAATACTGTAGCTGAACGATCCAACAGAACAAAACCGATCATCTTGGCAAGTAGTTTGAGATCTTTCAGCTTCCTCTGCTCTTTTAAGGTGCACCTACATTAGCGCCTTAATTCAGAGCTGGGGTGCATTTTTAAAGCAAACTTCCTGCGCTTGGTTTGTGCAATGGAGCAGTCTTGAGTACACAAACTGAATTACTTTAGAGCTATTCCAAAGAAAAAGAAGCCTCGAAATGTTTACTCTGTGGACACACGTCCTTAGCAGCAATTACCCACAAGTAATGCAGACAAACAGAAAGGGACACAGTCTTAGCAGTGCTTTCTAGACTGGTCTCCCTCACCACCTCCAAGGCAGTTTCTGCATCTATTCTTTTGTTAATAGCACTCTCAATCATAACTTGCTTTCCACCCTACAGCCACTCAAATGTATTTCTTGTCTTAGCCTTTCATTAGCTATTCCAGAAATCCAGTTCCTTGCTATATAGATAGCTATACAAGCTAGTTCAGGTATATAGACCATAATATCCTGTTCAAGGCAGGATAAGGTAGGCAAGTCATGTATCCTTGCCATGATGTCTTTAAACCCTTAGTCCCAGGTAACCTAGCTATTTCTACTTGGCAGTGTACTAAGCTGCACAGAAATATTATTTATCTCCTAATAAAGTAGCTCGTCTTGTTCCCTTTCTACATTTCTGCACTTGCTTCAGTTTGAATTGACCTTCTTGTTGACAGCCAATCATTATCTCAGTGTGTCTCACTGACATATGCAAGACTAACAGTTCTGTATTTCTACGAATAAACCACACCCACTTTTCTAATGCAATCTTCAGCCTGCACGTAGCTTTTTCCATTGGCTTTTACACTTTTGGCTTTGTAATCTTATAGCATCAACACGCCCAACTCTTTCCTCTGTTGCTGAACAGAGCCAGAACAAATTCCAAATTTGTTACTAGTTCCCAGTTCCACGTGACCTTGCATTCTGTATAATTCAATTAACTGTTTCTACTAATACAGTCCTCAAAAGTCTTCCCCTTCTTCTCAGGAGATATTCCTATCTGCTTCTGTGTTGACAGCGTCTCTGCTTCCCATCTACGTGTTCATGAAAGTTCAGTACGACTCTTCCTTTGAGCCACAGGCCCAAGGCCAAACACAGAGAAGCACCATTAATAATCTAGCAGCCCCCCATCCGATGTACTTCATTACATCTATCTTCAGATTTCTTACCTCTTACAATTCATCATATCAATCTCCTTACTAATTATTCTGCATGCCACTGTATGTGGTTCCTCGCAAAAGATTAAGCAAGTCATACTATCACAATCACTTGAGTTAAGAACACACACGCAAAAAAAAAAAAATCCCCAAAAGGTCTAACCTGGTAAATTCAGGAAAATGATTGCTAACAGAAAAACTACCATAAATCCATCAAATTTATCTGATACCTAGACACCTGCTTCCATCTACTGACTACTCTCACTCTTAAATATTTCTTATTTTCAACATGTTTTTCCATTCAAGATCCAGCCACTAGACTTCCTTCCACCTTTGTCTGCTCGACTACAGTTCCTTGAATTACTTTCAGTATTCTACCACAACCCTGAACAACAAACCCAAGAAACTCAGTGTATTTAAGTTTCTCTGCTCTGGTTTTTACCGTATTTGCATCTCTTCACCCAATCCTCTTCAAGCTTTCAGTAGCCTTGAACTCTCAGCACCCGAGGCCTCACCTTCAGTAACTGCTGGTGGTCTACAGGCAACCACGTTGTACGTTCAATCTTCCACAGAGCCAAGGCGATAGTTTAACCCCGACACTTGCATTCACCTAGTCACCTAAGAGACCTCACCCCGGCCCCTCAGTAACTGCTGCTTTACTGGAACAGGTGCAGTTTGCTTCCCTCCCTGGCCTCGTTTAACCAGGCCAGCAAAATTCCCTCAACGCGTGACCAGCTTGCAGAACGCCAGCCCGCCCCGTATCGCTCCACGGGCCGGCCGAAGCTCCTGAAAGCCCCCTCAGCGCTAGCGACCACCGTCATCGGGAGGCTAAATGCGCGAGGAAAATGGGCTCACGCGGAAAGAGAAGCAAGCGCAGGAGCCGCTCCACACGCCCCCCCCCCC
>Ga0065711_1007829_pt1 | contig 14009 bp, 14 predicted proteins | sample Hoacrofraction12_FD_59098 | JGI IMG/M metagenome (GOLD analysis project Ga0065711, IMG submission 59098) | Hoatzin crop microbial communities from Cojedes, Venezuela - Epithelial fraction 12 v2 (version 2) | ecosystem: Host-associated > Birds > Digestive system > Esophagus > Crop | place...
TTTTTTTTTTTTTTTTTTTTTTTTTTTTTAAATTTATTAGTGTCAGTGAGTTTCTCATGATTTTTGGAACCATGGACCCGGTTTGTCTCTCACTTTGTCTGTTCTCCCATCTCTATGATTCCGTTGACTTCAACTAAATCACTGGTATAAATGCATCTCAGACTTCTCTTCCAGCTAATGGAGATAGTGCTGTTGGTTGCTGGTTGGGGGTTATTATGGGGGGAGGAAGAGTTTTTGCTTCTGCTTTAAAGTGAGGAGGTGTGGTAAATCACAAGCATCTTTCTTGGGATGTAGGTAATAAATCACTCTTCCCAGGTGAAATCTTTTATTTATGCCTTGGGATTCCATTTCATTGAGGAAAGGTATGTTCTTTTGGCTTCAGCTGGGCTGCACTTTAGCAAGTGATTCAAATCAAGCTGACACTTATTAGTGAGCATGTTGAACACTTTGCTCTCAGGCACTTCACTGGTCTGCCATCATTCTCCGTTCTTCACAGATGTTTGTTCTCCTCAGGTTTCATCTGGAAGCAAAATCACTGCCTGCTCCTCATGTCAGTGGGAAGTCAACTGCAAAGGGCAGCTTGATTCTAGAGACAATGGATCACTCCCACCAGTAAAAAAGCAAATAGAAGGGGAGATTAAATAATACACTGACAGATCAGCTATAATACACTCCCAGATAAGCTTGAGCTCATTCTTCTGGTCTGAAAGTGACCAAGGAAACCTCTTATTATCATTTATTAGGTGTTGAGCTCTGTCACCAGCCCCAGTGTTGCACAGTACAGATTCAATAGTAGTGTCTCCAAAGAGACTATCGGCAATATTGTATAGACAGTAAATTATTTAATTGCAAAGCGCGAACTGTTATTGCAAGCCGATGTTTACTGGGGAAAAAAAGCCAAAACCAAATCTTGAACAAAAAAGAATAATTACACAGATAAGTAGTTCTAGATGCTGTCCTTTCTCCAGGAATACTCTAAGTTAATCTCTACACACACTGTTCTTAAATTTTCTTGGAACTGCATCTCGCCTAGCTAGGTTCATGCACTTGTGTACTAACCTGAGAAAGCATGATACAGAACAAGAGCCTGCAACTAAGTCCTGCTGCCAGGGAAGAAGGAAGAAGTGGCAGAAGCTCACTTACATAGCCTCGTGGTTAAATTTAGGTTTATTTGTGTTTAGAAAGAGGTGTAACATCTCAACTCACCAGATCACACCTAAGTGTGATGTACTTGTCACAGAAGAAAAAAGAGACAGCAGACCTAGAGAGCTGGTAAACTTTAGAAGACATCTCGAGCATCTGCCAAGACTGGAAGTTTTTGTGGTACAGGGCACCTCTTCATGCAGGTTACATGTCACGACAGAAGGGCGGTTGCTGCCAGGTAGAAAAACCTGCAAGTGTCCAGGTGATGCTGTAAGGTGTCTGGGAACTCTGAGCCTTTCTGGCAAAGGCAAGTGTGTGGTCATCTGAGCTGATATGGCAGAAACACATTGCACTGACTATTTACTACTGCACAAATCTTACCTTCCCATTGGCTTCCTAACATAGCACAACAGTGGAAAGGAACTGCAGAAAAATGGAAGCTAACTGTTACAAAGGCCTGACTATTTTCTTAAATCACTGTATTTTGTGGCCGTCATGGGGCCTTTCCTACACTAAATAGAGGAGGCAGTTTGCTGTTTCTAAAACATGAACTTTGGCATCACTGTCAAAAATGGAAAGCCTATAGTAAGGAAACAAACACTACTTGTAGTGTGAGATAGTGTATGCTGGAGTCTGAAGGCTCAAGTCATATTTATACACAAAGAGGGACTATGCGAAATGGATGACCTGGAAAGGTGACCCTGCCATTTAAGCAGCTACACATGGATAATAAACAATGGAGGTAAAAAGTCCCCTTTAAAAAAACGGAGTATTTTCATTTAACTTTATAATAATCATAAAAAGGAAACAAAATCTGCAAAGGCAAAGATTTGTGTTTCTTCCTTTCCTTAAGCGTTTTACTGTATTGCAATATATCCAATGTCTGTCTAGTATGCCAAGTGTTTTAAGATGTTAGCATATCTACAAAATTTATATAAAAAAGCAACTGCCAAACCTTTGAAAGTAAACTGTCCCTGTCCTTTAGTGAGAAATACAAAATAGCGAGGCTTTGTTGCAGCAGAGAAGGGGCACATCTCCCACCCCAGAGTTCGCTGTGGAAGATGTCAGCCATAGACTTTTTCCCCAGCACAGTCACAGGTGAGCTAGCCGACTGCATGTGCAGTGGTGTGAACCAGGGGGCTTGGGTTCACGGGGATCTTCTTAATTAATAGGAAGTCGAGCAATAGGGAATGCCCTGCGGAGATGGTTGCAAAATGATCTGAGGACCTGCTAGGAATGGAGAAAAATGACTGACCAGTTTTTGTGGACTTGTATAAGGTGCTTCTGCATATAGCTTTAGAGAAAATGGGGTAGTCAATAAGCTTTAGGAATGACTGATGATTAGCTGCATGGGCTAACATGAGCCAGAATATCTGCAATGCGAAAATCACCTGTATCAAAAAAGTAGAAGGATCCAGCAGCAGTTTCAATAAATCGCCAACAAATTGCCCAACTGCTTACATGGAGGAAGCTTTTTTTATTTATATGTAATTTCATTATGATCACAAGAGGTCCTCTACCACTTTCCCAATTCTGTAACAACACATAAACTTGTTTACTAGTGGCTCTTTGTTCTTATCTTCTTTGCTATCTTTAGACTGACAACATTCAGTTGAAATCAGTGAAGATATGGCACCGGAACAGGTTTTATCCAAAGCAGTGGAAAATATTGCAAGTAGGAGTCTATCAACTAGAAAAGAAAATGCATCTTGTTATGATGACTCAACTGAGAGGTCAGTTCCTCTAAATCTTGACATTTGTGGTTTTGTTCATGCTTTACCATTAATAGCAATGGCTATCTATATGACTGTGTTGATAGAACTATTATTTGAGAAGGAATTTTTACTACCAAATATGAATATAGCATGTGTTCATTTTTTTAATTACGTGTAACATTCAGTAAAGTGATGCATTATTAAGAAAGGTCATTGATTGTTCCCAGGATTTGGCAGTAAAATATATAGTATGTACTAAAATTAAAACTAGTTTTAGAGCAGTATAGTGTGCAATAGTGCCAAACAGAAAAAGGTGCCAAAGTTAACAATAAATAAATGAATAGAAAAAGGAGGGAAAACGATGCCCTTATATCTGATAATAGCTTGACTGGATCCAGAATTGGAGACACAAACAGCTTTTATGAGGTTGTACTTGTTCTTGGTAAGATAATAACACATTGGTAGCCTGCAAGACATTTTTAAGGTTTTCACGACTTGATGAGAAAAAGGATCACTGAAATTATGGACCTACAAAATTTAGTGAGTGCTAGCTCCAGTGAAAAATCATTGCTTCTAAGCTATTACATGGTTTGGAAATACTATCTTAACTCTTTCAGATCCTGCCAAAAAAAGTAGAAATAGATTCTCCTCCCCCAGATCAATAACATCTGTCTGCCTCAAAAAGTTGTCTCTCAGTATCTCCCTGTGTTCATGTCACGTTAGGACGCTGATCCTGCAACATGAGTTTCAACAGGAGGTTGTACCCACTCAGCAGCATGCATGACCACTATCATGGATTTGATGGGCTTAAGAGTTTTTTATGGTGAGATAGCAATCAAGGCATACAAGATCTCAAAATATTTTGTAAAACTTCCTAAATAGATATGAAAGCTCTAAAATACTTTAAAAAATATTCCAAATAACTTCCCAGCAAATAAATGCTCAAAGCTATTAAAAAGCACTACCTGGATTAGTAAATGTTTAATGAAAACAAGAGGAAACATTCTCTTAGGTTTCTTTTTTTACTTGCACTTATATTTCATATAATAGGTTCAATGATTTTTTTTAAAAAATATGGCAGATCACAGTTTAAATAGCAAGTTTCATTGATTAGTTTCTTTTCTGTTCTTGAGCTGATGAGATCCTTGCCACAGCTACAGCATTTGCTTGCATGGGCAATAAGTGTTCGGAAATGTACCTTTTGCTGTTTAACACGACCGAGCAGCTGGAAACAAGGAATTAAAGCAGTTCCATGTGAGCAGTGTGTTGTCTGCAGAGCGTGTGGGTAACACCTGGCAACTTGCACAAAAAAATCCACTTTGTGAAGAGCAGCAGAAGGCCAAGGCAGAAGCTACAAAGTAGCCCGCAATGCAGGAACATGCATGAAATCTTGAAAGTAAGGAACGGAGAAAGTAAATAGCCTATTTACTGTTTTCCTTTAAAAAAAAAAAAAAGATTTTTTAATGAAGCTGAAAAACAAGATGGTAATGAAATAAACTTTTTATTTGGTGGAAATTCTGGTGGCAGTACTGTATTTAGCAAATTTTTAATGATTGCCATTATTTGTTCTGGTTGGTTTTGTTTCTTTTTCCCTGATATGAAGACTTGAAAAAATCATCCCCAAATTCATGGGCTACGCTGTGGTCCTGGGAGTCCCAGAGAGACCTTCTGGTGAGGGGAGCCAGCTGCGCCCACCGCAGCCCTCCGCAGCCCTGGGGCTGGCTAGGGACTCGCACGCGGTGCCCCAGGCGCCATGGGGCACGGCCAGGCTGTCGGCTGCCTTGGTGACCCATAGGAAGGGTGGGAGATCTCTGGGCCTGTGCCAGGCAGTGGGGAGCACCTGGGCCCTGGGGAGCAGCAGGGAGGAGGAGTGGGACGTAGCATAGGGCTGGAGAAAATGGCCGAGTGCAGGCTTTGTTCCTTTAATAGAACATTTTTGGATGGGTGTAGGAAAATGGAATCCTTACTTCCACTCCGTGAAACACAACAGCATGCATCTTGACATGGAAGGCTACCTGGTATCTGGGCCAATGCAGTGTATCACCGAGATTAAGACCATAATGGCCTCTTAGTAAAGCATCAGACAGCTCAGAGATAATTACAAGATCCATTGTTATTAGGCAAGAAAAACAAATGTGTCTTATAAACCTTAAATCTCTAGAGCAAAAATCACTCGCTAATCGAGCAGCGGGGCTAGGAGCAAGCTTTACTGGGGGCTGGGTTATTCCAGGTAGTCCGTTACATGGTTATGGCACCTTGCTCTGAAGCAAGGTACTCAGTGAAGTTTGTGCAGGATGAGATGTCAGGAGTCTCTCCGCCATAATAAGCATTCCCACTTCATGCGCCTGCGTTGAGCTGCTCTGTGGGCGCCTAGGGTTGCTTTACTGAATTCTGGTCTCACACTGAAAAAAAGCCCTTTACTATCTCTCATGATAATTGGTTTATTCCTCGCTACTCTTTCATCTTCTTCATTAGAGATGCCTTATCCCTGGAAATCATTCAAGTATTTGTGTGGAGCAAATATTTTGCCATAGTAATTGACTGGGTTGCATGAAATAGTAGTTGCTTTGTGACACAGTATCAGAGGGACAGTATTTCTGTGTATCCCCTGAAGCCTACTGTGCTGTGCACTCGCAATGGCATTCCTAAAGAATGTTGGAAATCTCTTTTCTTATGTGAAGAAATGAGCAAATATAGTCTCTAAATTCACCACCCACTCTCAGTTTGTGAGGCTTGAACTGAAGGTGTTCATTATAATTTGGAGGTGAATACAAGGCGTGTCAGGGGAGGTTCAGGGGTGATGGAGGAACCTTTTAAGAATTGCTGGCATACACCTGACTTGGTCTTGCAGTTCAACCTTCCTCTCGTCTTCGGGAGGATAGCCAAAGAGGTGAGCTGATGAGCTTTGGCTTTAAAGAATTTTCTATTAGTTTTAGATCAGTGATTGATAGACGAATAGAATAGGTTGCAGGAGTGGGATGTCTGACTTGTCTTTCACATATGAAATCAGGTGTTATAATCAGGTGGCCACCTGACTCTGCCTGTCAATAGCAATGCTGCCCACAGGTCAGGTCTGCAGTCACACCAGGGTCCAACTGCATTTCCCAAACACCTTGGCTTTGCCTGCACTGCATACTAAGAGGAAACCCTTCCAGTGTCCCTGAAAGGTCCGCTTCTTTGTCCTCCCTAGAGTGCCTTGCCACCCCAGGGGACTGACATTGCTTTTGTTGGATCACTACATATAAGAAACTGTGATTTGTATAACTGGGGAGCCGTAAAGCAAGGAGCAAGACATCCCAGACAAGGAGGGAGATGATCCTCTCACCGCAGGGAGAAGTGGTGCTGCCCCCTGTGGTCTGGGTCCTGGGAATGGAGACCCTCATGAGCCTGCATGCGCTACAATGTGGCACTCTGCTAGGCAAGCCTCTGAGATGCTGGGCCCCTGGAAGTCCTGCCTGTCTCCACTGCCAGGTTCCCTGGCTCTCCACACCTAGCTGGCAGCACTGACAGACCCTTTCTTTCCCCAGTGGTGGGGAACAATATGCTATCTTCTCAGCTTTGTGTCCAGCAGCTGGCACTGGTGCTGGAAAGGATATCACATCTCTTGATCAGCATAAAGGGTTCAGAGACCATCTTAAACTAAACTTCCCTCCCTCCCTGCTGAAAACCCTCCCCAGGACCAGTCTGGAAGTTGTAACCCATTCACTTCTTAAACTTACATCTTCACCCAAGACCACATCCCGCCATTTTCCTCTCTCCAGAATCTGGCTCAGAGGCACCTTTGCCACACAGCCCCAAGTCTGCAACAGTTCCCGCCACGCTGTGTAACACAGCGTAGCAAAGTGCTCTTTGCACCTGTGAGTCAAGGAAAATAAAGCAGCAAGAGGGAGCACTGGATCTCATGGCCTCTCCAGGGAGCATTGGGTAGAGACAACAGACACAGGTAAAACTCAGGTGCAAACTCACATTATTAGTGTCCAGCACATATATACCCCTTCTGTGTTCAAGTGCATACAGACAGCACTGGTGTCACAGAAAGAGTGACCCGACAAGGCTAAGCCCCAAAAGGTGACTCACACTTAATGGCACACCAGGATTGCCTACTCATTCATGAGACTTCAGAAAATAAACAACAGAAGTCCAAGAGAGGACATGTACCTACAGGTCAGCCCTTCTTGAGAGGGTCAGCAGAGATTAGGTGTGATTTCCTCACAAGACACCAAGCTTCCCTCCTCCCCTCCCCTTTGATGGATCCAGCTGGAGTGCCTCAGAGTTCATGCAGATTAAATGCAGATAGGCTATGGCCTAGGGCACACTACAGGCAGTCTAAACTTACACCAAGTCTTGATGTCTGCAGGCACCAGAGAAACAAAATATACCCCTGTAACACCAGACTGTGCTTGCAGAATTTGAGCAAACAAAACGAAGTGGCAATCCCAGGCCACAAACCTGGGCTCTGGGCTGTCCCTTCATGAATTTTCTTTTTTTCCTTTTCAAAAGAAGAGCCCGCTATGGCTGCCTCTGTAAGGATGGAAACTAATAACCTCACCTTGTGGGTGGCAAAACGAGGAGGAAGAGAGCCCACCTTCCAGCCAGTACGGAGACTTCCAAGGGACCTCGATGCCCACCAGCCCTGCTCACTCATATCCATGGCTGTCAGCTGGACAAGCTCAGCCCTCCAGGGGCTAGGGGCATTGAGCACGATGGGCTGGTATGGTCACAGACATCTCATGAGCAGATGGTTGCGTTCCTCCTGCCTGATTTCCCTTGCCAGGAGCTCAGTGCAGCTAAGTCTCTTGTTCCAAATACTTTACTGCTCTTCCTGGAGACATCTTGAGAGTAGAATGCTTCAGTGTTATTATTCTCCTTTCTGCAGTCTGTCAACCTTGCCAAGACACTCATGGGTGATGATGCCTTGAACATGCACTCCTAAAACAGGATTGCATTCCCACCCAGAACAGTTGTTCCCATCTCTGGCAGGCATAAATGCACCAATAAGCTTTCTTATCTTAGCAGGTCACTGGTCCCCATCTACTTGGTCCCCATGAACTTACAGTCCATAAGACTAGCTTGGACAACCTTTAAAAAATTTGTGAACCTTCTGCTATTAACTACATACAAAACAGAGCGCAGGAGTTTTTGCTGGTCATGTTGCCCCCTCATGAACATTTGTTGGACAACAGATAGCTTGAGCAAGTTGTGATGATAAAGTGGTTCTAGGCAAAATGTTCCTTCCAAAGTTAGGTGTGTGTGTTCCGGGAATTTTTTTTCTAGAGCCCCTGTAGTGAGGTCTGTATGCAGAGAACACATATGCTGAGAAATTAAAGCTGAGGAAAAATGAAAATTCACAAGCTATTCCCTTGCAGCAATTGTAAACTACAGCCAGCCAGATAAAAGAGAGCAAGAATAGTGCTTAATGCACAGGACAGACAGGAGACTTGGCTTTCATCAATGACTTTGACTTGCAGCCTCCATGGATGCTTTTGAAGAGAGCATGTCCTGCTGTTGAAATGGGCAAGGGACACTGGGTATAACCTGAAGGATTAGACATTAGACCAGTATTTCCAATGCAGCAGGATAAGAAAGATAACAGAATTTTAAGCACAGTTGTCTTCTCACAATTTCATGTAGTTCGGAGAAAAAAGTTATCCTGTTGTATTTTTGCAGGCAGGACTACAGGATATTGCAACGCTACATATATTTCCAATGTTTACATATACTGTGAGCTGAGAACAGGCTCCAGTTCTCTGGAGAATTTTAGTGCTTGATGACATCTTCATTGTTATTATTACTCATTACAAACAGATTTCTGGGAGTGAGTTCATTCAATGGCAAACCCATCATAAGTATTTCCCAAAAAATGTGCCTGGAGAAACCTTTTGGATGCAACCATTTTTATGTGAACAAGAAATAAATTGGAGAAGCTGGTGTTGTTTGTGGTTTGCAAAACTTGAAACTTTATCCTTCCCCTGCTTTATGCTGCGTGTTTCACCCCTAAAATGATCAAACACAAACATCCCAAAACTCTATGAATTTCCTTTAAAAACAAGTATTTATCCAGAAGTAGACCTCATCGTGAAAGAAACCTCTGGTTTGAAAATAACTCCTGATTTACCTTTCTTCAGGACTTATAAAAGAAAATCTAGAGAATTTCATTAGCCTGAAATGAACCAATGAACACTGAACACAAACAGCAGCATTTGCAGCTCTATTCTGGACCCAAAAGCTGTGATTTCCAAACTAGCCCTTAACTGACATAGGTGAGCCATACAGGCAAAAGGAGCCTTCTGCCAGACTCACCCCCCGTTGATGTGGAGTTCTTTTTCTCAAGTTACGTTGGCTAAACATGCTTCCAAACTGCATGTCCTTGTGATATTTGCAGTCTGTTTCTAACAGCTTAAAGGTTTGGCCCAGACCTCCCCAGACATAAAGAACATTTAATCATTAATTTCTGTTAAAAGAGGTTCAGAGTTGACATGGCTCTGAATTTTTGTTCTGTTTTCAGCAGTTTAATGACTTCTCTTTTCTATTAATAGGATGGTTCAGAAATTTTTTTCTAGATCATCCATGAAAGTATAAGATGGGCTTTTGTATCAAACTTTGCAATGTCCCTTTCAGCATTTACTGCAGATACTGACTCTTGTCCAACATCAGCTATGTTATACAAAGTTCAGCTTTCCTGATTAAAATAATACCTTATTTCACAAGTATATGGCTGCTACTGATTACAAAAAAATGCAGCAATGTCATAAATTAATTTTATTATTTGAATGGGGGACTTTGGTTTTGAGTGGTTTTTTGTGCTTTATGTTGTCTCATACTTTCCTTGGCCTGGTTGAGGTGTTTTCTTTTCTTTTTCTTTCCCCCCACTTCCTCCGTGTAAGAAGGGGAGTAGCACAGGAAAACCCCTGACAGCAGTAGCCTTTTCCTGCAAACTAGCCAAAAATTAAACCAAAGTGAGATACCAAAACAGGATGCAATTTGCAACAGATCGTACACATGCTTCGTCCAGTATGCAGTGATATTTGATACAGGTTTTCCCTGTTCTTTCTCACCTACTTTTTTCATTGATGAAATAGTTAATAATAAAGACTTACACAGAATGATCTGAAAATTTCGGACTTAAGACTCAGTGAAGAAAATCTCTCGTTTAAAGAATCATGTCTTCCCAGGGGTGTTGTTTTGGGCTGTCTGCTGGCTTGAGAAAGGAAAATGGCATTGTTTTACAATTGAGTCACAAGCTGAAAGTTAACTCTGATCTTCTAGGAACTCAAAAGCTAGGCCAGTTTTTACTAATACAAATATCTAATTCCAGGCTACTGTAGTTAGTTTATATCGATTTCTCAACAGCTGAATTTTAATTTTAAATACAATGAGCAGCACAATCTCTGATTATCTTGCACAGGACTGTATGCTTTGTGATTAATGGGTCACAGAATTTAGCCCTTATTTGAGAGCAAGAGCACAAAAAACCAAGAACTGCTTGGGGAGACTGTGAAACCCACTGCAGTTTTAATGAGGAAACTAGTCTTTTTAGAGATAATTTATTTAATAGAAGTGTTTTGTAACGGAAAGACTAGTTTACACATTGTAAATTAAAAAGAAAATAGAATTTCAACCTCAGAATGATCATGGTAGAGGATTTTATGGGGTTAGTTTTCTTGGCTGTATTTTGCCTTTAGCTTGTCTCTACAGATACATTTTCTGTCAGCCAGTTTTAGCTTGTCTCTTTGCTCTTGTTTTCGTCACCTCCCCATAAACCCTGTGTTGCTGCCAGGCTCCACTCACTGTTCTTTCTTTCTTTTGCATGTTCCAGAGAAGCTCCATTTCCATTACTCTCCCCCTCAAATCTGCACCCAATATTTATACAGACTCTCTCGATTTTCTTGTATGTTTTCTTTCAGACAACTGGTAGAATGGCATGTTAGGGGCAGACCATTTTTCTTTGACATCTCCTGCATTGCTTCCATTCATGACTGTAGACAATGCTGCCATCATTTTTGTGTTGTGGATGAAACTAAGTCTGAATATGTTTCCCTGTCTGCTTTGACTGCTTTTCACATATAACATAACAGAATAACAGTAAGATACTAAACATATACTTTAATGAACTGTTGGTCATATTAGGAAACTGATTACAGCAGTTGGTAATATTACCTTAGTTTTTCGTATGAACACTGAAAAGCTAGCTTCTGAGTTCCTGGAAACCAAACAATGTTCTGAAATGGTAACCTACATCTTGGTCCTCATTCATCCTACCCAATTTCAGACACTTGTATAGAAGCATCTAATTTAGGGGCTTTTTCACCACGGTTTGGCTCTGTTGTAGGCAGTGGAAGGGTGGCTGACCTTCCATCAGGTCTGAATTGCACTTTAAAAATGCCCAGTTATCTTCACCAATTTAAGATATATTTCTTGATTTTTCTGAATTCTCTGAAAGTTAAATGATTGATACCAGAGTCCAGATCCTTTTCACTGGCCATCAGTACTGCTCAATGACCAAGATGCATGAAGAAGGAATTACGAAAAGAAGGAAAGTGGAGGAGAAGGTCTGGCACTGATGTGCCATTCTCCTCCAGCCAACATTAAATAAGTTTGCTGAAAGAAAACTGGCTTGTGACTTAAGTCTGGCTGTCACGTGAACCCTAACAAAGAATTGTCACACAATTCAAAATTATTGTATTTTTCACCTTTAAATAAGTTTGTCATTCCACAGAACCTGCAGTTAACACATAGAATCATAGAATCATAGATTGGAGAAGACCTCTAAGATCATCAAGTCCAACCATCTGCCCAACAACACCATGCCTACTAAACCATGTCCCAAAGTGTCACATCTACATGTTTTTCGAACACCTTCAGAGTTGGTGATTCAGCCACCTCCCTGGGCAGCCCGTTCCAATGCCTGACCACTCTTTCAGTAAAGAAATTTTTCCTAATATCCAATCTAAATCTTCCCTGACACAACTTGAGCACATTGCCTCTTGTCCTATTGCTAGTTAGTTGGGAGAAGAGACCAACACCTGCCTCACTACAACCTCCTTTCAGGTAGTTGTGGAGAGCAGTAAGGGCCCCCCTCAGCCTCCTCTTCTCCAGACTGAACAGTCCCAGCTCCCTCAGCCGCTCCTCACAGGACTTGTTCTGTAGACCCCTCACCAGCCTCATTGCCCTTCTCTGGACACACTCCAGCACCTCAATGTCCTTCTTGTAGTGAGGGGCCCAAAACAGAACAGAGTACTCGAGGTGCAGCCTCACCAGTGCCGAGTACAGGGGCACGATCACCTCCCTACTTCTGCTGGCCATACTATTCCTGATACAAGCCAGGATGCCTTTGGCCTTCTTGGCCACCTGGGCACACTGCTGGCTCATGTTCAGCCGGCTGTCAACAAACACCCCAAGTCCTTTTCCACCGGGCAGCTTTCCATGACTCCTCCCCAAGCCTGTAGCGTTACATGGGGTTGTTGTGACCCAAGTGCAGGACCTGGCACCTGGCCTTGTTGAAACTCATACAGCTGGCCTCGGCCCATCAGTCCAGCCTGTCCAGATCCCTCTGCAGACCCTTTCCCACCCTCGAGCAGATCGGCACTCCTGCCCAACTTGGTGTCATCTGCAAACTTACTGAGGGAGCGCTTAATCCCCTCCTCCAGATCATTGATAAAGATGTTAAACAAGATCCAAAACTGAGCCCTGGGGAACATCACTCATGACCGGCCACCAGCTGGATTTAACTCCATTCACCACCACTCTGCGCTTGGCCATTCAGCCAGTTCTTTATCCAGCGAAGAGTACACCCATCCAAACCAAGGGCAGCAAGTTTCTCTAGAAGGATGCTGTGGGGAACACGAAACACTGTGTCTACAAGGTAAAACTCACTTACGTTGCTTTGTGTCTTTGAAAATATCACTGGATTTACGCTTGGACAAATGCATGGCAATGAACTCATTCAATGGCAAACCTGACAGGTGTTTGTGCCTACAGGATTTCTGCTGGTGAAGGCATTAGAAAATTAACATTGTGATGAAAAGAAAATAGGACAGACCACTTTTATNNAAAAAAGAAACTCAGTCTACCTGTTGGTATCTTCTCAAAAAACATTCCCTAGCCTTTTGCTTAGCAACACACTTTTCATCCAAAGCCATGTTTATTCTGCTGTTTAGCATGGTACATCTTCTATGTGATAAGTTCCAGAAATGTTCTATGCCCTGAAAATAAGAACTACAGATTCTGGAGACTGTGTGTACATAGGCAATCCTCAGCTATTCCCCATGTTTTCATATTAATTAAGTCAGCAAAGCCATGGTGTCTGACCCACCTCGATGTTGAGTTGTACTCCATTTAAAATGAACGTTTTCCAGTACAAGCAGGAAAGTATCTAAGCCACTTGCTGTTAAGGGAGGGTTGTTTTCTCATGGCCTTCACTTTCCATTTTAAACCTCTCATACAGAATTGCTCTGTGCCATTAAATAGTTGCCAAGTTATACCACAGGGGAGGATGTATTTCAGTGTTGGATAAAGAGATCCCTTTACACAAATGTCTTAAGGGTCCACTCAAGGGACCAGGAAATACATCAGTTGCTTGGACAAGGTAGTCTTCAGTAAGGGTTGAATCACTGGGGGTCCTATAAAGTGATACCTATGAAGTAGTAGATGGTTACCCACTGAAAGACCTCAATCTTGCAAGGTGCTGAATGCTCTGTCTTTGGCAACTAGGAAAAAAGGATTTTTGCAAGTGTCTATTAAATACTTGATATGTTCCAGGACTGCTCTGAATGCAGTTTTCACTTTAGAGTTTGTTAATCCTTTGCTAATATTTGGGTATAGGTTTCAGCTATGCTGGCAGTAATGGGGTGTTGGTGTGTGTGTGTAGTTTCCCGAGTTCAGTTCCATCAGCAAAAACTCTCTCGGGTGGGGTGACTGCAGAAATGAGAAATGTTTTCAGCCTCTGCACTGCTGAGCTTCTGTGAGGATCCAGGGGAATCACAGAATCACAGAATCACAGAATAGTAGGGATTGGAAGGGACCTTACAAGTATCTGAAGGGTGGGTGTCAGGAGGATGGGGCCAAGCTCTTTTCAGTGGTGCCCAGTGACAGGACAAGGGGCAATGGGCACAAACTGAGGCACAGGAAGTTCCGTCTGAACATGAGGAAGAA
>Ga0065711_1011652_pt1 | contig 14009 bp, 19 predicted proteins | sample Hoacrofraction12_FD_59098 | JGI IMG/M metagenome (GOLD analysis project Ga0065711, IMG submission 59098) | Hoatzin crop microbial communities from Cojedes, Venezuela - Epithelial fraction 12 v2 (version 2) | ecosystem: Host-associated > Birds > Digestive system > Esophagus > Crop | place...
CCCGGGGGTGCTGTGCCCCCGCAGCTGGTGCAGAGCCCTGCGTCGGGCCGCGGCTCACCCGCCCCATCGGGCACGGCCGCCCCGTGCTCGGGGAGCCACGGCCGGGCGCCAGCCCCGCGCCCACGCTGGCAGCGCCTGCCTCCCTGCAGCGTGGCCCATCCGAGCAGGGAGCTCTCCGGCGCTCTGCCGCACGGTGCTTTTCCAAGTTGCCTCACTTTTCATACATGTTTTGATAAGCAGGTTTGCCACATCAAGCTAACCTAATTCCCTGCAGAGCCCTCTGTGCACTAAAACATGACAGAATCAAAACGGTGATGTTTTAATTGCCGGTCGGGTATGGGCTCACCTATTTTTAGCCATTGTCTTCATAGCTGCCCAGATTAAACCTTTGGAAAATTACTAGTTTTGCTCAGATATTTGCTTAATTACACCAAGCTTATTGTGTTGGTCAGTGGTGCGCAGGTAAGAAGCTGGGGGGAGGGGGTGGGAAGGGCAGCGCAGGGTACCCCCTGCGTCAGGGCTCCGGAGGGCAGAGCCCCACTCGGTCCTGCCAGCCTCTGGTCGTCTCCGGTCTCCTCTGGCCGCCGTTCTCCGGGGCTTTGCGGAGACGGCAACTCCCACAACACACCGGGAGCCAGGGCAGCTTGGGGCCGCCGGCTCGCGCCCGGTGACCCTGGGCTCTGGGATGCTGACGAGGTGCCCACCGCTCTCCGGCCTGCCGTGCTCCTGCCGGAGCAGGCACCAAGGCACCCCACATCCCACCAACCACACAAGACTCTGCCGTCACCCATCAGCCGGCTTAGCGGGCAGCCAGGGTGCTCCCAGCTCCTGGTGCGGGGCGTGCAGAGGACATCGCTCCTGCATCCCGGCGCGGCAGCGTCGGCAGAGGTGGGCAGCCTCTGCGCCGCGCGGGAGGGCGAGCCTGCAGACTGTCCCCGCGGGCAGAGGGCTCTGCTCTGGCGCGGGCACAGGACACGGCACGGCCGCTGTGGCAGGCAGATCTCAGAGACGGGGACATGTCGCTGGACACCGTCCCCCGGGCTGCTCCCGCTCTCTGGCAGGGATTAAAAAATATCATTAACGTTTGTATTCAGATATGCTCTCCCTGCCCCTTCTCGCATACAGCAAGAGAGGTGATTTAAAATTTATCAGCAAGTGTCAAGATAACCTATGCAATTCAGAATCAAAGTGCAAAGACCAGCGCAAAATGACAGCTGCAGCATCCATGGAGTCACATGTTTTATCCCAGTAAGTACACGAAAATTGCAATGTGCTTTTCTGCTATTCAGGCTGAAGGGCTCCTTTAACACAGACCATCTCCTGATATCAAAGTGAATGATTTCTTTCATTATTCCTGGTTATGAAGCCTATTTTCATGTTATTTGTCATTTGTGAAGCAATTTGGTTTAAAGATGGCTTGAAGCTTTTGTACTGAGCAATCAGGGAGAAAGTAGGGAAGGAATAACTAAGGGGAAGATTGGGATTCCTCACCTGCTCTTGCATAACCAAATGCAGAAGCTGCGCTGCTGCAGAGCAGGGATCCGTTCCCCGTCAATTGGATTACGCGAGGGCTCCGAGGCGCGGGCGGTTTCCAGGCAGGTGGGTGCGCGGGAGAGCGGCTGGGCTCTGTCGTTCCAGCCTGCCGAGAACTAAAAGCACCTCTGGGACACGCAGGGAATTTAAGTGACTTTGGAGCCAGCGACTTTCTGCAACTCACAAATTTGGACTTAAGAGCCAATCAATTGTGCGGTTGTTTTCGCACCACCAGAAATAGAGTATGGATCTGCCGGCAAAATTTTAGAGGGACTTTTTATCCTCCTATCTGCAGCCGGGCTGCTATTCCTCATGCTGAAAAGCCAGCCGTAAGAGCGTCCTGCAAACCAAACCCCGTGCTGCTGCAGGGCTGATATATCGCTCACCGAGGAGTAATACCGTGGCACCAGCTCGGAGGGAAACAAGGGGTAGAATCAATTCTCCAGCAAGTGTTGTTTGATTTTGTCATAAACCCCTAATATTCTGTATTTAAAAACGTAGCTGCTCAGACTCGAGATGAAAAGCTGTGGCATTAAAATGCCACGGAGGGCAGCTGCAGCCAGCGAGCCCCAGCCGATGCTGGCTCCGGGAGATGGGCACAGTGCCCTCCTGGGCTGCTGGGCCGAGCCAGCCCCGAGCCCTGCTCACGCCAGGGGCCGCTTCACACCTCCGTCCCCGTGGGGTCCCTGTCCCCCAGTGCTGCCGCAGCCGGAGCTGCCAGGACCCGCTGTCCCCGTGCTGCACCCCGAGACCGAGCTGCTCGCCCGCAGCACATCCCCGCGCGCCCGGGGGGCTTTGGGGACCCCTGGCCTCTTGCACAGCCACGCACAGGACTCGAGGCGAGCAGGCGGCTGCCTGCAGCGCGGTGCCGGGGGCATCCCCGTGGGGTGCGGCCAGGAACGCTGCGGGGAGCAGGGGGGGACGCAGCGGGGGCTGAGCAGCCGTGGTGGAGGTGCCCCGACATCCCGCCATCAGGGGCTTGTCCTGCGGCCACAGAAGGTGCTGCTGGCCCCAGGGAGCTGCAGGCACTTCCCACTCGAGACGAGCAGCTTTGCTCTGAGTACAGAGGTAAGAATCCCGTCGCTTCCAGGAGGATATTTTTATTGGCTGCTTGCAGAGAAGTGGCACCGCAAGTCTAAAAAAGCTACTGATGTAAAAGCAAATATAGGGAAGGAGCCTGCAGAGGCCCCTCCCGGCGGAAACAGATCCCATCTGCTCTGGCACCAGGCACATTTCAAAAGGGTTTTAGTCCAGTTTAAAGGATTTTGCTCTCTCTCTGTGCTCTGTATTTTAAGACTGAAGTGAGACAGGGTGTCGTGAGCAGGGTTTCATCATGCACACAGCAAACCCCCTCCCATGAGCGCAGCCGGCCACAGGGGAGCCCAGAGCAGCTTCAGCCAGGGCGTCCGCAGAGGGTCCCTCGGGGCAGAGGGGGGCTTGCTGCCCGTGGGGGCTCTTACCTGGAGAAAAATCGAGAGGGCTGTCATGGAACGGAGCCAGAAGGAGAGAAGCCTCCTCCCAGTGCTGGGTGCCCTCTGCGGCCGGGTGGGCTCCTGCTGCGGGAGCAGAGGCTGCGCTGGCGGGGCGGCAGGCAGGGCAGGCAGGGCAGGGCAGGCAGGGCAGGCAGGGCAGGGCCTGCTTTCCCCACCGAACACCCCCCTGCCCCTGGGTTGCTGTTTCCAGCCGGAGCAGCTCCGTGGGTTCCATCGCGGTGGGGTCCGGCTCCCCAGACGGTGCCCAGGCTGCCGCACCTCGGTGCGGACCCTGTGGGGACAGGGATGCGGAGGAGCTGCAGGAGCCCTGAGCAGCTGAGGCAGGGGCTGGGGGCCTCTCCCCCTCCCCGCCTGCACCCAGGGAGCAGCTTGAGGGGTCCCTTTGCTCCCTCTCTCTTGTCTGCCCGCGTTGCCATTGCGCCTCCCTGTCCCTTCACATCTCTCAGGGTCCCCACATGAAAAGTTTGCTGAGAGCGACATAGATGCAACAGTCCCCTTCGAAATGTGCTTTATCAAACTCCCCTTTCTCCCAGCACACCTGCAATTAATTCCATGCTGAGTGGAAGTCTCTGCTAATGCAGGCAGCTGGGGGGTGGGCTGGGGCGCAGCAGGTGATGACTGCACCGGAGCACTGCAGAATTAACTGTAAAGGCAGCAGAAAGGTAAAAAAGCTGCAGTAAGCGTAACGAGTCAGCAAAGCACAGTGCCAGCTCCCCCACGCTGCCCTACAGCCTGGTTGTTCCATCCCAGCCCCCCGTGCTTGCCGGGACTCGCCGGTGGGCACCGAGGACCCCGGGCACAGGGGGGGGTTACGTTGTGCCCAGCCCAGCAAAGGGCTCTGCTTGCCCGGCTGCTCTGGGCACGGCACCCCAGCTTTGGCACTGCCCCTCGCCTGCGGGGCTGTGGCTCCCCAGTGCTGTGGCCCCATCACTGCCCGGCAGCAGGGCTGTGGCCGGGCAGGGAACCCAGCGGCGGTCTGCACGCGGGGGGACCCCGGGAGCCCTCTCCTCTCGGTCTGCGAGGGGACGCTCAGACCTTACAGCTGCTCCTGCAAGACACACACGTGTAGTGGCTCTGTTCGAGATCTCGTCCTTAAAATTACAACAGTCTAGAGACAAAAAGAAAGCTGATTCTATTGCTAAAAATTAAAGATACTGCTTCCTGATCATCGTAAAATTGACTTCTAAAATAAGATACTTAATTAAATGTATCCATTCTTCTGATACTACTCAAAAGAGTTAAGTCCAGAAATGATGCAGAGATACTGTGGGATAATGTATTCATGTGGATGGTTATCTTCCTCATAAAGGCATTATGAAAGTAGCAAAAGTAATTGCATTATATTTATGTCAATTCTCTTATTTAACTTGGCTGCAAATGAAGTATCCTGTATTGAACTGCAACCCATTTTAATTTACAAACCCAGCTCTGCTTTGCTCAGTAGTATTGCAACTAATGAAAAATGACTCAAAGGAACAGATCTTTTCCATATGAATGCTCATATAGACCCCGCGCCGACAGACTCGATAGATGGAGCAGCTGCCAGGGCTGAGGCAAGCTATGGGCTGAAGAAAAAATAAAATGAGTTTTAGCTTGCTCCAAAACTTGCAGGAGTGGAGGGCTTATCTCCCCGCCAGCCCCCCTCCTGGGAGACGCGGTGGGGGGAGCCCCTCACCCCTCCTCGGGGCACTGCTGTCCCCTCCGTGTCTGCTGCAAAGCTGCCTCCCACCTTGCCCGCAGGGAGCGGGTCCTGGCCGCGGTCGTCTCTGCTCCTCGGGGCCGGACTCTGCTCTCCCTGCTGGGAAGTGCTTCATCCCCCTCTCCCTGCACGCCGGCGGCAGCAGCTCTTCTCCCGGTGCCTCTGCAAGCGAAGCCATCGAGGCCGCCGAGCATCGGCCCAGCTCAGCCCCATCCCATCGCCAGCTGACGGGTCTGGTCCTGACCGACCTGGGACGCCGAGTCCCGGCTGACAGCCTGCCAGGGGCTCCGTCACGGTGTGACCGGCTCGGCTTGAGCGGAGCAGAGGAGCTCGGTGCTGCAGCCGGACGCAGAGCCCATCGTGGAGCCTGGGGTCGGGGCTGCGGTGCCAGCCGGTGCTGAGGGACCGTCCTGGGGCACGCGGGCTGCGGAGCTGCCGTGCTTGGAGCGGCCAGCGCAGGATGGCTCCCTGCCCGCTGCAGGCTGGCACCCGGCGCTGGCGGGGACCAGGCATCCCGTGGGCACAGCCCAGGCGCGTTCGGGAGGAGCGGGGCCACCAGTGACATCTCAGCCAGGACGGAGCTGCCATGGCGGCCGGACCTGCCCTTCGCTGCAGGCAGGGAGGGGTTGCAGCAGCCCCCCTCCCGTCCCCGTGCCAGTGCTGTGCGCTAATCCAGCCTGATGTTTCTGCACACAGAGGCATTCCTGAGTGTGCTCAAACATGGTAATTTATTATTATTTATTTACAAGTGACAGAATGTCTTCTGACCTTTTGGTCCCCCCAGGCGAGCTCCAGAGCTGTGGCTGTAATAGCATCTTGCACATACAAAGAACGCCAAAAGCGATGGTGTCCGGGCGGAATCCCGATGGCAGGAGGGCTGGCGTGACCGTGGGAGAGGCAGCTGAAGGAGCACTCAGAGCCGGCAGTGCCGGGGCGGTGGGCTCCAGCAGCTCGGTCTCCGTCCCGGTGGGCAGGTAGGGCTCCCCGAGCCAGGCAGCCCCCACCGAGCGCTGAGCACCGGCTCCTCCTCTCCACCATCCTCTTCAGTGCTTTATCTCCTCTCAGCATCCCTCGAGCCCTGGCACGGCCACCTCCATCGGCGGGTCCCTGCATGGCCGACCAGTCTCCCAGCCAGGCACTTTGTGTGATGTCTGAGGGAGAGCAAAGGGCCCTGCCCGCACGCCGGCTCTCCTTGCGCCAACCCCTCCAGCCCCCGGAACATCTCCATCCCGCCTGGCACGTGCCGCAGCACTGCATCCGTCAGGCCAGCCCTCTCCTCCTCGCCGGCGGCCGGAGACACGTGTGCGTGTCCCCGGCTGCTCTCTGCAGCCATCACGCCTTTTCCTCCTCCTCCTCCTGCCTCTGCCCAGCTCCGCAGCTCCCTGACGTCCCGGGGACCCTCTGCCCAGCTCTGCAGCTCCCTGACGTCCCAGGGACCCTCTGCCCAGCTCTGCAGCTCCCTGACATCCCGGGGACCCTCTGCCCAGCTCTGCAGCTCCCTGACATCCCGGGGACCCTCTGCCCAGCTCTGCAGCTCCCTGACGTCCTGGGGATGCTCTGCCCAGCTCTGCAGCTCCCTGACGTCCCAGGGACCCTCTGCCCAGCTCTGCAGCTCCCTGACATCCCGGGGATGCTCTGCCCGGCTCCGAGCTTTAGCCCGGCAAAAGCTGCCCTGTGCTGTGGGCAGGGCTGGGATGGTGTCAATGGGGCAAAAGGCTCTCTGCTCTTTCAAACATGTCAGAAAAGGTTTTGTTGACATAGCTCTGGAGACTGGAGCTCCAAGCCCCTGGAAGAGCTGGATGAGCAGTGCCGAGTGCGCTTCCAAAACCCTGCCTAGCCCCAAGGCGAGGGCTTGTCCCGCACGCACCCCGGCCCCGGCACGCTGCCCGGGCTCAGCTGCCTGGCAGAAGCCCCCCTGGCCCCAGCCTGCTCCGTGTCTCCCGCACCCACCCTCCGTCGCAGGTGCAGGAGCTCGGGTGCTTATCAAGCACATCTGAAGGCCACCACTCACACGCAGATGCGGAGAGACGGAGATGTTCATTGCCAGTGACAATATTAATGTTGCATGATTTACAATCTCCTGCGCGCCTGCTCTTCTGGCAGCAAAGCATCTGCTTCGGGCCCGTTTGGGCGGTTTAGATCTGTCCTTGAGGATGTAACAGAGTTATTGAGAGGGCACAAACATTGATTGATTCGTATTGACTTGCTTGGCAGGTCTTGCATGTTTGTACGGGAGGGGAGGCTTGGGACAGGGGACAGGGGACAGGGATGGGCTTGGTGACTGCCATGTGCCCCACAGCCAGCCACACTGTCCCTTCCTGGAAATGCCACTGCAGTGTGCCGAGCCACGTCCCTGCCAGCAGCCCTTGGTTGGTGGCTCTGAGCAGCAGCAGAGCCCAGCCTGGCTCTGCCCCGGGATCCCCTGGCCCCCCATGCTTGGGGGAAGGGCTGGAGCTTGCACCACTAGACCCCTTGTCCCAGGGACCTGGCCTTACCTGCTTCTCCCCACAGGCAGCCGGTCCCACGGCTGGTCCTGTCCCTGCTGGACCGATGGCTGCTTGCTGCTGGTTACGTGCAGGGGACCTGCCCGGTGCTGTCGCTGCTCACTGAGCCCCAGGGCAGCTGTGTGTGCCTGCTGCAGCCGACCCGTAGCTGTGCCCTGGGTGACTGCAGGGACAACGTCCTCAAACTGCTGCTAATGGGGGGACAAATCCTATTTGTGCCATTCCCGGCACAAAGCGCTCCCACGGAGAGGGTGCCGGGACACGGGCTCTGGGAAGGGCACGCTGGGCTGTGCACATTTAACCCCAACAGAAATGATGGGCAATTCCGTTCTTCCCTCGGATCAGTCCCGTCTGATGTCCTCTGGTCTTGTGCTCCTCCAGCACGTCTGCTCTGGAGACACTTGGATGAATAGAGATGAGGAGAGGAAAGAGGTGTCCATGAAAATTCACCCTGTTCGATAAGCTGAGGCAGAAAGACACTGAAATCCATCATCCTGCAAACCCACCTGAGTTTTAAAGCTTGCAGCGTTTTGAAATGGCCAGAGACCGCTGGATCCGGCGGAGCTGGGACGCCAGGCTGGCGGTTCTCAGGGTGGCAAACCCACGCAGACCCAGCTGGCTGGAAGGCAGCGGGTGGCAGTGACCCTGCGGCCGGGGCCGGGCCTGGGGGTGGTCTGCACGGCGCGGGTGGGCAGGGCAGGCAGCTGGGGTCCAGTGTGCGCTGCCTGCGGCTGCCAGGGCCTGGGCACTGCAGCCCCCGACGCAGCCCTGCGCGTGCCGGGGTGGGACAGCATCCCCACCGCCCCGCGGCGCGGACCTCGGGGGCTTGCTCTAAAAATGCTGCTGCCATATCAGCGCTGAAGCACCCCCAGAACAGAGGCAGGTTTTGCCTGTTCCCAAGCACGCAGACCTGCACAGGACCCTCATCGGTTTGGGGGGGGGGGTTCCCCACCAAGCTGGCAGCAGGTGGGGGGTGCACAGAGCGGGGGACCTTTCCAGAGTGCCAAAAACGGATGGCAGATCTCACCGCTGCAGGTGACAGCCTCAGGACTCACTGTCACCGTAGGGAAATGCTGTGTGGCCCTGGCACAGGGGCCGCTGGCCCCCGCCCGCAGAGCCCCATCCTGCCCCGTACCCCCGGGAGCTTCCCTGGGACTGCGCTGGCTCGTCCCCGCTGCCCTCGCAGCAGCTCTGTCCCCTGCACTGCTCTCTGCTTTGAGAGATGTGTGAGCCAAGGTTCCTGCCACCCCGGAGGCTGCCTCCAGCTGGGGCATCTCGTGGGTGAATGCCTGGCTCTGTCCACCCGCGTCCGTCCCGTGAGCGCCGCAGCCGAGCCGTCCCCGTCCCTGCGGCTCTCCCGCGGCCCAGCCAGCCACCCGAGGCCATCACGGAGAGGCCACCAAGGTGGGGCTGGAAGGGGCAGCGCCGGAGGAGAGGGAAAGTTGTGAACATCTTTTCTGCCAGCACGACTGACTGAATGACGAATGCCCTGCACCCCCCTGGCTCCCGGCACACAGCTAATGACCAGGCGACGCAAAGCTGCGGCCGCTGCCGGCAGTGCCAGGGCGGTGTGATGGGGGCCAGGGAGCGGGGGGCCGGGGAGCAGCCAGCCCCGCGCGGCAGCAGCAGACAGCGAGACCAAAGCCTCCCCGGTATCTGCAGGCGCAGGGCGTAGGCTGGGTCCCGGCAGACATCGCCAGGTCCTGCCCCCAGCGCCAAGAGCCTGCGGGAGAGGGCAAGGGGCAGGGTGGGCTTGGGGGATGCTGCCCGCTGGTTCTGGCTGCCTGGGGAGCTGCAGCTCGGCGTTGCCCCGGCTGCAGCACGAGGGGACCGGGAGCGCTGCCAGCACCCGAGGTAGCAGCCTGCTGGGGGGGCACAGCCCCCCGACGCGGTGGGGAGCTCCCAGGCTGGTGGGGCGGCTGCCCTGCGGCACACGCTGCGGCAGCTCCCGCCGAGCGGCACTCCGAGATGTAATTGAATTCACACTCTCGGATTTAACTCGTTATCCTGTCAAGATTTGGCATTTCAAATGATTCACAATTGCTTCAATTATAAGAATTGGGGTGTTTAGACAATTCTACCCACCTTGCCTTCCACGCTTCCCGTGCCTGGTGTCGCAGGCTGTCAGGCGTGTACCCCATCCCCGCTCCAGACCCCGGGTCGGAGCAGGGGCTCAGCTCCCCTGCCGCTCCCCTCTCCTTCCCGGGCACACTCCAGGTGGCCCCTCACCAGGTCCCTTGTGGGTGCAGTGCAGGGCGGTGCTGGGGACCAGCCCTGTGCAGTGCATCTCCCCTCCCCTCCCGAAGTGGGTAACATTTACTCAAGGCAACATCGTCCTGGAAGTGCCCTGCAGACTCCAAGGAAATTAATAGCTCTGTTTCCTGCTTTTGTGGTGCAGAATTGTAATTCCTCACGGCGCTGTAAAGAGCTGTGCACAGCGGTGCGGGGAGGGACGAACAGGAGCAAGCTCTGCAAAGGGACACTTAGACCTGACCTCCGGAAAACATTTGTTTATCGCAGCAGGGCTGGCTGGAATAAAGAGCAGCTGTCTGACAGCCAGCACGCAGGCAGGGGACGGGCAGGAGGTGAGACCACCTGGACAGCCCTGCATGGTGCCGGGAGGTGCTGCCAGAGCCCACAGCAGCTCCCGTCCCCCCCCAAACCTGAGCGGGGGGCAGTGTCAGGGTGCCGGGAGGCAAGGAGGGCATCACTGTGCCCGTCTCAGAGCCTGTGGAACCACATCCCGTTCTCCGTTTTCCATGTTACCACACTGTTTTTGTGCTCTGAAAATATAAAACATCATTGCAACACTTGAACCGTACTCTGGAAGTCATCAAAGGCATGTAAAATATGTATTTGTAACAGGAACACAAAATTCATCATCTTGCACACATTAAATATTTCCTATTTGGAGTCTGATGACAAAGTACATATCAAGACATATTATGTAAAATAGACAAGTTAAATCCAGTTGGGTCTGAGTTAACATCAGTATTAGAAACTCAGCTTTTGCGTTTTGTAGCTTTCTGAAATTTCCAATCCATAATTTCACTCTTGAGATAAGGTTGAAGAGATTGCTTCTGATACTTGGGGTCCCCATGCTTCACGTAGGTACTTCTAACACATTCCTAAAAACGAAACACAGCTGCTCAACTGGTCATTCGTATTCTGCAGATTTTTTTAAACTGTACCAATTATTTTTCCCCAGCCCCATTCAAGAGCACAGTGCCGCAACACGCAGAAAGCGGAGGCGCTGAATCCCCCCGGCTGCTGCGCGCAGATGCGGGCAGGGAGGAAGGCTCCGGAGGAGCGCTCCTCCTCCTCCTCGTTCCCAGCGCCAGGCAGGGCCTGGGCAGCGAGAGGGCAGCGGGGCAACAGCGTGGCTGTGCCGAGCCGAGCCGAGCCGCGGCAGCTGGGGCTCATCACGTGTGAAGCACCTTGCCTGTGGCTTTGGACTTTGCTCTGCGTCTGTGTTTCTCCATTAACCTGATACACTGGATGCACTCGGAATACGCCGTGGGGTTTGTCCGTGGCTGCTGAACTGATCGGACATCACGCTGGAATTTCAGCCCTGTGTGGCCTCCCTGATGCGGGCAGGCTGGGGCTCCCCGGGCCCCTGCCCCACGCTCTCGCACCGTGCCCTGTCCCGAGGAGGTCCCGGGACCAGCAGCGGGCCCTGGGAGCAGCTCTGTGCAGATCATGCCCTGACCTTCCCCAGATATTCCCATGATCAGCACAAGCATCCGAATATTATCACCGCAGCTCATTACGCGGGAGGGAGGGAAGGCAGACGGCGATGATTTGCAGTTCCTCTTTGGAGAGCAGCCCCAGGCTCCGCTGCCCACAGGCCACCCACGGCTGACCTCCCGTCCTCGCTCAGCGGGAGCTGCGGGCTGCACCCTGCAGCCCACCGCACAGACCTCCATGGCGAGGCTGCAACGCGGGCCCCGGTCTGCCACGGCGCTGCCGAGGCCCCACGAAGCCTGGCGAGGGCTGGCGTCTGGTCGTTTGACGCAGATGTTTGAAAACAAGAGACCTGCTTTGGGGGTGTCTTGTAGGGCAGCCGCCTCTCCGGTTCTGACGGTCCCACTGCAGACCCCCAACTTTCACCCTCTCCCCTCCACTCCTCCCAGACTTGTTTCCTTGGGGCTCTTTCCGCTGTCCTTCCAGTGCTCCCCCGCCTCAAGGCATTTTGCTCCCCCACCCATGGCACCCAGCATCCTGCTGGACCAGGCCATCCAGGGCTTTGCTTCCTCAGCCCTCAAAGGCAGCAGAGGCCGTTTGTGTTGGCTGCCAGAAGCCGGTGGGGGTCTGGCACTGCAGCCGGCGTGGGGTGACCGGGGACAGTGCTGCTGCCTGGCCCCGGGTGCAGGCTGAGGGGACAGCTACGCTGGGCTGGTCACCGCTGGAGATGAAGCACCCACAGACCCCGGCAGCCCAGCCCTGAGGCGCCAGCATCATCGGTGAAGAGGGGATCTCCCCGCTGCCTCGTGCCCTGCCTCTCCAAGGGAATGCCACCAAGTTCAGCCGGCTTCGGCCCCTTCATTTCCACGGCAGGAAGCACATCTCAGCTTGGATGTCCCCTCGGAGGGACACCAGCTCCAGGCCGGTTCTGTCCCTGACGGGGTTGAGCCAGGGAGCCCCGTGTCCCCAGCCCTGCTCTCCCTGGGGGGTTTGGCCCCTCCTGCAGCCCACTTTGGAGGGCCCAGGCTTCCGTCATTTCTCCAGTGGCTGCTTCAGACCCTTTCTGTGCTGGCGAGAGCCCCGGCGGGGAGATGCTCTCTCACCTCGTGCTAAGAGCAGAGCAGTGTCCTGCTTCGCCAGGGAACAACAGCGTTTCAGAAACCGCTTGCTCGAATCACAAAGGAAAGCCTTCACCTGAGAATATTAGCTCAGACCCCCTGATGCAAGCGTGGTCGTTGAAATCCATCTCAACTCTTTAACAGAAAAGGTAGAAATTCCTCCGCTATTCATCTCTGATATTTATATAACTAACCACTGAGCTAAGGCGCACTCTGAGCACTGATCTCCAACAAATACTTATTCAAGAGTAGAGTTTTAATCGTTACTTTTGAAAACATGGTTATTATTTTTCTGATTATATTTTAGAGAGACAGAGAGAGAGGCAGAGTGGCTTTTTCAGAGCACGCCCGGGTACACCGCAACGCTGCGCGTCCTGCGCCCGGCTGGGGAGCAGGGGCTGTGCTGACGCTCCCCTCCTCGGTCTTTGCAGCTCCCAGACCAGCCCCCAGCACGTGGAGATGCTTCTTGCTGTGCAGGTCAGTCCTTGCCCAGGCCTGGAAGAGGCTCCAAGGGAGTCTTCCCCTGACGGGAAGTGTTGCTTCTGCTGCTGATTTCGGAGCAGAGGTAGGGATGAGCCCTGAGCTGGGACTTGCTCTAAACTGGAGAGACTTCAGCATGAAGGGTGCTTGAGCTCATGATGGAGGTTTTGGAAGAAAATTCTGAACTGGACCTGGTGTCAGACCTCCGAGGTGGCAGATGCAGAGTGGCAAACGAGGGTGCTCCCGCAGATGTCCAGGGTCTGCACGCTGGCCCTGAGCCGTCTCCAGGATAACCATGTGAAGAGGCACTGTCGGAGGGGCTCACTGGGGGCACGCGCAGCCCTGCGGCGCTGGCAACGGGGCAAGGGCGGGTTCCCTGCGAGCAGCCCCGCACGTTCCCCCCGCGCAGCCTGCACTGCTGTCCCCGCCGCACAGCCGGGCCGCCGGGCTCCAGCGCAGCGGGCAGCGGGGCCTGGGGGCTGCCGCCGCCACCAGCACGCTCCCTCCACCACCCGCTCAAAGCAACAGGGCAGCATAGCAGCTTACATTAATTAGGCCTTAAATTGCACCACAGCACAGACAGGAGTGCAGTTTGTTTGTTTTTAAACAGGGCACATGTCACAGTAAATGCCAGCAGTCCCAGTGCTCGGAATAATAAATGTGCAAATAGCAATTAACAGTTGCGTCTTCTGCTCACATGCAAAGGACATAATTAGCTCGTTCCATCTGTTAATTATACCTGCCATGGTTCAGATATTCATATCCCAGCCAGAACTCGGAGGAGGAAGGTGAGCTTGTGCAAGCAAAACTCTTGTCGTCCAAACATCAGACCCAGCAAGGTCCCGTGCCCGCTCCCTCGGCGGCTGCTCGCGGGCACCACGTGCTCGCAGGGCGCAGCTCCCCTGCCCGCTGCCCCAGCCCCTCGCGGGGTCTCTGCCCGGTGCCCTCCTGCTGGCGTTTCACCGGTTTGGGAAGCCCCAGCAACAGCTGCTCACTGGAAGCGCCTGCAGCCGCAGGGCCCGTGGTGGGTGCTTTCCAGACACGACTTCTCTCAGAGCCCTTCGAGGCTGGGGTGGGACAGACCTTTCCAGTGCAGGAGCCGGAGCACGAGTCCAGCGTGGTGGGGGCTCAGGTCAGACCTCGGGTGGGATCTGCTGCCTGATGGGGCTCAGCCCAGCGCAGAGGGAGCACAGGCTTTAACACAGCACTCGGGCAGCAGCCTTGGCGCCTGCACACCCCCATGGGAATTTGCACCTCCGAGCAGATGAAGGACGAAGGTGCCTGTGTCACCACGCACCAGGCAGGGGTGAGGGTCCAGACGGCGCTCGGCACCAGGGAAGGGGGTAGGGATGGTGCTGAGGCTGCCAGAGCACAGCACCAGGGATGCTTCCAGGCGGGATGCACCAGTCTGGCTGTCACCCCTGCCAGCTCTGCCGCCCCGAGCACCCCAGCCCACCCACCAGTGCCTGCCCCCAACCCTGACCCCCCCCAGCACCCA
>Ga0065711_1044585_pt1 | contig 14009 bp, 9 predicted proteins | sample Hoacrofraction12_FD_59098 | JGI IMG/M metagenome (GOLD analysis project Ga0065711, IMG submission 59098) | Hoatzin crop microbial communities from Cojedes, Venezuela - Epithelial fraction 12 v2 (version 2) | ecosystem: Host-associated > Birds > Digestive system > Esophagus > Crop | place...
TGTGACGTGGGCGGTGTTGATTGGCTCGCTGACGACCTACGCACGCCAGAGCTACCTGGTGATTGGGTTGCTGGCGGTAGTGCTTGTGGTGCAAGCGATTATGTTGCTGCGCAAGAAGTACAAAAAGCCGTTGGTGTTCACCAATAGGGTGAAGCGCCTGTATTTCACCATCATTGTGCTGGTGCTGATTGCGATTGAAGTGGCGGGATACTTGGCGAGCGGGACGTCGAAGACGCATGCGGCATACGTCAGCGCGATTGTTGCGTTGATAGCGTTAGCCGCCTCGCCGTTGCTGACGGTGGCGGGCAATTGGTTGCTGCATCCGGTGGAGAAAGCCATCAACAACCGATACATCAACGACGCGAAGAATCGGCTCGCGCAGATGTCGGACCTAACGGTCATTGGCATCACGGGCAGCTATGGCAAGACGAGCACGAAGCACTACCTGAACCGCATCCTGAGCGAGCATTTCTCGGTGCTGATGACACCGGGGTCGTACAACACGACGATGGGCGTCGTGCGGACGGTGCGCGAGATGATGCAGCCGTACAACCAAATCTTCATCTGCGAGATGGGCGCGAAGAACATTGGCGACATCAAAGAAATTTGCGACATCGCGCATCCGTCGATTGGGATTGTCACCGCGGTCGGTCCGCAGCACCTGGAGTCGTTCAAGACGATCGCGAATGTGCAACGCACGAAGTTTGAATTGGTTGACGCGCTGCCTGCCGACGGGTTGGCGGTGCTGAACAACGATTTCGCTGACGTTGCCAACCGTGAGGTCACGAACGTGGCGGCGCAACGCTACACCGTCAACAAAACCGCACAAGCCGACTTTTGGGCAGAGGACGTTCGCTATAGCGCGCGCGGCACGGAGTTTACCATTGTCTCGAAACAAGGCAAACGCCTCACGCTCGAGACCAAGCTCGTTGGGGAATGCAACATCAGCAACCTCATCGCAGCTGTGGCGGTGGCATGGCATCTGGGCGTACCCGATGACAAGATTCGCTATGCCGTCAGCCGCATCGAGCAGGTGGAGCATCGCCTGAACATGAAGCGCGGTGGCAACGGTATCACGATTATCGACGACGCATACAACAGCAACCCCGTTGGCTCTCGCATGGCGCTCGACGTGCTCAAGGGAATGAACACCGGCAAACGCATCGTTATCACCCCGGGTATGATTGAGCTTGGCGACGAGCAGCAACGGCTCAACACCGAGTTTGGGGAGCATATCGCGGAGTGCTGCGACATCGCGATTATCGTCGGGCAATACAACCGCGAAGCCATCGTCACGGGCATCAAAAACAAAGGTTTCGATGAGCGCAACCTGCATATCGTTGACACATTTGACCAGGGGCAGCAGCTCATGCTTACGCTCGCCGGCGCAGGCGACACCGTGCTCTACGAAAACGACCTCCCCGACGCGTTCAAATAATCCCTTCCCTATAAATCCTCGCGCAGAACTCGCAGAACTCGCAGAAAAAAAATCCTACCCAATCCAACCTGGCAATCAAGGGTGAACTTAAAAATCCTACCCAATCCCACGGAAACGAAACGAGTATGGTATTTCCGCAAAATTTTGAGCAAATCATTGGTTTCGATGTCATTAGGGCAGAGGTGAATGCACATTGCATCAGCCCTTTAGGCACGACGCACTGCGAACAAATGCGTTTCTGCTTGCAGCCGGAAACCATACGCCAACTTTTGGAGGAGACCAACGAGTTCGTCGCTATCCTGCAGAGCCGCCGCGACTTCCCCATTAACTACTATTTTGACCTACGCGGTGCGTTAGCCGCAGCACAAACGCCCGGCAGCCACCTCAGCGCCGATAACCTGCATCGGCTGCAACGCCTGCTGCAAACCATCCACGACATCCGCCGCTTCTTCGACAACAATTATCCCAGGCTGAGGGAGATTGCTGAGACGATGGATGACCTGCCCGAGGTGGCAAGCGCCATTGCCGCCATTCTGGACCAAAACGGCAACGTAAAAGACAACGCCAGCCCCCTGCTTGCCGAGTTGCGAAGCTCCATCGCGCGGCTGAACGCCGGCATTGCAGGCATCATGCGACGCATCATCGCCAATGGCAAAAGCGCCGGCACACTCGATGCTGACGCACAGCCCACTATGCGCGACGGCAGACTCGTGTTGCCCGTAGCACCCGCCCACAAACGCAAAGTGCGTGGCATTGTTCACGACGAGAGCGCCTCCGGCAAAACCGTTTTCATCGAGCCCGAAGAGATCGTCGAAGCCAACAACAACATACGCGAGTGCGAAGCCGAAGTGGCACGCGAAATCGCACGCATTCTCACCGAAGTCACCGACCGGCTGCGCCCGCACATTGACTCGCTGCGGCAAACACTTAACAGCCTCGGCAGAATCGACTTCATCCGCGCCAAAGCCCTTGTCGCCCAAGACGTTGGTGCGCAAATGCCATCGCTCGAGAACCAACCCATTGCCGAATGGTATGGCGCAAGGCATCCCGCGCTCATCCTCTCGCTGCGCAAATTAGGCAAAGAAGTGGTCGCGCAAAACATCGTCATCGACGAGCAGAACCGCATCCTCGTGATTTCCGGCCCTAACGCCGGCGGAAAATCCGTCTGCCTGAAAACCGTTGGCGTCGTGCAATACATGACCCAATGCGGCATGCTCCCCACCGTTTACGACAACAGCCACGTCGGCATCTTCACAAGCATCCTCGCCGACATCGGCGATCAGCAAAGCATTGAGGACGAGCTGAGCACGTACAGCAGCCACCTGCAAAACATGAAACGCTTTATCCAACGCGCCGACAGCAACTCGCTCGTGCTGATTGACGAAATGGGTAGCGGCACCGAACCGCAAATTGGCGGAGCCATGGCACAAGCCATCCTCGGCGAGTTCGCGCAAAACAACGTGCGAGGCATCGTCACCACCCACTACCAGAACCTCAAGCACTTTGCCGAAGAGACCGATGGGCTCATCAACGCCGCCATGCTCTACGACCGCGGCAAGATGCAGCCCCTATTCCAGCTGCAAATTGGCTACCCGGGTAGCTCCTTCGCCATCGAAATTGCCCGACAAATCGGATTGCCGCGCCAGGTCGTGGACAAAGCCGAGGAAATCGTTGGCAGCGACTATGTTAACATGGACCGATACCTGCTCGACATCGTGCGCGACCGCAGGTATTGGGAGCGCAAACGCAGCGAAGTGCACGCCAAAGAGAAACGCATCGACGCCGCCATCACCGACCTAGAGCAACGACTCGCCAAGCTGCGCACAGAACGAAACGCCATCCTGCGAGAAGCCAAAAACGAAGCCGCGCAAATCCTGCGAGAAAGCAACGCACAAATCGAACGCGCCATCAAAGAAATCCGCGAGACGCAAGCCGAAAAAGCCAAGACACGCCAAGCGCGCGAGCAACTCGAGGCATTTAAACAACGTCTGCAAAACCAAGACGAAGAAGACACCAAACGACTGCGCAAGCTCCAACCCCCGAAAACAAGAAAAAAACAGCAAAAAGAAGAGAGTTCCTCACTTAAAGACAACTCCTCACTAAAAGTCGGCGACCACGTAACCATCACCGGCTCACAAACCGTTGGCACCATCACCGCTATCGACGAGAAGTACGCCCTCGTCACCTTCGGCAACATCCACACACGCATTCCCACCGAGCAGCTGACACGCACCATCCGAAGCGAGACGCGCGTCAAGCAACACTCCACCTCCGCGCCCGCAGCAGACAAGATGCGGGCACGGCAACTCAACTTCAAACCCGACATCGATGTGCGAGGCATGCGCGCTGACGAAGCCGTGCAAGCCGTCACCTATTTCATCGATGACGCTATCCAATTCAGCATTCCACGCGTCCGCATCCTCCATGGCACTGGCACAGGCGCCCTCCGAGAAGCCATCCGACAATACTTGCGCACCATCCCGGGCGTGGCGCACTTCGCCGACGAACACGTGCAATTCGGAGGCGCGGGCATCACCGTCGTGGATCTCCAATAACTTTATCTCACGGGGTTCATAGGATTGGGTAGGATTTTTATGTTCAGCCCTGATTGCCAGGTTGGATTGGGTAGGATTTTGCCATGCGGGTACGGATTTTTAAGGATTCTCACGCCTGGCGTTTCATCCTGCGGTCGAGGATTTTTAAGGATTTTTCTCTCAAGTGCTAACTATTTTTTGTATCTTTGCAGATTAAATCAAGAGCTCGCGTAATATGGTAGCAAAAAGTACTTTCGAAACCATCATCAGCCAGGAGTTATCGGCGATTTGGGACGTCCTCAGTAGCGATCAGAAACGATTGGTGGCAGACAACTTCGACATCATCAATTTCAAGAAAAACCAAATCATCTATGCGGAGAACGACCAGCCGCAATATCTCTGGTGCCTGCTCAAAGGAAAGGTAAAACTCTTCAAGAGCGGCGTCGGCGGTCGCCCGCAAATCCTGCGTTTGTATCGCCCGATCCAGTACTTTGGTTACCGCGCAGCGTTCGCGAAAGAAACCTACGGCTCGACGGCAGCAGCTTTTGAACCGTCGCAGCTGGGCACGATTCCCATTGAAATCATGAATCGGCTGATTGACGAGAACCGCGAGCTGGCTTGGTTCTTTATCCACGAACTGTCGAAGCACCTCGGCGGCAGCGACAACAAAATCGTTTCGCTGACGCAGAAGCATATCCGGGGCAGACTTGCGGAGGCACTCATCATCCTGCTGGAAAATTACGGCTACGAGGACGACTTCCACACGCTGAAGATTTACATGGCTCGCGAGGACTTGGCAAACCTGTCGAATATGACAACGGCGAACGCGATCCGCACGCTGAGCGCGTTTGCGCAGGAGCACATCATCACGGTTGATGGGCGGCGCATCAAGATCTTGGATGAAAAGAAGCTGCGGAATATCAGCAAATTCGGGTAAGCTCACGGAGATTAAGCCTCACGCAGATTACGCGGATTTTAAGGATTAAGCCATGCGGATACGGATTTTTAAAGATCTTTTCCGCGAGTTCTGCGCGAGGTCAACTCCTAACTCCTAATTCCTAACTAGAAAGGATGGTAATAGCACAACAGAAACGAAAAGAAAATATCGCGGAGTATCTGCTCTACTTGTGGCAGCTCGAGGACTTGTTGCGCGCTTGCAAATGCGACCCGCAAATCGTTGACGAGCAGATTGTTGCAAAGTATGACGTGGATGAGAAGCAACGCGCTGAAATTCGCGATTGGTACGACAACCTGCTGCAAATGATGCGGGCGGAAAACGTGACGCAAAGCGGGCATCTGCAAATCTCGAAAAACGTGCTCATCCACCTGAACGACCTGCACGCGCAACTGTTGGCGCACCCGGACAAATGCGAAGACTACGTGAGCGAGTACTACCGCACGCTGCCCATCATCGTCCAACTGCGAAGCACCTTGCCCGAAGAGCAGCGAGCGGGTGAGTTAGAGACGTGTTTCAACGCGCTCTATGGCATCATGGTGATGCGCCTGCAAGGCAAAACCATCAGCCAAGCCACGCAGGATGCCATCGCCCAGATCTCTCGCTTCATCGCCTTGCTGGCTAAATACTTCCACGAAGATGAGCAACAACCGCTCTTCAATTAGAACCTCGCGCAGATCACGCAGAAAATATCTCAACTCTTAACTCTCAACTCTCAAAACTAAGAGTAATATGAATTTACTGATTACAGGCGCTAACGGCCAATTAGGCAACGAGATGCGAAATGTGCTGAAAAACGATGAACGTTTTGACGCCACCTTCGCCGATATCGTGCAAAATGAGCAAGGCGACACCTACCTGCTTGACATCACGGACGAAAACGCCATCGAACAATGCATCAGCGAGCGCGCCATTGACGTCATCGTCAACTGCGCCGCATTTACCGCCGTGGATGCTGCCGAAGACAACCAAGCCCTCTGCCGACGCCTGAACGCAGATGCTGTCGCACTCCTTGCCAACGCTGCCAAGCGCCACGGGGCACGCTTTATCCATATCTCCACCGATTACGTCTTCGATGGGCAAAACTGTGAGCCATACGCGGAGGACCATCCCACCAACCCGCAGTCGGTGTACGGCGCCACCAAACTCGAAGGTGAGCGACATCTGCGCGAAATTCTCCCTGATGACCACGTGATCATCCGCACCGCCTGGCTCTACTCGCCCTACGGTAAGAACTTCGTTAAAACGATGCTCGAACTTGGGCGAACGAAACCCGAGTTGAACGTTGTGTTTGACCAAGTGGGCACCCCGACCTGCGCGCACGACTTAGCGGAAGCCATCGTGCAAATTCTCGCTCACGACACCTGGCACGCGGGCACTTATCACTTCAGCAACGAGGGCGTATGCTCATGGTATGACTTCACCATCGCCATTCACCGCTTGGCAGGCATCACCACCTGCAACGTCAAGCCCTGCCATAGCGACCAATTCCCCGCGAAAGCGCATCGGCCACATTTCAGCGTGCTCGACAAGACAAAAATTAAAGACACCTTCGGCATCAGCATCCCGCACTGGGAGCAAAGCCTTTCTTTAGAGTTGAGAGTTAAGAGTTGAGGCTTCTCGCTTGACTTGAACTCCACTCTAAACTCTCCACTCTCCACTCTCAAAACTAATAGAAATGAATCTTAATGAAGAAATAGCGCGACGACGAACGTTTGCCATCATCTCACACCCGGATGCCGGCAAAACCACACTCACCGAAAAGTTGCTCCTCTTCGGTGGAGCCATTCACGTCGCCGGCGCTGTCAAAAGCAATAAAATCAAAAAGACCGCCACATCCGACTGGATGGACATTGAAAAGCAACGCGGCATCTCCGTAGCCACCTCCGTCATGGGCTTTAACTACGGCGACTTCAAAATCAACATTCTCGACACGCCAGGTCACCAGGATTTTGCTGAAGACACTTACCGCACCCTCACCGCCGTGGATAGTGTGATTATCGTGGTGGATGTCGCGAAAGGCGTTGAGGCACAGACGCGTAAGCTCATGGAGGTTTGCCGTATGCGCAACACGCCCGTCATCATCTTTGTCAACAAACTCGACCGCGAAGGACGCGACCCGTTCGACATTCTCGACGAACTGGAGCAAGAACTGCACATCGGCGTCACCCCGCTCAGTTGGCCTATTAATATCGGCGCGAAGTTCAAAGGCGTGTACGACATCTACGACCGCAACATCAACCTCTTCAAACCCGACAAGCAGCACGTCACCGAACGCGTCGAAATCTCCGATATCAACGACCCCGCCATTGACGCCGCCGTTGGAGAAACCGACGCAGAGCAACTGCGTGCCGACATCGAACTCATCGACGGCGTTTACCCCGCGTTCGACGTGAACGAGTACCTCAGCGGAAAGACAGCGCCCGTCTTCTTCGGCTCGGCGCTCAACACCTTCGGCGTAAAGGAGTTACTGGACTGTTTCGTGCGCATCGCTCCGGCTCCCAAGCCCACGCAAGCCATCGAACGCATCGTCAAACCTGAAGAGGAAAAATTCACCGGCTTCGTGTTTAAAATCCATGCCAACATGGACCCCAACCACCGCAGTTGCATCGCCTTCGTCAAGGTCTGCAGCGGCATCTTCCGTCGCAACGAGAACTACAAACACGTGCGCACCGGCAAGTTCTACCGCTTCTCCGCGCCCACGGCATTCATGGCGCAGAAAAAAGAAATCATCGACGAAGTTTACCCGGGCGACATTGTCGGACTGCCCGTTGGCGGCCTGTTTAAAATCGGCGACACACTGACCGAGGGCGAAGACCTCCACTTCAAGGGTCTGCCCAGTTTCTCGCCTGAGATGTTTAAATACATCGAGAACGATGACCCGATGAAAGCCAAGCAGCTCAACAAAGGCATCCTCCAACTCATGGACGAGGGCGTCGCCCAACTCTTTGTCAATCAATTCAATAACAGAAAAATCATCGGCACCGTCGGGCAACTGCAATTCGAAGTCATCCAGTACCGCCTGCTCCATGAATACGGAGCCGCCTGCCGATGGGAGCCCCTCCACCTCTATAAAGCCTGCTGGATAAGTAGCGACAATGCCGAAGCGCTGCAAGCCTTCAAGCGCCGCAAACAGCAATTTATGGCTCTCGACCGCGACGGGCGAGACGTCTTCCTCGCCGACAGCGCGTATGTGCTGCAAATGGCGCAACAAGACTTCCCCGACATCCACTTCTATTTCACAAACGACCTAACTTCCAACTAAATATGAATCAAACCGTACTTTCAGACCTTTATCAAAAAGTCACCGGCAGCGAGCCCGAAGAAATCACCCTTATGCCCGCTTCCGGCTCCAACCGGCGCTATTTCCGCCTCACCGGCAAAGAGTCGCTCGTTGGCGTCATCGGCGAAGACCACAAAGAGAACGACGCGTTCCTCTACATGGCAGAACATTTCCGAACAAAAGAGCTGCCTGTGCCGCAAGTAATCGCCGTCAGTGAAGACCATGGCGCCTACCTCCAAGAGGACCTCGGCGACACCATTCTCTTTAACGAAATAGAGAAAGGGCGCAAAACACGCGTTTTCAGCCCCCACGAGAAAGAGCTCCTCAAGAAAACCATCCGCGCGCTCTGCCACTTCCAATTCATCGGCGCCGACGGCTTCGACTTCACCAAGTGCTACCCCACCCCAGAATTCGACCGTCGCAGCATCCTTTGGGACCTCAACTATTTCAAATACTGCTTTCTCAAAGCCACCGGCATCGAGTTCGACGAAAGCGCGCTCGAAGACGACTTCCAGCACCTTGCCGACGTCCTGTTGCGCAGCAGCTCAGCCACCTTTATGTACCGAGACTTCCAGTCGCGTAACGTCATGATAAAAGATGGCGAGCCCTACTTCATCGACTTCCAAGGCGGGCGCAAAGGCCCGATCTACTACGACGTAGCGTCTTTCCTCTGGCAAGCCAAAGCCAACTTCCCCGACAGCCTGCGGCAAGAGCTCGTCAAAGAGTACATCGCCACGCTCCGACAATACAAACCTACCGACCTCCGCTACTTCCACTCGCAGCTCCGCCACTTCGTGCTCTTCCGCACCCTCCAAGTGCTCGGCGCTTACGGCTTCCGTGGGTATTTTGAGAAGAAACCTTACTTCATGCAGAGTGTGCCCTTCGCTATCAACAACCTCCGCCACCTGCTCGAAAAGCCGTACGTGGAATATCCGTACCTCAGCGACCTGCTCACACGACTCACCGGCATGTCGCAATTCGCCGATGACATGCAAAAACGACTGCTCACCGTACGCGTCATGAGCTTCGCGTACAAAAAAGGCATTCCCAACGATATCAGTGGCAACGGCGGCGGCTATGTTTTCGACTGCCGCGCCGTCAACAATCCCGGTAAATACGACAAGTTCAAATCAATGAACGGTCTCGACAAGCCCGTTATCAAATTCCTCGAAGACGATGGCGAAATCACCGAATTTCTCAATCACGCCACCGCCCTCGTTGATGCCACGGTAAAGCGCTACAAAGAACGCGGCTTCACCAACCTCATGGTTTGCTTCGGATGTACCGGCGGGCAACATCGTTCCGTCTATTGCGCCCAGCATCTCGCCGAGCACCTCAACAAAGAGTTTAACGTCAAAGTCGAGCTCATTCACCGCGAACAAAACATCGAGCAGACCTTCACACGCATCGACTGATAACCTATGAAAGCAATGATTTTTGCTGCCGGCCTCGGCACGCGTCTGAAACCCTTCACACAGCATCATCCCAAGGCGCTCGTGGAAGTTGCCGGCGTCACTATGCTCGAGCGTGTCATCCATCGCCTTGCTGATGCGGGATTCCGGCAAATAGTCATCAACATCCACCATTTTCCCGAGCAAATCCGCCAATTCCTGCAGGCACACAACAACTTCGGCTTGGATATCGCCATCAGCGACGAGACCGAACAACTGCTTGACACCGGAGGCGGCATCCTGCATGCGCAGACATTGCTCGACACCGATGGCGCACCATTTCTGGTGCATAACGTGGACATCCTCAGCGACATCGACCTGCAGGCGCTTTACCGACAACACCTCGCGTCAACCGCGCAAGCTTCGGTGCTAGTCGCCGCGCGCGACACGCAACGCTACCTCCTGTTCGACCACGCCAATCGCCTGCACGGATGGACCAACGTCCAAACCGGCGAACTGCGTCCCGAAGGATTAAAACCACAAAGTGATTGGCAAAAATTAGCTTTCCAAGGCATTCACGTCATTTCTCCGTCTATCTTCCCACGGCTGCGTGAATACGCGCAAACGCATTCACCGGCTTTCTCCATCACCAACTTCTACATCGATACCTGCGGAGACATCGACATCCGAGCCGCGCAGCCCGCGCAGCCCTATAACTGGTTCGACATCGGCTCTCCCGAAAAATTACAGAGAGCCAACGACTTTTTCCTCAAAGGTTAGAGAGTAACTTTATCTTCGCGGCAGGATCGTCCGCGCCAAACACATAATTTCCCGCCACCAAAATATCCGCGCCGGCCTCAGCCAGTGCCGCACCCGTCACGTCGTTCACGCCACCGTCAATCTCAATAAGCGCCGATGAGCCCGAATTGGCTCTGAGTTCACGCAAAGCGCGCACCTTGCGCAAGGTCCCCTGGATAAACTTTTGTCCACCGAACCCCGGATTTACAGACATCAGCAATACCAAGTCCACATCAGCCACAATATCAGTGAGCAGACTCACGGGTGTGTGGGGATTTAACGCCACACCTGCCTTCATGCCCGCATCATGGATTTGCTGCACCACACGATTGAGATGTGTGCACGCCTCGTAATGTACCGTCATGATTTCAGCGCCGCAATCGCGCACCTGCGAAACGAACTTCTGCGGCTCCACAATCATCAGATGCACGTCGAGAGCCTTGGTGCACAGCTGTTTCACGTATTTCATCACCGGAAATCCGAAGGAGATGTTTGGCACGAACACGCCGTCCATCACATCTAAATGCAACAGCTCCGCCGCGCTTTCGTTCACCATGTTGATGTCGTGAGCCAAATTGCCAAAATCGGCAGAGAGCAATGAAGGAGAAACTTTCATATAGTTTTTGGTTAGGAATTTTTCGTCTGCATGAGATAATTAATCTGCGGTGGAGGTGGAGGATTTCTTTTTCCACAAAGCGTTGTAAGCCAAGTAGCAAATGATGAGCAACGCCAGCACACCGCCGCCAATGGTCAGATAAGTGTTGTAGTGCTCCAACTGTTCTAACAGCTGCGGCTCACTCACGTTCTTGCCCAGCCAATAGCCTAACATCAGCAGCACTACATTCCATACGCCCGCGCCTAAAGTGGTAAACAGCGCAAATGTGCCAAAATTCATGCGCGCCAACCCCGCCGGAATGGAAATCAACTGGCGAATTGCCGGAATCAGTCGTCCTACGAAAGTGGAAAACGCGCCATGATTATCAAAATACGTTTCCGCCTTGCGCACCTTCTGCTCGTCAATCAGGCACAGATGCCCAATGCGCGAGTTGGCAAAAGCATACACCACGGGGCGACCGATCAGCAGTGCCAACACGTAATTGACGATAGCGCCTACCAACGCGCCCGCCGTTGCCACGAGGACAATCATCAGCAAGGACAAATCACCTTTCTGCACCGCGAAAAACGCCGCGGGAGGAATCACCACCTCGCTGGGGAATGGGATGAACGAACTCTCAATCGCCATCAGCGAGAAAATCGTGACATAGGTCAGGTGGTCTTTGTACCAATTATAAATCAAGACCACATCGTGCGGCACATAAATAATGATGGCAGCCACCAGCGCTATAAGCACCAGCGCTATAATTATCAGTTGGAGTGTATCTTTTTTCATCTGCTAAAATTTCCGCAAAGATACTAAATAGTTTTGAGAGTGGAGAGTGGAGAGTGGAGATATTTTCTAGTGTGTGGATCTCAGGTCAAACCAAAGGTCTCAACTCTCAACTCTCAACTCTTAACTCTTATCTAATTAAAAAGTTAGGTGGATTTGGAAACGCAAGCCACCACGATGGGCGTCAGGGGTATGGCGGTAAGTGAGGCGCCACACATAATCGATGCGCAGAAACGACAGGATGTTGTCGATGCCGGCGCTGATTTCCATATAGGGCTTGCTGCCAAGAGATTGGCAGAGCACATCATCGGGAAAAGCGAAGAGACCATCGCTCTTGCGTGGGTCGTTTTTGTCGGAGAGACTGCCCCAAATACCATGGAAATCAAACACCTCGCGCAGGCGTAGCCTATTGAAAAAAGGGATACGGTTAAACACTACGCCATTGCCCCAATAAGTCAGCTGCCACGCCACGTTTTGGTCGGTCGCAAACTCCATCACATTGGTGAGGTTGAATGCGCCCGGCGTGATAAAATAGCTGATATTTGACGTAGGATAAAGCAGGTCGGGGTAAGCCACTTTGCTCCAAATCTTCGAGGCGGTGAGCGACATATCGGCGTAACCAAAAGCCGACAGCCACAAGCGTTTCTTCACGCCCAACTGCGTCATATTCAACTCATAAAGGCTACCTAAAAAGCCTTTTGGCGCAAACGTGTGCGACAGCATGAAGACCCACGCATCGTGGTTTGCCGCAATGCGGTTGCGGTTCATCTGGTAGAACTGCTCACCCGGCGCATAGCGCAGCGAGAGCGTGAATGCACTCTCCGTGTAGCGTTTGCGGTACGAACCATCATTATAGATGTAAGGCACGTAAGGCGTCGCCTCATGCACCTGATGCTCCCACTTGAGCCGGAACGAGAAATGATTCGCCCACTCGCGCTCGTAGGCTACGCCTGTGGTGCGGATATACTGCTTGCGCACGTCGCGCTGCCGTTTCCACAACGAAAAGATTTCTTCGGGTTGAAAAAAGTCGGTATTTTGCGCGATGCCATACACATCGTATTCGTGCCACGCCATGATGCTGTGGATGGGGAATTCGCGCTCGTAACGCTCTTTGTCCTCAAACGAATACTCGACTCCGACGCGATATTTCATCTTTTTGTCGCGACAGCCGTAAGCCACATGCCCCCACCCAAACAGCCGTTTGTTCAGCGCGACCGTAGTAGTGCCCCCCACCCTGAATCGGAGACCTTCTAACGAATTGTAAGCAAGCATCGTACGGATGGGCGAGATGTTAAAGTACGAGGGTTTGCCGGTGGGGATATATGGCGTAATAATGAAATTCATAAGGCACTGCGCGATGCGATAGGGTAAGCGCCCGCTCATTTTGTCGGTAAATTTCGTCACGGCGCGCACATGACGCTGCGCAGCCATATCTGCACGATTTTCCGCCCAGAAAACGCTGTCGCGCGAATAGGCGCCGGGCGCGATTATTTCCTCTTTATTGACCGAAAAAAGCTGTTTTTCTGTGTCTTCGAAGTCATGGCGGAAGAAATTGGTGGTACGGCGGAAAAATATGGCGGGCGTACCGCTGACCACCTGCAAAATCACCTCCACATCATCGTCCATTTTCAACCGCGTGTTTTCGGGACCGCGCACAAAGTGTTGGTCCACACAAAGTTGCTGCACGTAATTTAGGTTGATATCCGACGGCACATTCAGTTTCACGCGATTGATAAAATGGTCGCTCGTCGCCACATACAGATGCCCGACAAAGCCCATCGATTCAGGGTTGAAAGGTACGAACCCTAGCATCACGCAAGGCTCATCATCCACCTCGACGGTGTCAATGATGTAAAACTTGTAGAAGTTCGTGGCGATGTCTGCCAGCGGGCTGATAAAATGATTGGACATCAATGGCACTTCATTGCCAAAAATATCGGGCTCGCGCAACAGCTCTTTCATATAGGTGCGGATGACTTTCTGGTCCATATTGTCATCGATACCCTTCGTTTTGTCGCCATCGACCACGCTGCGGTGCTTTTTGGGCGAGTGCTGGTAGTAATCGTCTGCCAGCATTTCCTTTACGGAAAATGGCAGGAAACGATGACCGGAAAGTTGCGATGTGTCGGTGTATTCCTTCACCCATAACGCCTTGTCATCGCCCATCTCAAGGTCGTTCATATTGCTCAAGCCGTACATCAGCTTTTCGTATGAACGATAATG
>Ga0065711_1044586_pt1 | contig 14008 bp, 8 predicted proteins | sample Hoacrofraction12_FD_59098 | JGI IMG/M metagenome (GOLD analysis project Ga0065711, IMG submission 59098) | Hoatzin crop microbial communities from Cojedes, Venezuela - Epithelial fraction 12 v2 (version 2) | ecosystem: Host-associated > Birds > Digestive system > Esophagus > Crop | place...
GGCTCGGCGAGCTCGTGCCGTCTCTGCAGGGTGAGCTGCTGGCTGGGAATACCGCCGCTAACCTCGGCGCTGAGGTGTGCCGAGGAGCCGGCGCAGAAACGGAGCGCTCGGCGTTGTGCTGACAAACACACCTTCGCTCTCAAACACACCTTCGCTCTCAAGCGCGCGCGAAAAGCGGCGATTTTTGTGTGAACCTGCCCAGCCGTGCTGGTTGCGTGTAGGTCTCAAGTGAGAGGTTAAAATGCAGTAACCAGAATTATATGGAAATGGGTAAATGTTTCTCTGGCGAAAAGTGCAGTGCGCTTGCTGGTGGTGTGATGCCAATAGGTTCTCATACTCTGCTTCTGTTTTCTTCCAGGCCTCTGCAGCCATTGCCAGAAAAAGAGCAAAAGAGTTGCACAAAGACATAGTAACGTTTTGGCAAAAGAAGAAAACAAGTAAGTCTCTGTTTCTAGATGTGATTACTGGGCGATACAGAAACCCTGTGGCATCTGCTCTGTTCCTGTTTCCTGATGTGCTGAGGTCGATACAAAGATGATCTCTGTGGTAGGAGCGCTACAGTTCCAGAACTACCATGGTTTTCTCTTTGACTTTTGCCAATCGGACTGTTTGGCGCACAGAGCTTGTGGGAGCGTTGGAGGTTATTCTTTACAGAAGCATAAAAACAATTGTTCTGCGTTTTATGTGACATTCTGGCTAGCTCTGTCTGTGGCAAAGGCTGATAGTGGATATGCAGAGGAGGGGAAAAAGAACAAGATAAAGCGCATCGTTTCTCAGCCTTGAACAGCCTAAGGCTTGGGAGCCCTGGGAACCAGAAGGGGTATTTTATTATTATTTTATTATCTTATCATGGAAGGTTCTTCTCTTGTTGAAGTTACCCAGTTGCTTTTGTAAGCTGTGCAAACTTCCAGCATCTGCAGTGCTGTCCTCTGGTATTGAGGAAGTCTTAAGCAAGCGACTGCGAAGCACAGTTGGAAATTGCACTGTTTCTTTCTGAATTCCTGCTGTCTGAAACATTTTTTCTGATCTGACCCAAAATGCTGTTTCAGCCAAATGAAGGAGCTGAAGACACTTAAAAAGACAGCGTAGTTTTACAGCAAAACTTAGAAATCATTCACGCAGCCACACAAGAGGAATATGGTGATGTAACTTTGTGCTCCTATCAAGAAGTAGGATGTTCTGTGGGGGTGTAAGAAAACGCAGCTTCAGATGCCTTGTCGCCCGCTTCAGAGCGTGGCTGGGATGTGGGCGTCCAGCCTTTGGGAAAGCATCCTGCGAACTGAGCTGAGGAGTTCCCTGGAGTGAGTGTCTGTGTTGCCGAGGTTGCTGTTCCACGTATTGATGATTACATACTGCTTGAATCAAAGAGAGAACGGGGTGTGTGATTTGCCTCCAGAGGACTGAGCTGGGTTCCACACCGTGCTTGGGATTAAGGCGAGAGGAGATGTGAACGTTGGCTGTTCACCCCCTAGGCAAATCCTTGAACTGTTGAGTGCTTCCCTTTCTTTAGCTTTATGAACGCTGCATTCATGCCTCTGAGATCCTAGCCTGGGGATCCGCTTTCAGCCACAGCAAGTGAATGGTTCACCACAGCTTTGACCAGCCACAGACTTGCCTGCCAGAACACAAACAGCTGCAGAGTTGTCTTCCTGAGAATGAACATCTTGAAGCAGCAGCAGTAGGGGCGCCTGCTCACCTTTGTCATTTTGTTGTGGTGTTAAGTCTATAGAAACAGGAATGGCAGTATTCGAAAATAACAAATCTGAGAGAATTTAAGAAATCTGACTGGTTGAAAACTTGTTCCTGGGAGAAGAAATTCTCCCTTTCTGCAAGATGTAGGTGTAACTCTTGAGGAGGCATGCCAACCCCAGTCTAAGCTTGGGTATGTGAAATAAATAATTAACATGCTTCAGCAGGAGCACTGGGAATTGTGGTTTACATAGGTGAAATGGACTTCATATCCCGTAGAGAGTTACGGCTAGTGGGTTATATCCCAAACCTGAGAGAACTTAAATTCGGGTGGTGGTAGGACTTCATTTACTGACAATCTGCTGACCAATTATATTATTGCTATTTTATTGAAAGATACTTTTTCTTGATAGAACGGTGAAGCTGACTAGCAGTTGGTGCGTTTTTTCAGTACAACTTCTAGTGCAAGTTGCCCTGGAAGTTTTACGTACATGTACAGAACTGTGATTCTTAGTTTTATTTTCTAATAGTTTGGATGTTTGTTTTTTTTTAAAGAAACTCCTCATCGTCACCCCTGTGAGGATAAGAGAGTTGTTGCTTAAACTGTTTGGCAAGTACCTGGCTCTTCATGTTTGTGTGTCACTCCAGGTCCGGCGAAAAGAGAATTTTCATCCAAGGAGAAGAAAGCAGGTGAAGACGAAGGAAGGCAAAGCAGTGAAGAGCAAAACTATCAGCATTCCCCGCTTCGAAAACCTTTAATAAGATCCTCTGCCAGCAGTGTCATGCCTGGTAAAAGGTACGTCTGCTCCTCTGGGAATCCGCCTGGCAGGAAACGGTGCATAGGGAAAAACGGTGATGGGTGTGTGCCAAGCCGCCGTGTCCTTGTCGGGAAGCGTGCTTCCCATGCCTCTTCTGGTTTGGCTGAATTACGAGATCACGGATCTCTCACTTTGTTGGAAAGATACTTCTAACTGCTTGTTAAGGCCTTTTACTTTGGTGTGTGTATTTCTTTTGAATATTTTGTTCATAACATGAGTAGCAGCACCTGCAGTAGTGAGGCATGAGGGAATCGAATGAAACAGTGCAGAGCCAAAATAGGCCTAAGCAGTAACGACGCTGTTCTGTGGTCGTGATTAAATGAGCTTCTGAAGTGAGTAGTTTCGTTTGTAGGCAGTTGCAGTTCTGTGGAATGAGAATCTCCTTTTCAGAGGAGCTGGTGAGTTTGGATTGTTGTCTTGTCCCACTTCAAGTGAACGGTCTTTGTACAGGAATCCTCCTGTTTGGTGTCTGGAAGCGGCAGGGTTGTTGTCTTTCTGTGGTACCTTAATGATGCATCTAGTTTGACAAAAGTCCTTTGGTATGTGTAGTCACAGAATTATAAAATTGGTAATATGTTGTGAAGGAATTAATGTTCCTTGATTTAAAGAATATGTTTGTATCTGGGCCCTGTAATATCTTTTAATAATCTGTGTTGCTATAGAAACTATTTGGGGTTTTCTCACACCAAAAGAACGGCTAGTTCCTGCTTTAAAGTGCAGGCTGCTGTGCCGTAGTGATGCAAAAATGCAACAGCTGTCTGGTTCTGTCCACTCTTAAAACAGGTTCGGTAATGCCATCGCTGTTTGTACAAAGGTAGAGGCTTTCGCCGCAACCCGGAATGCTTGGCAGTGTTGTCAGGGCAGTGCTGAGGATTTAACCCGATTAACTCTCAGGGCTAGTGTTAGCTCATTACAATCTTAGTGCATCGATACATGTTTTGTTTATTTGATACTTTGCCTTGTGAACAAAATATTCTTCTAAACAGAGATGTTGATGTCCTAAAGAACAGTGAACTGATTAAGGCTGGGGCATGCATTAGTGTGTTATTAATGAAAACCTTCTAGTTCTCCAGCGAAGAAGTCTGGTCTTCGAAAGGCGCTGCAGTTTGAAGCAGATCTGTTTGATACTAGTTCTGAAGGGCAGAGCTCAGAGGCCTTGGGAGCTTCGTTGTCGTCTCTTAGTAACCTGGTGGGATTAGTGGCCGAGACATCTGAAGAAAGATACCGTCTCTTGGACCAAAGGGACAAAATCATGCGACAAGGTAGTTACGCAAGTTAATGAGTGTAACGTCTGCTTCTTTGCTGTAAAGAAGTAGATGTGTGGTGTCTGTTACAAAGCTGTTGTGATGTTATGGAAATGGCTTTATAGAGAGAGTTTAATATGAAGCAGTCTGCAAAATACTCTTCCATTGTGAGGGACTGTTGTATTTGTTAATTTCTGGTAGAACACACAAAAATCTGTTTTACTTATTGCGTGTACATATATCTTTGGCAAGCGAGTAGCAGACTGTTTTTCTGAAGGAGGCCATGTAGGGGGGTTTGTATCCCTGCAGGCTCTTCAAAGGAAGCTACCCAAAGCCCCACCGCATTCTCTGAATTCAAACTATTACAAAGCTGGTCATCATTTCAAGAAGTGGCCCTTTGTTTCGCAGAGCTGAGCTGTAAACCCTTCCATCCCATTCCTGCCATTTCAAAGCTGAGCCTGCTTTTAATTTAAGATCTTATTTTTAATATTGACGAATGGATTTCTCAGCCACTTGATGTGGAATTGTGAAATTGCTGGTGCTTAGTCAGGACACAGAACTATTTGGTATCTTCTAGCGGCTTCAATCTTTTCAATGAAACGCTTGATATCCAGGTGGGACGGTAGGAGAAGCTTCCCCCGAGGAGTGGTGCAACCCTGGAACTGGCCCCAGAGTGGAGGAACCCCATCCTTGTGCGTTTCTGACCACGCCAAGGTGTGGGTATGGCCTTGCTCTGAGTAGAGGTGGGATGGGAATCTCTAGAGACCCTTTTCCCCCCCAAGTTTTTTTGTGAACTGTTGTCTTAGCAATGCACTTCTTGGCTTCCATCCATTGACCAATGTACAGACTCCAGCTGAGGCATCTGGCATGCTTAGGGGTGTGTTGGCACATCAGGGTAATAGTGTGTCATGAAAACAAGAATGAGAGATGCTAAGTGTTTGTTCAATTTTGTTGTTGGGTGTTTTTTTTATTTTTTAAGCTCGAGTAAAAAGGACCAATCTTGGCAAAGCAAAAACTGTTGTTGGCACTTGCCCGGACATGTGTCCTGAAAAGGAGCGCTACATGAGGGAGACGAGAAACCAGCTCAGTATCTTTGAAGTGCTGCTAGGATCTGACAAGGTATGAGACCTCTGTATGCAGGGGTTGGTTGTGCTCTTGTAAAAGAAAATAAAACGTTTGCTATTGTAGCAGAATGGACGTGGGCCGTTAGTGTGAAAAGTGGAGAAACTCCTTAAACAGTCTGCTCCTTACTAAAGTGAAGTATGGATAGGATGAAATCTTCTATACTCCTGAAAAGTTGAACGTACTCCTTGGGCTTTGATTGTTTTCTCCTTGTCTTGCAGGTAGATCATGCGGCAGCAATCAAGGAATATAGCAGGTCTTCAGCAGATCAGGAGGAACCTTTGCCCCATGAACTGAGACCCTCTGAGGTGTTGAGTATGACCATGGACTATTTAGTGACCAACATTATGGATCAGGGAGAAGGAAACTACCGAGAGTGGTATGACTTTGTCTGGAACAGAACTCGTGGCATAAGAAAGGTGAGCACCGGCAGATGGAGATGTTTGATGATAGAAAGCAAAAGATCACATTATGCTGTAAAAAGTGAAGCAAAAAGCAATAGTAATTCAAAGATTTTGAATTGCAAAGTGACTCAGAGCACGGTTGAAAGGAGTTTTCCCAGAGGTGTAGTGCCAGGTGACTGTGCTCTTCAACTGTAGCTTAAAAATACATGCAATGCTTTCTTTACCGTTCTGGTCAGGATATAACCCAGCAACACCTCTGCAACCCGCTGATGGTGTCTCTGATTGAGAAGTGCACTCGCTTTCACATCCATTGCGCTCACCACTTGTGTGAAGAGCCCATGTCCTCCTTCGATGCCAAAATCAACAATGAGAACATGACTAAATGCCTGCAGAGCTTGAAGGAGATGTATCAGGACCTGGCTAACAAGGGGATTTACTGCGAGAGTGAAGCAGAGTTCAGAGGTTATAACGTCTTGCTGAATCTCAACAAGGGCGATATTCTCAGGTGGGAACAACAGATATCACTTTTTTTTTCTCTTTGCCTCTGGGAAGAATTGAGATTAGGATTAAGTCCGGACAAACTGTAATGGAAGTGGAGAGCTCAGTGGCAAAATTTTTTTTTCCAAAGAAAGTGTGCTGTAGTAATGTTTTATTTGAACTTTTCAACTGGTCATTTTAAAAAGTGTATTTTTTTAAGAGAAGGGGGTGAGAAATAAAAGCTTTGTTTTGTCTCCTTGAAGAACTCACTAGAGCTTCTGCAGCTAGTAGAAAAAACCACCAATGAAAAAAAAAGTTCAATCTTGAACTACTCTAAATTTAGGAAAATTTTTTTCTCTTCCCTGAGTGGTATCCAAGCTTCATGGCTTTATCTGCAGCTGACCAAGCAAAAACCGCTTTGTGGGCAGAATCATACTTTGCTTTTCTGGTCAATCTCTTAACTGCTTTCCTCCCTAGATGTTAGAGTGATGTGCCTAAATAATAGTAACATGCTGACTATGCAAGCATCATTAGGATATTAATGATCAGTAAATCATGCTGTGAATTTAATTCACAGCTGTTTGTTTTGCACAGGAGTTGTGTGTCTTGCTTAAAGCTAATAATTTTAATTCCATTTTTTTATGGGTTGTTACTGAATTGCAGTTGTTAATGTTGAAGCAAAACCTTTGTATCTGTCTTTTTTGTCTCCACAGAGAAGTACAGCAGTTTCGTCCAGAGGTTAGAAACTCTCCTGAAGTTAGATTTGCAGTTCAAGCTTTTGCTGCATTAAACAGCAACAACTTTGTGAGGTTTTTCAAGTTAGTGCAAGCAGCTTCTTATCTGAATGCCTGTCTCTTACATTGTTATTTCAACCAGGTAAGAAAAAGGCAGATGGATGTTTTTTAAAGTGTTAATCAGTAAACAGTCTGGGACTTTTGGGAGGAAATCTTATTAGCAGAAAACTTGGTGGGTATTTAGTCTTAAATAATCTTATTCTTGCTTCTTCAGAAGCCTTTAAAAATTTATCACGCGTTTTCTGCTGTGATAGGCAAATGCTAAAATGCTCTTCTCGGCATTTCTTTTTCTCCTAACTGTCTACAAATACGTATTATTTCCCCTGAAAATAACTGGGAAGCAGAGAAGCAGGTCTGCGACTTTTGCAAAGGAAATATCAACCTGTGCTTTCGGAAGCCCTTGCAAGCTTTTTCTTCTGCACAAGAGTCGCAAAGGGATATGCTCAAAATGAGCAGCATGGAAGAGGAGCAGGAACTAGAAAGCAAGTGCATAGAATTTAAAAAGAAAGTTAGAGCTGAATAATTATGTGGATATTTGATGACAAAGTACTGTTTTCTTTTAAACCTGATTTTCGTGTTTATAGTACACTTTATAGTACATTTAGGGGTCTTTAACTTGGTAGTTACGTGGCTTTTTCTTTTATCTTCCCTCAGATTCGCAAAGATGCTCTCAAATCTCTCAATGTTGCCTACACTGTGAGCACCCAAAGGTGCACAGTGTTTCCCTTGGATCACCTGGTCCGCATGCTGCTGTTCAAAGACTGTGAGGAAGCAACCGATTTTATAAGTTACTATGGCCTGAGTGTGTCTGATGGGTAAGTGTAAGGAAAAGGGCGTCTGTGCCCCAGGATGCCTAGTGGAGTTAGACTGACGCTAGGCAAAGCGTGAACGTGGATGGGCTGCTCCTGCAGTTTGCAACCAGAAAAAGAACAGGTGAAGGGTAGGGGCTGGGCTCTGTAAGTGAAGCTCTTCTCAGAATCACAGAATAGTAGGGGTTGGAAGGGACCTCTGTGGGTCATCTGGTCCAACCCTCCTACCGAAGCAGGGTCACCTACAGCAGGCTGCACAGAACCTTGTCCAGGTGGGTCTTGAATATCTCCAGAGAAGGAGATACTCTTAGGGTAGCGATGGGTGCAAACGTTAATAATCTGTTCTATTTTTATTGCTGTAGTTATGAAAGTTTCTTTATTTTTGTATCTTTCCCTCAAGAAACAGAGTTTGTATGCCTGTAACTACTGTGACATCCCACAATAGCTTTCTTTGCACTTGTACTTCTTTTTTTACTTGTGTTGAGAAGGTGACAAGGCATTTCAAGGATAGAAAATTCCTTCATCCTGCTTGAAGGGTGGTGAAAAATGAGACGTATTTCCCCCAAAGGGGAGAGACTGCATGTTGAGTGCTTTCTCCGTTGGACTCCAGGGACTTCCTCCCTAGAAAGAGATGTGGATAACGCAGTAGAAAAAAACCCCATTGTTTTAGGTTCTTATCTTGCAGTTTACTTGTAGTAAATTGCAGCTCTGTTGGAAATGAGGATGCAGTTCTGTTTCTCAGGAAACTGGTATTACGGTGATGCATGTAGGGTGGGATGAAGCTGAGCAGTGCAAACCAGTTGTTAGAGAATTCTGGAGGCCAGTGGTTTGCAGCTAAGAGTGTCTGCCGTGGAAATACATGCATTGTAAGGTGTGCTCATACAGGCTTGCACTCAAGAGACTGGAGAAGGCAAAAACCTTGAGCATGCCAGTGCTCTGTTTCCTTTTAGCATTCTGTTCTGAGATAATAAATTAGCCAGACTACTGGTGCCAAGATTGGAAGAAGACTGCAGCTTTTAAAATTACTCCTGTAGATAGTTTTTGCATCTGTCGTGTGGGGTGTAGTCTAGGTAAAAGATACACGGATAACGTAGGCAGTGGATAAAGGTTAAAAGGACAGAGAGACAAAATAGTCTGTGAGGGCGCCTGGAAATGTCAGCGCAGCTTGTGTTTTGTCCTGGGAGGACAGCTGCGAGGACAGCATGCTCTGCCTTCCCTGCTCTGGTTCCAGCCCGTGATGGAGAGCTGGGCTGCAGGGAGCAATCCCAAGTGCCCAGCACCTGTCTCATTTTGCCCTGCGAAGCTGTTTAACTGAAAACCGCTAGTTGCTGGAGCTTTGAGGATGTACTCCTGTTCTTTATTTTTTCCCAGTGCTTATGTGGAGCTGAATCGCTCCGCTTTCCTGGAGCCAGACGGGTTGCCCAAACCACGTAAATCGATGTTTGTCAGCCAGAAGCTAGCTGTCTCGGTTGGGGAAGTTGTAAATGGTGGGCCGTTGCCCTCAGTACCTCACCACGTGCCTGTGTCCAGCTTCAGCGGACAGAACAAGTACATCGGTGGAAGCACCTCTGTGGATCAGGCTAGTAGCAGCCAAAAATCCAGCGTGGAAGCAGCAGGTAAGAGCAAACGGGCATTTTGGATACAGCGCAGGGAACGTACTGCCGGGTCAGCTCTGTGAGTAGTTTTGTTTCTACAAAGCAGAAGCTGTCCGTGGCTCATACGGGTTGTGTGGAAATTTGGGTGTAGTGAAAGCATGTTCTGATTTAAGCATACTTAGGTATCTGTAAAAGCTAAGAAACTTTGTGATTAATAAAATATATTTCCCAATACAGGAAATGTACTAACGGAAACGAGCGCAATTTTGCCAGCGTAGGTGAAATAACTAGACATTTGGCTGCTTCACATAGCCAACTTCCCTTTTCAGTTTGCAGATTTTGTATTGCAGCTGTTTGTTCCCGCTGTGTGTATAATCGTGTTGTTTTTACAGTTGGCTGAACATAGGCGGTGTTTCCCCCTTGCTGAAAGTACAGGTACCTTGCATTTATTCACGAGGTGTGTGTAGGTGCTAGGTGTGCTTGACTTAAAGCAGTTGTTTTATTGGAAAAGTACGTACTTGGTGTTGGAGGTCAAGTGCAGTGAGACTTCTGAATGTTTTGTATAAAACATTGTTAAATATAAATTAGTTTCTGTGATACAATGATATTTTTAACTCTAGGGCGGCAGACTTCTGCTGTGGACTTGTTTTGCGACCTGATGAGGTTTATCAGACAAGCCATATTTTGAAGATAAGAGTAGCTTTGCTTCTGTTTGTGACTAACCTGGTTTCCTTAATTTTAGTCTTCCCCCTCTCCCAAGAAGGAAGAGTGGAAAGCAAAGCTGTGGATTTAGATGCCGCAGCAGTAAGAGTCCAGCCCCCAGCCCATCTTGTGCCCTCGCTGTTACCTCGCCAGCTTGTGCCAATGCTGCCTCCTGCACAGGCGATCTCCCAACCTGCTGGACAGCTCGAGCCTCCCCCTGCAAAGCCTCAGCCCGTCTACACAGACACAGTAAGGAAATTGAAACCTCTCATCAAGTATTTGGGAAAGGTCTGTGAAATGTAATAAAAGGTAGCTGAGTTCTTAGATTGTTTCAGTTTTCCAGAATCTGCGTGTGTTAAGTAGAGGCGAAAGGAGATGCTCCCTGCTTCAGTGCTTTGGATACTTTGAGAAGTCATTTCCTTGGACTGTTCCGAAAAAAGAAAGTCTTGAGCGATTTCAGGTGCAAGCCTGAAAAGTCAGTGCTTGCTCCAACTCCTTCATAGGATAAGCAGTCCTGTCAAGCATTTGTTTGAGAAACCTCTACGGAGAGAGTCAGAAAGTGATAGTAGGTCGGGATTCTCTTTGACTTAGTAGGTAAACTTTGCTTTAGTGGAGAATGTTGAGCTGTTTCTTAATGGCACGTGTTTCACATGAGACATGACAAAGCTGCTTCCTGTGGATGTATGATTATTAATGTTGGGTCTTGAATGTCTGCCCCGTGTATCTGTGCTGTTCCCTTTTGTCTGCCTCCCACACGTGTTCAGGCATGTGCTAATGCGGAGCCCATCTCAGAGTGACTCGTTGCTTTGTGAAGCTGCCATATTCTACCTAAATGTGGCTACATTTTGGTGAAGGTTAGACCTGGTCGTTTGGAATTAAATCAGCCAGAATGAGAGAAACTCTCAAGTAGGAACATAAAAATCCCTCTCAAAATTCACTTTCCTTAGCTATTATTTCCTAACTTGACTTGCCTGTATTTAATACAGAAAGCTTCTTTTGTTTCTGGGCTCTTTTTAACCTTTTACATAGTCTAAGATTTCCAGGCTGTTGCGTTTTGACTAAGTTAGCTTAGTTTGTAAGTAGAAATACAGATGATGTTGCCAATGGCAGTCAGTTAATCAAGGCTGAGAAGCCTCGCTCCAGTTCACGTGTGTGCCCAGGCCACCCTGAGCAGGACTGCATCATGCTTCAGCTGCTTCCTCTGCTGCGTTGTAGGACATCGCCGAAGTGGTGGACGGGCTTGTGCACGACGTCCTCAAAGGAGAGTGCGGAGAAGTGGGCAGAGCGGGAGTGGCTTACGTGACTGCTGCCATCTGGTAAAGGGCGTTTATTGCTGGTACTCCTGGAGTCTGTCATCAAAGCTGCAATTTGGCACGGCAGCACCATGTGTGAAGATGATAAAACTAAGCGAGGCAGCGTCTGCTGTAGGCTGGGGGTGTGCAGAGGCTGGGAGGGGACACAGCCGGCACAGCTGACCCAGACTGACCAAAGTCCCCACCGCGTGGTGTTGTGGTCAGCAGTAGAACTGGGTTAGAGGAAGGAAGTGGTGGGGTTTTCTGGCTTCCAGGGTGGTCGTTGATTGGAGACTGGCTGGGCATTGGTTCTCCCCGTGGGAGGTGGTGGCTGGCTGTCTTTGCTTTGCTTGGTGGGGCTGTGGGTGTGGGTGTTTTCCCTTCACCTGTTACGGTGTCCTTATCTCCATCCATGAGTTTTCTTACTTTTGTTCTCCCTATTGTCTCACCTGTCCTGATACGGGGAGGGGGTGGAGTGAACCAGTAACAGTGTGGGTGCTTAGCTGGTGGCTGGACTCAGCTCACCGCAACGAAGCAAGGGTGTATACTTGTGAAAAGCACAGACATAGGGCTTTGAATGACAACTGTCTGGCTTTGAAAAGAGAACTGCTGTTTCTGCACAGCACCTCAGAGGCCACCGTGGAGGAACTCCTGACTGAAGTGATGGGGGAGATCATCATACAAGTGGCTGGAAGCGTGCTTAGCGCGGAGAGGGAGCGTGTCAAAGAGGAGAGGCGCAGAGTGGAGGAAGAGAGGTAAGCTGCCGCTTCTGCTGCGGCGCAGGGTGGGCTGTGTGCGCGCTTGGGCAACGTAACGACAGCTGGTGCCAGCCCGAGTCCTTGCACGTGTGCTCAGGCCCTGGGTCTTTCTGCCACGCCAGCAGCACTCAGTTTGTCTCACCTCAAACTGCCCTGGGATCGTGCGGACAGGCTGTCCCTGCTGTGTTCTCAGGTGATCTGCTATTTAGGATTTTGGTGACCTGATGGACCCGCTGTGAAAATGGCGGGTGGGAATTTTGGGTACTTTTATTCACCCAGAGATGGGAGGTGCATCCCAGACCTGCTGTACGCAGGAAATTTTCCTTCTGCGTGAACTATTTGTCTATAGCTTACCGGGGTAAGAACAAAATAACTCCGTTACCTGTATTTTTGAGGGAAACCTGGCTCCATGCAAAGCTGATGATCTTTAGAGATAGAAACAAGCTAGTGGGAACTCAATTTTAGCCAAATTAGCTGTCTGATACTGCATGTAGAGCTTGTGTAACCAAGCAGCAGATTGGCCAGTGTAAATCTTTTCCTGTGAGTAAATCTTGCCGCTCTTGTCTTGCTGCCGGTGTAAATCTTGTCTCTGTCTTTCCAGGCAAAAGCAGGAAAGAGAACAGTTAATAAAGCAGTTGAGCCAGCTGATGGGTATGGAGTTACTGGAAGAAGTAATAAAGGAGAGCGTTCAAGAAGCCTCAACCAGTGAGTTAAAGTACGTACGACATACTGTGTGCTATACTTTGCTGTAGGATGCTTTCCGAAGGACTGGAATTTGTCGGAAAGCGGTGGGTTTCTTGCTTGGTCTTCTCTGAGGTCATCTGCAGTAAGCTATGTAAGAGAGAGGGAAAATTGTACTTGATGGTAACAGCGGGCTGACAGTTTGCAGTCGCGCTGTGTCGAGCAGTAGTGACCCTCCAGGGTGGAGGGAACAGAGGCTTTGTCTTGAACAAGGCTGCCCTGTGTGCTTACTTTTCTGACTCCCTTACGGCTCAGCTGTGGGCCCTCTTGTAGACCCTTCTTTGGAAACCCGTGATCAGTGTAGAACTTGAATGACTCCTAGTTGATTAGAGGCTTTATTTAGAAGGACCACAGAGTAGAAGTGTGGAAAATCCCTCCCCCTTGCTAAATGTGAGGGTTTTCCCTGTTTGCACCTCAGCTAGTTGTATTGGCGTTTGCTGCCATCTCCTTCTCACTAGAGGTCTTGTTTTGTTTCGTTTTTGAACTAGATGTGCCTTGGAAAGAGACCGGCAAGCCCGTATTGCCCGGTGTTCAGAAGAAGTCTGTGCTCACGTCATGGACCTCTTTCTGGAGGACGAGATTTTCCAGATTGCTAAGGAAACCCTGCAGGAGCTCCAGTGTTTCTGCAAGTACCTGCAACGGTGAGTTGCTGCTCTGTGACACAAGTGCTTTTCTTGGGAGCGTTGGCAAGGAGTGGTTAATAGAGTTGGAACTACAGCTGTCTGGTTGCGCTCTGTTTGAGGTGGTTTTTGCTGTCTTGTCTCCATGGTAAGGGTAGACTGGGACAGGCTGATTACTAGCCTCTAAGCTACTCGGCTGTATGTGGGGAGGGGAGCACACCTCGTTGGAGTCAATTAATGAGCTTGGTAGGAGATTTCGGCTTCATTCTATCTAGAAACGTGTAATAATGTCTCCATGTGTTCTTTCTGTTGGACACTTGTTTTTTTCTGGATATGTGCAAAGTGTTTAGTGGCTGTTGTGGTGTTGCAAGGCAGAGATTCATTGCTGTGCTGTGCTACCCCAGCGCAGTCCGGCAGAGGTGTGTTGCAGGTGGCATTTCTCGCTGCTAAAGAGGAAGCAGCAGGCTAGTCTCATTTCTGTGGAACACCTTCCTTTGCAGAGTTCTTACTGTCCTAAAGCTGAGCTCATGTGTCTCTTCAGAGCTTGTGTAAATAGCCTTCAGTGCAATAGGGAAGACTAAGGGGGAGCCTGAAGGGACGCGAAACAAGTGTACGGGCAGCAGTCGAGAAAATTGGATGATGAAGGAATATTTTTATAACCCCTGAATATACCTGAGAAACACAGTAAAAGATTTTTAATTCATAAATTGGCATTTTTGTTCTAACTCTATTGGGTGCCACCCATTTTGAATCATTTGGTCACAGAAAAATATATAGACATCTAATAACGAAGACTTTGTGTTCTCTTCATGATGGTGAATTTGCCTTTTTAAATGTTGCTTAAAAGTAGAACAAGAAAAAAAGAGGCATACCTTTCTTAATGCGATGGATGTTGCGAAAGTGTTTTCAGCAAGTGCTTGAGGTGTCAGAGGAGCTTTGTAAA
>Ga0065711_1044572_pt1 | contig 14007 bp, 8 predicted proteins | sample Hoacrofraction12_FD_59098 | JGI IMG/M metagenome (GOLD analysis project Ga0065711, IMG submission 59098) | Hoatzin crop microbial communities from Cojedes, Venezuela - Epithelial fraction 12 v2 (version 2) | ecosystem: Host-associated > Birds > Digestive system > Esophagus > Crop | place...
GGGTCCCCCGGCGCGGTTGTCCACTCCGGAGCCTTTCGCCTCGGTGGCTTCGCTCAAATGGCGGGTACACGCGGCTCTCGGGGGTTTTTAAACTGCCTCCGTCACCGCTGACTCCGCCCCCGCTGATGTTGGTCTTCTGTAATGTATTTATGCACTGACTCTTTTGAGCAGCGTATAATGAAGAGACTTGGACTAACAGAACACTACCATGCTCAGTATGTGGAAAATCAGGCAGAAAAGTGTATTTTTGTCATTTTCAGCAGTAAGGAGACACCTAACTTTTCACCTGCCAGTTTTGCCAATTTTGTCAGAGCTGAACAGCAGTTCAGGCCACTCAGCTGTGCTTCCTTGCTTCTTCAGGCCATCAGCAACATGTCACAGTTCAGGCAGATGCAGAGGGTGGACACATTGCAACGAGCGCACGCAGCAGGAACCGGAGCCACTCGGTAATGTCACTGCCACTAGAAGTTACGCTGGCTCAAGGTCAGCCAGCCAGTACACATAAAAGATGGAAACATCACATCCACTACTCCCACGTACTGGATAAAAGGAATCTTGTCAATTTGATGTATTTATCCACTATGTGCATTTTGTAAGTTACTGCTACCAAGAGATGAGTGGCTATGAACACTCTACAAAATGCAAGGCTTAATAGAAATGGTGGTTAATTACTAGCTCAAGATGAGAGATGTTATTATTTTGATGGAGGCCTTGGCCCTTTCCAGAAGCTTCACTTGTATACTCCGTGCCTTTGAAAGGGATTGCTAGCCTACAAGATGTAAACAGTAGGCAGAAAGTGCTGAGTTTTCTGGAGACAGCAATCCAAACCCTGCATTATGATCAAATTTCTAAATTATTCCTACCCGTCCAGGACTTTGATCATACTGCATTACTCTGTGACTGGTCTCTAGGACGGCCAGTGTCTCTCCTCGTTGCACACGTTACTTATTTAGACTACACAGAACAAATTGACAGGACTATGTACTGTAACATACAATCACTTCAAAATGAGCATTAAGAAAACATTTTCTGGAAACCACGAATGGAACTACTACAGCAGAAGAATACTGCTGATAAAAATGTTACAAGCAGTGAAGATCCCTTGCAACTTCTATGTTTGACTCAGAGGTGTGATAGCTGAATGGTGAATATTCATTTATTTCATAGTTAGAAAACATTGAAATAAAAATTATTTTCCCTTGAAATCCATGATTTGATTGTCTGCAGGAAAAAAAATAGAGTGTGTCTAATGCAGTTCCTTGCAGTTGCCTGCAGAAAACTAAATGTTGACTTTTTTTTTTTAATAGAAGTGAAGAAAGGTTTTTTCCTTCCTGTTGTGCTTATCTAACTTAGTGCCATTAACCTCACAGATAATAAGTCTTCCATCTTCTTCTCTAATGATAGAAATGAAATAAACTCATCCCACTTCAGCACTGCTTTGAAACTCTCCCTTCTGATGTGTCATCAAAGCAGTTCTGAACAGGCTTTAAAATGAGAGGGTTACATGAACTGCAATTCTGCCGCGCTCCCTCCTCCCACCTGTTGAATCCCATGACCCAGAAGTGAAAAATCCACCTACATCCATACCTGCCAGCTCCAACTGCTCCACATGATTACTACAGCTGTATTCAGGATGCAACGGTGGGACACAGAATGACAGAAAATAATACTGAGACAACAGCAATACTAAGTGAAACTCAAAAAAGAGAACAATAGAAGTGGGGGCAAGCTAACTGGCACCCGGACAGCCAGAACTACCTTCCCCCATACACTCCACTGTAACTGACACACATCAGTTACAGTCCTGACCTGGTAGTTTTTCATTTTATTAAAATATCACTGCTCTTAAATTAAGCCAGAAGGACCCCGGATCTATAATTTTTCTTCCACTCAAAAGCATACTGCTGTTTTGGAAAACATCCTGATCTCCAAGGAAGATTATGAGAAATCCCAATCCACTAATACTCTTCCTTAGGAGTTAATTTCATCTCTACGTAAGTCTATAAAAGGGTTCTTACATGGAGGTCAATAGAGTCGAACTAAAGCTGCGCAAAATGTTCAAAGAGCCACATGAAACTATATAAAACTCACCAGGTCTAAGGTGTGCACTAATAATTTGAACCAGCAGGACTTTCCTCTAAATTTTATTGAGCCAGAGTTCCTTTCATTAAAATCCGAAATGTAATTTTGAGCACTATCTGGAATTGTACACATTTCTGGAGGCTAATTATTTCACTTCCCCCCCCCGCCCTTCTCCAGGTTGAATGCTGTGGCTGTTACACAAAGCCACTGGTATAAGCTTCATGGTTAGACTTCTGGAAGCCTAATTGGCTCAGTGTGACCATCATGAGGCCGGCTGCAGCTAAGCAGAGAGCCTCTCTCTAGCTGACTTACATAATTCCTATTTCCAAAAAGTAAAAATTCTAAAAGAAACTCTTTTAAACACTAACACATTGTGTTCCTGTTTCCCACTGCGGCTGACCCAAAGAGAACAGCCGCCCGTCACTGCTCACAGCGAGCAGATCAGTCCTTCAGCTCAGCAGCAGAGTTCTGCGCTTCGGAGGGAGAGGTCTCGGGTTCACTCCCTCCGACAAAGCAATTATGTTGTTACTAACCTCTACTAGTTTCCACACAAAGTTTCACTACCTATTTGTGTAACCAGGGAGAAGGAAGTGAATCAGTGTTAACTCTTTACCTAGCTCACCTAAAAAACCTAGAACAGAGATTCAAATCTGAAACCTAAACTATTCCATAGACAACTGTGCCATCATCCTTTCCCTCCATCTTACGCAGGTTTCAAGCCTACAACAAATCCACTGGCGGAGAGCTAAGAAATGCTTGTTTCCCACTACTATTTTGTTAATAACTCTGCCTAAAAATGTTTAAGCAAAAGTGCTCCACTCTTCTGACTGCACGTGTAGTAGGAGCAATTTAACAGCCAAGAACTGCTTGCAAGTATGCGAATTCCAGATTCCCACATACTGATGAAAAATATTTGGATACACCGTTTATTTGGGGAAACCGGAGCTTCATCAGTCTTCAACTTATATAAGTCTGGCTTTCATAGCACTTGCATAAACAGATGTATAAACCAACAGCAGTAGCAGAAGCAACTCTTTACATTAAAAAAAAAAAAAAAAAATTGAAAGAGATCCTTGGGAAGGGAAGAACTTTCATAGAAACACTATCCAGACCAGATAAGGTGTGAAAGTCAGGGGGTGAGCTTGGCATATCACTCTCATCACTGTAATTTTTATTTAAGTAGTTTTAACTCAAATTGCAAGAGACATGCTCTATTTAAATACAAGTTGAACTAAAATTTTTGATAATTGAGCTTTTTAGAAAAAATAGGATCAAGGACCTGGAAATGCTAGTATTGATTTTAGCAATTACAAAATAAGATATTATTGAATTTGATGAGGGCAATCAGAGAAAAAAGATGCAAAACACGAAAGAAATGGGAGATTAAAATTTAGGAAGAACTGGATGACCTTAAGAACTCAAATATCAAGAGAGAGATGAAACTGGATAATAAGATGTTATTAAGATAAGAGCCTGAAAAATAATAATTAAAAATGGCCATAACCAACAGATGACCTATGGTAAAGTTAACCAAGCATGCTGTGCTGCAAAGCTGCAGTGTCATGCTTGCTTAAATAAACAAAAAAAATGAAATTTGTTGGCAAAATCCAAATAATGACCTTTCTTGTCCATGGCCTAGCAGTAGTTATATAGCATTCTGTCTTGCCTCCTGAATATTTGTAAGTAGCTGACATCAGAATTTGCTTTGCTTATTTTAAGGGTAGAACATTCAGCATCTGTTTAAAAGCGCAAAACTATACTAGTAAGCTGTTCGTGATCAGAAAAATCCAACCATACTGTACTGTGAAAATGACCCTGAATCTGCCAATGAGCAACACATAATTACAGAGAATAATTAAATTCTCAACTTTGTTAGTCTTTGGAAACTACGTTTTCCCCACAGATACACTAAACTATCTTAATTTTTGGTCATTCTCAGGATCTTTTTTTTTTTTAATGCAGTCTCCCTTTAACTTGAGCAACTGCTCACAGCTGCCTTCTGAAACTGTGAATTTTGTTCCTTTGTATACCCTACACCCTCCTGAGACATCATAAAAAGTAATGTTGAGAACTGGGCACCAGCAGCATTTGTGCTAATCATGTTTTCCTTTCCCTTTACCATTCCAGAAGCAGATTTTCACTATAAACCACAGAAAACCAGACTCCACTATGTCTTCTTTCCTTCCACCCACATTTTCATTTCAAGCCTCAGCTCACAGAAACATTTTTGCAGAAAAAGAAGAAAAAAAAAAAAGAAAATCAACTTTTCCCGGTGCTTTTTTTCCAGTTGATTGCTACTCCTTGGCACCAATTATAACTGCTTCACAGCTGAACCAAAGCAGCACAGTCAGCAAAATCACAGCCTCTCCATCCTCAAGCAATCAGAGAGACTCGATGCAAAGGAGCAAAGGTGAGACAGACACCAGCCTAATAGGCCAAGGAGGAATACGCCTCTAGTTCTCCGCAGCCCGGGCAGCCTGGTTGGTCAGAATGTAAATTTCTGGTAAACAATTTCACTGCCCATCCAATAAAGAACTGCAAACTCAGTAGACAGTGCAAAACTACTGGGACAAGGGGGACTGCAGATCCTGACACACTAAGGCCAGTGTCAAAAATAAAAGCATGTAATGAACTCGCTGCCCAGCTGGAGTGGAGGCTCTTCTGGTCGCTGGGCAATAGCGACAGAGGTAACAGCAAGCAAAGACCACATTCAATGCATCTGCTTAATGACGGGAGACGTCACACAGCTGTCTGTACAAGCAAGCTTCTGGGAATTTGCGGTCTGCCTCAATATCATGCTTCACACCCTGACTCCTGGCTCTGGTCCTTGATCCTGCTTCCTACCCGCTCAGCCCCAATTCCTCTTACATTTTCTTAATCCTGTCCTCTGTCACCTCTGTGTTACAGCTTGTCCCTGGCTGGCCTGCTTGACCAGCTCCAGTACTGCCTGCTGGCTTCTGCTTCACTGCTTGGAGACGTCGGCAGCCTCTCTTAGACCTAAACAATTCCCTCAACCCTGAACTGATGCATTTTTTAATTACTGTGGGTCCTTAATTAAGGGCCCAGCGCTGATTTGCTACTCTGTCGTCAGCCTGGCCCACCTCAGAAGCACAACTATCCTATCCAGATGATGCAGGATTCAGTTCTTCAGGTCAGATTTTCTTTGAACTCCACCAGAAGTCAGCACCACAGCATAGAGGGTCTCTTCACATCTCTACTTACAAGCTTTAGCAGAGAAGACAGCTTTATTAGGTTTGACGCAGTCTCCTGTATAATGCTCAATCCTGTATGGTCAGGTTTAACTTGTAAATACCACACAAGGTGAACAAAGAACCATGATAATGACAGATATGCGTAACACAGAAAGCAGCTCAAATCACTTTGATACCACAGCCTGCTAACCGTTGCCAGGTGCTAAGGCTTTAGCAGTCATTTTGGATACAGTTAGGTAAATTTTTGCATGGATCACTACAGAAGTGCCTGTCCTTATCATTAAGGAATCACCCTGGCTGATCTAGCAATGGTGTTAGTGGATGCTGAAGTGGATTACATCATTAACCTATTTCTCTGTATTCGTAACGAAGTGCTATATATGGTCTGTCTTAAAAGAGAGTGAAAAATAATAAGCAGCACACAAAAACAGTTGTAGCACAAGCATGAACACTGCCTAGGGCAGCAGGCTGGTGCAGGCAGCAAAGTCACAACCTGAAGTGAGAAACCACCTCCTGCTCCCACAGGAGCACAGGTCTCCAAGATGGCTCTGTGACAGCAGCAGGGCATAGGCTTGTCAGAAACATGTTATACCTCTCCAAGCACAAACCATCACCAGCTAGTACCCCTCAGCCATCAGTCCTAATGCTGCCCCACGGAGCTGCTGGGCTAAAGGGGGGAAGGAACTGACAGAGCAGCATAAAATGATCATGGCCAGATGTGGGGTAAATACTCACTACTAGGGAAGGATACAGCATACTGTGCCACATCAAGAAGCTCTGAGACCATTTGTGAAAAATTTATAGTCAAGGCAGAGAACGTATTCTACTAACAAGAGTGTTATCTGGGAAACCAATTCACTGTCTGCCAACTCGAACTACGGTGCCATCAGCTGGATGATTTGCCTGTCCTTGAGTGACCAAGGATTGCAAGACCCTCATGGCATTAAGGCCAGGCTGCCCTGCAATCCTTCTTCACTTAATTAATAATAACTGTTATGTTGTTGGCGCATATACAAGTCAGAAGATCAGCAGCTGGTGCAAATCTTTATCTCATTCACTTTCTACTTATACATCGACCATGCTTTCTTTGTTCACTCTGCTAAATGCAGTACTAGCTGTGAACTGCTATAAACGGTAGAATTCCCCCTTCTCTCAAAAAAAAAAACCAACTCCTTCCTCCTTTCCCTGTTTTACACTCTAGCTGACACGAACACCACCTACACTACTTCCTCAGTTTGCACATACATTATTTTCTTACAATCCTTCCGCAAAGCTACGAGAGAAACTTACATAAAGCCTGTGAAAGACTCACGTCCGCTGACCAGCTCCATAAACAGCAGTTCAGGGGTGATGATCCAGAAAACCAGTTGCAAACACGTCATTGTTCACCTTGGAGCAGTGGGGAAAACTGAGGTTGAAGTACTTGCCCTATGTCACTCAGAAAATCATGGTAGAGACTGACAGTACTCTGGGAATCAACACTTCTTGAGAGGCTAGTCATTTGTAGAGGACACTCCTACATCCTCTCTAAAGTAGCTGTATTAAATTATTGTCATGTTTTCTTGTTCTACCATTCATCATAAGAATTGTGTTTAGAATTATTTTTAAACATTCGCATCATTTGCGAATGAAAATTCCCACTAATGCAGAAGTCATCAGCAGTACTTAAAGCGATGCTCTCTTCCAGGGGTCCCTCATTTCTCACAAACGTGCAAAACTATATAACAACCAAACAGTATTTCATCACTTTTCTTTCACTTTCAATAATTCATAGCCCTAATATTTACTCTATTACCTGTGCAGCATAAATCTTAATGACATGCCACTACAAATTTTAGAGAGTACTTTCTGACTAGATCAACAACAAGGAACTCTTGCCCTTGGCCTAAAGACAAAAGATTGTCACTGTGATTAATAACAAAAGTGACAAAATCTTGTAATTACAATCAAGAAACATATTATTCTAGAGAAACATTTCACTAGTTTCTAAATGCATTTCACAAAGGCTTGAGATATGTTTTTAAAAACATGTCATAAAACCTACCCCAAAATTACTGTATTGCATGGAAGTATTTGCAATATTTTTATTGCATTGCAATGTTCCAAAAGATCAATGCCTCACATTTAATATGTTTTCCATTTCACATGTTTAACTTTACAATGCATTAGTAAAAACAAAGGTTACTGCCCACTTTCCCTGACTGATTAATTTCACCTTAGTTTTACAGGAAAAAAAATGTAAATCTGATTTAAGAGGGGGGAACGGAAGGCACTGTGCCAGCAAACTATCCACCTATACACAAATAAATTAAACAGTGCTCTTTCTTCCAGTTCTCTCTGAAGTAAAAACAACACTCATCTATGATTTCATTGAGTTAACCTACTCAAAACCTAGAAACTTCTGATGACACAAATCTGCTAACACATTCAAAAGGTTCTTGGATTTTCCTAATGCTACTACTGATGATGCTTTATCCTAACTTCCTTTAGTGCGCAAAACTCTATTCAGTGCAGTTCAGCCACTTTATGAGCCAAGGTTAGCATTTGCTCAGTGCTGACACAAAATGGTTAATGAAAGTAGGAATCTGTAACTTTGTCATTCTTTCAAGAGTTTTAAGTATCTGCTGAGAGACTGGCACCTTATCCAGTCAAGGACAATCTGGACTCCTGCACTCTGAACTAATACTTATTCCAGTTAATACATACAGCTTCCCCCCCCCCCAGTTTTCTCAATTTACCAAAGGAACAAAAGAGGCAGTTATCTTTTTTCTCCCTCCCTTGTGAAGCTGTAAATCTTTAAACGCGTTTCTGACATTTTGACAATTATTGACAGTCCTGTATTAACTGAGGGCTGCATGAGATGGGCAGAATCCTATCAGGTCTCACTTCCACAACCATCAGGAAGAACTCAAAAAACGTCAGATATTTAGTAGCAGATGAGTGAAGTGTAGTGTTTTGGCAACCTTCAGCAGTCTTTGTTCTTCAGTTTTGTTCAGCTCTTCTCTCCTCTGTTTCGCTTGCTGATCAAAGTCCAAAATGTGAGGGCTACAATATGCCTAGTTTAGCATGCAAAAGCAACGATCAAAAGCAGCCCTCCTTTTTATGAATAAACACACGTTCTCTTCTCAACCATATACATCCCACTTCTGGTTTTGTCACTGGGAATGAGAGATCTAAATCAGATTCAGAGGACAAGAGACAAAATTAGTGTCATGTGATTTCCACTCATTCCAGCACAGTTAGCCACGAGTTGTGGCATAAGCAATAATTTATATACTATGAAATTTCAAAGAAACACGGTCAATCAACATGATACTCCAGTGTTCGTTTGTTTTTTTTACTTACTTTGTGTAAGTACTGCTCTGGGTACAAAACAATTTTCATGGATTGCTCAAGCACATGGAGGCAGGCATATCTAGACCCATCAGTAAGGTAGAGAAAGACTTGTGCTCCAGGCATGTACAGGGGACTTCTCTGATTAGAGAGAAAGAGATAACCAGCGTTGTCCTCTAATGTCATTTAGCACATAGATTTAAAACCTAGCTACTCAGACTCTACCATGAGGAACTACTCTACCATGATGACACGACTTCTCTCTTTACTTTCCTGTAATTTATAAACCTTTCCTACAAATGGTCCTTTCTGGTTCAGAGAACCCATCTGTAGTTCTCCCTTGATACATCCATCAGAGTCTGTATGGTGTTGTCTTCAAGATCAGTGTTTGATAGCTTTTCTAATAATGCCAGTTCATCTCTGATTCTTTGTTCCAGAAGGACTTCCTTTTTTGCTTTATGCAAACATTGCCTTTCTATTGCCAGAGTGACCACTTCTCCTCTCTTTAAAAAAGACATTAGAATAAAACAGAATATTTCAGTTGAAAGGGACCTACAATGATCATCTAGTCCAACTGCCTGAGCAGTTCAGGGCTGACCAAAAGTTAAAGCACATTATTAAGGGCATTGTCCAAATGCCTCTTAAACACAGACAGCTCTGGGGCATCGACCGCCTCTCTAAGCAGCCTGATCCAGTGTTTGACACCCTCTCAGTGAACAAATGCTTCCTAAAGTCCAATCTAAATCTCCCCTGGCGCAGTTTTGAACCATTCCCATGCGTCTTCTGACTGGATCCCAGTGAGAAAAGATCAGCTTGGAACAAATGAAGAAAAGCATTAGAAAGAGCAAGGTGTACAGTAATCAACCATGGAGGAATTACATGATGTTTAGGTGTTTGGGTCCCATTCCTGCCCTCCCAACAGAGCACTCCTCCAGTTCAGTGTTTTCACAGGTCCTGAGTCAGAGTCAATACTTTCAAAGAAATGACACATGAAACAATCTCTGTAGAAAAGCTGGAGCCTCAGTGTTACCTTAATCTTGTCACAAAACAGCAAGGATTGTGCAATATCTCCTACAAAAGAACCAGAGAAAAAGAGGCCTTAACCTAGGCTACCATTCAGTGAATTCCTGAATGGGTAAATAAAAGGATCAGAGCATCAGTGGAGGAATGTGGACATTTTCTATTGATCCTCACAAGGCCATTTAATTATTTATAATTTCCTTGATTACATGTGAGAGGGGTCAAATCACTTTTGTAACACATAAGGTTTTTATGTCATTTTTCAGCTGGCAAGGTAAATGATTATGGCTTTTTTCCCTCTAGCTCCAGATGGGCTATTGTTGTTAATGTCTGTTATGTTAATAGAGTATGCAATATTAAGGAATATTAGATATTTATAACAAGTTATAACAGAGCTATGACCCAAACAAATCAGATATAAAATTTTAATGAATTGGTCCCTGAGTCTATTAATTTAGTTATAGGGTAGAAAACTAGCAAATATATTTTCTCTCTCTCAGGCACAACAGAAGAACATTAGCCAGGGTCAAACGCTGTTGTAAACTACTAAAAGAAAAGAGTATGTTAGGAGGTGACATATAGTTTAATTTCAGGGAGATTTCCTAGTAACGTCACTAATTATAAACAAAAAGCTGAACTACTTTTTCCACAAGATGTTCCTCTATATTGTACAATGTTGAAAATAATAGACATATATATAAACCAAGACAGTAAAAACCTAGCAAAGCTCCCTGTTGGAATGACCATTATTTGTAGTGGACTAACATTATATCCATGATCACAATGTTTTTGGTTCTTTCTGGGAAATGATGCCTTTTTGCACATATGCATACATACGCATATAAACACTCATTGAATTACTGATGCCAAGGAATATTTCCTTGGGATAGATTCTTCACAAATTCCTACAGGCTAGCTTTAAATACTGCTTAGAAAGTATACCATCTTTTTTCTGGAAAAATGCAATCAACTTCTGTTGATTTGTTGAATTCTTCTACAGCATTTTTATAAAGGTCTTCCAGAAAAAGCCCAAGGAGATTAATAGCAATTAAAAAAATACTTTCTACAGATCATACTGTAAACTCTAATCTATTTCCTGTAGCCTTATTAGACTACTGATAGCATTCAGTACCAAGCATGAGATTTATTTCCAACAAATCAATGAATCAATCAGTGAAGGGGGTTTTGGGTTTTTTAAGAGTTCAGTTCATTTGCTGACTTATAACCAGGAACATGTAATAGTTGCACACCTGTTCATTTGCCTAATGAGTATCAATCCAACTATGTGACTTGCTGTTACACAAGTCTTTAATCCAGATGTTTCATTTTCCTCCTTTCTATCCCTCTCCTTCACTTTCATACTCAGATTTCTCATTTCATCTTTACCGGACTCAATTACCCTTCAGGATAATCTGTCCATACTTTTCTATATACCCACTTAATTAATAGCACTGCCATTGCATTATGACTGTCAGAAATGTTACACTGGAAAGTGCGGGAGGTTATTTAATTACACTGTATTAACCATTCATTCCCATCAAAATTATACTCCTGCATGCCCCCATGCCTATAGAAATATACATAGGAGATTTAATTCTCTCTCTTCCCTGGCTCTTGATCACATACGTCAGTGCTGCATAACTGAAATTACACCTCCTTGAACTGAGCTGATTCTGATCTCTCCCAGAAATACCGGCTCAGCTACTGCGAGTGGTGTCACCACGGCATTACACGCAGGTCTGAGTGACTCCTCTGCAATGAACTACCGCCTCTTACACAGCAACGACTTCAAGAATGGCTCTAGATGTCTGCCAGAGGACAACGTGTCTGGCACCCACCTCTAAGGCCTCCTGCAGTCTCAACGGCAGCAAAAGCCTACACAGATACAAGTTGTGGCTCAGTCTGCCTCGCTGTTCGTTTTTTTTCCCCCAGAAACTACATATATTGCACAGTCAACACTGGCAGAGTGTCACACCCGTACCAATATGGCTTTTGCCTGGGCTTTGGGATGTTCTACAAATACACTGCATTATACTTTATACTCTAACATATTTGTAGTCCTTTGTGATTCTTGGCAGTCTCCACGTTTTTTTTTTCATGTTTGAATTGGCATATAAACCATTAAAAGCTCCCATAAACACAAATATTAATGTACTAATAATGCATACTCCTCTACACTGCAGAATAACTTACTTTTACTACAGTTATACTTTGTATAGGGTGCAATAAAAACAGCATCTTGGCATTTTACATTCACATTCTCTCAATTACTTTAATACTATTAATTAAGTTCTAAGTTTACAAGTTAAATGTTGTTTACTTTTCTGCCTGCCAATATGTAAATACGATATCAAATCTGAGAGTCAAGCCAGGTCGTTGAATCTAACACTTAACTCTTTGCTTAGTGTTATCTGTGGCAATTCACAGAGCATTTCCCAGCTGGGGCACACTATGCTACAGATTTTTCTGTTTGGAGAAACCTAGAAAGGCAGGGAAAAATTCCTAGCTGCTGCCTTTTTACTTGGTCAAAAAGGTATTAAATAGATACCATGCTTCACAAGATTAAACGCTCAGAAGCCTTGACTTGTGACTGTTTTCTGTGAAATAATTGCTTATTGATATCTCCACGCTCTGTCTCCTGTTTCTGTTTGAGCACTTCCCCCATGCACCAGAAGCCCACAAGGAATCGATCCCCAGTGGAATCAAACCAGTTGAAATCTTCTCCTGAGAAGTGCTCAGAAACAATCTCTCAGTCATACAACATAGAGAACCTTACTCATTGGAGGGGGGAGAATGTATTCTCATTTGTACCTTATAATTACATTTATGAATTTTTTTCCATCATAATATTTGGAGTAATACAGAGCAAGGTGGATTTTCAGGAGAACGATGAGTCAAGCTTGTTATCTGTATTCACTGCCTCTAACCAATACCTTGGTGAAAGTTTAATTCAGGACGCCAGGATCCAGCTATCTATGAAGAGATGAAAAGGGAGGACCAGAAACTAAGCAACATGAAGGCCTCTGATTGATAGATGTTTTAACAACGGCTACGTGACAAATAAGACCCCTTTTTAGAAGCTTATTGCCGCAGCAACAACACGGAAGCATAACATGATCTAGTGAGAATATCACCTTCTACTTAGCAGACTCCCTTTTCTGTCACGTACAGGACTAGGGTTAGACCACCACACTCACCACAATTGCTTCCGCATAAAGAGTGAGCTGGAAGTCAAAAGTCACAGTTAAGAGACTCATGAGGAATGAGCAGAATATGTTCCTTGTGACGAGGCTAGAGCACTTCGGCTCACATTGGGGCTAAAGATAGCATTCCACACGCTGTGCTATGCAGAGGGAAAATTAAAGCATATTCTAAGTTAATTTCTCACTAACAAGTAGATTGGAATTCAAAACACTGCCTATATTTCACAAACTCAAATATTTAGTTATTGTCAGATTGCACTACATTCTTCACTGCTCTGAAGCAAGACATGTAGGAAGGAAACTAAAAAATATTTGGTTTTGTTGTGTCATCCTTCACAACAACTAATTGCATCAAATATGTCACTAAAAAATTTAATGCGTAATAAAGCAGCAGAATGGGAAGGCATATGGATGACAATTTAATCTATCAACGGCCTTCTATCTATTAATCTCAGGGTCTTTGAAATCTACTATAAAGTTCATCCCTGGACAATAAGTATTATAACAGTCATTTCATTGAGAGGTAAACTGGGATACAGAGATCTTTATTATGCCTCAAGTCTCTAAAAAAAGAGAAAAAAGTTATGACTAGGTAAAAAAGCAGAATGAAATCAACAGTTTCTGTTCTCCTAGCTATCACACCACTACTCTCAGCTTTATCTGAACAAAAGAACAGGATATTTGAAATTGTCCTCAGCAAGTTACACAAAAAAAAAGAAGCAAATGAGATCCTACCATCGCTGTTACACTCTCTCCAAATGCAAGGGTGTCATAAAACCGTCATCTTCAGCCTTCATCCATTGCCATCCATTTATGATACATGCAGAGCTCCTTCCCCTCTATACTGCCCTAGTGAGGCCCCATCTGGAGTACTGTGTCCAGTTCTGGGCTCCCCACTTCAAGAAAGATGAAGAGCTACTGGAGAGAGTTCAGCGGAGAGCTACAAGGATGATGAGGGGACTGGAGCATCTCTCCTATGAGGAAAGGCTGAGGGACATGGGCTTGTTCGGCCTGAAGAAGAGAAGGCTGCGAGGGGACCTAATAAATGTTTATAAATATTTGAAGGGTGGGTGTCAAGAGGATGGGGCCAGACTCTTTTCAGTGGTGCCCAGTGACAGGACAAGGGGCAACAGGCACAAACTGAAGCACAGGAAGTT
>Ga0065711_1044587_pt1 | contig 14007 bp, 9 predicted proteins | sample Hoacrofraction12_FD_59098 | JGI IMG/M metagenome (GOLD analysis project Ga0065711, IMG submission 59098) | Hoatzin crop microbial communities from Cojedes, Venezuela - Epithelial fraction 12 v2 (version 2) | ecosystem: Host-associated > Birds > Digestive system > Esophagus > Crop | place...
GCGGGAGGGAGGGACGGGACCCCCCCCCCCCCAGCCCCGGCGGGGAGCCCCCAGCCCCGGCTGCCGGCTCTCTCCACCCCCGAGCAGTGAGCAGGTAGCGCCCGCCGTCGGCTCAGGGTTTTCGGTTGGTCTGGGTTAGTCGGTGGAAAATATTCACAGCTGGTTTTGGTCTGGAGCACGGCCGCGAGGAGCAGAAGTCGTTTTAACGGCATGTATTTAACGGCATGTATTTAAGCATCATCAAATAGGTGGTCAGACGCCCCTCTGAAGAGATGATTGATCCAGAATGACACATCATTCAATTCCAGATGTTGCAGAGAGCAAGAAAGGGAGGTGGAGAGGCTTCAGCAGCCTGATCTATTTGGCTAACTAAAGGGAAGGTTTGGAGGTGGTTTGATCTAAACCCATTAACATTTCTTAGTGGGGGCCTGTGAAAAATGAAAAAAGGCTCAAGGCCCTAACAAACAAAACTGTAACTAGATCCAGAAGCTCAAAGTAAAAGCTGGATAAAATCAAATTGGAAATAATATGAGCATTTAAAAATTAAAACTTGCAGTAATGCCAGTGGTTAATCTTGAACAAATCATGTAGAGTTTTTTTCTGCACCCTTGGAGCTCTTAAAACAAGATCTCTGTCCGCCTAAAATATGTGCTGTAGCTTAACAGTGAATTTTTGGCCTTGATGCAGACATTACAGGTACAGGTCTCATCTGAACGAGGCAGAAGGTGAGGCTAGATTAGCAGCATGGTCTCTTCTTGTAATTACAGTCTACAAATCTCAAGGTTCTTGTTGCAGAGAATTGTCTCGCAGCTGTAGGGGCTGACTCCCACCTTCGCAAACTCATTTCACAGGCTGTGTCGTCGCAGTAGCAACAGCAGCTCTAAGGACTCTCCCACACAAGGAGGAGAGGTGGCCTTTGGCTAACGGGGCAGCTTCTGTTGCCCAGTCATTACCTGTCTCTTCAAAGACAGAGAGAACGAGCCTAACTTACACCAGACTGTCCAAGACCAAGAGCTGGGTCATTCCAGCACGGGTACCGGTTCTTGGGGCTGTGGTACCAGCTGGGAAGAGACTTGGGCAGGAACGGATCCATCAGAGTGAGAGAAGTGTGGGCCAATTTCAATGTTTTGAGCCTCCAGAGACATTAGTCACACAGAGGCCATGTAGCACAGAAAGTAACATCTGCAGTGCCTACCCTTTTCCTTCCCAGCCCTGGGCCACACGGAGATCTTTAGTGACGGAAAACAAACGTATAGTGGATACAGCTCCTTGGGAGCTGTGTGTTGTGCAGACAGACACAGACCTGTGACTCAAGCATCCAAAAGCATCATACCATTGAAACAGCCCCAGCCTCAGCCCAGCCCTTGTGTGCTGCAGGACAGACAACACCAACATAAACAAAAGCTCAGCCTTTCCCACCAGAGACACAGAGCAGTGCTATTCCAGCTGCAAACTGTTTCCAACCTAACCAAATGTCAGTGCTTTACAAGACTGGACAGCTATAAACCAGACAGCATGTGATGACAGCGTGTTGGCCTTTGCAATAACTCAGGGACTTTTCTCTGTGGAAGCAGCACAGGGTGGTGCAGGAATAAGGCAGGTAGAGAGCAGGCGGAGAGCAGCAGAAGCACACAGCGGTCAGTGCTCGCGCTCCTCTGCAGTAGAAGGGCTTGCAGATGCTTCTGAGTGTTTTGTCAAGGCTGAAAGGTGCTGTTAGTGAGCCAAGGGAGCTCGCTGGGAGACAGCGCAGACACAGCATGCTGCACCAGGCAGGGGACGACAGCCACATGTGCTGAAGTGGGTGTGCTGGCCCAGGTGACTATGCCTGCCAGACCTCCAAAAGCCTGGCTCCAACAGTGACAGGGAACTCAACACACTGGGCTGCTGGCTTGGTTTTCTGAACCGGAAAAAAACTCACCAAATTACAACAAGAGGATTTGCTGTGAAAAGGAAGGTGACAAGAATATGTTTGGACATTGTACTGTTTTGCAGGACAGGATATGCCCTGGTCCAGCCTCCTCCAAGCATTCCCCCCCCCCGACTCATCTGTAGCAAGTCTCTCTCTCTCTCTCCTTCCTCCTACCAACCTGTGGTCCTACGCAAGACCCCCACAGGTGTCACTCCTGCTTTCTTTAGGCTTGGACTCTTACATGTCCCCTCACCTGTGATCTCTCTAATGTCTGCAGCCTATCTCTGATAAAGACACCACATCTGACGGGGACTCCTGTTTAGCCAAAGCGATCAGCAACTAAAATCCATCACTTAGGATCGGCCTGCAATGCCTTTCTTATTCTGGCGTGTAACTGGAGCAGTTCTACAAATCAACAAGTTGCACTACTTTTCTGGGCAGGTCATGTTCAAAGCAGAAGGCCTAGAGTGACAGCAGCTGTCCCCCTTTCCAGGGCCAGTGGCATATAGGGAGCACCTTTATGCACGCTCACATATACGCAAAGCAAACACCGTGACCTTAAAAGCAAATGCTGGAGCCGAGACTGTGCTCCTACACTCTTCTACTCAATTTGCAGAACAGAAGGGAGGAGGTTATGGGGCAGCAAGTCTGATACAAGCAGCAGTCAGACCGACACAGCGCTGGTGGATGTAGGAAAGTGAAAGCATCTAGGTGGGAGTGCACAGCCGAATTAGGGGTCGAAGGGTTAAGAGAAGAGAGCCCATTATTCATCACTGCCACTGTGTTCCAGGCATAAGAAACATTTGGAGCTAATTAGAGGGAGAGCAGAACAATGCACTAGAGAAAGCAACAATGCCCTGGTTCAACCCAGCAGATGAGCTCCGTGCTCAGAGCAAATTGGTCTAAAATGAGTATTGCTCCATCTCAAAACCAGAAAGGTGTGACCTACTTCTCTGACCCTGGCATCAGCTGGCAGGAAGAGAATTGACAGAATGATTCTTCGTTCCCATCATGTGGAGATTGAGCATATTCAGTTCCATTTCAGAAATAAAAGCCAGCAGCTTTTCCAGCTGAATTTGGGGTAACTAATAACACAGAACTGCACTCATTAACTAAGTTGGCTTGTATTGTAAAGAGCTCCAAGCCAGCAACTAAATGGACTTGGTATAAACAGCCATGATAATCTCTATGTGATTTACGAGCCTTAACTAACAGCCTTAATATTTTCAAATGTAAAGTATACTCAGCTTTTAAATTATTCCAGTGGACTTTTGCTGAGCCTTACGCTCCTGAATAGTGACAATTTTCAAAACTGAGACTACAGCACCTGAATGCTGTGCTCTATGCAAGATCCGGGAAGCGCTTGGGACCCTCTCAGATGAACGCTCCCAGACAATCATAAATAATTAGCTGTAGTTCTGGAAGTTATTTTCCAAAGCCACTTAGAAGTTGCAGTGTCAAACTAGCTTGATTTTATTGTGAGCAGATTATTTTGGTGCCATCTTTTAGGGAAGCCATTCTCAGACGTTCAGCTTGCTGAGCACAGGATTCACGCTCTGAAGAAGAAATGAATACACTTCAAGTTTTGATGTCTGGGGAAGGAGAGAAAATGTCAAAGGCTCAAAAGAAACTAATTCATCAGTGGACTTGGGGGCTACAAGCAGGTATTTTTAGGTAGCCTGATTCCCCAGTATGTGTCAATAAAGAAATCTCAAAAGCTCCTGGGTTCAGAGTGTCTTGGTAAGAACGGCATGGGCATGACCTATATTTGGTAGCCATCAGACAGGTAGCTTTAACAACTTCTGTCTACAGGCAGAAATTAAGGCATTAACATTTAACAAATAGCAACTACTCTTTATGAGGAATGCCCACCAAACATTTTCAAACCTTACACAAATCACCACTTCAGCTGAACTGGCTTGAAAGCCACTTTGACACATCTTCACAACATGCAACACAATAGCAGAGGACCTGGAGGATGGCAGCAGGCTCTCCCAGAGAAGGGAAAATTGTCACATGTGCCCACCTGACGTCCTCAGTGACTCAGCTACACTTCACATAAGGCAGAGAAGGTCGTGTTGCATACTCCCTATACCACCTTCCTTTGCTAGATGGGCTATTTAAAAAATTAAACAAATATGCATGACTGCCAGGACAGACAACTGCTAACCTGAATATCATTGCTGAAAGGAGGCCTTAGCTCCAGTGGTCCAGGAAGAATGTGGATGGGCCTGACAGCATCAGAGGATCACAGCACCATTCCCCACGTGCAAGGGACCTGCACTCACTGTGGTTTCCAGCTGGCACTTAGCCTATTATTAGGTTAAGCAACCTACGGTACATGCTGTGTAATTACACTGCCATGGCAGTATGCACCCAGCCATTACAAGATCATTTCACTGTAGTTACCAGGATGCTAGAGGCTTCAGTGTGCGGACGGTAGCTCCAGGGCTGCCACTTGCCAGACCAAATGCCATTATGATAGTGCAGAGTTGCTGCCTAACTAATTGCATCCTTAAAAAAGTTAACAGCCCCCCCTCCAAGAGGGACAAGAAGTGAAAGCCACAGGCAAAAGTCAATGGCAGGGATAAAATGCCAAGGAAGACAGCAGAAAGCCAGTCTTTGTGTCTGGGGACTACACAGATCTGGATTCCCATCTTCTGCCAGAAACTCCCTGCATCTCAGAGCCTATTCGGTACAATAGTGTAGATCCTGGGGAAAAGATATTTGAAAAGATGTGTGTATTGAGGATACTGTATCCACAAACGAGGTGGAAGAAGCCTGTTGACAGCATGTCTTCTTGCTTCCAAGTGATCAAAACAGTTGTTGTGGGAATCTGGGTATATTTCCTATGCTGTCCACAACAACTGGATAATAGCAATGTTTTTGAGCGCAGATTCCTCTGTGCCCACACCAGCTTAAAACTGGCTTTGGAAAAGTAGCTTCCTCATCCCTGCTTCTGTTCCAATCACATATTATTTGGAGAAGGGACTGGCTGAGGCTCAGGGCATGCGCAAACACCACCTGGCACTGAGAAATGCAGCATCAGTTTTGGCCTCTTGCGGCAAGATCACATAAAAGGCAGAATTGGCATCTGTAACCTGGGATTTAGCAACAAGAAGGTATTTCAGTGACATCTCAGAAGAAAGCTCTCTGGCCATGTAGTAATGGCTGTCAGCTGGGTTGGAAGATCTTAATACTGTTTTAGCAAGACCAGTCTCTACAACTGGGAAAGCCATTTACTCAATCTCCTCTACTCTTTTGTGCCTTCACCTGCTCCACTAAGATCAACTGATGCCTCTTGTGTGAAGCATCACTTCCTGAAAATGCAGAAAGTGATTTTTGGTTATGGACTTGGCCTAAGCAGCAATCAGCTGCAAAATGGCTTGGTCCTGAGTTCAGATCCAACATTGGAGAACAGCAGGAAGAATGCTCTGCCACAACACTATCATGGAAATGGATGCCTTGCAGTAACTCTAACCTATCTCCTCCTTTCAACAGTTTTTTTCAGGCATGTTGAATAACAATAGTATGAGAGTGATACAGTGTATCAGTGCCAGTTCGCTGTCAGTGATGTTGGCTCCTCCAGCAGCTATCCATACTCTTACTGGTATAAATGGCCACCTTCCTTCCAGCCACATTAACCTTCACTAACTAAAGATCAGGTAGGGACTGCTTTCCTGCTCCTCTTTAGGATGGCAAATAGAAACTTAACAAGTTTTTCAGAAAGTATCAAGAGGGGGAGCAGTATTTAAGACTTGGAAAAAAGGCCTTCTCTCAATGAATGACATTTTGTGGATGATGTCTTGCAGATATACAGCTGTTTAGCACACAATGGTTTTCCAAAGTGCCTAAACCTCATCCTGCCAGTATCTACTTCTGCACTTTTCAAATGGCTTCAGGAGACCTTAGAATTGTCAGGAATGGCAATAGATGTTATTCTTGTCTCGACTAAATCTAGGGTGCCACCTGCAAAGACTCTTAAGTACAGAACATTTACACTCCCAGACAAGAGTGATGTGCCACCTATTATACTGAAGAGTTGTCATTTGCCAACTGCTAGGATTTTCTTAACTAGAAATAGGTACTGCAGAGAAGCACCAAGTTCCAGCAAAAAGAAGAGCTCTGGCACCAACCTTTATTGTTTCCTTTAAAGAAATTGCTAGCAAAGACCTTTAAAGTGAAATCAATAATGATTCAAGTTCCCATCTCCCCTTGCCAGCTCTGAGCAAATCAGATTCACTGACGTTGACGTGTCTGTTGTTATTATTATCTTGTCTAAAAAAGAAAATAGTAATAACTTCAAAAATGCATCCAGAACTTGTAATCAGTAGGTCTCCAAGTAATTTTCAAAAAGGACAGTGTAATTATCTCAGTTTTATGAGTGAGTATCCGCATTTTAATAGCGGAATAACTAAGGCACAGGAAGAGGAATTAACTTGCTCAGCTGGCTAAAGAAATACCAAGGAACAGAGCCAGATATCCTGAATCCCTATCAAATGCCCTCCAGATAACACTCTTGCTAATATAATCAATTAGAAACATTACATATCACCCATCTTCAAAGAATTTCACAAACAGTGAACAGACATCTTCGGTGTTAAACCGCACAGTGCGTCTCAGTATCCCATTACACCACCAGCTTTGATCATCTTTGCTCTGTGCCTACAATTCATGTAATTAATAGTTCCCATTCTAAGAGGAGTGAGATAATTGACTTATCTAGCAGACACTTCGGAAAGAATATTATTGGAAATAATATTCTAAACATACACCTACCTCTACATGAGCTAGGCCAAATAGCAGCTCCACGTGAAGCAATGCTAGCACAGAGGCCAGCATAATCCAGCTGCTTGGGTGTTTGTCCTATGTTCACACACCTCACATGCACCACTGTGCTGCACCTCTCCCAGCCCTCCCATGTCTCCTTTCCAACAATCCATTACCCACACCATCACCACAGCCAGACCCCACCTGTACCTTCATCACCTCTCAGTCAAACTCCAAAAACTCGAGAAGTTTCCTCTGTACTCTTGATGACGTAGACCTTCTATGGCTTGGTCAAACAGTCCTGGCTAAAATAAGGCAACATTGCAAAAGAATAGTAAAATAAATCTGAAAATAAAAGACTACAGCTAAAACATAACTACTTCTGCTTCATTTCTAGATCATCATATCAATGTCAAATGTGTAGGTGTTGCCTTTATAGAAAGCTGTTAACATTAATTTGTTTTGCATCCTGTACTCCGTAGTAGCCAAGTCAAAACTGCTCAGCTAGCCCATCACCTATCCTCTATCTGACTTAAAAAAAGTAATTAAAAAAAAAAAAAAATCTGTGTTGTCACGTCTCATGCAGATGACAACAAGGCAGCTATGACATCCTCACTAACAGTCTGTCGTAGGATTCCTCACAACAGAAGACCTACCAGCTCTGAGAAAGTAATACCTCGGTCACAAAAATCAAAATGTTGAATACAGCCAAAGCAATCTCAAAGATCTTGATCTGTCACAGCAGAACCTTAGGTGGAAGCACAGGGAGCCCAGTGGGTTGCTACAATCATCTGTTGGTGTGTAGAAGTTTCCAACATGTTAAAGTGGGTTCCTTTTTGCTCACATATTATTTCAGCAGCTTTTCTGAAAGTACATGAAATTTAAAGCAATGTTAAACAAAGAAAAAAAAAAGACAAGAAAATCTGGGTGATTCTGTATGAAGCACATCAACAGCTGACACAAAAGACAGAGCTGAAGGGCAAAAAGTGTGGAGCTACTGGTAGTCTCTCCTGAGATACAAGAAGGTGTAAGAGTTGTGTGAAGCCCCCAGACCTCACATGCTCCTCTGCCTAGAAAGCCCACAAGCTTCAACACAAGTGACTTTTCATGCCAGTAGCAAAATGCAGAACCAGGAGCATTTTAGATGGTTTCAGCCTCCCTAACACTCCTTCTGCACAGCTCTAATTTGACTGTATTGATCATCTTTGCTCAGAGGAAATAAAGCTGCTTTCCACAGAGAAAAGTAGAGCAAAAGGATTAGGCAGAAAGGAGCATAATTAACAAAGCCAGATATTTTTTCTACTAGCAAGGAGGATTCAGATCTGCACGTTACTGTGTGTGCCTTTAGCCCCCAAGGCACCTCTGATCTGCCTCCTAGCATTGGGTTCAAAGCCAGTAAATAATGACTTTCTCACATAATCATTACACTTAGGGTTTTAACCATCTGAATATTAACCTCTAGAATGAAGGCTCTGTTATGAGTGTGCTTATATGTTTGATTTCACACATTCATGTTATTTGACTCGTACAGGCAGAGTATTATGTGGCTGAAATGTCCAGATTAGTTTTTGGGAGTATGTAGCGAGCCTGAATTGCCAAGATCTAAACCTAAGCACAGGGAACTTGCCTGTTCGAGTGTTGCTGCTCACAGCACAGTGCAGGCTATGGCACAGCAACAAAGAGCCATTAATTAGACAGCAACGATCCCATGGGTTTAGCTCCATTCCTCCATACATCACGTGTTCTTAACTGTCAAATTCAGGGGTAATTATTTCCTCTCCCCCTTTGTCTTTTGGGCACAATAGCTCATGGGCAGCCACTGATGGCAGCTTATAAATATCTCTGCTGATGGGTATGGCTCTCCTGAGGTGATGTTTTGGAACAGCAGTCTCCAAGACAAAACTAAGGAGCACATTCACAACATGTGACAGATTAGTGGCTTTCAATGCTACTTTTTTCATTTGAGAAAGCCTCTCTGCCTGTCCCTTAGATTGATCCAGAAACCGAGGACACAGCCTTGCAAGATGTCAAGCAACTTCTAATTGAAGGTAGCAGGAGTTTAAAACGCTTAGAATTGAGCCTTTGCAAGAAGTGGTTGACACAATAAATGGCAGTGATCGACCAAGCACACACTAATACCATCCTTATACATTCCCAGATTACATGTACCACCGTTAAAGAAGGTGTTGCAGTTGGTCACTGCAAGGTAATTTCAGTCTCCTCTACTGTGCTCTGCTTCCTAAGCATTAGGGAATAAACCACCACCAATATAGCAAACTAGACAACAACATACTTCAGGACTTTGCTGCAACTCCAGCCCTCAGTGACTAGCACAGCTTCAAGTGTAAACAAACAAAAGCTGCAGTTTGCGCCAAATGTTTACTCTGATTTTAAGTCAGGGTTAGCTTTGCCAGTACAAATTATGCCTCCCTTTGTCTTCAAGAAAGCTGGCCATAGACTAGAGGAATGGAGACAATTTTTTTTTTTATTAAATGAGCTGTCTGATAAGATAGATCCCTTTTCACCAGCTTTTACTTCTCCATCAATGACCAAGGATTTTACAGCATTTATTACATCCCCTCTCTTCCACCACTAATCAAATATAGATTGAGCCTATATCCTCACCAGAAGTTTGGGAGACAGATTCATCTGCTGGTGCAAATCACAGCATGAGTGTTGGTGAATGAGATCAAACTGCTGGGCACTTCTTTGCCCTGTTAACGTAAGTCATGAAACTCCATTTCAAATTTGGGCTCATTAAAGCAGAGAGCTTATGATTTCCTTGGCCGTATAAAACTGAGTATTCCAGATGAGACTCCAGCTCCCAAACAATTCCCAGCGCAGATGGACTAGTGAACAGTGAAAATAAACTGTTACTGGCTTTGCTTAACCTGGTAATGAAGAACTTCCTCACGGGATGCTGCTTTGCACAAGGCTTTGCACAGAGAGTAGGTTTGGAAGTCACAGGTGAGGACATGGGAATCCCAGTCCAGTGATGATCTGAAGCTTTCCCATTACCATCTTTGTCATGTTTCTCTTCCAGTTGCCCCATCTGGAACTCTTGCTTGTTTTTACCATCTGACATTTCAACAGCCTAAAAACAAGCAAAACAACCCCTCTAAACAACTAAAATGTTTGATCAGATCTTTTATATAAATGAAATGCTAGTGTATGCCAGGCATCTGAACTTGGTAAAAATAAATGAGTGCTTCAAACCCACTATTGTTCTCAAGGTCTCTGACCTTCAAAACATCATTCTATTCTATTTGTAAACAACACAGACATGAGAGAACATGTGAATACCACTTCACCCTTTGGTAGCAGCATCTATCCGAAGACCTCAAAGTGTTCTGCAAATATTAGCTAAGACTCTCATGCCTCTAAAGAACTCCTTCTCTTCTACAAATATTAGCTGAATCTCACCCCACGCCACTCAGCTCATAGGAGGTTAGTGCCGTTCTCCAAGTTCAGAAAGGTTGAATGGTCCGGCTAAGCTTATTCAAGAGTTCTGTAAAAGACTCAGGCAGCAGAAATACAAGTTTCTAAGAATTTTATGTATGCCTGAACATTTGGAAGCTCGTCCAGAGTATCATCCAAACCTGCACACCACTTTTGGCAACTCTAATAACACCAGGCCCAAATCTAAACCAATCCAGATTCAATTTATACAAGAGAAGGCAACCAGGAAAACTAAAACACTAGTATAACCACTCATCTTCTCTCCCCTACCTTTTTAAGTCTCATGGTCAGTTATCCTTTTGTGCCCAACCAGGTAAACCAGGGAAGAGGAAGTCTCAGCTTGCATTTAGCAAGGAACAAAAAGTGGCATGGGACCCGAGAGCAGCACACTGCACAGTTAAAGTGAGCGGTGATGAACGTTAGTTGAACTCACCTAGGTTTCCCGCAAACAGCAGTTTAGCACAGCTGCACTGGCACAGCTGGACCAGTTTCCTAGCCACTGACATACTCATACAGAGAAAAGGCCATGGTAACTTCTACATGGTAAACAGCCTAAATGTCCTAGAAGGGCTTGTTGGAGGCAATTCATTTCCAAGGCGTGGAAAACGTGCTTGGCTTTCGCTCACATATCTCTCTTGCATCTTTTGTAAAACTGGTCATAGACATTTATTTAATGGAAGTTTGCAGTACATCATGCCAAAGGGCATCACTCCAAGCTCTGGCCAAAACTGCATTTTACACGGATTTTGATTCCCCCGGGTTATGTTTCCATCAGAGGGTAGGAACACCTTCTCTCTGTGCTGTTTTGGGTCACCCAGACTTCCCAAGCAGCCCATCTACTTAAGGATTACCACAAATCCAGAAGCTCAGAGCTTGCACGTTGCAGACTTGAAATACAAAGCAAAGTTTCCAAATACGCTTTTCTTGCCTTTAAGTGACAGTTTATTTCCATTAGGGAATCAGTTAAGAATAATATCTTCCCAGAAGAGTTATACAACTCTATATTAACATAAAATCATACCCAGTCTAAGATGACAAATATGAGGTCCAGTCTATAATTATAGATAATGTGTCCAGGTTCCCCCCCTCCTGAGTTTTCTATATTTTATTCAGTCTTCAATCTGCATTGAACCTAAACTGAAAGAGCTGAGTGATGTTGACACAGCAGAAAGCAATGATGATAGCAGTCAGTATGAGGTTAAAGTTCTCCAGGTGGTTACGTTATTGTTGGATAGAAGGGGCCAGTCCACACAGGTGTTAGTTTTTGGCCTTTTTACAACATATTGTTGATTGTTAGAGTGCACTGTGACCATTGCACAACACTGATAATGAGTGTTGCCAGAGTCTTCCAAGCACTGTAGGAGCAAAAAGAGAAGGTCAATGGACAACTTCATGACAGCCTACAGGTACTATTTGGCGCTCTCAGAGGGAAAACTACTTGTTACTACAGTGCACTTAAGCCACAGGTAAAATGCAGAGCAGAAAGTGAAAACTAGGAGCCTGAGCCAGCCAGCCAAATTCAGAAGGAAAACAAAACCTACATCATAAACTTGGGGTTGGGTGGGAAGGTCCAACACAAGTGAAGTGATGGATTGTTTCCTTGAATGTCTGCAGCTCAAGACTGGGTCCCAGCTTTTGGTGGAAGGGTAACCATGAAGATTGTGGTGCCGGTACTTACGGAGTTGATCAAACTAGAACAAAACCAGTCTCAGCCTTTGATACAGTGGTTCAAAGTGTGGAAGAAAAAAAGGCAAAAGAGGTCTGAAACCCACTTTCCTTTTTCTGTGACTCAAATTACTAGAAGCAAGAGAGAGTTCTTCAATCAATAGAAGTGATTTTTCAATCAGCAGAACTGATGCACAGGTCAAAAGGGTTGAGAAACTCTTCTGCTCTTCATAAGAAGCCTGCAGGACTGTCCTCAGAACAGCAGCCACATTCCCTCTTCCAAGACATCTGCTGGAGGTCGTGCTCTCGGATTGGTAGCGTGCTCACTTCCCAGGTACTTTGGCCTTGCCTCTTGGCGATTATATGCCCTGCTCCCATCCCCTCACCATCTCTCTCTTGAACCTGGGTGTGCGGTTAAACACTGTGCACCCCTGAAATAGTTACCAAACTTCATGGTGTCCAAAGGCTTGAAATGCTTCTGAAGCAACACAGTGGGGCAGAGTCTCAGAGTTTCCTTTTCTCCAGAAGTAAGTTAGGAAAGTGAATATGCCTTCTCTCTGAATAGGCTCCTACAACTCGTACTTCCCTGGCTAAAGAGCTGCTCTCAAACCTCCTATTAGCTGGTACAATGGCAAGTCTCCATCTCCTTGTGCTACCCTACTGCAGGTGGTGCAGAAAGGTGCTCAGCTGGAATTACTCTGTCATAAGGCACAGAGAGAAGGACAAACCACCTGGCTGCTCCATGGGTCCACTCCTGCTGCACAGAGCCCCAAAGGCTCCCTGTGTGACTCCCTGAGCTGAACTGGCTCTGCGGGCTCCAGACTCACTGGGCGAGTCCCCCCACCCTTCCTACATACAGGTTACAATCAGCGCTGCCAAGAGGCCCCGGTACCATGCGCAGCTTCCTGTTCTGCAGGATACCATATAAACGTAAGCTAAGACACTCCCTGCCCTGAAACGCTTTATGTTTAAGCAGAAAAGAAAAACAAAAGATAGCAAAATAAAGGGGTGGCCTTAACAGCCAATCCAAGAACTGGGGCTTTTGTTGCAAAGCAAAGCAAGGTTTACCACTGATGCTGCTGTTGGTACTCCTAACAGTGGAGTCACAACACACCTGGTGTGCCTGGTGCTTCCCACAGGCTGTGCGTGCATCCGGGGAGCGCTAGGAGCTGGGCAACCTTGTCTTTGATGTTGGATGTCGGGACGAACTGAGGACGAATCTGTCTTCGAAGTGGTGTCTTCGTACCTATCAACTTATGCCACACCACGGACTTCTGAAGCAAGAGCTGTTGCACAGCATTCTCATCTTTGCTTTCCTGCTGCCCCATCCATCCATCTGCAAGGAGGTCACATCCCCTCTGACAAGTTCTTTGCTTTACAGCTTACTCCTGCTCATTTCAAAGGACCTGCCAGTGTTGTGTTCTTTTTGTAGAACTCCAGGGAACTTCTAACCTCATAATTAAGCAAAACAAATCCTTTGAATATTTTCCAGTTAACCTGAGATTGACACTAATGCTCTTCTCTCGGTGTTTCCACTATTTGAACAATTGGATTTCTCCTGTATGCCCCAGTTGCCTGGCCTTTTGCAGCATCAGAGATCTAAGGAATTCCTTTCCCAAAGATCACTCTGGTTTTAAAACACAGAGACCCTTTTCTGCGAAGTTCACTTCTACATTGCTCTTCTAGGTTGTGTCATTTAGCGGCAGAGATCAGAGAAGCCTTGCAGCAGCACACATGCAGTGAAGATATCAAAGAAGAGACAGCATGGCAAGTTTCTCATACACTAGCAACAAGGGTGAGTTAACACTGCTGAAAGCCTTCAGGGTTGCATTCTGCTCCTAATCTCACAGCATAAATATCCAGAGAAATGCCTTGCTGTCATGACAGAGGGTTAATTCTGACATCCAGAGCCAGCAGAGAGCATAATTGCAATGCCATAAAAAAATCTCAACATTTGTAATTCTTGCAAGAGGCTGGAGGTAGCAGGCACTGTGCCAGTCTGGTGCTTGCAGAAGCTGGGAGCCTTCTCACTCGGCTAAAAAGGCAGTTCTGCCAGCAAAGTCATGGGCAGCTTCTGTGCAACCCTGAACAAAGGGAGGAGAAGGTTCCCAGCACAGAGTAAAATAGCAGCACTCCCTGCAGATACAGAGCCCACACAGCACCTAGGGAGCAGCCAACACATTAGAGACAACATGTTTATACCA
>Ga0065711_1044583_pt1 | contig 14006 bp, 9 predicted proteins | sample Hoacrofraction12_FD_59098 | JGI IMG/M metagenome (GOLD analysis project Ga0065711, IMG submission 59098) | Hoatzin crop microbial communities from Cojedes, Venezuela - Epithelial fraction 12 v2 (version 2) | ecosystem: Host-associated > Birds > Digestive system > Esophagus > Crop | place...
AGTTATCCTCGATGCTCTGTAGGAACCTCCTGGATTGCGCCTGCCTAGCTGTATGGTCTTCCCAGCTGATGTCAGGGTGGTTGAAGTCCCCCATGAGAACCAGGGCCTGTGACTGTGAGGCTGCTTGCAGTTTCTAATCAAGGAACTGGAATCCACAAGATGAAGATCATTATTATTTCATGTAATAACATTTTTGTGGTCTTTTATCTTTTAATTTTTCTCTGTAGCATGTGAGAGAAAAAAGAGACAGAGAGAAGAAAGTATTTATCATTTTATGAAAATTGGAAGCCACATCCTGTAAAGTAGGAAGGAGTATCAGATGTTAGAATTAGTGTGACGTATGCAAGTTCATTTAGATCCCTGCTTCATGGGCAGTCTTTCAATTGCGTTGCAGTGTATTTGTTTGGGGAGGACTAAATAATGCAGGTGACAAGATGATGCCTAACACAAAAGACTGCGGAAAGAGTGAAAAGGAAGCCAGTTTAAGACTGCATAAGTTATCCTAGTTACAGTATTTCTTAACTTTTGAATACTGGACTTTGGAGCCCTATATATTTAAACTTTATTTGTATGTTTGTGATATTAACGAAGTACAATAAAATTAATTAAATTAAAACAATTTAAAAACACAAGTAACTGGTATTTTAAACTTCAAATTAAAGGCACAAAATTTCATAGTTTAGATAGTGTATTTGAAAGCAAATTTATTTTCATTCAAATCTCAAACCTGGACTTCTTAATTTGGACAATACTGTTTCTGGGTAACCTATTATTAATTTAGCAAATGATAACTGTTGAGCTTTTCTAAAGAGACATTATTCTATATCCTTACCCATTTAGTTCAGCATTACAGTTCTGTGGCTTATATGTGAAAAGATGTTTTTTCACAGTCGTGTTGAAAGCTAGTTGCCTGTTTACCTCGTAATGTCCTCCCTGTTTATAACAATTCTGCAGTTGTAACTGACCCACAGGTCTGTGGGTGGTTCAGGCTGAAGAAAGCGGTACCTGCTTCATGCTCCTGTAGAAGTAAAATGTTTTTATAGATCAGCTCTTACTGGATTTTGCTGAGCTCAAATCAAGTCCAGTAGTAGAATAAACAGAGAACTTTAATACGCTAGGAGGATATATTGAGTAGGAAGTTACGTTCCTGCTTTGTTACCATCAACATGAAGCCTGAGAGCTGACTTTTCCTTTAAACATCGTCATAACAGAAGTTATCAAAATAATTGCAAAGACCTTATAGGAAGAAATCTAAAATAATATCTTTTTTAGACAGCAATAAGCATGTAGAGAGGAGTTTAGTATTTAGCAGGTTTTAATCCTGGCTCCTGCCTTTCCAGTGCTTTTGCTTTAAGAACCAGACTCAGCCAAAGCAAGTGAGAGTCTTCTTCAGAGCAGAACTACTAGGTTAACAAGGTTTCAATAAAGATTTTTTCATCTGTTTTATGAAAAGTGTTTTTACTTGTGTTGATTAGGCTTTAAAATAACTTGAAAGCATTTGAGATGATGAGCCAAACTTGTGCTGTAACTGAGCATGGGCTCACTTCTCCAAGTCCTGCACAAGAATTTAGGGAGAATTTTCCCAGGGAGGGGGTTACAAGATCAGTTATTTTTTGCTGTAGGAATTACTCCTTAATAGCAGGTATCTGGGCTTGTAGCCACTGTTTCGTGGAATGTGTTAGGGTTAAGGTTGCTCTGTGCTAATTTTAAAATGCTCTTTTGTAACTTTTGAGTGTTAACATATTGCTTCTCCGTAGGGTGACCCTGGGCAGCCTGGGAATCATGGTTATCCTGGTCAGCCTGGTCCAGATGGTAAGCCTGTGAGTACTAAAAACTTAGTCATATATTGTAAATGCAAAACTAACAGGAGAAAAAACATGTACCACTGATAACAGATTTTCAAATTTAGATTATTTTGTCTCCATTCTTTGAAACTGTGAATGTCAGTTAAGTGCTATCTGAATGTAACAATTCTGTGAATTTGTTAGTGTTCTTGTTTCAAGCTCAAATATTGTAAATATGACAGCATGAGTTAGGCACTGTTGTAAATCAGAGAACAGGCTATGAGTGCTCCTGTTGGTCTTTGCATCAATTTGCAGTAGTTACCACCTTCTGACCTTCAGTCTTTACTGCTTAAGTGTTTTTGCATGAGATAACACTTTACAGCAGCTAAAATCCTGCCTGTTTTCTTTTAGAGATTGCTTCTAATGTTTAAGCTTGGTTCATTTAATTTCTTTTTAGGCTGCCTCAAGTAGTCCATCAAAATATGTAGATATGCATATACAATGTTAAAAATATAGATATTTTGCCATTCTAAACATTATGTGTTAAAACATACGTCATAAAAATACCTGTGTTTTTCTCTTACACGAGATTTGACTTTTTAAGCTGGCATTCCATTATTATGGATGGTAAAGACTGGAAGAAAGTAGATGAATAACATATGTCCCTAAAATAAACACAGCAGATTTGGCAGTGCCTCGCCTGGTCTTCATGGTTAACATTTTTCATTGTAATAAAAGCAAAGAAATGTATAAAAGTAGCCTAAGGTATCATTAAAAAATATGTTAGATCTCTGAATCTAACTGGAAACCTCTAAGGTTTTGGCACCCAAGCTTGTCCGTTGAGTAAGGTTTTATTAACAGCCTGCAGTCTCTGTATCATGAAAGTGGTGGTATGCGTATGCCTCTGATGTGTAAAGAGAAGGCAGACCAAAAGCTGGGAGACTTGACCACCCATGTTTCTTTTCTAAGAATGTGGCCTCTGATACTGCTTACTACTCATTAGAAACTTTTTTATTTATATTAAAAAAAAAGAAAGAAAGGGAAAAGAAAAAGAAAGTTGGGAGCATTAAAAATAATTTGCTTCTGAAAAGAGGATAATTTCTTTGCTTGGATTCCAAAAGCAGGAAAACAAAAGTGCATGCATATACTAGAAATCCCTTGTAGCTTTTCATTCTTATTGTGAGGACTAAATTTTGTGGTTGAGTCCTTAGGTTGTAGTGTTATTCTGGTATCTCCATGGTGAAGTAGAAGAGAAGGTAAGCATCATGTCTTGAAATCCACAGAAAATAGTTGGGGAGGAGTCCCAAATACTACTGAGAATAAAAATATAAGATGTCCCAAAACGTTAGAAAATATAAGTGGATGAGTGCAGAGAAGACAAAATCATTTATGAAAGAAGCATTGGATTATGGACTGGGGAACTAATAGTCTACGGATTTGTTTGAGACTTAGAAGGGATGTTAAGTTATTTTGGGCCACTGTGGTCCACACTTGACAAACTAGAGAGACCTCAGAGAAGAACAACAAAGGTCTGAACTGAACCTTTCAGCTTCACACTCTTAGGAATTTTTCTGTCCTGTGGAAAGTTTCATGAGGATATTGTCACTTATCACAGGCCTTTCCAAAATCTGCCCTTGCTCGGCAATTTTAGTACCTCTGTCATGTTATTCCTGTACTGCCCACCAACTTCAATGGCTTCAGAAAAACACATAACTTTCTATTTTTTATAAGAATTTTTAATACTAGTAATACATTTCATTTCTATGTCAGCTAAAGATGGAAACAGTGAGATTGCTAGTTACTTGGAAGTGTGTATGCTGCAAGGGTGATAAATATTACCAGTTACAAAGAGAAAGCTCCGTGCTACACGTTATAAAATGTTCACATTTCTCTTATTTTGTTGCTTAGTTACTTGTTGGCCTTTTCTTAGGGATAGCAGCTGCTTCATTTAACTGTGGTGATTCCTTTTGGAAGCAGAGTTAGTTTGATAGGAAAAAAAAGTAGGTACTGAAAACAAGAAATGCAATTGTTTCTGAAAATTCATCTGTTTTAAAATATGGGACTGGGTATATTGAAACCCGGCCATGGTAGCCCTGATGGCCCAGGAGAGCAGTGAGTATATGAATTTTTCAATAGTTCCACAGGAAAAGATCCTTATTTTCCTGTGATATAGAAACATTTGTATACTTTTGCTTTTGTCTTAAACAGCATTTGATAGCTATTATCATAAAAATTTTGTGGAACTGGAAATAGAGAAAAAATCTGAATTGAAATTGTCAGTGCTGTAAAATACTACATTTTGGTTCCAGAAAATCATGAAAATCCAGGTTTTAAAACAGGAGTGGGTGGAATCTGAACTGGGGAAGTGTCATCTAATCAGAATAACTTTTCAGTTGATTATTGATGGTGCTTAAGTTCTGAAGAGTAGTCCTGTTCTATACAAAGATAGGTATAAAAACTCTCTCAGCCTGGAGTTCTGTGGGAGAAGGTGTCCATCACAGTTTGACCATGCCAATTGCTAGAAGTAGACCTGCAGTGTGGATAAGCATAGCAGAGCTGTTTTAAATCCAGCCACTTCTGATATTGTGAAAAATAAAGTGATATTGTGTAAGTTTTAGTGAAGCCAGAATGGACTGGATATTGGTAGGGAATGGTAGGGAACGGCTCATTCCATTCTCTCTCTTAAAAAACAGATGAAGACTTTATTTCTGAAGTGTCCAGTCAGCTACAACGGTATTGTTTTAGAAACAATTTGTTAAGACTTTTTCATACTTTTATTAACAGGTTTCCACTTCAGTGCTATATATCTTCCCATAAGCACTGAAATTTGTAACATTGTGAATCATGAGGGAGAAATAAATTGATACCGTAGTCTCTCTGTAACTTCGCAATCTGGCAGTTAGTGAGTATGTGCATAGATGGGCATTCTCTGAACATAAAAAAGGTTAACAAAAGTATCTCAGACAATTAGAATAGAATCTAAAAGCCCTGCTAAAGGAGAAATTTTACCATTTTGCTGAACTGAAGTTCATATGTTATTTAAAGTGCTTGCAGTTAAATCCTATATCTTTGTTAACTTATATTTTTGAAAAATCAGCTGTAGCTTTTTGCACTTGTTCTTTGTAAGGACATAATTGCAAACCTATTAGATCATTTGCAGCTCTGGCCAGTACATTATTGTTCCTTACAGTAGATTCTTGAGTGCTTTCCAGGCTAGCTTTTAGCCATGAATGATGGGAGACCCTTTAGATACACAGTGCAGGAAAGCAGATTCCTCTCTCTGTCTTTTTCTTTCTGTTTTACTTATTTATTTGCTAATATGACTTGCATGTTTTCTGTGCTGTCAGTGATTTGCCTTGTTTGAGGTAACTTTGCTCATATGCATCATTTAGCTGTGTTCCCTGGGGAACTCTGAAAAGCAAGCTCTTAATTCAGACAGCACAATAGGCTTACAGGTAGTTGTGTAGTCAGTGTTGTTTAATCGAATGGCTTTTGCATGAAAAGCTTTTCCTGGAAAGTCAGTCTTTTCTGTTCCCAAGCACATTTTTGTGTTCTTCTCTAATGTTATTCCAGTTTGCCTATCTGGTATTCATTTTCTTGGAACAGCATAACTAGTCAACAAAATGTTTCTTCCTCTGAGAAAGGTTTTAGCATGCATTTGTATTACTATATGTAACTGATTTTTAAAGTAAAACATCAAAGAAAATTTAGTTTATTTTTTGCGGGCTGGCTAGATTTTTGTAGTACTTAAAGTTAGTTTCAGTCCAGAAAAATTCAAAACAATTCCCATGAATATCTTCAATATTACCAGAAAAATTTCACGCGGTGTTACCCAGTAAAATTATTTGCTGTAGTATTTGGAGAAGTGAATATAAACATGGCTCATTTTCAGTCATTCTTTAATTGTTTTTTTAAATAGCTTTGTTTATAGGTTGTTTGTTTTTTCCCTTTAATTGCCACCTCTGTTTATTTTCCATACTACGATATGTACAGAAAACATTAATTGAAGTAACTAGAGAAGAATACAGAGGTGAGAAGCATAATAAGTAATGAAAATACATTTTTTTTCAATCAAAAATGCCATTCAGGACCTCAAATGCTTGAATTATCTTGTCAGGAAAAATAGCATTGGTAAAGAAGCACAAGGGTAAAAACAGTATTTGAGTCTCAACTGGAACTCATTTTAAAGGACATTATTCATCAGAAAGAAGCAGCTGGAGTGGTTGCTGGCCCTGAGAATGCTTGTCAGCCTGACTGTGCGGTCACAAAGCCATTTTTTATTCAAAAGGATACTTTATATGTACTGGGGAAAAACTCAAGTTAAGGGGAAAAATAAATAGATTCTATGCAGTGGTCACTTGTGGTTAATACAGGTGATAGGGTACTGGTCTGCTGAGAGAAATGAAAAAGTACACTCATTTGTCAGTTTTGAACTTTGAACCACACGGCTGGCAAATCTAGATGATTTTCCAGTATTCCATGTAGTTTCATTCATGAAAGTTTGGAACCATTTGCCTTGTCTTTACAGTGTCCACAAGCAATAAGCAGTTTAAAAATAATCTGGTGAGACTGATTTTACTGATATACCCAGATAAAGACTTCATAAAGTATCAAAAGCCTCACAAAATAAGTAATTTCTGATCATTCCAATATTTCTTTTTAAAAAACTGTAGAACATCATCAGAGCTGTACTGTCTAGAGTTTAATAATATTTGGTGACCAACTGAAGGCCAAATCTTCTATGATGCACTAAGTATAACGGCAACGGCCAGCTTTTTCAGCAGTACTTTTGGAATAAATATGGGTAACAGTTTCATGTATACATAGGATTACCTGTGCTATTGGATGGTTTGCCTGGGGATTTAAATTGATACAAACTCTGCAGCTACTTTTCTTAGGAATCTTTTACAGACGTAGTTGACAATTCAGCTTTAAAATACTGCTCTTAATTCCAGAAAAGTAAATACTCCTCAGTAACACAGTGACGGTGTTGTTATAGAATCATGGAAATATAGAATGGTAAGGGTTGGAAGGGGCAATATGTTTGCTCCGTTCTGACTAATGCAGTCATGCAGTGGCTTCTCTGAGACCTACTACTCTGAAATAAGGGCAATGCCTGATGCTGACTTGTGTTGCATACAGCTATATATTTCAGACAAAAGACCGTATGACTGTCTTCAGCAGTGGCCAAGGCCAGATGATGCTAGCGGCTCTGAGCTCTGAAAGCCTTGGCAGATGACAGAGTAGCCAATGGAAGGAAGTATAATCAAATGGAGAAAGGATTTAACAGGCCAAACCAAAACAAAGCAATAAAAGGCAACAGACAAGGCAATGAAAACTCTTTTCTGTACTTTGCCGATGATAATGTTCACGGGATTACAAATCTGTGATCAGGAGTCATGCCCAAATTTATGTTGGAGAGTAAAAGCTGCATTTAGTTACCTTTGTGTTCTAATGCTGGGCCTGCCCTTCGTTTTCGTGTTTTGGTATGTGTAGACAGAGGGGCTTCACTTCAGAGACAGTTCTGGTAGCCTGCAGAAGCAGGTGCCACTAGAAGTTGTTCTACAGGGCCATGCTGTTCAGCAAAGGGAGGAGAGAGGACGTGACACTTGTTCTGAGCTCCTGAGTTACCACAGCTTAAGAAAGTCCCGGAGAAGGGAGTAAGGCCCAGGTTCGAAGGAGACCTGATGGAGAGGACCGCATGACTGATCCACATGTCCGAAGAGCTGGGAAAGAGAGAAGCAGTAGGCAGAGGAGTACGAGCATAGTGAGGTGTTAGAGAAGGCAGGATGGGAAAAAGTCTCCTTGGGAAAAGGAGGAGGAAAGACCTGAGTCAAAAACATCAGATGATAAGCAACTTCTCAGAGAAAGGCTAAAACACTTAATTCGAATATGCCAACTACTTTCTAACATTTCTGTTGCCTCGCAGGGCTGTAGTTACTGATATTGCCAGTGAGGGAGAAGGTCATAGCATGACTGCAAATTTGAGTGTAGGTGTGGATGCAAGTCTGAATAACTATAAGAAGTTCTGTCCTTTAAGATGTAATGTGTTTTATGGATGCTTTAGATAGTTGTACTTCAAATGTACGAAAATTCTCTGCAAGAGAGTTCCACAAGAGGTCCGCAGACCTCTCTGTCAGGATATTTTCCTAACACCAAGTTAAATTTTTCTTTTGCAGTTGAATTCCATTATGCTTAGTTACATCACCCTAAATAGTTCTGTTTACTTAGTGTTTACAGTCCTTAAATATCTTTAGACCATTGCTGTTGATCTTGGTTATTTCCTAGCCAAATTGAGCTTGTTTACTTCTCCCTCATCTTTCCCAAGTAGTCCTGTTGTCATGCCTTTGTCATTTGTGTCCTTCAGTGACTCCAAAAGCTTTTCAGCAAGGAAGTGTGCAGTGCAGTTGTTACTGACTTCTCAGTATGTCCACTGTTTTTATTTTTATGTTTGTCTGATGTGATAGACCTATGAATGCTGTCGGAACTTTTGTCCTTTAGGCATGCAAGTGCATTGAAGATATACTTATGAGGTTTACTCTGCTATTTCACCTAAAAGTTCTTTGGAATTAATACTTGTCATATATCCTTGTTGCTCAATTTTTTTCGCTACAGGTAAACTAACTTTCATTTTCCAGCAAGGCTCTTAATTCACTGATGGTGACAGTATTGCTAATTTGTCTGTGTCCTTTGTGTAAGTTCTTTGGCCTAAGAAGTCTGTTCAACTTTTTCCGTTACAATTATTTGTAAATTATTGCCATTTTCTTTAAATTCCAAAGACACATTTTATGTGTGATTTTTTTAAATGCTTAACCATCTGGTACAAAACTAAGCATCTCAGTATCTTGCTGTTTATCAGTTTGCCTTTACAGATTTTCAGGCACTAGGAATTTATCAGTACTGTTCCCACCCACAACAAACTGAGAGGGAGATTTTGTATGATCCTGATTTCAGTTGCACTGATGTAAAATAATTAATGTGAATATAAACAACATGCTGTGGAGTAGTACTGATGGACGACATTGATAAAACATTATAGATGGGATTCAGTTTAAGACACCTAAATTTAGCATTTACATGTGTACAGACACTGGGTGTCTAAATTCCCATATTAGTCAAGACATATTTAACTAATATACCCCAAGAAGTATGGGATTCTTACGCTGTAAGGTATTTTGTCTTGCCCATGCTGCTGCTTCAAAAGGGTGAATACCTCCCAAATATTTTGTGCCACTATCTTCTAACACTGGGTGAATGTCTAGGAATCTCAAAAGGCAGGAGCTGCCTGTGTTTAGGCGACTGGATTCAAAACTGAGTGTGAATTCAGGTTTACTATAATACTTTTCACACCATTCGTGTCTCTTCTGAAAAGTTCATGAGAGAAGATCAAGTCCAAATAAAAAGTATTCTTTTTGGTGGCAGATTTAGTGCTTTCACCTTATTTGAAAGTGAACCTTCAATCTTGAATGATCTATGTCAATTGAAAAGGGAATTTTGACTTCTGTCCCTTTTACGTGAAATGTCAGCTATGGCACAGCTGTTCTCGGAGCGTGTGCATATATGTCACATACATACTCCTATAGAGGGCTTTGAGGTTAGGGAAAAAGGACTTGAGCTGACTTGAGTGCAAAACAATTGTGGGCGTTCACATGTAGATTGATGATCCATACTGCAAGAGGAGTAGTGATACAGAGTACATGCTCAGTTCTTATGAAATGTAGTTTTCCTAATTTATAAAAGGTGTTTTTAACTTGTCCAAACAATTGCTGCATTATTTGTACCAGGAAGTGATTCTCATTTTTGTGACTTTCTGTGAATTGCCTTTTGAATCTTCTCTGTTCCTGCTTTCTGTTAAACAAACACACTGACAATGTGTTTGATTTGCTCTGAAATCACATTACAAGATCTAGCTCTGAGCTAAATATGCCATTTTGTAAGCTGAAAACTCTTCTGCCATCCTACTTTCATCTCATGAATTTTGAAATTCAGTTCAGCCAGGAAATTGTCCTCCTCTACTTCTTCCCCTACTAAGTTAGAAGGAGAAGGAAGGGAAATTGCATTTCAGAAAACTAAAATATGAAATAAAGTTTTATTTATATAGTATTATGTCCCACAGGAAGTCATACAAACTTTTTGCTTTTTTTGGAAAAGAAATAAAAGGATGAACTTTTAAAGGCATTTTTTTGACTTGGTGAATTGTTTCAGCTACCCAGGAGGCTTATAAGCAATCTGGGAATGCTACACCATGTAGAGTTAAAGCTGATTTTGCTAGAACTGCCTTGAGCACTTAAACGCTTGATAAAGAACGTGTATATGGCAGAGACCTAGAATGCTGTTTACTTCTGTACTAAACATTACCAGCTGACTCTTTGGGCATCTGCTCAAATGTCTTTTGGGAAGAGGGCACAGCAAGTACTTTCTTGTATCTAACCCAGCAAATAATTTTAGCTCTGTTTATTATTCCCAGGAAGCTCTGACTGATTTAAAGAAGAAATCAGACATACACATTGCCTTCTTTATATTGAAAAGGTTGTACTGACTCCTTTTTATCAGTGTGGAAATCCCACCATTAAATTTGTGCTGAGTTTTTGAGACTGGAACCCATTTAGAAATAGGGTTATTAGTTCTTTCAGTTCCAATCAAGGTCAAATTCTGGGTATTTGAAATTGGATAGTCCATTTTATAGGATATATCAAATTTAATTTGGGCTGCCTGTTGAAAGTTCTGAGCCAAATAGCTTCAGAATTTTATAGGACAATTTCTTTTCTTGTTTTGTGTATTTTCTAAACAAAACCCTCTTTGTAGCTCATTGTATTCTTTGGAATTACGTGTTTTTAATGGAGCGAGATAAAATTCCTGTTCTTCCACTTACTTGCCTCATTTAAAGGATTCTTCTGAAGGACTTGTTAATTTTGCATAAAAACTGGCTATCTTTGCTATACTCATTGAATCCAATCTGCCAGAACACCTCAGACATATATTTTGGGATCTGTAAAGGTTCTCTTGTTCTGCCAATGCTGATTTCTAGTAAAACATTTCTGAAATTCTGTTTTCAACTCACGAATTATTTAGTGTTTCTTTTCATAGTCCCAGTCATTCAAATTATTTTTTTACTTACATAGCCTGTTATATACCTTCAAGTTCATAGCGAAGTGCTTAGTATTCAGAATGGAATTTTTATTGTTTAGAGATATTATAAAACTAGCTGCATAAGGTATTAGAACATCCCTTGTTTGTTAAAGCTTATTCCTGTAACTGGAAATAAGCCTTTAAAAGTCCTGGCATTATTCAGCTATTTTTCATGAGAGAGAGAGGGGAAGAAAAGTGTCTACGTATGTGGGTTTATTTGTGGTTTGTTTTTTTTTTCCTCCAGTGGGGAATAAAACAATACATTTGTTACATTCTCATGTAACAATTCTAAAATAACGGATTTTAGCATAAAGTCTGAAGGCTGCAAACTTCAGATGCAGAGGTGAAAGCTTCTGAAAGCTGGAATCAAATTCTTAAATGTATGACTGTGATAGCATTCACTGAAATTTGTGACCTAAATTGACAGAGTTGTGATAACAGTTCTCTAGTAACCAGGAGGAATGTTTTTTCGTTATATAGATATTTGGAATTTTTTAAAATATAACTTATGAAAAGTAATAAGTCTTGGTTTCTTTTCCTTAGGGATATCAGGGATTAGCAGGAACTCCAGGTATCCCAGGAACTCCAGGGATTCAAGTAAGTTTGTGTTTTATTCGTAGAATTTGAAAATCTGAGACAAATCCTGCCAACTCTCTCATGATGCAGTCTGGGTGGATAGTTGAGGACTTACTAATTTGTTGAATTAAGTATCTGAGAGCATGCTGGGACCAAGAGCAAGCCTGCAACATCTGAAGGCTGGCTGATGGACATTTGAAAGGAAGGGGGCATCTGTGGACTAGTACAGACCGTGTGATGTCCTTTTTTCCTGGGGTGGTCCTTGGTTAGAGCAAAGAATTATTTTGATGTTCCCCGGTTATGGGTTATGAGTGTGCCATATTCATACATGCTGGATACATTTCATGCTTGGTTCTGCTTTTGTATCCAGTTACCAAAATGTTGTGATCGGCCATCTGACACATCAGAGCCCGAGTCATGTTGTATTACATTTCTACATCTCATTCTGTATCAGATTGTATTAATATTTGATCTGGTTTTCATTTTTTCTCTCTTAGGGACCACGTGGCTTACCAGGTATCAAGGGAGAGCCAGGGAAAGATGGGGCTAAGGTAAAACAAACAAAACAAAACAACAACAGAAAAGAATAATAGAGAAAAAGCTTTTACCCTTACCATTTATCATTTTTGGTGGTACAATTAATAGCATCAATATTTTCACAGGAAGCTTCTATGAGATTTTTTTTATACTAAAAAGGTAGTAAAGAAGGAATAAGAATCCTAAATTTAGAATGTTGCTTCAATTCTGAATCTGGTCTGCTTTATTTAATACAGTTTATGTAGGCTTTAGAACTGCCAGTAACACCTTTATTGCACTGAATAATTTATATTTAGAAAGCATAGCTAATTATGGGTACCTGGAAGCATGATACAGACATCTGTCAGAATGGTTTCTTTCTGTCTCTTTCCACCCTTTTTCTCTTTAAGTGAGCATCCAGATGAGTGAGGTAGGAGTTTCTGGATGGCACGTTTTATCAGAAAACACTGACTAACTGAAACCAAAGCTTTTTGTGGAAAAATTCTGAGGTGATGCCTGTAGCTTGGAGCTGCAGACAGATGTGGAAGCTTATGTATAAAGTCTCTTCTGGTAATCAGGATGAATTTGAATCTGGATCTCCGGTCTACACAGTGAATAAACTATCTACTGGCTATTTGAAAGTCTCATTGATATATAAATATCTGTGTCCACCCTTCTCTCACACTTTTGCCCCATGTTTAGAAATGTTCTAAGTTTATTGTGACAACAATGTATTTTTGTTTTGGTTTACTGAAACTTCAAAACCTTTTTTATGAAACAAACACTTGTTTTCCAAACAGATTTTACTGTAGAATTTGCTTCTTCTAAAGTTCCCAATATTAAAAGCAGGTTCTTAAATATGTCACTGTTCAGCCGAATTCTCAAGTGCATGGTTAGAGCTGAAAAATGTGCTTATGTGTTCTGTTTTAGGGATCTGAATCTAATTGATCTTGATGTTAATCTAATTGATCAGTCAGTACTGGGCCGTGTATGGAAAGCAGAATAGTGATGATGAAAAACTCTGTTCTTCTGGCAGTGCAGAGTAGTGACGGATAGAATATTTCCTAATGCTCAGTCCAGCCTTGTTTAAAATGTGCCAAGAAACAGGGCTTCCACCACTGTTTTAGAAAACTTCTTCCATTGTAAAATAGGTCTTGCCATTAGAATGTTTTTCCTGATGATTCAGCCCAAATTTTCATTTCTTAATTTCATCCCATTACTTGTAGAATTTCTATAGCAACTAGTTATAACTGTTTCCATTGCCAAGTGTTTATCCAATAATTGAATCACCACTACTGAGCAAAAATTGAGGCTTCATTCTTTTTCATTAAGAAGCAGTAGATGCATGAAGTGTTTATTTTATAAGCTTTGTTGATTTCTTAAACTTGATTCCAGTGTCTGTTTTCAATACTCATCTGTTGAGAGATATTTTGATAGTGTTAACCCACAAACTGTGAGTGTGGCCAGCAGGTCGAGGGAGGTTCTTCTTCCCCTCTGCTCTGCCCTAGTGAGGCCCCATTTGGATTACTGTATCCAGTTCTGGGCTCTCCAGTTCAAGAAAGATGAGGAGCTACTTGAGAGAGTCCAGCGGAGGGCTACAAAGTTGATTATCGGACTGGAGCATCTCTCATATGAGGAAAGGCTGAGGAAGCTGGGCTTGTTTAGCCTGAAGAAGAGAAGGTTGCGAGGGGACCTTATAAATGCTTATAAATATCTGAAGGGTGGGTGTCAGGAGGATGTGGCCAAACTCTTTTCAGTGGTGCCCAGCGACAGCACAAGGGGCAATGGGCACAAACTGAAGCACAGGAAGTTCCATCTGAACATGAGGAAGAACTTCTTCCCTCTGAGGGTGACGGAGCACTGGAACAGGGTGCCCAGGGAGGTTGTGGAGTCTCCCTCTCTGGAGGTATTCAAAACCCGCCTGGACAAGGTCCTGTGCAGCCTGCTGTAGGTGACCCTGCTTTGGCAGGGGGGTTGGACTAGATGACCCACAGAGGTCCC
>Ga0065711_1044589_pt1 | contig 14005 bp, 11 predicted proteins | sample Hoacrofraction12_FD_59098 | JGI IMG/M metagenome (GOLD analysis project Ga0065711, IMG submission 59098) | Hoatzin crop microbial communities from Cojedes, Venezuela - Epithelial fraction 12 v2 (version 2) | ecosystem: Host-associated > Birds > Digestive system > Esophagus > Crop | place...
AGGGGGGGGGAAGAAAAAACCTCCAAAGAGTGGTGATGCCTGCAGTTGGCCCGAGGTAAGGTGAACTGCACAGCCCAGGTGCTGTAGCATGGTGCATGGGAGAGATGCCTCAACTCGCTCCTGAGCAGTCACCGTGTCCCGGGCTGGGCAAGGGGAGGCAAAGGGAGGAACCAGCCCCTCGGACGTGCTGTGTCACGGAGGAGTTAGGGCTGGGGGGGATCTCAGGGGACCCTGCACAACAGCCAGCCCTGCCCTGCTTGCAGAGCATCCACAGCTCCCCCAGACTGGATGGATGCCACTCCTGGTGGGAAGAGGCTGGTCAGCCTCCCAGAAGCTGACCTTTATCACTTGCAAAGTTTTATCTTCTTGGCGTCAGTGACAGAGTAACAAATGGCCAACGACTACTTCAGGGTTATCTCTGATCAGGACAGATAACCGCTGAGAAAGGACATGCATCTACCAGCTCGTACAGCACTTACCCTTAGCAAAAAGGCCAAGAAACAGAGATAGCTGTAGTGTTAACAATAAACAGGCACCTGCTCTGTACAATCCCCAAATCATACAAGCACAAAAAAAATGTGTGCAATTTCGTCTTCTTTTTTCACCAGTTTCCAACTTAGTAGATTAGAGCCATTATTTTATTAAGTTTAACGAGCTGGTTCTGGCTGGCATCTCCGCCTTTCTCTCAACACTTCATAAATTGCAGTGTTGCTCCTCACTGTGCAGCACACCCCAATGCGGTGCCGAAGACTCTCCTATCCAGGGCATCACTGGCTCTGGGTAAGAGTTGGTGCCCTGGGACAGAGGCAGGAGAACGCCAGCTCGGTTGCTTGCAGGAGCGATCCCTCCTGCGGTGCAAGCACAAGCTGCACGTGCCCTTGGGGCTCCCACCACCTTCTGCCTGGACCACCTGTGCCGTGGCCGGGACTGTGACTGCAGACAAGTGTGACGCTGCCTTACAGCTCTCTAGTTTCTACAAAGAAAAAAGGTTTTTTCCTAGAAACCAGAAATTTAAGAGACAAGTTTTCAAAGTATTGTTTAGGGTTGATTGTGCAGGCAGGAAAACACCCCGCTCTCAAATCTCCCAGTTTCCAAGAACAGAGTTTTTCTCTTTTCTAGACACAAATTAACCACGTGCTCATCAGCAAACATCTTTCCGCCATCTACTCTACTAAGCCTACATAAAACTGTTGTGAGATATGAAGATATTCATAACAAAGTCTTCACATGAGACAGCTACATGCCATACAACCCCGCTGTGACTGCATCTTTCCCTAGAGGAAGACGCTCACACAACTCAGCAGCCCAATGAAACACTGGAAATTGGGTTTTCTCCCCATTCTGTGTCAGCACCTGTTACTGATGAAGTTCAGAGCTGCTGATTTTATAAAAAATAATTTATGTGTGTGATTTAAGTACATTTTACTCATGTTTTCATCTTAAACCAGCAGAGGCTCCAGCCAGCGGACTGGATTCTCTGGCTGACCCGCGGTCCGGGCCGATGAAGGAGTATGCTGCTGTAGCAGCGTGACCACAAGCACTGAAAGCGTGAGCTCTCACGCCTGGTCCTCCTCCCGCGGACGTTTGCTCTCGGACCCACAAGACAGCCACAGCAGATGCAACTGCTCGCTGCGGCAACGACTTCAACTGGCCCAAGGAGAGCTCCAGCCTTCAGGCAGGGAGCAAGGTATGAGCAGAAATCACACCTCCCCCAGGAGAGGAGAGAAGAGCCAGCCCGCTTTGCCTCACTAGCAAGACCTTTCAGACACTGGTTGTACCCACAGACCCCCACTCTCGCATCCAGCAGACCCTTTCCCCACAGGTCAGGGAGCAGAGGAAAGAGCTGCTCCTCCTCAGCACTGTCTGGTCCCGCATCGGACCCAGGGCCGTGGGACCGGGGCTTTCCCCACATTTCTGTGGGGACCTGAACCCAGGGGATGTCACCCCCCGCCACGCGTCAGGGAAGGGGAGCAGAGCAGCAGGGGAGCTGCAATACATTACTTGGCATATGGCGCATGCAGCATAGAATAGACCTGGCTTTGATGCGGAAATCCCTTTCTCCATCCTGTAGTCCCTGATTTACGAGGTTAACGACTTCATCTGGAGTGAGGTCTCCCCTGTAGAGAAGAAAAATCATCAGTGAGAGGCCAGATAGCCACCAGGGAAGCAGGCAGGAGCCGCAGGTCCAGCCCAGCATCCCCACGGGACACCCCACGCAAAACCCAGGCTGCCCGGCGTCCCACTCGCCTTAACATCCAGAGGAGCCCGACGAGACCGCCCAGAGCCAAAGAGCACCTGGTACACCCATGCCATGCCCAGATCTGCCAGATGTCGGGCACAAAAGCATGCAAAGATTACAGCAAGATTTAGAAAAGCCTCGGGGAACTGGATGCCAATCCTGCCCAAGCAGGGGAACCCACTCTTTGCCAGAGCATCTCATTGGGGCACACAACTGCCTGCAGCCGGGCAGGGACGAGCCCAAGCACTCAGCACCCATCCCGGCACATTTTGCAAGGGGCCACAGAGCCCAGCACTGAGGTAAGCAGAGGCATACAGCACAGAGGGGCCGACATGTAAAGCAGGGCTTGGATCACCAGTCCCCTCCAACATTGCCCATCATCTCCGCCAGCTCAAATTCACATTTTGCGGGCAGGCAATCCGCATCTGAACGCTGCTTTCTCTTGCAGAAGCAACAGCTACAGCCAGAAGTTTGAGCGCAGCTGCTCCACACATGCAGAATTCGGTGCCCAAAGCAAAGGACATTACAACACGGCGGTACACAGAGACATTACAAAGTGGAAAAACCTATCAATAGGGAAGAGAGGTGGAAGCATGCCGGTGCTCGCTGCGTTGGAGGAGAGAGAAGGTTTGGTTACACCAGACTTTGAACACACACTGACTGCCGGCGAGGGACCTGGCTTCTCCTTGCCTAACCAGCCACCCACCGGCTCCCCAGCACGGCGGGATCACTCACTCGGTTTGGCCCCAGGGGATGGGATCCACGCGGCAGTTGGCCAGGAGGTGAGGGCTGTACCGGACCTCCACGTAGATGACGCCTTCTTTTGCTTTCGTTTCGACGAGCTCATAGGCGATCCTCCTCACCGCCTCGCGGTCACCCCTGCAGGGATGGCAGCGGGACCCATCACCCTTGCATGACCGGAGCATGGACAAGGTGACCATCCAGGCTGAGCAAAATCAGCCAAGGGGTCCTGCCAAGTGTTGAGGGGGAAGAAGCAAAAAGTGGAGTACTTACGCAATGGCGGGCATGTAGTAATTAAACTTCTCTAGAAATTGGGTGAGTGTCAGCGGTGTTTTGTAGCTGACATGCTTCAGGAGGTCATCAACAGTGCTGCCAGGGAGAGGAACCCCTCTTTTCCTGAAAGTGAAGCCACGTGTTACTGAGAGGGAAGGCTATCGCATTTTTATTCAGTCCATTTCGTATGGCAACCGCACCCCGCGCTGGCAGCACTAAATGCCATTTCTTCACAGAAAAGATACGGCACATGTTGTCCTTCCAGAATCTCCTCACAGATGCAGCCCTGAATCTCAGCGGGGAGGAAGGCAATCCAAAATACAGGCAAAGCACAAACAAATTGAAATACAAGCCCAGACTGACCCGGCAGGAACAGAGCCAGAGCACATTTTAAGCTGAAGAAGGAGTTCATCTAAATGGGCTCTGGATTATTTCTTGGCACCTCCTAGTCCTAGTGGCATAATTGCCAAAATTCTTTAGAAAAGTTAATTTCCACTTATGCAGGCTCAAAGGGTTGAAAAACCATGGAGATGCTCCCAGGCCCAGGATCACACATGCAGAAGTGTCACGGGTCATGGGTCTAATGCGAGCAGCTCCTGCGAGCGAGCTGATTCCCAAGCCCAATATCATGGTGGCATCTTCTCTGACGGGGTCACCTCCCGTGCAGGAGCAAATGACAGTCCCAACAACCGCTCTCACCAAAGGGACAGAGATGGTAAAGCCCATCTAAACTCTTCCAAGAGGGAAGAAGCTGTTTGTCCCTAGAAGACGTGGAGTCCTGGGTGGGCGGAGGTGTCCCCGGTGGGGTGACAGCTGGGCTCGAGGGGGCTGTGAGCCGAGGATGCTGCACGCTTCCCAGGCAGGCTTCACCACCCCGACCACACAGGCTGTCACTCTGCTCATGAATGCCAACCTAAATTAGGAATAATAACTAGACACTTGTTTTTAATCCTCTTTCCTGCCACAATGGATTATGGCTGATTGATGGGTCTCTCTGCTAATAGAGATAAAACACCACAGACAGCTTTAGCGTGCCGATGCCAGGAGCCACCCCGATGAGCAATCCGCAGGGAAGCAGCCCAAACGACCCCGCTCCTGCGCCCAGTAAACATTGCTCATTCCCTGCTCCACAGGAGGGAAACCAGCCCCACGCTCAGCCTTCACATGCAATCTGCACAGATTAAGTTGCTGGCACTCGGCAGGGGACGTTCGTCGCCGCCAAAGGCATCAGCTTTCCTCCCCGCCATGCCCTTTCCATGGCACTGACACATCACTTTCTGCTCCAGGAACCGGCCTGCGTCTTCCTCCACCTGCCTAGGGAAACTTTGCTACAGCAAAGCCGTTTCCCTGACCTCTTTCATGTGCTTCCCGTAGGATTGCCTCCGCACAGCCGGCAGTAGCAGCGCTTTGGGATGATCCACAGCGCAGGGACGCTGGAGTCAGGTCTCCAGCTGAGGGGCTCTGGCGGATCTTCCCAGCGTGGCTTTGGGAGCTGCTGCTCCCCCAGTCCAACCCCCCTGGTAGCTGGCAGCCTTCCCGCAGCAAAGCCGCCCCAGGGGAACATGCTCGTGCCCGCCGGCACCTCAGTGTCCTGCCCAGAGCTCCCTCCAGCCACGGGCAGCACCGCGCACTCTGTCCCACCGCGGAGACGGCACCTCTCCTGGGGACACCCAGGTCCAGGAGGGGTCTGCCATGGCTCTAAACCCTTTGGCTGGGCAGGGGGGATGCAAACCTGAACCAGACCTGACAGAATTGGAGCCAAAGTCTCTAAAAAAAGCTGAATTCAGCCACTGCCCAAGGGGGCTTGTGCATCCCAGTGGCTTCAGGCTATTTGTACATAGTCAGCCACCACCTGGCAAATTTATTTCCAGCTCTTTACCTTTAGAAATAGACCACAAGCAGCCTTCTGTGTCCCGGGTGAGGTTATTAAGGCAGTCCCCCACAGCCTCCCGCACTGCCCTGTTGCTTTCACATTTGTGTGAGGGCTAGTTTTAGAGCCTGTGAATAGCACAGCCTCGCTCCACCCGAGGGCTGCCAGCCCCAGGGGATGCCAGGGCTGTTTAAAAATAAGAGGGAACTCGGCACACACTTCAGCAACGAAGGTTTCTGTCCTAAGCAAGAGTGAGGGACAGGATCCTCAGACGACCGGTGCCTCCTGGGCTTCAGAGCTCCCACAGCCCTCCTGGAGGACTACACCAGCATTTGTCCTTTGCTGGCAGCAGGGACCCAGCAGAGCCCCAGGGAGCCAGAACTGACTCCTCTGTCCATTGGGACTTCTATCCCAGCCCTGCAGCCCACCAGCGGCATGGACAGAGCCAGCAGGCACCCCAACTCAGCTCGCTGCACCAATGTCCTGCAACGCACGAGATGGACATCTCTGATCCACCTTCTTTACTCTGACTGCACTGCGAAATGTATGGCTGCTCCCTGCAGAAATAGCTGCTTTAGAGAGAGCATTTCCCCCTAGGATCGCATTGCCTTGGAGTCTGCTGGGCTCACAGGGTGCCAGAACCACTTTCCACCCTCCTCAGAACAGATTTCCTCCCCACAGGTCCAGAGCTGTGCCTAAGAGCTGCTCTCAAAATCTTTAAGCTTGCCACTTTGTTGATCTGAGGGCATCTGCTATTGTTCATTAGCTTTTTAATAGTGGCAGCTGAAAGAAGTCTTAAGTTTACTTTGCTTACAACCGTGGAGCCAGGTCCTCACACCAGTTAACCATTCCCCCTGGTGCTTCCCAAGCAAGCTACACTGGAGCAAGAAGATGCATGTGGGCTCTGTCAAGGAAATAGCCTCTCTAAGTCACTGCCAAGTGCTTTCCCGGGTCACCCTGCACGAGCACGACTCCTTGACCGCAGGCACCGGGCAGGCAGCCTGCGCTGCAGAGGCTGCACACAGCAGCAGGGCAGGGACCAGCACCCAAGCTGGTTTTTCCTCCCAAGACCATGGCACGGCACCACCACTGAGAAGACGCTCCCAGCCTGCTTTCATTTCACTTGCTTTTGCAATGAGGAATGTGAAAAAAGAAATGTGAGTGCACTGACTCTGACGCTTCCTGGGTACACCTCAAAGGCAGACAGCTCAGTTTAGGAGACGTCTTCTGTACTTTTCTCACGGTGGCTCCTCTCAGCTTACCCAGCTCGCAGGACCGACGGCCACCTTGGTCACGCTCCTGCTATTAGTGCAGCCCCGCTGCAACGCTGCACTTTGGGAAGTGCTCAATATCCTCACACCGTGCAGCCAGAGGACCGGTCCATGCAGAGACGAGACCAGCCCAGCCGGCTTCACTGCCTGCACAGCAAGGGAGAGAGCTTCCCCAGCCTTTGCCTGCACAAGCTCTTCTGGCAGAAGGGAGGATGCTTTTGAACTGCAGCTCCCAGAGTTTCTTCCCCTCATAACTCACCTGCCAAAGTGCAAGATGGTTTCTGGTCTAATGGCTCCATCCAGGTGGACGTGAAGTTCGACCTGCAATAAGATAATGAGAAATCAATGAGGTGCTCTTAGAGCTGCAGCAAAAGTTTAGAGATAAGCAGCCGGTGCTAATACAGGTGTAAATGTGGCCAATACAGGGACAAAGTAATGACAAGGAAGCACAAAAACATTCATTTTTAAAACACCTTCATTATAAAGATTATTTTTCAATATCTAAGTATTGTCTAAATATTTTCTTATTCCTGCTGTAGCTCACACATTTAACAGGTCTTTAGAAATTTATTCTGTTTCCAGTAATCTTCAGGAACTGTCCCATCCTTATTTAGCTCACATGGTCTGGAGCTTGGGAAGACTGAAAAAAACCAAGACCAAGAACCTTCGCTTTCCAGCTTGCTCCTTGAATCCACAGACACCCAAGCATCAATTAATTTGCTAAGAGTCATTACACAAAACCTTTGACTCACTTCCAAGAATCAGCTCCTGATATATTGTTAATTACTTGGTATTATCAGAGCATACAGGCTTTCTAATCCTCAGCATGGAGTCAGTCCCATGGTACAAAGTGCTGCAAAAAATAAAAAGAACAAGAGTTGCCCCAGAGAGCTAACAAGCTGGTTTAAAAACAAAACACCTGAATTTTTACTCGTTAAAAATGGGACAGTAACCCAGATCTCTTCACTCTGAAGCCCCGATTCCTGATTATTGCTGAAACAACAGATTTTTGGAGAAAGAGCCCCAGAAAAACAAAAGCAAGCTTTTTCCATTAGGCAGTTGGGGCTTTTGGAGGAACATGACAGATGTAACTTGGAAGTCAAACTGAGAAGGAAAATATTAGCTGTAAAACGTTTCAGCTAGATCTTTGTATTTCCAGAACTGTTTTCTTTTAAGCAACAGAATAGCCTACAAAATACACATTTAATTTAATTTTATTTTTTCATTGAAACTGCAGAGCAGCAACTTAATACACAAAGTTCTTGTCAGTTATAACACTGTGAAATTTTCTTGTGTAGATGATTGCTGCAGGATCCTGAGGGTAAGAATTGAGTAGGGTTCAGAAGACAACTGGATATTTGCATGAGCAACTAAACCACCCAGGGTTACTAATTAAAATCCACAAACCCTCTGGCATCAGGGTATGTATCAAACAATAACTACGAGGAGCTGGAAGCAAAACGAGTAAGCTGTCTCTACAAGCAAGGCAATGCATAATTATCCACCTCAAGATCCTCCCGCTCTCCTGTGAGGCATCCACGAGCAGCTGACGTGAGCTCGACGCCGCTGGCCCAGCTCCTGGTGCAGAGCTGGCAAAGCCCGTCTCTGGGACGAGCCCTGATGCCCACGAGCTCGCTCCCATCCCCATCTCCTCCCGCAGCCCTTGATGCCTGCCATGCAGGCAGAGACACCCATCTTCTGACTCACAGCCAGGGTTGTCATTGACCACTTCTGCTGCGAAAGACCACCATTGCTGGGGTGGGACAGGGCTTGGGTTCAGGCCACCTGTGTAGGATGGCCCATGAAGCTACCACTGAAACGTGCACTGGTGGGATGCAAAATACAGGTGCCAGGCTCAGGGCAGCTTGAGCTAGTGACCCCGCACTGTTGCACTCAGCTGGCCCGTGGGTCATGAATATCCCCACTGACCCCCCTACTAGCAGGTTGTAAAAAGATATCCCTGTCACTTCTCCTACCCTTAAGACACGATCTGAATCTACAGGGATGAAGATTTTAAAAGGGCAAAACTTGATCTTGCCCCCCACCTCGAGTTACACAATCCTGCTCATGAGGACTAAATGTCCCGAGAAGCAGCAGATAAAATAACAGAGTCTGGACATGATCTGCATGGCCAGATGTGGCCGCCTGGCATGTTTTCCACTCTTGAGCTCTGATTCCTATTTCAAAACCATGCAAGATCCATTCCTTGAGGTTTTCAAGAGCCCTTCAAGGTCACTTTCTGGTGGAGCTGCAGGCTTGAAACTCACTCATGCTGGATATAAAAACCAAGCAACTTGAACCTACTGGGGTCTTCTCACTCCAAATATTTCCCAAGCATTTCCTGCAAGAATATCCCAACGTTACACTTCCATCAATGAGAAAGCAAATGCAGTGGTTTCCTTCACTCATGCAAGCCACCTCCTTCTGCCGCTGCTGCCGGCGAGATGCTTGTAAAGCAGCAAGGTTCATCTCCAGCACCAGCAACAGATTTCCTCCACCATCATGCATTTCTTTGGGTCTGGAGGGACTTAAACCAAGTGCTAAAAATCTCTTGTGCAATGCTACTCATCCCAAAACTTTGTGGGGTTCCTCAAGATCAGTGTTTGGGAGGTTGTTTTCTGCAGCTGGAAACTAATCTAGGCTATTTAGATTATCAAGGGGCATTCAGGTGAAGAAGTAAAGGTCTGTGCCTACAAGGGTCTCCCCCGAGAGCTGGCCCCAGATAAGGGTGCAATCAGCAGAGGCAAACCCCAGCGGTTCAGCTCCCCCAGGCGCCTCACTCGCAAACCCCGCAGGTTTCCAGGTCCGGGGGCGGCTGCTGGCCGCAGATTACGCTGCAGCTCTCTTCCTGCGTGTTTGTTTTGGGTAAACAAAGCACAAGACTTTTCCAGATAGGAGTGGGTGACGTGACCTTGCTTGAAGTCAAGGAAAGTACCCAGATAAAGACGAAAGACCTTTCTCTGAACCGTGGCTCCAGGAGACGATGCCTGAGCAAGCAGAAATAATGTGAACGCAGGAGCTGAGTGCGTCTTCCTTGACTCTGCTCCTCGGCACACAGAGGTCCACACACTCGTGGCCTCCCACCCCAAGCCCTCCAGTTTATCTGGAGAGGAAGCCTGCACACACAGATTAAATAGGGATCTCGATACTTGGTCCAGGACCCCAGTGGCACCACAGGCTGCACCAGCACCAGAGAGGAGCCTTCAGCCACCCCGGAACCAGCGCTGCCTGCCTTTTTCACAGCAAACCTGCACGTGGCAACGTTTGTTCTGGTGAAGAACGAGAAAGTAGAGGAGGTCTCAAGCGCTTTCCCGGGGCAGAAGCTCTGCTCTTCCCCCAGCTGCAGCGAGGGCCCTCAGGACCACCTCTGTGCAGCCACCCTTCAGCCCTTCTCCGGCACCTCCACGGCGCTGCAGCCGAGAGCGAGTTCACTGACCAATGGCCAGTGCATCCACAAACCATAGTGCAATTCAATAACACCTCTGAGCTTCACTGAAGAGCGCTCCAAAGCCAGAGGGATGAGTTCAAAAGACATAATTGGCCACAAATTGTGCGCCCTCAGCACAGACAATCCCCAGCAAGGCCACCAGAGCAAACTGAGCGTTTTCCATTTTAATGCAAGTTTTCGCTCAGGCACAGCACGTGACTCATTAGTGCAGTTATCAGCAAGTTGGTTTAGCTTAAAAAAAAGGAGAAGTTTTAAGGGCTCTGGCTTGACTTTTCTGAAAATATTGTCATGTTTTCTTTGAAAATGAATATGCTTCAAAAATAAATTCAAACAGAAAATGAGGTACTTCCAACAAAAATGTTCTGTTCAAAGATCAAGTCTGATTATGTTCAATTTAGTGAAATAAAGAGGGAAAAGTTAACCAAACATTGAAAGTATTTTCAGCTACAGTCAACCAACAGATTTTCTCTATTACTCTACGGTTTGCTCAGCAGACAGTTAACTGCTCAGTTTGCCCATTATGTGGTATAAAAAGAACCATCCAGGCTAATGCATTTGAGGGAATTTCTGTATTAGGTGGTTTTAGGGTCTTTTTAAAAATATATTCAATGAACAAAGTCAGCCCTAACACCATGGTAAAAGTAACACCCATCTCACCTCTTCTTTCGATGGTTTCCAGCAGATGTTAATAGATAATCCAGGCAGCCGCTAAAGTTGCATCATTTTAAAACCCTGAGCAGTGACTTTGCCCAGGATTATTTATCAGCACATTAAAAGGTGGCAATTTAAAGTTCACTCTATTGATCTCAATAACTGAAAAACAGAGTAATCACAGCTGTCATCTGTCAATTGTTGGATACATGTGGCAGGAAAACGTTAGTAGAGATCAAAATTCAAGAAGAGATAAGGCAGGTGCTACCCACTGCAAAAAGCAAGAACGGTGCTGCCCAAATACCGGCTTTATGCAAGCGCGGTGCCAGGACCCGAGTTCTCCTCATCATAAACTCACCACAAACACTATTTAGACGCACCAGTTGGGACCGGATCAAGAGGGATGTGAAGCAGAAGAGGCGCAGTATTATCCACAACCCTGACAACACTCACAAACGCTTTTCGGAGACGAATCTGCCACATGCTTTAAGGTTTGAGCCTTTAAAAGAGGAATGTCACAGACTGCGAGACCGACACGACATACTGCTCCGTCGCAGGAAGTGCTCCTGTTTTCTAGAGAAGCATTCACACGACACACGGCTTTGGTGGCTGAGGAGGAGGATGCTCCCACGCGGAGCTCCCTTTCGTACCACTCCTCCTGGCACCAACCGCTCAGCCTCCGCCGACCTCGGTACAAGGCTCCTGGTGCCGTTAATAGGAGATGGTGGCTCTGCGTGTCCCCCCCCCAACAGGGACGGCTCCTGTGGGGACGCAGGGCCACGTCTCTCCCCGAGCTGTCACCGACCTCGCACCCGCGCACGGCCGGAACAGAGTCCTCGCACCTCGAGCGGCAGCAAGCCAGCCTCTTACGGCCATCGCGTTTGACAAGCGGAGGCGGGAAGGTCACCGGAGAGCGTGCCCGCAGGGGTCACTGGGGGTGTGAGTACGCACACCACTGCCTGAGGCACGGCTCAGCTCGGTGCAGCCTCGCCGGCACCAGGCTTTGACCCGTGCCAAGACAGCCAGGGGTTGTGCATGAGAAGTGGGTGAGCCGAAGAAAACGTCATCCTCAGCACACCCTTGTGCGCTTGCACTCCCCGCAATAAGGATCACCTTTCTAAACTTTTTTTTTCTTCTCAGTTTCGTACCCAAGGCCAATACCTGTGCTATCAGCTTGGCGCAGACGGGGAGGTCTGTCTCGAGCAGGGGGAGGCTGTGGTGTTACAGGGAGCAGGGCAGGACGCCCAGCCAAACCCCCCTGGGTAGAGCCAGCACTCTGCAGCAGAGCGGGCACCTTTGGGGCCATCCGGGTTTGGTCACCCAGTGCTCTCCCAACCATTGACGGGGACACACGCAGCTACAGCCAGTTCTGGCCACCTCTCCCAATTCCTGTGCCCGTCGGAGACAACTGCTTCCCTTTGGATAGGGACAGACCCCCACACGCCGTGACACATGCAGCGTGCCCCGGGGGGGCTTGCAGGAACCCCTGCCCAGCGTGACCTGATGGTGATTCTGGAAACAAGCATCCAGGGGCAGAGCTGCACCAGCTGCTGGGAGGGTGTGGGCCTGACCCCAGGAGCCCCCATTCCCATCCCGCTCCCCGCAACGCGGCTCAGGGCAGACGGGAGCTGCAGGAGGGAGAGCCACGTGTCCCGAAGCCCCCGGGCTGGGGCTGGCCCGCGGGGAGAGGAGCCAGCAGCGAGCGAGGACATGGACGCGGTCTCTGCTCTGGTTGTGGAGCAGAGAGGGAAGAGGTTGATGGTCGGCGTCCAAGGAATGGCAGTCTTTTCCGCTCTTTTATGGCCTACGATAAGCAGGGTTCAAAGTCGCCCTCCGGCAGCCCCAGTAGCTCCCTGTGCATCCGCTGCAGTCGCTGGGAGTCAGCGAGTTCCCGAAAAACGCGGAGGCAGCCCCGGCCCCGCGTTCAGCTGGGGCTGGAAGCTGCTCCCTTTACCAGAAACATCTCTAAAACACAAAACTGATGGTTCCCAATGGCAGAGGGTCCAGGGCAATGAATAGGGCTCTTTAACTGCCTTCAGACCCATTTTTTTTCCCCCAAGCCTGACTTAGCAGGTTCACAGGACTGAAAGGGACTGCCTGACTCAGGAAAACCAGTCTCATAATTGCTGGCAACCAGACAACAGAAGCCTGATCTTAGCGGTCAAACCCTGCATGGTTTTTCCTAGGTTTCTCTCTTCAGCATCCCACTCTCCCACGCACTGGAAAAGCAGGAAGAAGCGCAAGTGAAAGCAGAACTTAATGTGCTTCTCTCAGCCAGAAGTTTAAAATCACTGGGGTGAACCACCAGCTTTTGTTCTCAGTAGAGCTGATGAAACACCAACATCTCCCAAAACTGAAGTAGCCTTAAAAAAAGCTCTAACCACTAGCAGATGTCAACATTCCCTGGATTTTGGGATCAAGGGTTGCCCGCTATTGCATGGGTCACCTTCCTCAAGGAGGAAACCTCACGTAGTGATGGAATGAAACATGAATCAGGCCCGTGCACACAGGCCTTTCCAAGTATGCTAGACTTTCCTGGTGTGAGCACAAACTGAGAAATAAGTGGTTTGGGAGTGCTACAGGATGCAAACAGAAGCAAAAAAAAAAAAAGCCTTTGGGGTTTTTGCAGGCAACCTTCTTCCCCAGGAAAGCTGCACACAGTTGCCACCACTCAGGTTCTCCCAAAGTGAGACTACCATGACCCTCGCATCACTTTTCTCCATCTCCTCTGCCCCAGCCACTCGCTGCCCACCAAGCACCCAGCCCTGCCCGGCAGTCAGTGCCAGAGCCCGAAGGCAGCCAGGCAGAGAGAAGCCGGTCCCCGTATGCCAGCTTACCGGGACCACAACCTAAGAGCTGAGCTGTCCTGCAGCACAGGCAGCGCTCTGCCATCAGATGCAGGGTTATTGCTCACCACATCGGCTTCATCTTCTTCCTTCTCAACTCTGCTATAATCTGATTAATGAAGTTGTTACTGTATGAGCCTATCTGAGATCTTGAGATGTATTTATACAGCGTGTGGTGAGAGCGAAAGATGGTAGCACCCTCTGACAGGAGTCACCAAGACGGTATCTGGGGTATCTGAGGAGTAACTGAACTAAATGTTTAAGAGAAAATAAAACAACAACAGAACACCAAAAAATAAAAGAAGAAAACCAAACCAAACCCTCAAACAAAACCAAACAAAAAACGCAAGAGAAACCATTCACTGTGGCGGACCGAGGCAATGGTCACAGGGCTGGACCCCTCCGCGCTTGCCTCTCCCCCGCCGTGCCCAGCCGGGCCCCCAGCGCATCCCCCCCCGGGGCAGGGACCCTGGCTGGGCGCGGGGGTGTCCCCTCGGCGGGGAGCCGGCCCCAGCACCGCGCCGGCGGCGGGATGCCGGGATAACGGGCGGGATGCCGGGACAACGGGCGGGATGCCGGGGGGCACCGGGGCAGCTCCCGCCCGTCCCTGCGGGGAGCACCGGGCCGGGGCAGCGCAGACCCCGCCCGGTACCGCCGAGCGGGACT
>Ga0065711_1009801_pt1 | contig 14004 bp, 12 predicted proteins | sample Hoacrofraction12_FD_59098 | JGI IMG/M metagenome (GOLD analysis project Ga0065711, IMG submission 59098) | Hoatzin crop microbial communities from Cojedes, Venezuela - Epithelial fraction 12 v2 (version 2) | ecosystem: Host-associated > Birds > Digestive system > Esophagus > Crop | place...
TTTTTTTTTTTTTTTTCTTTTTTTTTTTTTTTTTTTTTAAACTTAGCATCGTGTAACAGCCTCAATCCTTGTTCGCAGTTCCACTCCTGCACCAATAAATCCCAGCTTGCTTAGGACATATTAGGCCTAGCTGTAACAGAGCTGCTGGACACTCCATGTTCCTGGTGCAATTTTTAGCACCCCCTCCCCCCACCCCGCCCTTGTTGTCCCAGTTTGCTACAGGAGCAACACTTCTGCTTCCCTCACTCCACCAGGTTGGCCTCTTGCCCCCGTATTAATTGCAGTCCCGGTGTGCAACAGCACCAGGCAGGCTTAGTTCAGCTCGGTCCAGTTCCGCTTACTTGTTGTGACTCACCTGGTAGCTCTTCCCCGGGGGACCCTGCCCTGGGCTGCAGCTCACCCCCAGCAGCTCCAGCGAGACCCTCCAGAGATCATCACTGCAGAGCAGGGGCAGCAGACAGGATCCAGGCAGGAAGACTCGAGGGCAGAAGGAGCAAGTTTCCCAGTTTCATTTTTACCTTCCATGTCACTCATGGAACAAAGAGGTTAAAGTAAAAGCCACTCTCTCTCACCCTGCCATGCCCACACACTTGCTCAACACCTGTCCTGGCAGGACTACGTTAACAGATAACAGGAGCACGAACAGTGGATCAGAAATCACCGTGCCCGACGTACCCACAGAGAGGTCGGTACACTTGCAGCCACGCTGCAGGGACATACCTCAGGGCTCGTTCCTCTGGAGTTAATTATCTCAGGTGTGTTTACACTTGGATGAAAGTGTAAGAGGATGAAAAGAGTTTGTCACTAGTTCAGTTTGGAACTGGCTATAATTTCTACTAAACTGCATCAAGCATCACTTGCAGCTTGTATCTGTTGGAAACAATGCAAGACAGACAAGAAATACTGAGAAAGAAGAAAAATGCTTTTTTCTCAGAGAAAGACTGTCATCTAAAGATCAGACCACCCTAGGCAGGTTCAAGACAGGGAGTATATAGGCTGTTACAAATCTACCCTTGGGAAGTCATTCTCCAAAATAAAGGGAGGCAAACAAACAATAGCTTCTCCACCAGACTGCAGTCCTATTAGGGTAGAGGCCAGCCAGAAGCAGCCAAGAATCCTGCATGCAAACGGCTGCGTACTCTTTTTTCCGCAAGGGTTAGAGGGCTCGGGGTTTTGCAGGATTTGGGGGTTTTTTGATACCTGCTGATTCTAACTCAAATCCTCTGGAAAGTAAGATGAAGTACTGGAACATTATTTGCTGAGATGTCATATTTGAGGCATAAGTAAATTGCTGAGAAAGAAAAAGACGTCTTCCACCTGGGTGTAAAGAAGAAGTAAACAAAAAAAGCCTTGGCAGCCTGTGAATACAGTAATAATTTTTTCTGTGACCAGGGCATATAGACAAGAAAATTTTTACAAGCTGCGTATTAGTACTTCCATAGGAACAGACACCTATTTCAAGTACTCAGAAGAGACAATCGGTAGCTGTATCAGTGCCCTATCTATGTGGCACCCTTGCAGATCATGTCCGTCCATGGAAAAAAGCATCTTTGTCCAGGTGCCTCACACCCAGCAAGCAGAACCCTGGACACCACCGCCTCTCCATCTCTTCCCCATCACCCTGATCACCCCACGCGTCCTGGCACTATGCATACTCATAACAGCCTGGCTCACTTAGCTTAGCAACCACCCAGGTTGCCCCGTCTCGCTGACCATCACACGAACAACCACAGTTGCCTCGTGCACCAGAAGAGGACTGTGACACTCTGGTTGCTACACTCACATCTGCCAGCCACCTCAGACAACAGAAAAGCTCAAGGCCCATTTTTTGGTGTTGATGAAACATAAGTCAGAAATGTTGCATACAAGAAAAAATGCTCTGGATTCCAGACATTTTGAGTTTTTGCAAGAGTAGGTTGGGACTTTTTAATAGCTAGTCATTAAAGTTCTCTCTTTTTTATATCCCCAGCTAAACATATCACCACAAGCACTTCACATTTCATTATCTCCACTCAAGCAGCACCTACCAGCCCTTTTAGAACTGAGAGTGTGCTGTCCTGCTTGAATACAGGCATTGCACCCCAGAAAGCTTTCAACATTTAAGACCAGACATTACAGTGCAACCAACAGTGGGAGGAAAGGAGGGAGGCAAGACAGAAATAAATCCACATGTTTACAGAGACTAACTGCAAGAAGAGCCTAGAAAAGTAATTAAGAGTTCTTGGGGGAAGGGAGAAAGACTAGGAGCTCCATGAAATAAGGCCTTCCGTGGCCATATCATATTTACAATGGATGATTACCCTTCCCAGGATATTGTGTTTAAGCAAGCATTCTGTGAATACAAAATAGGATCCCATGGTTAATATAATAAAGCAGACTCGTGGCTGGACTTTCAATAATATTGAAAGTTATAATATTAAATCAGAGTGATGCAGGGCACCAGTTCAGAGGCTGCATTTGGAGAGGCCTGTTACCAGCACTGTAACAAGAAACTCCTGCGTGAGGAGAGGAAGACAAACTTTCATTACTCCCTGCACAGACTCCACTGCTCCTGCGAGACTGTCCCCTCAATAGTGCTGCTATCTAGTTAAATTGGGTTTTGGTGATGGATTAGACAACGCTTTATTCTGTTCACCTTTGATCTAAGAGCACGTGCCTCAGCTCTTACAAATTATTTGTTTTTATTTAAAATAATTCCTGATCTTTGGCCCTTTGGGGAAAATTTGTTCTCAGAAATGAAGGGAAAACTGGTATCACGGTCAGAGCAAAGGCGTTTGGAGACACCTGATGGGAGGCACTTCTCTGCAAGGGAAAGGCACACCTCCCTCCTCCAGCACCAGGAGGGACACCGGCCATGCCTAGACCACAGCAGAGGCACCCACCCTGGCCACGGGAGGGGGACTGCCAAAGCACTCGCTGCATTTCCCACATATACGAGGGCAGGACAGTACCAAAGGTCTCCATCAAGATGGTGAAGGAGAGCCTCCTCAGATGCAACGCAAGAAACTGTTCTTAATCAAATCCGTGGTTGTCCAGGTCTGCTCTACAACATCTCTGAACATACGTCCGAACAGCTTCTTTTCCTCACCACCAGTGTGACATATAATTACTTTTATCTGGGACACTGTATGACAGTACTATACTACACCTGTGAACAGGTTTAACATCTGTGAGACCAATATGTTCCAGTCTTGCTTGCCTCTACGCAATGGAGAAAGGAAAGCAGAGCTGGACACACTGTAGAGATCCCAAGGAGGTAGAAAGGGTGTCTAGCAGACTCCACAAAACATCTGCTAAATGCATTGCCACAGCCCACAGAAGGCGTCCCCAGACACCATTACAGGCTTCAGCAGAAGACCAGAAGCCACAATTATAGCATGCCACAGCAAGAGAAATGGAGATGTCAACAGCATGACCAAGCACCATGCATTCGTGGAAACCCATCACAGTGCAGAGACCCTGCGTGCCAGCGGGATACACCATCCAGGCAAAAGGACAGTTATTGTGTGAGGCAGCACCAAGCCACTCTTCCATTCCACTAACACGAAAACCAAGCGCAGAGAAGCAAGGCGAAAAATCATTTTAACTTGAGCCATCNAAAAGACAGGCATTTAGCCTAACTAAGCTGAAGTCTAGGTGCCCCTTTGGTCCCTCTCTGCCCCCAGAGAATGATTCACTCCACCCCTTTCAGAGTTGTTCTCCGATGACTTAACTAGCTCAAATAACAAACCCGTTGCTTTTAGCCAGCTAAACATGCAGCGGGTTCTGTCTTGCCCAGATGACTAGCAAAGAACTGAGCTGTGCTCTCTTAAGTAAGGAGGAGATTTCAGGTTAAAACACCTGAGCACGCTCCTTACTCAGCAGCATGGCCGCACATGTGGAAAGCTGGCCACCACACCAGAGCGGGTAGGCTGCCCAGGACTTCCCACAGAGTAAGGACAGGCACGCAGGCAAACACCAGCTGCAGCAAATATGCCGGACATCTGAACTCCAGCAATTCAGGCAATTGTTTGTGTAACCCACAACTGACATTTTTAACCTGTGTAGTTATGCCTGCTTTGGTATTCCAGGTACTTCTAAAAGGTAAAAAATTTGTAAAGCAGCACACCCAGGAGACAGCTGTTCAAGACCCCTATATGAAAGCAAGAAGAAAATTACAGGACCATCTTTAAAGCCTCATTTATAATTAGAATTTTAGCCAACACCAAGCCATCACTGGAACTGCTGATGTGATGTAATTACCCAGGCAACAGCCCTTCTCCCCTTCCATCCCAAATAAAATTTACATCAGATCAAAATACTCCTGCTCAAAGCTAACCTAATCTGTACAGAAATGTGAGTTTAGCATAATCTTAAACCTTAGCACAGCTATTCTTACGGCTAACCACTCGTGTTTATGGATTGAAACAACTCCATAGCTGTGGACCAGCTCTAGATTTACGTATTTGTATCCTTTCAAACACTCCTTGAAAGTACACACTTTCCCAGTTGCTAGTTTCACTACTTTAACCACAATAATCCTGACCACTATCATTGCACACACTCTGCAGAATTTCGCCACACTGCAATTATCCCTTGGAGAGGCGGGAAAACAAACAAACAGACAAAAACTCGATTCCTGTTCCTCCCAGGTTACTTCCACATCCCTTTGCCAGGGCCCGATCCTGACAAGCACTGCAGGGCTCACCCAGCATAGACTTGCATTTCCACTCTCTTCAGCAGGCAATGCAGACACACAGGTCTTGTTGAGACAAGGGTCTACAAAGTGATGCTGAGAAATTGTTTTACTTGGCTCTGCAGACTCTGATCTCCTAGTTTAAAAACCTCCCATTCCCTACAACCTCATTTTTAATTGCAAATTGCACAACGGTTTATTTGTGCTTTCTTCACACACAGAAAAGTCTCTGCCAAAACAAGTACTCCTAAAAAAAGCAGCTGGGTTAACTGAGGCAGGCTGCAAGATCTTTGAGAAATGAGGCTCATTAAGTGCTTAACACCAGCGCAGCAGCGTAAGCCGTTCATTCAAAACGCAGAGCACAGATCTCCATCGCTGACTGAAATAAAAGCTCCAAGAGGCAGAGAAGGGGAGGGAGGAAATGCACTTGAACATTTCCATCTGCTTCTTCCTTCTCAGGACTGTGAAGCCCGGTAGCTACAGCTTGCAAGGGCTGTTCCACCACGCTTTGAGTGGATACCTGGCTTCTGCCTGCACTGACGGGTGAAGCTGCCCTGCAGCAGCCAGAGCCTGCTCAGCTTCCTCGCTGTCTGACACCCTGCCCATCGCACAGCTCGCTCCAGAAAACACGGCGGACCACAGGAATGGGCAGTTGCTCCCTAGCTGGAAAGCCTTTCCCCCTGCTCTTCTCCAGCCTCCAAGGAAATATGAAAACCCGCCATGGAGAGCTTGGTGTCTCACCTACAGCTAGCACAAACAAGTAACAAAGGAAATTCCAGGGCAGGGAGAGAGTTCAAACTTACTGCTATGGGTTTATTCTTCCAAAACATCCGTAGGTTGTTGCTGCTCCCTCTCTCATCAGCAGCGGGGAGATTACAAAGAAATTGGAACTTTTTATTTTTTTTAAACACGGGCAAGAGAAAAGCCACAAAAGCCAAGCATGGCTTTGACATTGGGCCGCTCCTTCACAGTCATACAACTATCCACATGATATCTCTTGATAAAGCACCCCATGAATTACAAACCTGAGTGCAATACCTTGCTTGAAGGGACGGAGCATTCAGAAGATGAAAAGCAGAAAGGAAATAGTTCTTCACACAACAAAATGTAACAACTGTTTTATCAAGTTTTCAAGGGATCAGTGGACTTCTCTACAGAGAAAAACAAAGCGAGTGAAGCAGCTTCTTCACCAAAAAGATAAAACTGTCACAGAGCCCAGGGAATTTGGTTGAATCACTCATGTAGTTCAGTAGAAAAATTCTGACAGCATATGACTTCTCAAAGTTAGTAGAAAACAACTTTTCAAACACATTTTTTAAATACTAATGACCTTTTAAATGGAAACAAATTAACTTCTAGAGAAAGGATTATACTACATATTCCTCTGTATAAGGGAAGTTTCCATGGCAAGTCAAACTTTAATCCTGTCCAGCATTCAACAAGTCCGAACTGAACAACCTTTTCTTACAAGATCATGAAGATTCAAGGTCAGTCAGTTTATTCAGTGCACACACAGACAACTGAGAAGTGCAAAGAAATTAAACACCTGCAGATCATTCAACATGGCCCTTCTACATTCTCACCCCTTGGCAAAGACTACCCTGGCCATGTAAATATTGTCTTTTCTTTCTACTGAATTACACAAATCAAGTTGGTAATCTCCATCCTAGACCTCTTGCATTTCAGAAATCAATCCCAAAACCTAACTGGGCCTAAGTTAGAAAACCTCCAGTTTCTCCAGCAATTTAAGCAGCTCTTATCCACCACTTAACTACGAGAGCGCAATAGCTCTTCTTTGAAAGCTGCACCATCGCTTTCAAGCTAGTTTCTTGGCAAAGATAGCCCATTCCCAGTCTGATCAGTCAAAACTACATAAATACTCAGGGATGGTTCCCAAATCCTAACACAACTTCCTAAAGCCTGCCTCAAATCTGTAGATCTTTCCAACTCAGTCAAACCAGATGCTAACGTCACCAGTCTCTATCTGCAAGATTTTTACTTGCAAGGATCTGACCCAGCCCCCACCAGACTTACATTTTTCTTAAGAAGCATCTTTTCACATCAACTTAACAAGAACAGCTGCACTTGCATATTTTCAAGGTCATTTGGAAAATTAGCAGACCTGTAATACTATAAATATTTTTTTCTTGTTCTTGCACACTGTGTATTTATTAAAATCTGTTAAATGCTCGTGTTGCCTCGCAATATGTTTTTTCCCCCTACTTACTAACAATAAATCTGCGTGCATGGAGTTTCACTTCAGGGAAGACTTTTACACCTCAGTTACAGGTGATATTCCCTAGAGACACAGACTCTAAGACGATTCCTTTCTGGCTGGTCTTCCCTTAAATAACAAATATATTGCAATATAATTAGTTTGCTATAATGTGCAAGCAGATTATAGAGATCTCATAAAAAATATGAGCATTCTGAAAATAGAGTAATAGCCTAAATTAGTGCAGGAGAGAATTTATTTTAACTATAGATTGCTATTTATTTGTCCAAGTGAGTGGCTATGTCTGCCTTGAAATTCCCAGGATATCACAGCTTATCATACAGTTCAAGGACACTAAGTCCCCCTGCAAAGACAACACTTGTCCAGCAGAGCTTATCGCATAGAATTCACTGCGGAAGGACAAACTGGGAAGCACCACAACTACAAAGCAAGCACTTACACGCTCAGACCAGAGAGATGATGTTGGAAGAAAAATCTTTTTTTAAAAAAGAGTTGGTTTGTCAAGCCCAGCTCAAACTGCATTTTTGCTTCATATGTGTTTTCCCAGCTGCAAAGTGGAGCCTTTCCAAAAGAGTCTGCCTTCTTAGGAGAACAGACAGCTGCTGAAAGGTCCTAATATCATTTATGACTCCAGGATTCAAGATGTTATCCTCTTGTCACTAAACCATCCCCCTCACTCCATGCAAATAATCACCTTATGAATCTGGCAGGGGGAAAAAACCCCCATTGATTTGATTTGTCTTGGTTTGGGGATGCAGGGGAAGACCCATCATACGTGCTCAGCATGAATAGGTGTAAGATGATTTATGTGATGGCTACAGTAACTTGACAACCCCACTTGATTATTGGATGCTGCTGGTTAGAAGTTTTTATACATCTGCACCTAAGTATTTAATGCTATTAAATAAACATACTTATTCACTCAGTTATTGATATACAGCTCAGAGCTTACGATAAGGAATTTTTATTACCATTAAATCTAAAGAAACGAGTGTGACAGCAGACACGACTGTCAATATGACCTGAGGTAACAGATTTTCCTTCTGGCTTTCTGTCAGTAGAAACTGCCGTTATAAATGCTTGCGTGACATGTCCCTGCTTTCTAACTCTTCACCCATAAACACAACAACTAAAATGCAGTGCAATTTAGACTTAATGTCATCCTTCTGCACTCTGATATAACTTTATGTGTTCAGGCATCAGAAGCATCAAAAAAGTTTTATTTTCAAGTTTAGATTTGTTCACAATGATTCCCAGAAAACAACAAAAGGCAGAAAGAACAGAAGAAAAGCAGTAGAAATCTCAGTAAAACACTGTTTTTAGAGAGCAAGGCTAAACCAACAACCACACACCGTTCTCAGCAAGCACCAACAGCTGTAGGCTAGCATTCTCCCATGTGAGCACTCGCTCCTTCCACAAGTGTTTGAGAAGTTTACTGAAAAAGCACCCACAGAAATGACAGCGGGGCTTCACCCCTATGAGTCTTCACAGGAGACAAACATTAATATTCACATCAGAAATGCTTCCAGCATCCACAAGTTTGGGTGTGGAAATAACGCTCAAACAAATACCCAATAAGCCAGACTCAAGCCACAGCAGGCTCCGCACATCTGTCTGAGATTTCTACAGAAGCAATGTTAAACCCATCTAGAAAACAAACACCATGGTATTTTTGTAAACACATAACCAAACAGAGAAGGTAAGGATACAAATTTATCCAATTATTTATTATTTGCAGATGACACACTTGGTTCCGATTAGCACTCCCACAACTTCCATGGGTTTTGCAGCACTAAAACAAAAGGGAAAGTTTGATCCTATGCCTTGGAAATTAAGCCTTTCAGCAGATCCAGTGTTACTGAAAAGGAACAGCTTGTACCTGATAATCACACTTATGGCACTGAAACAGCGTTCCTGAGTAGAAAGAAGTAATGGTACATTTGATGCTAAACAAGTGTTGACTACACGTCTACCAAGCGTCAGAGTCCTCAGCTGCACACTTATCCTGGAATCCAGCATCTCTCCTCTGAGGAGAGATTACAACCCAGAGGAATTGTCCCACCTTTTCAACACTGGGTGGGGAACCAAGAGCCTACCAGTCCGAAGAGACAGGTTTCTGGTGCCCAGCTCAGCTTACAGCATTTCGAGATTTGCACACCACTCGCTCATGGCCTACTCCGCAGCCATTTCAACAGCTACGGGGCTTGGGACAGACCTACAACTGCCCCTTGGCCAGATAAGAGTGAAGCTATGGAACAGCTAAGGTGATCACAGTTGAGAATCCATAAAACTCAAGAGTTTGAGGCATGGGAAGGCTCAATTCCTTGTACTTCTTTACTAATAATGGCCATAAGCACACATAGCAGGTAGACTGACCAAGTTCCCCAAAGCCACTTGAGCTCCACCGCTTTCTTTTCAGCTTCTGTTCGCTCAATTAGATAAACACTAGTTGATCGCTCCTCTGAGAAAAAAATATGCCTTTCCTTCCAGGCCTTCTGCTGTGTGCAGGAGGACAAGGTTCACAGCTATGTCTGTCAAGCACAGAGAGCAAGAGGGAGAATCACTCAGTCTAAGCAGTTCCTCTGGCCTTGATCTCCCTTACCCTGGCCTTTCTTTGAGATATTCTTCAGACAGCCTCCCATCTGCTTCTTTGTTCTTTTCTAGGGTAAGAGTTGTCTTTTCCACTGTTCGCTATCTTGACAGCAAAACTGCTGTCCCAGGTCACTGTTGGTGTTACACCCAGCCATATCGGAAGTCCTTGAGGCTACCTCTCTTGACCCAGGTGAATCTTACAAAACAAAACAAACAAACAAACAAACAAACAAAAAAAAAAAAAGCAGCACCTTCTGCTCTCAATTTTTTTTTTTTTCCAAAGCAAACACACAGGTGAAAACTGAGTGAAAATGTACGGTGACTATATTTTCTAAGAAGAACCAGAACCAAAAAGCCTGTATTTGGAAAGATACCTTTTGATCAAACCAAGATCTAGTCATTAACTCAGTTCTCCATTTAAAGGAAAAGCTGGTGTCCTGGATTAGTATCAGGTATGTTTATAGCTCCCAAATACTGGAATGCTCTTCTAAGGAAGGATAAATAAAATATAATATAATCAAACCAAGTCAGAACATGCTTACCAAAAACTGAAAGACAAGCCAGTGCTTACACAAGACTGAGCTCAGTAAGGAAACCCAAAGCCATGATTTGTTTGTTGTACTCAAATGATCATGAAACTTAAAATAAATTAAAAAAACCTTTAGCACTGGATGTCTAAGCTGAGTTACTTTAAAATTAAAACTTCAGAAAGTTTGAATCCCTGTAACTCATGTCAGAAAAGCATGCCCTTCAGTTTTCTGTTGTGCATGAGTTCTTAATGGGGTCTGCATACAAGCTACATTAATACAGAAGCACATACAGTAACACACACACTGCATAGTATGAACATTCATTTTTATGTAGACCTAATATATTATCATACCTCTAGGAACATTTTCAAACACACGAGATAGTTTCGTTTCGGTTTTCAATAGAAATCTGGAAAAACCCACCACTTCATTTTTACATGACTCCACAGCTTAAAGAATGGGACAGACAGAGTCTACCAGCCTGTTAAGTAGTCTGGTCTGAAGAGCACTTCAGTGGAAAGCAGAAATACACAGTATTTGCATTAACAACAACAAAAAATTAATAACCCTTCTAGACTCTCAGTGGAGGTTCTTGGCTTCAGCCACAGTGAAAGGGATTTTATAGCACTTGTCAAGCAGAAAGCATGCGTTTAATAATGAATAACAAAGCAGATAAAGCTATAAGAACTCAGCAGCACAGAAGGTGAACCAGGCTATGGTATTTCATAGCAAGTGTCGACAGAGGAGTGTGCTCAGGCTGAAACAAATGGGCATTACAGAATCTGCAGACACCCTCCCTGTCTGAAGAAAACACATTTAGCAACTGAACATCATCTTGATGCAAGAGGCAGCATGCTGGGCTCAGAAGGTTTGATTTTATTGCCTCTTATTTCAGTTACTATATTGACCTTAAAATAAGACTATCACGTAATAATCTTTGAAATGCATATAATCTATGTACAATATTAGGTAATATATAACAAACTGGCTCTAAGTCAGACCTATCTAAAGCATCAGTATCTGCAATATTATATGCACTGATATACATTGATGGGAGGGATGATTATTAAACACACTTAAAAGCTCAACATTAATTTGACGCATGAACTCTGCCTACAGGAGAGGTAAAACATCAATATACCCATTAGAGATGCTTGAAAGTAACCTTAGCACACCATGAGTGGTATAGCGATAACTGCAAACCGCTCAGAATTTTTACCTGCATGTAATGCTAAAATCAGCTCAGGACAGATTTTTCCATTACAGGGGAATTAAAAAAAAAAAAACAAAAATTTAGAAAAGGAGCATTTTTCTTAAAGTAGCAGCTTAATGTTACTGCTGAAGGCTACTGTGACCCAGATACTAAATAATGTCAGTGCATCCACAACGCCCTAAGCATTAACCAAACGCCTAGTCCAACTGGCCTGGCTCCACCATGCACCGACAGATCCACTAATCCTCAGGCTGTGCAAGAAACTCTGAACAGGGCAATCCAATCCATGCCTCACCCTGCATGTGCGGGGTCCAAAAGCCACCTGGGAGTGCTCTATACTTAGACAACAAGAGATTACAGCTAAGACACCAATATAAGGTTTTGGTTATGTCTTAGGCAGATACAGCTCAACATAAGCGAACAGACAGGCTATTCAGAAAGCCTAAAAACTAACAGATTGGTGTTTAATGGATTTCTACCACCTAAGTTTAAATGACATGGCAAGACAAATTCCACCTGACCACATATTTTTTTGTTTGTTCTCTTAGGCAATGCCATCAGATTATACAAAGGTCAATTATGAAAACCTTTCTGCTCCCCAGGTGAGGGTCATCCGATATTCGTGAACGTAAAGTCAATTACCTAACTTACTCAGTCTCCTTCAACATACTAGGTGGCAAGAACCACACTGTACTAAACTCGGATGGCTTCCCAAGGATGCATCTGGACCCTACGTGTTTAAGGATTTCCTCAGCATGTTTTATTATATTAACTCTTAATTCAGAGAACTGGACCTCAAGGCTAATACACAGCTTGAAACACAGTTTTGAGGGAGAGGGGAGCAATGTCCATGCACTGTAGCAAGTCTCTCATGCATTTTAAAACAATTCTGCAATCCTCTGTCGATTTGCTGCATTTACCACAAGGGCATTCTTACAGAAGTAAAACCTATGCAATCTGTGATACTACAACAACTTTTCTTTCAAAGGTAATGGCAATGGCAAAATAAATATTTGAAAATAGCACTTTTTAACAAAAGATCTCAAATCACTTTACCAAGAACTAAAGCCCATTGAGATTGGTGTAGTGTTTATAACCAGTCCCTTTGCTGGGTCCATGGAAAAAACACTTCAAGAGAACACAAAAATACAAGAACAACTAAGACAGCTTGCTTAATTCCTGCCAGGCTTCTGACTGAGAGTCTCATGTCTCTGCCAGCTCTTCCTCTTTACGTTCCAGGAAAAGCTGCTGTTACCACCTCAGAAACAGTGACACAGGGAGGTGGAGAAAGCTACTCCTTCTTTTTGCCTGTTCTGTCAGGCTATATATCCCCTTTTTGCACAAGCTGAGGTTTTTTTAGAAGTATTATCAACAAAACTAAAAAATTATCAGGTGAAGATGACTTGGGAAAACATTTCTGAGGCTGGCCCCTCTCAGAATATGTACGGTGAAATGGCTGGTGAGAGCAAGCAGTCCCTCCGATACAACTCCCTCACTCTCGTTCTTGGGTGCACTGAAAGAAGCGGAACAGCTCGTGAACCCCTTCCTCCCGTCACGTTCCAAAGCCAAGCAGCGCCATGCAGATTCGTGCGTCTGGCAAGAGACAGGTCTAGCATTACAGACAGAGTTGTGCAAGCAGAGACACCTCCTCCTCCAGCGTAGCCCAGCCTCTTCCATCTCCCTGGGGTTCTGGCACATGAACAAGGTTACACACGGAACAGCCACGCCGTGAACTTGCGACGCACGGGCTACTCCACAGCAAAGCTCTCTTTGCAGTGCATCTCAAGGCACAAGCACAACAGCATTCCTCCTCTCATCGGGACGTAAGCTACCCTGACACTACACCACCTTTACTCCGAGCCGGCGGACAGTGGCAGCAGGCAGCTCTGACTCCTGAGGAGGCAGCAGTGACTGGGAAGGCCGAGGACAGGAGCTCCCCATTGCTCTCTGTCAGGCACAGGTCGCCCACCCCTTCCACGGAAGCTCGGTGCTGGTCGTGGCAGAAGGGAGAGGCACCATCAGCACTGCAGGAATCACATCCCGGAGAGGAACGGAAGACCAGAGCAGTTACAGCGGTGAAAGGGGAGGCCGAGAAGCTGACTTGTCAATGATTCCTTCAATTATGCATACGTCCTTAAGGCCAGCCTTGATTTCAAACAATTATCTGCAATATTTTCTTTACTGTGAGAGTAAACAGACCCTCCAAAAAGGAAAAACAACATAAAGAGTATTCCAAAATAAACAACGAAAGATAAGAATAGGAAAAAAAAAAAAAAACCCACAGAAAAAATGGAAAAAATAAAATAGAAGAATAATTTATTTTGGGCGGACTTAACCACTCAGGCTGAACAAAGACCTACTAAAATTGCATTAAGGCTACATTGTGACAAATTAATACCATACAAAAACCTGCAGGATTTTAATTTCACACAATTTCACACATATATGAACAGCAGATCCATCTAACACTGTTACAGGAAATACTTCAAGAAGATAGCATGACACTGGAAATATCACACAAAACTAACTCATCTTTAAGTTTTGTATTTTTTGCCACAATGTTTTCAAAATATTTAGCAAGCAAAAAATACATTTCTAAGGCTCACAATAAGCATTTGTTAAGTTAAATAAAATCTTTGCCAGCCAAGAACAGGTTGCCCAGGGAGGTTGTGGAGTCTCCTTCTCTGGAGATATTCAAGACCCACCTGGACAAGGTCCTGTGCAGCCTGCTGTAGGTGACCCTGCTTCGGCAGGGGGG
>Ga0065711_1044590_pt1 | contig 14004 bp, 13 predicted proteins | sample Hoacrofraction12_FD_59098 | JGI IMG/M metagenome (GOLD analysis project Ga0065711, IMG submission 59098) | Hoatzin crop microbial communities from Cojedes, Venezuela - Epithelial fraction 12 v2 (version 2) | ecosystem: Host-associated > Birds > Digestive system > Esophagus > Crop | place...
CCCCCATTGCTCTCAGAGTAGTTTTTAGCAGTTGAATGTACCATTTGATTTTCCTGGAGGCTGGTGCATGGTAGGGGGTGTGATACACCCACACCATGCCATGCTCTTTGGCCCGGAAGACTATCAGGTTATTTCAGAAATGAGTCCTTTTGTCTCAGTCAGCTCTTTCTCAGGTGGCATGTCTCCAGAACACTTGCTTTTCAAGGCCCAGGATAGTGTTCTGGGTGGGAGCATGCAGCATGGGATAGGATTGCAGCCATCCAGTGGTTGCTTCCACCATTGTGATCACATAGCCCTTGCCTTGGTGGGTTTGTGGCAGTGTGATATAATCAATCTGCCAAGCCTCCCCTTATTTACATTTCAGCCATGGTCCCCCATGCCAGAGAGGCTTTACCTGCTTGGTTTGCTTGAGTGCAATGCATGTTTCACATTTGTGGATAACCTATGTGACAGTGTTCATGGCCAAGTCCACCCCTCGGTCATGAGTCCGTCTGTGTATTGTATCTCTTCCTTGATGGCCTGAGGTGTCATGGTCCCACCAAGTTATGAATAATGCACCCTATGTTGCCAGTCCAAATACACCTGAGCCACTTCCATCTTAGCAGCCTGATCCATCTGCTGGTTGTTTGGATGTTTCTCAGTGGCCCGACTCGGGTATGTGGGCATCCACATGATGCACTTTTACAACCTGCTTCTCAGGTCAGGCAGAAATGTCTTTCCACAGTGGGGCAGCCCAGACTGGTTTGCCTCTGCGCTGCCAGTTGCTCTGCTTCCATTGCTGTGGCCACCGCCATAGGGCGTTTGCCACCATCCATGAGTCAGTGTAGGGATAAAACACTGGCCACTTTTCTCGATCAGCAATGTCTAAAGACAGTTGGACGGCTTTCACTTCTGAAAAGTTGGTCAACTCACCTTGTCCTTCAGCAGTTTCTGCGACTTGTCGTGTAGGGCTGCAGACAGCAGCCTTCCACCTCTAATGCTTTCCCACAATGCAATGAGACCCACCAATGAACAGGGCATACTGCTTCTCATTTTCTGGCAATTTATTACACTGTGGGACCTCTTGGGCATGTGTCACCTCCTCCTCTGATGACATTCCAAAATCTTTGCCTCTGGCCAGTCCATGATTACTTCCAGAATTCCTGGGTGACTGAGGTTTCCCATTTGGGCCTGATGTGTGATCAGTGTGACCCACTTACTCCATGTAGTGTCAGTTGTGTGATGCGTAGAGGGGACCCTCACTTCAAACATCCAGCCCAGCACCAGCAGTCAGGGTGATAAGAGGAGCTGTGCTTCAGTGCCAACCACTTCTGAAGCAGCTTAAATTCCTTCATATGCTTCCAGAATCTCTTTCTCAGTTAGAGTATAGTAGGCCTTGGATCCTTGGTATTGCTGACTCCAAAACCTAAGGCGTTGATCTCGAGTCTCCCCTGGCGCTTTCTGCCAGAGACTCCAGTCAGGGCCATTCTCCCCGGCTGCGGTGCAGAGCACATTTTTAACATCTTGTCCTGACTGGACTGGCCCAAAGGCTACTGCATGAACTATCTCCTGTTTAATTTGTTCAAACGCTTGTCGTTGCTCAGGGCCCATACCAAAAATCATTCTTCTTCTGGGTCACTTGATAGAGGGCTTACAATTTGATTGTAATTTGGGATATGCACCCTCCAAAAACCCACAATGCCTAAGAAAGCTTGTGCTTCCTTTTTCCTAGTTGGTGGAGATGTAGCTGCTATTTTGTTGATTGAATCCATTGGGATCTGACGACACCCATCTAGACATTTTAATCATAAAAACAGGATGTCCTGTGCAAGTCCCCTGACATTACTTTGTTTTGTGGCAAAATCGTCTCTCAGAAGGATTTGAACTATTTTCTCCTCTTTCTCCAAAACTTCTTCTATTGTATCACCCCACACAGCTATTTCATCGATGTACTGTAGATGATCTGGAGCTTCACCCTTTTCCTGTGCCATCTGGACTAGTCCATGGAAAATGGTGGGGCTGTTGAGATCCCCCCGTCACTCCAGAAATACAGATGGATTCTGCTTCTTTGTAATCTGATGGCATTAAAGTACATTGTGCATCAGTGTCCACTACAGCTTTACACTCCTGTGGATCTGACGTGCCAGGCCATCGATTCCACACAGTCCAATGAATGTGGTTGTCCCTTTCCTCCACTCAGCTGGAGGCAGGGCCTCTCTAATCCTGGTCAGATAATTTGCTACTCACTTCTTGTAAAAATGACTTAGAGGTCCCTTGAAGAGCATTGGAAGTAAGATCAAGCTTTCTTCCTTGTCTGGAGAACTGCCTGCTGGGAACTGGAGTGGCATTTTTCCTAGAAGGATCCACTTTTCTGATTGTTCTTCCTTGCAGCTCACGCACTCCTGCCTCTAAGGTTGAGGTAGGTTTTCCATCCTACTTCCTCGTATCCTCTCTGTGGTCATGCAGGTAAAACCACAGGCTGCCTCATGGTGCATAGCCTCTGTATCCTCTCTCTTGAGCAGAGAAATGCTTGCTCCTAATAGCTGAGGTGCTGGCTGGCCCATACTGGTGGGGAGTAGGGTATATTCTTTTTGAGTTGCTGGACCAGTTTCTCCACAGCTGAGATACGGGAGGAAGAGATACTTTCTTCATACTGCCAGAGTCGGAGAGCCACTTCATCCACAATTGGTGCTTCTTCACCTTTCAAGTCTATTACTGCCAGTGAGTTGGCATATGAGGATGGTGCGCTCTGTACAAACTTCCTCCACACGGGTCATGTGCCCTGGACTTCATCTGGGTCTGTGGGTAACTGCTCATTGTCCAGGTCATAATAAACCAGATCCCACATGGCTAATTCCCTCATGTGCTGGATACCTGTGTCCATGGTGATCTCATTGCTTGTATGACATACATCTTCACTGAATGGATACCTTTCCTTCACAGCTAACAGAAGTTGCCTGCAAAGGCTGAGGGTTTGTGTCTTTTTTCCAATTGCGTTGTCAATGTCCCCTCCCCTAGACAGGGATCCCTGCTGCTTGGCTTCCCTGACGTTTAATTACAATCTACTGGCCCTGTTATCTCAGCATTGGAGCAGCCAGGTAACAATGTGCTCGCCTGGGTGGTGGCTGAAATCTTTTTGCATATCTTGCAGCTCGCCCAGGGACCGGGACCGGGCGATGATCTCTGGCTCTGCCTCCTCCTCCTGCTCTTGTGATGGGCCTTGTTTGTCATCATCCCTACCAGGCAAACTGATATTTTTGTGTATTTTTTTTCTGTATAGAGGTGACTGATACTGGCATGGGTTGATTTTCTTGTATAGCTGCAGTGCCTGTTGTGGGGGTTGGGGCAGTCATAGGGGTTCAAGCAGTTGTAAAGCCTGTTTTGGAGGCTGGGGCAGGCACGGTGCCTGTTTTCCCCGTTTCCCTCAAGAGCACGGAAAAGTGTTGAAAAGGCCTCCCTAGGCATGGGCCAGGCCCCAGCACCTTGCACTGATTTAAATCTCACTGGAATTCCAAGGGTGGCAGCACACTTCCAAATATTTTACTGATTTTTCAGGATTCTACACTTGCTTAGGTGTGAAGTTCCAAAACACCGGGGTGCCCACTGTTCTAGGCATTTGCCTATGTTATTCCACACACCCTGCCACTCAAAGATATCCAGTCCTGGGGCAGATCTCTGGGTGATATTTTTAACTACATCTTTAACTCTAAACAAGACCTGAAACCCATTCAGGAGACAAAGCAATGGGAACATGCCGGCTTGAACATCCCACAGATACTCAAAATTCTCAAAGGCGGTTAAGACTAGAAGAAGAAAGGAGGGGTGAAAGAGTGGGGGAAAGTTTCCCTTCCAATATTCCCCATAGAGTGGGTCTGATTATTAATAATTTCCAAGAGATGGCATCCCTGATACGGAAATGACCACTGTCAATGTTGTATACAAATACAAGCCTAGCCTCATGCCGAGTGATGTTACTATATCATGAATCAGTATTGCACAGTACAGCAAGATTATAATCCTGATCCTTTTCCCAGCGATAATGAACAGCATGGCAGGGAACACATACAGCAAGTAAGGGTTTACATACCACAACCATGTGACCAAAGACAGCAATATTTTGATAAGCGACTATTTAACTAATACAGTAAATGTGTATAACAAATTGTAACAAAGTTGTTTTAACATGCTCCAGTCAGCCCTGCCATTACCCCAACTTTTGTGCCCCATGTTGGGTACCAAAATGCACTGTCGTGGTTTAGCCGCAGCCGGCGACACAGAACCATGCGTTTGCTTTATGGTGCCTCCCCCTGCTGGGGTGGGGAGGAGAATCAGAATAAAAAGGCAAAACTCATGGGTGGGGATAAAATAAGTTTAACAGAACAGCAAAGGAAGTGAACAGTAACAACAACAGTAGCGACAAGAAGAACATAAAAAACGAGGGAATTCACAGAGCAACTCTCTCACTGCCTGATGACCAGTGTACTCCTGAGCAATGGTTAACCTCCCCCCGGCCAGCTCCCCTACTCAAAACTGAGAATGATGTCACATGATATTGAATACCATGTTTGTTTGCCCAGTTTGGGTGAGCCATCATAGTTGTGTCCCCTCCTGTCTTCTTGTGAAATTTAACCCTATCCCAGACGAACCCAGGACACAAGGTTGTATCATTTTCCTGTTTCAAATCAGAATGTATGTGCTGTTCCCTAATTAGATTTTATCCTGATGAAGGCAGGCTCTGTTAGTGGTGCAGTACTAGGCAGCCACAATTGTTCCATTTCTGTTCTGAGTTTCACTGGGGGTGTTCTCAGATAACTGCATGCATACTGGACCTACTGTTGCCTGAAATCTGAATGTGAGATCAGTGATAGGCTACACTTAGCCAAATTAATTATCATTAACAGATTAAATTATTATTCATATTAAAATAATTGTTAACAGAGTTTCACAATAATGAAGATGAGCATAGACATTGCCCTACACGAAGGTGATGAGTGCTTTGGAAATGCCTGGTGACAGCTGGAAAGATAGGAAAGCCCCTACGTCCAGGAGGTAGATAATCTTTTCTCACAACCAATATATCACTGAACAGAAATGCAGTTACTGTTTACCACCTTCCTGTATTTTCCTTCAAAACTTCTCATATGCTTGATATTTCAAGTCTTGATAGTTAGGCAGTAATTGAAATAGACAGTTTTCTGTAGCGAGATTTAGGCTGAGGCAAGTCCCTTTCCTAAAGATGTAAGCATTTTTGTCTAATAGTAGTAATATGGGTAGGGATCAGGGTTGTTAATCTGGCTGTAATGGGGGTTCCACAGTGATGAGGAAAAAAACCCCCAAAACTGTAGGTAGTTCTCTTGAGCTAGTAGTGAACCACGTCAGAATCAATGTGTTTTTCTTTACTCCTGAGCTGCTGCTTACTGCACTGGAAAAAAAATCTGGTTTTTTGCCCCATTTAGTAGTCACTAAACAGCCCAATGTGTTGTCCAGTAACACCTGATAAGAGGGGCAAGTTTTCTGCAACTAAATGAATAATATTATCTGAAGTGAACCCAAATGTCATCACTGAGAAATCTGGATAAATATGAGATGTAAGGTTTTCCCAATGTTTTCTGGCAGTTTGCATCATTTATGGCAGACCCTTAATGGTGCGTAGTGCCATCAGATAAGATATTTCAGGCCACTGAAATGCCATAAAAATGCAGGAGAAACAAATTATTATCCCAGAACTTTGTATTCAAATGCCTGTTGTGAGGAATGAATGTAAACCAGTCTCCATGGCTCCCCAAGTTTGCTGGGCACCAAGCCAGCCAGAAATTATTTCATTACAGTAATACTTTGTTGCTGCCATAAAAAGAGGAAAAAGTAGACAGGAGACAAATTCCTGTATTACATTGATCAGGCTGAATTTAAAAGCTTACATGATCTGGGATTTAAAAAGGGTGAGGAACGGAAAGAGAGAATAAGAATGATATTCTTTGAACACAGAACCACCATTTTGTAGTTTTTCTGTTAGTACTTGTTTTCTGATTTCACTGACACTTTGCAACCTTTGTATCAAGGTCTGAAATGAACTTATTTGTACAATTGAGAGAATAGATAATGCCTTTTTCTCAGAATAAACTTTTGACCCTTATTTGTAAGAATCAAGCTTGACTTTATACTGTAATTTTCTCCAGCTTTACCAATGTGTATTCTTTCTACTCTCTATGCACTCCAGATATAATTTAAAACTTATATGACTACACATGAAAACAATCCTTTTATTTTTTTGTGATCTGAAATTGGTAACTTTGGCATAAAATCTGTTCAGATGTATTTATTTAGGCCCAGAAAGCCTATTCTGCGTAGTAATAGATAGTTACTGTTTTGGCTCTGTAGTTTCCTTTTCTTCTTCACCTAGGAGCACTATCTAAAAAGATCTGAATTGAGCCTGATTCTTTGGTGGGTTTGCATGTCCTCTGTTCCAGACGAAGTTGACAGAGATCACATCATGCCTTGCCAGATATATTCTGTGTTCAAAAGCAGCAATCACACTGCCTAAACTGAATGGCTTTTACACTTGCCTGCTCACTGCAGTGTTGCTAGTAATGGTAATTTCGATGTCTAGAAGAAAAACTCCTTTGGATTTCGCTTAGCTGTTTTTAAATTTTACAGAGAAGTGGGTTGGCTTGTTTCATTAACTGCATAGGAACCTTAGATTTTTTACACTTCAGCGATATTTTTTACATGTGCAGACACATATGGTGTTATAGCCATGTAAAAAAAAAAATCGTGTTATTCCTTCCTATGTCTTCCAGCACCCAAATGTTCTTAGAAGTATCTAATATAAAGTCTGTATATTTTAGTACCCATTTATTTGGAGTCATTCAAAAGTCATCTGGACATAATCCTGGGCAACTGGCCCAGTAGAAAAATGTCCAGGACTAGGAGGTCCTGCATGAGCAAAAGGTTGGGCCAGTTGACCTTCAGAGGTCCCTTCTGGTCTCAATCATTCTATGGTTCTGTGGTTTTAAGATTTTGCTGTGAGTGTACCTCAAAGATGGCTAAGAGAAACATTCCATAAATGAGAAAATAAATAAAGTATATAGCAAGTGGTGGTGGGAGTGGAGGGACAGATCGCGGAGCAGGCCGCCCTGTCAGCTTGAGTATGACTCATATACTGAGTGTGTGAAACAAATATATTTCTGGAACATTCGGTTCTCTGCTGCCTGGTGATAATCTGTTGTTTTCAACTGTGAAAAATATAGAGTGGTGAAAAGTCCAGAGTTTTCCAAGCACCGAGCTGATGGCTGCTAAATATGCTCTGCCTTTGAAGAGTGTGATAGACTACTGACGGCACCAGAAGAGCAAGAAAGGTGAACCAGTGCTATGCAGGAAACATTTAGGGGCAGGAGGTGTGGTCACCCAACCCTCTGTGCCCCATTTTCTCTCCCGAGGAAAGTAGCTGCCTTCTTCTCCAGCAAACTGGGGTAAGAAATGCTTATGCTTCCTGCATAACTAGGGAACCAGGGGGCAAGTGGGGGTCTTGAGCTCCTGATGATACCCACGTATCTTGGAGGTGGTAGATGTCTAGCTTCTTTTGCTATAGCATATGAGGACGCTTTGCAGTCTTTAAAGGTCTAAGAAGTCTGCAAAACAGCAAAGTGCTATTGTCCCAGCGTTACAAATGGCTGAACCATGAAGCTAAGTACAGCCTGCCCAAAGAGGCCTGTGGCCATGCAAGGATATGAACCCAAGCCTCCAAAGTAGTCAGGAAAATTCCAGCAGAATCTGTATAAGTAGGAAAAGTTGTTAAAGCATCTTTCTTTTCCTGAAAAGAAACCCATTCTGACAAAAAAGATATCATTGCCTAATAAGAAAATACTATTTGTCTGTGCTTTTTTATGAGCAAAATTGTAATTAAAGAGTAACGAAATAAAGCCGTTGTAGTCTGCTTGGTAAATGGTATTTCTAAACCGAATCATGAACACTTGTGACTTGTAGTTTTAGTACACCAAAAAAGGAGTTTAAGTTCAACAAACAAAAAAGTTATTTTATTTTCACACTTTTTTTCTGCCGTGTAAAACTAATTTGGATATTTGTTTGTCGGTTCGTATTTATGAGAATTTCTATAGCCTTAGGTTTTTCAAATGATCTCATATTTGCTTTTCTTTCAGATTAGGTGAAAATTTGAAAGGACATATACAAAGATTTTGTATTCTCCAAAAGAATGCATTCTCTTAATGGGATATCTGAGATGGACTGAAAGTCAGTATCAAAAAGAGAATTCAATTATAGCCAAAGAATTGCCATATTTATAAATGGTACAGGAATGGCTTTTATTTTCCTTCAGAAAACACCTACTTGCCCAGTAGAAATAAATGCTGGAGGCTATTACTAAGGCAAAGGTTTTAGAGATATTAAGAAAATTTACATAGATGCCAAAATCCACTGTCCTTTTAAAGGATAAGATAAACACAAATGAATTGTCATATGTAAGTCCTATATTACCTAATTTTATTAGAAAATGCCTGAGCAGTTCACAAACAGTAGTGACAAGGCAGCAAATGAAATGCAGTCTTCTGTAACTGTATTTTACACAGTCTTGTACTTTGCTTTGAAACACTGTCTACTGCTGCTAAAAAACCCTCTTTCCAGATGAGATATAGACCCTCTGGAACTTACTAGGGCAGTTCCACATTTCATCTTGCTTCTGTATTCCCTTGGAATGTTTTCTGTGACAACATTTTTTTTTGAGTGGTGGTACTAATAGCAGGGATTTCATTTTCTATTTAGTGACATTAATTTGTGCCAAAGCTGTACAATGTCAAGCTGGGTTTGCACATTGTGATTTTTCTGTGTTGTAATTGAATGAAATCACTTGCATTCTTCAGCATTAGTGTTTTCAGACACTACCTAGTAATTTGTTTTTGTTGTGCCTTACTAAGGACCAGTAGGATGCTTCTATGATTAAATTCAGGTGAACTGACCAGCAAGTACAAATTGAAGAAACACCGGGATAGTCCCTATTTTCTCCTGCTGGTGCATGCTGTTGCCTGTTTCTGACACTGAGTGCAGTTCTTTTTGAAGTAATTTCTTGTTCTGGACTCCCTTATTGGTTATAAAGAATAATTGTATTATTTCTATTTTTATTATTGTTATTTCCTCACACGTGCCCTCATGACACAGGGTTACAACTGTGTTTGCAGAATCTGTTCAAATCCCGTCAATTAATCAGCTCTTTGAGATGTCCTAAGTCACTTGTCTAGGTCCATTTAATGCTTATGGACTTCTCAGCCAGAGGACAACTTGCTCAAGTAAAGAGATGAGACAGAAAAAGTTCTTTCACACAAGTAGTGAGAATGAAGGAATACTCTTCCTGGGATGTGGCTGACCTAAAATGAGTATCTTCTAAAACCGGAAGTGAGGGAAATTATTTTAAAAGTGAGAGATGACTTCTGGAATCCAATATAAGACTAGAAGAGGAGCCAAAATTGGAGCAGAGGATGGAAAAAACCACTCCGTGCTACGATCTGTAGTAATACATGAATCATCTGTTACATGTTACATCTAGATTGTAATTTGCCTTCTGTCTTTTGTTAGTGATAGCAGGTTAGGGTAATAATAATGGAAAAAACAGGACAGGGGCGATAATCACTATCAATGCAGACTAATCTTTTAATTTTAAGTCACAGTACAAGTCAACCCAGACGGAGAGCTGGATCCAGTGGCTACTGGCCTGCTCTAGTCACTCTTTCTCCATGAGCAATGGAGTGTCCCCATTCAGTGCACAAATACCAACATGGCATCAGAAAAGTGCATGTAGCTGACATTTCTTCATCCCTTCCTGATCATCCTGGAGGATGAAGTAATAAAATGTTTAAGTTAAGGGCGTTTCAGTCCTCTTACTGGGACTTCTGGATTTCCCTGAACCCAAAAGTCTGCTGACAAAACAAATCTCTGCTAGAGGCATTCCCTATTTCAAATAATCACAGATCTGGCTGAGACCCTTCTCTCTGAATGCTCACATTTTTCTCTTCTATGAAGAGCTGCTGGGGGATGGAAACAATGTGATTTTTAAGGAAAATGTAATACATGTAAAGATGTAAACATCTGTCCTCCTATTATGGTCATGAAATACTACTATTCAGTGGTGTCATTCAATCTACATGGAATAAAACACTCAGCATTCATGGTGGCTTGAACTTTGAGCCAAGACTTTACCTTTTTATTGTTAAACTGAGATTTTTTTTGTGTCTTCTGGTTTTGAAGACAAGATCTTTTTTTTTCATCACGTCAATTTTATGGAGTGAAAAAATTTCCCAGTATATTTCTAAGCATGTGTCCAGCATAAGACAATTTGTAATTTCACTTTTCCATAATTCAGCAATTATTTATTACAGGTAGTTTTAGTCTATGCTAAATCCCACAGGTGACAGCTGAAATCAGGAGTAAATATTATTAATCATGGTGCAGGTTGTAAAGCAATCTCTGCTTGGAAGAACTTATAATTCTCTTGGATAAGAATTAAGAGTTAGCTTCTAGAGCTTGTCATCTAGCCTGGGCAGCAGTGACACAAGTTGCTGAGGTCCTGATATTTTTGTGGCAGTGGATTGTCTAAGCTCAGGCTCCATTTACAAGATATTTCTGTCTGTTTTAAAGGCCGATCTGAGTCCTTATAGCTCTGACATGACTTATTTGCCATTTTTACAACCCCATATTTTTGTATATAGGGATACTTCTGAAGTGGTTATGTGCAAGACGTAAACACTTTTGACCTTTGATTTGTGCAGAGGTGTCTCTGAAGTGCTCCTATGGCATGGTATGGAATTGGAGTATAAAAAGATTTAACGTTCCATAAAATACCAAACTATGTCTAATGTTCAGATATCTGTTATTTTCTAACAGGCTTTGTAACATTTACAATTAAAATAGCTTTCACAGTGACAGTTTGCCTGTTATTGTTATTAATTACTATTTTACATCTTTATTATTTCACAAAATTCACAACGGCTTACTGCACCACTGCAGACAGTTTTACAGCCAAAGATGCTTGCTTGTCTGTTTCTTGCATTCTGTTAAATATTTCTTATTCCTTGAGACTGCACTACAAGGACCATTTCACTGTCCCCTTTGGCTTCTGCATCTTGCTTCCAGCGTGAACAGACAGGTAATAACCATTCAGCAGGGCCATTACCTCTTCTAAAGACTATTATCAAAATGGTCATTATACATAATGGAGATTATTACAGGCAGCTTGAGAGATTTTTTAGATACATCTCTACAGTAATAGGTGGCCCTTTTTAGCCTTACACATTGGTGGGAATAATACCAGGGCACAAAACACATGGCAAATGTTGCTTTTTATCAGAAATTTTTAGCTTTTAATGTCTTTCCAGGATTGACTTCTAGATTAAAATGATATTTATACAACATCTATGAATGATACCTGTTAATAAGCATATCAGGCTAGAAGCGCAACAATGAAGAATCACAAGTTTAAAAGGTAGACAAGGTATATTTTCTTCCTAACTAACTATGAAGTTATGAGTAAAAAAGAAATATTTTAATGCATCAGGTTTCCAGGTGAGTTTATACTTTACAAAACAGTTAGAACCCAATTTTTAAAGAACCCCAACCTGTTGCCCTGTGGAAAAAGAGACTATATGAAATCACTATTTGTTCTTTTTACAGCAGCATTTGCTTTCCAATTTATGATATCTCTTTTTCACTTTAAATTTCAAATGCAAAATCTTGGCTAGTCCAAGGATTATCTCCAGGGCAGCTGAGCCTGAATCTTGAAGAGGTGTGTCTTTTCACTTTACTTCAGCAACTTTCCTGCTCCATCTTCCAGCACTTACAAGAATGTTGTTTGCAGCCCTTCTTCCACACTAATCTAGCGTACTGCAAAAAGAAGTGCCAAACAAACTAAAGCGCAGTTATATCTTGAGTTTGGCATGACTGATTTTGAGTAATTTCTGTGCAGAAGAATGGGCTGGAGAGTGAGGGGGAGGAGGTGGTGATCTTTTTTCCAGTTTAGTCGTGACTCTCACTCAGAGGAGACTGGCATTATTTATACACCTGAAATTTTCTGTGTTAGGAGGCACAGCTCCAGTGTGCCAGATTTACTGGTAACTATGTCTCACTTCCTCTCATTTCTACTGTGTTCGAATCACAGTTCAAAGCAACTCTCGTCTAAGAAGAGCTGAGTGGATCTGGAACTATTATGAGTGTTTTCCTTGTCTTGATTATCCCTTCTATATGTAGATTATATGCCTTTCTTCTTAAAGAATATTCTCTCTTTTGGGATATATGGTCTGCCTACTCTGCTTCTAATAATGGCACTTATCTTTTGAAGGAAATCTGAAACGCCCTCCTTACATAGCCTTTTATTTTCCCTCCTCTGCCATACAGTTCATTCATCTCCTTTTTTCGTTTTGTTGCAGCTATGCGGATATCTCCCAAACACATTGTATTTCTCATCACACAGTTCTTGCTGAAGTGATGCATCCTTCTCAAGTCACACCATCTCTTTCTGACACAGCCCTGGCTAACAGGAGAGCACTGACCTTTGATATGTGTGTGAACAGACAGTGCAGAAGGAACTCGGGCAATAACAACTGCATCCAGAAAGATGATAAGAAGAGAGTTTCTGCCCTGAAATACATTTTCCAGAATGCTGCTTAATGATGGAGGCAAATTTTCACCCCTTCAGAGCTCTTTAATCCAAATCCATCCCACTGCACGTTAGTATGAATGGGACCCTTCTGAGCAATGACAACGTCTATGCCGTCTTGTGGCTCACCTGTCACAGAAAGGCTCTTAGGCATTCCATCCTCTGGTTTTCAATGTTTCTTTTTTCTCAGCTGCCCTACAGAAGTCAAGCACACAACTATCGTTGTGTACCCAGCCCTCATGGCCTCTAGAGTGCAGGCATCTAGGTGCTTGAGTCATTTTCTGTATTAAAATCTCACCGTTTGTGGCATCAGTCCACCTGTTACCCAGGACTTTTGATGTTTGTAAGCTACCATGCTGAGTGGCAGCAATTGACCAAAAAGAGCTGTTTGGCTCAAAACACCAGTGGAAATAGAAGTCTGAAGATAAACTCAGTCAGAAAACATTTCCGCTTTGGGACTGGTTTCTTTAAATCATCTGAATCTGTGATTCCCCAGACAAGATGATAGCATGTGCCAAGAATAATGTTTCAATTACATAATATTATTATTGGTTGGGAATTCATATTTTTTTCCTTCCAATCTATGTAGGTGTCAGATATGACAGATTTTGGACCTCATTCATAACTAGCGCTGAGGAACTCTCTCTGCAAGACAGCAATGGCATAAAACTTATGTAAAATCCAGCTAGGCTCACTCTGAGAGCTGTTCCTTGTAGGTATAGCGTATTAAGTCTCTGTAGCAGCTTGGAAGTCTTATACTTCCCCTGTCATGCAACACCTTTCATTATTAACAAGAACTTGGTCCAGGTCTGTGACTTCTGTCAAGTGAAAAAAAAAGTTGTGAACAATTAATAATACCTGCATTAGTTTAGGTTGGCTGAGAGGGACTGCCACACTTAAAATCACAGTCAGAAACCAGTCGTGTTACAACTATATCCCTTCTTTGTCTCATTTGCAGCAGCAAAATGGGTGGATGGAACAGGGGCAGTAATAGGAGCTTTCACGATAACTTTAACATTAGTAAGACCTCTTTCCTGTTGCCAGAGCCTCTGAGGGGTTTAACTGCATGAAATCCAGGAATTGTCACTTCACTTAACCAGTGGCTTGTACATTATTTGAAAGGGAGAAATGAAATGTGCGGCGGGAGGGTAATTTAAATAGAAATAAGATTCTTATATTTTCACATCTTACATATTCAATCAATTTGCCTGTTTGGGTCTGCAGGAAAAAAGTATTTAACTGGCTGGACAGCCAAGCCTCACTGCCGCTTACACAGCGGTTAAGCCAGGAGCTGTAAATGCTTAGCAGTATTTGAATTAGTTTTCTAGTTTGCAGCATCCTTTGACTCTGAAGGGAAAAAAAAAGGGCGG
>Ga0065711_1044591_pt1 | contig 14004 bp, 4 predicted proteins | sample Hoacrofraction12_FD_59098 | JGI IMG/M metagenome (GOLD analysis project Ga0065711, IMG submission 59098) | Hoatzin crop microbial communities from Cojedes, Venezuela - Epithelial fraction 12 v2 (version 2) | ecosystem: Host-associated > Birds > Digestive system > Esophagus > Crop | place...
TTCTGAGTGATGTTCAATTTGCCACTACCAGTCCAGTCGCGTTTAATACGTATATTAAACTACCACAATTCTGGATACACTAATAGCAGTCTGCACCTTCAGTCCAGTCGTGCTCATGAACTAGCACGGCCGCATTGGGTCGCGTTCAGTGAGAAACTGTGACAACTGGCTACTTAAACAGTGCAGTTTAATTTGTGCAACAGATATATAGGTTTTTTGAATTGCCGGTGATAGTGACTGTCTGCAAGAAAGCACGTGCAAATACAAAATGCATGAAAAGGTTATAAATAATACAGCCTGGCTATAAACATTAGGGAGTAACTATTCCCGAGAAAAGCGCTTAGTTTAAGTCTCACCCAAGGCGTTCCAAGGGGGGGAGAAGCAAGGCTCAGCCCATCGGCCAATCCCGGCTGTCGGAGGCAGTGTGAGGTGGAGTTTGCCTTGACTTGCTCACGGTGTTATCTTCTTTTCCTCCGAAGATCTTCTCTGAAAATCTACGGTGTTATCTTCTTCTCTGAAAATCCCCCATTTCCCTGACTATTTTTATATCCTTTCTACCGTTAAGATGGAGTTTGAGTGACTGTAGTAATACATACCTTTTATCATGATTGGTGTAAAATTCTCTCGCTTCACATTGAAAAGTATAGTTTACGAAAAATCGAGAGCGCAGACTCGAAGAGGAGTGGTCGCACCTTGGAGGCGGGTAGCCTTCGGGATGGAGGTGTGTTTTGGTATTAAAATGATATTAAAACAAGCAAAGTTCACGAGAGGGTAGCACTTTGGAAAGGTTTCGAAAACCTGTTGGCTCAGGGGGCCAGATGAGCTGCTTATCAGTTCTAGAGAACCATTTCTTCCCGCTTTATCATCACAGAGCAGGGCCATGGAGTCTCCACTCCGTTCCGTCCTCTATGGCACATTGCAGGGAGTTGCTGTGTTAGTGGATTCCTCGCATGCCTGCTGCAGCTGTGTCCCATCCTCAGAGCTCCTTTTGATTTCATGCTTTCCCTCAGTGGGTGAACACTGCTACGTTTTTAATATAAACCTTAATTCTCAGATGTAAAACCTGAATTTTACTAATAATTCCACATGCCCACTTACAGGAGAAAAAAAAGATTTATTAACCAACCTGTCACCCAAATTTTGGCAAGTAAGAGCACAGCTATTCTGTAGACTACTTCAATCACTGACTGTAGATTCTTGAATTCTTGTCTATCATTTGGTACTTCCCTCTTGTGTATGTACCTGATGATAGGATTTGCACATCTCACACGACACTGTTGGTGCTAACCTACATAATAAGCCTCATAAATGCACGTAACTGTTACATATATCATTAATTTTTACTGGTGTAGTGCACAAATATAATGAAAGAAGATTATTTTGTATGAGCAACATACCCAACTTTTTTTTTTTTTGTAGGAAAAGATATGATGGGGAAGTAACTGGAAATGGTATTGAAACAGCAGAAAATACTTTAATGTATCTGAAGTTGTAATAATGTCATCTCACTCATAATAAACAGTAGATTAACCTTAAGTAAACCAGGCAAAAAAATCACAGAGATGTAGCCCTGCCCTACAACATATCCTTAAAGAATGAATATTCTCTCTTGTTAGTAAAAAGATACACACCTTAGATGGAAGTGAATGCTTTAAGCACTGAAAGAGGAGAATAGAAAGATAAGAGAAAAAATTATGAGAGAAATATCAACCTGAAACAGTAAAGTACCACACAGAGTATAAAGACAGAGAGGGATATATACTAATACGAGAAGTATAACATTGAGTGAAGAGAAATTATAGGAAAGTAGTTATTATGAGAGTCCAGAAAAAGAAAGAAAACTGGAAAAAAAGAAATTTTGTGTTGTCACTGAGGATACACAGAGAAAGTGAGGGAAGATAAACCAAATATCAAACAAGATGGGGGAAGGAAAGTAAATGAAATAGAACAGTGATGGCAACAATGGAGAATAAGAAGGAAAAGAAAACAGAAAGAAAGCTTTTAGTTTGGTGGATTTATTTTTAATTTGTTTTATTTACATTTCTCCAAGAAACTTCACATTCACATGGAAGGTCATGATGGAGTATTTTTTACTTGGAGTATTTTTTACTTAGAGTATTTAGAGGTGAACCATAAAAGTAAACCATATTATAGAATCATAGAATCATAGGTTGGAAAAGACCTCTAAGATCATCAAGTCCAAAAATCCACCCAACACCTCCCTGCCTACTAAACCATATCCCGAAGTGCCACATCTACATATTTTTTGAACACCTCCAGGGATGGGGACTTCATCACCTCCCTGGGCATCCTGTTGCAATGTCTGACCACTCTCTCAGTAAAGAAATTGCTCCTAATATCCAATCTAAACCTCCTTTGAGACAACTTGAGGCCATTGGCTCTCGTCCTATCACTAGTTACTTGGGAGAAGAGACCAACACCTGCCTTAGAACAACCTCCTTTCAGGTAGCTGTAGAGAGCGATAAAGTCTCCCCTCAGCCTCCTCTTTTCCAGACTAAACAGCACCATCTCCGTCAGCTGCATCTTATAAGACTTGTTCTCCAGACCCTTCACCAGCCTCATCGCCCTTCTCTGGACAGTCTTTCTTATAGTGAAGTGTCCAAAACTGAACATAGTACTTGAGGTGTGGCCTCACCAGTGCCAAGTACAGGGCCACAATCACCTCCCTACTGCTGCTGGCAACACTATTTCTAATACAAGCCAGGATGCCATTGGCCTTCTTGGCTACCTGGGCACACTGTTGGCTCATGTTCAGCCATCTGTTGACCAACACCCCAAGGTCCTTTTCCACTGGACAGCTTTCCAGCCACTCCTCCCCAAGCCTGCAAAGTTGCATGGGGTTTTTGTGACCCAAGTGCAGGACCCAGCATTTGGCGTTGTTGAACCTCATACAGTTGTCCTCGGCCCATTGATCCAGTCTGTCCAGATCCCTCTGCAAAGCCTTCCTACCCTCAAGTAGATCAGCAGTCCCACCAAACTTAGTGTCCTCTACAAACTTGCTGAGGGAGCACTCAATTCCCTCATCCAGATCATTGATAAAGACATTAAACAAGACCGGACCCAAAACTGAGCCCTGGGGAACACCACTCGTGACTGGCCGCCAACTGGATTGACCTCCATTCACCACCACTCTCTGGGCTCAGCCATTCATCCATTTCTTTATCCAGCAGAGAGTACATCCATTCAAACCATGACAGCTAGTTTCTAGTAGAAAAAATTTAGGCCAAACTTCTTAAATAACCAGGGTAACAAGGGAATTCAGGGTGTTTGTGTTTTTTAAAACAGTCTTTTTTCAGCAAATCTTGAAGTATAGACTACATAAATCTTCAAATTTCTCTATTTACAGACTGTCATTTGTGCTTTTCTCTGGAATTGTTCTACACTCACCTTGGCAGACAGAAGTCCCCACACCCTTTCCCTCTCCATCAAAGAGAATATTCAGCAGTGCAAGAATCTTTGGACAGCAGGGTTTCCCTAGGACTAGAGACCTGTTCATGCATCCTTTCCTGCACTACAGTCTCCAGTAGGAGTAGCAAAGTGTTACAAACTCTTTGAGACAACCGGATATTATAAGATTTTTTTCCTTTCCCCAGATGCAGTTCTATGTTGTTTGTCTTTTGGTCCAGTGTCTTGTCTTGTCAATTCTCCTTTGTTTTTCTTTCCAGTTCTACTTATGTCCTCAAAACAAGGTTTTCTTACTTCATATGCTATTTCTCTTTTGTGGGTTGTTTCTTGGTTTTGTTTTATTTTCTGGAGTTATTTGTTGTTATTACTCTTGTTTGCACCAGGTCTGTCCTTCATAGTGCAAATGTGAAAAGAAGAAAAAGATAACGTGGAATAAATGCTATGTAACAATAGTTACATAGTTATAGTCAGATTGGTTGTGGAAAGTGAATCTGGAACCAGAGGATGTAAGCGTAACTATTGAAGCTAGTAGCCTACTATTTGTGTCAGTATCTCTACTAAGTCCACACAACAGGAGGCAGCAGGACCCTGTTGTGTTGGCATGAATTCCAATGATGTTTTATGAGATTCCTTTTATTGCTCTCCTTTTGCGTTGGAGCCTTTAGCTTCTTGAGATAGGTACAATATATTTAAGCTCAACCAAGATACCAGTCTGTAACAACTGCACTTATGTTATTAAAGTAAGCAAACCAGGGACTGCTCTCTAGGTCTGAGAACAAGTGTCATGGCACAGCTCACATCCAGATGGCTAAATCTCTTACCCTTCAAAACAGGATGCTTTCAGACTGGCTTTTGGGATTGACTTGGTCAGTGCTGTCCCTTGAACTGTGCCCAGGAATTGTCTGTGGAAATGCTAGCTGCCCCAGGTGATAACCATGTTAACAAGGTAATAGTAGCAATGGTTGTGTGACAGTGCCGGTTCCCACACCCCTATGCAGATTAATTTACTAGTACAGACGTTGCCAATAAAGCTTTTAAGTGCTACTGTAATGCCAACAATAAAATGAAACTGGCAGATTTCCCAGTGTTCTGTTAATCTCTTTGGGTGTATTTGAGCATACTTGTTTTAAAATCCAATGAACACTAAAAAAAAAAAAAAACAATAAAGTATATTCATTTTCCCATTCTGGAGATTGATAACCCTAATAGAGTGAAATTTTACATTGCTTTAATTTGTCACAGATTAAAAGGATTTGGAGAAATTCTGGCTTGGACACTCTCTGTGAGACAGATATAGGTCTCCATAGACAAGTTAAGAGCAGTAATAATTGGAATCTGGGATAGATTTTATATCAAGAATACACACTTAAATATTTCTAGATTTAAGGCTCAAGTTGGAATATATCTAAACTGTGCAAAATAATGTAAACAGGAAAACATGCTTGTGGAAGGAACTGCAGTGTCTCACAGGCCTGTCTTCAACTCAGGGTTTGTTATTTCCACAGTCCAAAACAGGTCAGTGAAGCAGACCCTGACGTACTGCTGGATCTGAATGATTTCCAAACACCAGTGTGGGACCTCAAGGGCAATTTTTCATGTCTTGTTTGCATAGACTCCTTGGTATTCTGCTTTACTTCATTGACACTGTGCTGTCTTTCCTCTTACTGAAATTCTTGCTTGTTTGTTCCTTATACAGAGGCAAAGATGAATGAACATCCCACAGAAGTGTGGTTTGTAGTGATCTCAACATTTTAATGGAGGACTAAAGCAAAGTGGCACACTATTAAAAAAAATATAAAAATCCTAAACCGTCTGAACCCATTCCTTGATGCTATTAACAAAGGCAGAAGGATTTTATGTCTGCAAAACCACAGACTAAAACAGAAACTGCACTGCCACTGCTTGTCTTCTTGCTAACTCACTCAGGAATTTGTTCTATTTATTGGACTTTTTATTAAGGTAGTCCAGTGAAATCTCCTCTAGATCTAAATTTATAAAATTATAAATTCATATTAGGAAAGAGGCCAAACAGGCTCTCTATTTCTGACACAGCCCTTTGGTTCTCAAAATTATGAATATACTAGAGTCAAGAGCCCAGTTTTAAGGTTATTTATGTAGCAGGGATTTTCAGTTAAAGATTAATTTCAAAAGGGAGATGGTGGGCTAATAAAATTGGGTTTTTTTAGTAGCAAATGTTACAGTCAAAGACAGTTCAAAATGCCCAAAACTGCTTTTGTGCAGAGAACTAGGAAATATCAAGGTTGTCTTTCCTCTAAATACAAGTGTAAATTTTAGACTCAGACAAGAGCATAAACCTGAATCAGATAATGACATTTAGCCTAGTGATACTTAAATTTGGTTTTCAACTTCTTTAATATCTGTGTTTTTGTGTGTAAATACTCAATCTAGTGTAGGATTTCTTTGTTTTGCTTTCAGCTAACTGTTAAAATGTCTTTGTCTCTCAGTCAACTTGTTCAAAAATAACAAAAGCATTGAAGTGAAACTGGTTCAGACTGAAGGAAAACAAGTTTTTGATATGAAAGTTCTTTAAGTTTTTATTTGTCGTCATCTGTGTGACAGGTGATTATTAAGGAGGAAAATATCACTATTCCACTCAGAGAAAAAAAATTACATGTTTTTAGAATTAAAGATAATCTATTGTTTCTGTACTGTTCGTATTAGAGATTTTCTTTTTAGTACAGATTTTACTCAGTAACTTACAGTCTGCACTGGTGTAAACTCACCAGGTCACTTGGAAATTCAGTTCTGCCCTCCTGAGTTTGCTCTTTTTTGTCCTGAAAGTTATCTTCAAATTTCTACTGAATAAACACCTGCAGAATCCTTAAGCAATAGCTCGGCATGTGGAAAATGTCAGGAAACCGGGAGGGTTATTTTGTTCATTTTCAGCTGTGGGTCTAAAACATATGCCAGGACACGAAGATAATATTTAAATGTGTTCTGGGCTAAGACCCAATTAAAAGTTTCTCTCTGAAGACTCTAGCACCAAAGCCAAAAGACAGAAACTATTTAAAGGCTACCTAGGACCACTTTGTCTGACAAACATTTTTGATAAAGAAGAGCTTTATGAAACTTAAAAGGGGGATACAAATTATATTGGAAAACCAGGAACAGAATTAAGAAAGATTGATTCTGCCCTAGTTATCTGAGACAGTCCTTGATGTTTCATTTTCAGAATATGTATTTATGGCTTGGACTGCTTCAGCTCATGCTGCTGCTTAGATTTCATGAGCGAGAGAAAGCTGGGACTTTCACCTAAGGATGTGAGACTGCCTGCCTGCTGCCTGCTGCAGATGGTGTCAACCCAGTTCAGGGGAGGTTTTCTCTTGTAACAGCATTTGCTCCCGCTGCTGTTTTCTAACACCGTCCTCTGAGGATGTCCCTTTAAGTTGCAAAAAAGAATAACACTGCATGGAGATGTGGGTTGTGCTATGTGGTACTGAAAGTTTCACAGTAGCTAGGAATTTCTTTGCCTAAATATATCTGTGCTGTGGCTTTATGGAATACTGCTTCAGACTATTAGAGTCAGAACTGGAAATGGACCTTGTATCTCCTAATTTGGATTTAGAAAAGGATACATCCAAAGGAGTAACAAAACTCTGGCATGACCAATATGTAGAGTCTGAGACATTCTAAAACTTTTACTGTTTGCCTGGATTAAGGATAATGTCTCTTACTTTGTAGGTTGGTTAAAGCCTCCAGAAAAATATTACTCAAAAACAGTAAATAAAGACTACTTAGAATAATTGAAAGTACTTCAGAGAATTATCAGCATGGAAGATCTTTGATTCTAAAAATAATTTGGGGCTTTAAAGTTAAAATTTGCATGCTAGGATTTTTTATATTCCCACTAAAGTTAAAATCTCTGTGGTGGGGAGGACAGACAGATAATCCAGACAAATTACATAGAAATTTAACTAATGAAAAAGTTGCTTTGGATTGGCTCTTCACTGGTCATACCCACCAATTTCAGTTATATAATTTGTTGTTCCAAAAGTTCTGGTTATCACATTTGTAAAGCTAAACCAGAATTTTAATTTAAGAAATACCATGAAGTTTTTCAGTTTAATCTGAAAAAAGTTTGAGCCCAAATCCACAATGAAGCTTGGGAGATTTGTGAAATAATAAATCTCATAATTGTTGAGTTTTGCAATCAAAACAAGTATACATACATGTGCATATTGCTTCATTATTTGTCTGCTGAAATAACACACTAAACGAGCAAAACCAGAAACTTTTACCATGGAACTGCTCTCCAGTTATTTCATTTAATACCAGAATGCCATCAGATAGTCCAGTAACTAAAGTTCTCCTGTGTGTACTTCTGAGGAAGAGTACACGTACAGAGATCACACCTCAGCTGGCATTTGGTTTAGCATGTCTAAGCCATGATTTATTATTACTGGTAAGACTAAAATTTTAATCTGGCCAGGTAAATGTACTTAACTGCACTGTGTTAATCACAGCTGTTGCTGGGAATGTAAGACTTCTAAATCTTTGTCTTAAATAGTGTTTTTAGTACTATAAAATAATGCAACAGATTTTATTTCAAAGGTAGTGGTCTTTACTGCAAAACCCCGTGGACACATTTTTACAGTGGGAGGGGAGAAATATACTCCACATGCTTCCAGACAGTAAAGCGAATATTCAGTAATGCCAGGGATGGAAGATCATGCTTTATGTGTATTTCTGTATTTACTCAGGCTCATTTGTTCTGTTCTATATCAATTCTGTGGTGTATTTCTGGTGTAAGATGATTTGTAGATGTTTAAACTGTATATGTGCAAATACTACTATCCCATCCTGATCCTTGGAGATAATGCTGAAATGGTACAATCGCTCTTATCAAATATCACTGGGAAAGAGCAAACTTCAAGATCCCAAGAGAGAACTGATTATAAATATTTTATAAGATAGATGTCTAATGGATGGATCAGATTTACTGTGAACAAGCAGCCTTTATTTTTGACTTCATTTTTGTTTCTTTTTCTCTACAGCATTACATAGATAATGAAGTATCAGCATAAGATCATTTGGTTTTGAAAATTTCCCTCACCACCCAGATTGTACATAAAGCGAAATTTTCTAGGAAAAGTCTATCCTTGTCATCTTAACTATTTAAACACAATGACAAAGTTGGTTTTTTGTGCTTTTCAAAAGAAAATTTACATCTTATCTCTTTAGAAAGCACTTCTATTTCTGGGGTTTTATGTACAGTAAGGGGAAGCAAAAAAAAGAAACGACTATTTGAAGCTAGCAAATTGTTTTTCTTCTCTCTCTTCTCCTCTGCAAAATAATACTATTGGTGTTGCTAAAAAAATTTGAGGTTTCCTAAAGGAAGGAAATATAACTTGAGAAACTATACCCTGCTTACATGGTTTAAAGGGTGCTTCAGTTCATTAGCAAGTGTTTATGAGTTCAGAAATCACACATTAACTCTTATTTTTCAGTTTTCTCTTTATGGTATAAAAATACCCAGACACAATAAGCCTGATAAGCAGTGTATTATTAATTTTGATTGATAAAGATATTTCACCAGTTTCAGCATTTCCATATCCTGTTTTAGATTTATGTGATGAAAATAGGAGATCTACCACTATAATAGAAATTATTATAGGTATATAAATATAGGAACTATTTATAATAGCATTCTTTTGGTATGAGGAGTGTGGAAGAGATAACTGGTATTGGCATATGATGCAACAGATGCACTGGATACTCTTTGTCCAGCATATGGTACTGTAGCAGATAAACTGAGTAATCACTGGGAACCACTACAGTGATTTCACTTTGAAAATTGTTGCACTTGTTCTGCATTGAACAATTTGTAGTATTCTGCCCTGAAGACTAGACTGTGGTTCTTGCAGATATTGTGCTTCTATCTGAAAGAAATTTTCACACTAGCAGTTTGTCAGGCAGTGAGCGTCAAGTAGATGACATTAATGAAAACATTATTTGAGAAAGCCAGGTCAAAGCTTTGGGGCTACTCCTCTTTTCTTACTTAACATAAACTCCTTTAGAATTCCTATTTTTCTGACGATGATCCTGTGAAATGTTGAGGTTTTCTTGTATTTTATTTCTTCCATTCTGAAGTATAGGGCTCAAAAATACAACTCTAAATAAAGGAATAAACAGTTCACTTCAGAGCAACTTTGCTTTTCCTTTTTGACATGCAAATAAAATTACCTCTCCTAGAGCAAAGATAATCAACACAGGAAAAGAGAAAACATTCTGTGCTCAGTGAAGCATGTGACTGGGCCATAAATGTTCTTTCGTATTACACAGTATCAGATACATTCTTAGAATTAGGAAGTGGAATAAAAAAGTTTGTCTTATGAAAGAGAATTTAAAAAATAATGATTTTATAAACAGTTTAGTTAATAAAAGAAAACTCTAGAACTTAACTATTGGTAGCTGCTTCTCTTTGCACACTTTATTGAACAGAAGGTGCTATTTTCAGTGCTCTGGAGGAAGTCAGCTGCTGAGAGAGAAGATGACATTGAAATTCTTCAGCGACATTTTTTGTTGAAGTTCATTAAAGTGGATGAAATGGGATCAATTTCAGAAGAGTGATGGGGCAGTAATGAACAGAGGCCCAGTGCTATTGAGACCAGCACACATTTGATGTTTTTATTCTGAGACCTGTTCCAGGGGAACATCCTTATTCCTTAGTAGTGGTTCTCTGTGTAATTATCACCTTCACTGCTAAGGACAGACTGCACATCATTTAATCACTCCATCAGCAACGTCCTTGCCTGTGACATCCAAAAGCAGGCAGGAAGGTGTTACTGAAAGAGAAAAGGACACGGGAGGACTTTTTAGTATCGTAAAACAGAGAATCAAAGCTTTTGTATTTGCTCTGAGATAACATATAATAAACAAACAGAGAAGACAGCTAATGTCGTTCAACCTTTTTCCATTATGGCTTTTTTAAAACCCAGATTGCATTCAACATCTATTCTTTTCAATTTCTCAGTTAAGATTACAAATCTTTAGATTCTATTAAACCATTAGATAATGTAGTCTATTCATCTGTTGTTTATGGTCAGCAAGAGACAGTACTATAATGTGGCTAATGACCTGAATCAGGTGATAAAAAAACCGGCTTACTCCGTGTTCGTGCTTCTGATCTTGGTTAGTTGTAATTACACTTCCAGTCTTCTCTTTGTCTGCTTAATTGTATTCTGTTTGGGACAGGGAAATGTAGTAATACTAAATCCTAGGGTGTCTAGAAATTGAAGCCTTTCAGGAAGTCATTTCTGTTCTGTATGAGTATACTTATTATTTCAAATGTATTGCCAAGTTGAATTGTTAAACCACAGTATGCAGCACAATATTTCTCTAACATGATCCAGCAGTTGGGTATAGAAATATCAGTATCAGTCATGGGTGTTGTAAGAAGACATGTTACATGGTTATTCTCTCAGACTCATAAATACCTCCTGAAACACTTCTTACACAAATATTCAAACAGTTCCTTTGTCGTAGCATTCATGAAAATTGCAGCAATACTCTTCAGAATGGGATCATCAAAATCCCTGATCCTAAAAGTAGCATGCTATGATTTTAATATAGCTGAGTGCCACATCTGTGCTTAGTCTCCTAGTCTTGCCTTGCACTCTCCAGAGCAGGATCCACACAGAGGTTTCTTGGATCAATTCTACCCTCCTGGATGCAGTGACTTAGCCCACTAAGGCAGATAGATGCTTACTACTTACCTTTCTGCTGCAAACCTCACTGCTATGAGTCAATGATCCTATCTCCAAAGACCTCTCTACTCTTATATTTTCAGCCTGAACAAACATTTTTGTGCTAAGTAACTCACTCCTGGAATGCAACCATCTTCCATGCCCACTTATCTTATTTTAATGTATAACACAATCCATAACTGTGTTTAAACCTGGGGTCCTCAGTACAAGAAAGATACATACTGATTGAAGTGAGTCTAGCAAAAGACGTAAGAAAACACTTTTTTTGCTGTGAAAGTGGTTGAAGACTGCCACAGGTTGCCCAGAGAGGTTGTTGAGCTTCCATCTATAGAAATATTCAAGGCCTGACTGAACACAGTGCTGGGCAACCTGTTCAAGCTGGTCCTGCTTGAGCAGGGATTAGACTAGGTGATCTTCAGAGGTGCCTTCCAACCTGAGCTACTCTGTGAACCTGTGATATCAAACTTTTTCCATATTGCAGAACACAAACTCCTTACAGGCTGAAGAAAATCTGCACAACTTTGAATGAATCACAATTTATGGCATTCGAGCTACTGTCATGAAGAATTCTCCCTCCATCTACCATATCACTGAAGTGCAACTATTTAGTCGGTTCAGGTCAAATCTACCCATAGAAAGCCTTTCTTCCTTCAGCAAAGTTTTCCCTCCCAGTAAGGTAAAAGGCTATCATGTAAGTTGCCTCAGAGAATAATAAAGTTCAGAATAAATTCAGCGGAAGTGGTGTAGCTTCCTCATAAACATGTTGTGTATGAATAAGTAACTTAGAATCCAGAAGAATGGTACTTTCTATGATTTTTTCTGAAAAACTAATACCATTTAGTGAATTTCCACATTAGTGTTTTTTCAACTGAAACTAAAATTTATAATAAGACTTCCACTAGAAATATTTTCAGCACCAGAAACTTCTGTATCCATTCCTAATTCCCTTTTAAAATAAACAGATTTTGTAATCTACTGGTTTTTTTTTTTAATCTAGATTTAAGGTAAATTCTTCTTGTTGGAAAACTCTTTTCTGATATGACCATCACCATTAATACAAAAAAGGCACTATGCCATGTTCCTAGTAAAAATAGAAAGAGAAACACTAACTTTATCCCATTCAATAGTTTCAGAAAGTCTGTAAGTTTGTGGAAAGAGACAAGCTCAATAAACTCAAAATATTTCACAAGAAGAATTCAAAGTCACAAGCAGGAAATCACACCTATTGGCCTGTCTTGGTTTAAAGTACAACATGTTTCCAAAAGCTCCTGGACGTGTGTATTTATTGTGGGGAAACTGAGTTTGCAGTTTTTTGGGTTTTTTTCCTCATAATATACTGCATATTAAGAACAAGCTTTTCAAAAGTGACAGTGAAGATAATTTTCAGAAACAACTGAGCATCTGTTCTCTGAAATTAGATATTTTAATGGTGCAAAATTGATCCAACAAACTTCATAAAATCTTCTCCAGAGGCCAGAATTTTACTCTTTGTATGTGGTGATTTTGAGAACCAATTTACTTTGACTTCGAACTGGTATTCAACTTCTATAAATGAGTTGGAAAAATGAATTGGAAAAATCATTTTCAGAGTCTCGAAAGGATTAAACATGTACATTCTGAAGAGTAGAAAGAGTAATGATGCAATGATTACTTTATTAATGCAATGAAAAAGAGGGAAGAAGGGAAGGAACAAACAATATTCCTTTTCCTGAGAATCTGTTCACCCCGGAAAAGGAAGTTTCAGCCTGGTTTGTGGGGAGTATTAGAAAGGATAAATATGTTGTGACACTCTCCAGTTATGTTGGTTTCTCTATCTTCTATCTCAGATATGTAGCTACTCTTCTCCTAATGTGACAAAATCCCATTTCTCTCAGCTTGATAATTAAAGTGCAGTAATACTTCAGGTGATAAAAACATGAAGAGACATGTTAATATTTCAGAGATTATGGGGTTTTTCCCTCATTTTATTCAAAGATGGAAATAAGAATATCTAATTTGCTTGGAAACATTTAATGACTATGGAATAGCATGACTATGGTGGACGCATTTAAATTAGAGGTCACTGTTGAAAGAACAGTCATTTGAAATCCATCAAACATAGCAGAAAACATGTGTCAGGGTGCCTAGAAAGTCTATTTGGGCTAAATCACATTCAGATGGTTGGATCAGATGGGTGTTTATTTAAGATACAAAATGCATATGCATTAGGGAAGAGGGGTGGCTGATATTTTTGCAGAGCAATACACGTAATTCTCATACTGAATATCACAGCAGTAAACAAATAAAAGCTGATTTGATTTTTTTTTACTACATGCATATTTTTCAAACACATTTCATTCATTGAAGCCTACCTGAAATATCTTAATTCATGTTTTATTGGACCTTCCTTCTCCTTCCTTCTCACAGCTATTAGGAGAGTATCTACTCAGCATTCACTTTATGACTTTAAATTATCATCCTCCTGATTTTTTCTTTGCTTGTTAGTTTCTTAAACTTTATACTCAGAAAGTATCATTGAATTAGATCAGTTTTTAACTGGGGACAGTATGACATGACCAGAAGGGATCACCAAGTCACACAGAATCACACAGAATAGTAGGGGTTGGAAGGAACCTCTGTGGGTCATCTAGTCCAACCCCCCTGCCGAAGCAGGGTCACCTACAGCAAGCTGCACAGGACCTTCTCCAGGTGGGTCTTGAATATCTCCAGAGAAGGAGACTCCACAGCCTCCCTGGGCAGCCTGTTCCAGTGCTCCTTCACCCTCAGAGGGAAGAAGTTCTTCCTCATGTTCAGATGGAACTTCCTGTGCCTCAGTTTGTGCCCATTGCCCCTTGTCCTGCCACTGGGCACC
>Ga0065711_1012817_pt1 | contig 14003 bp, 14 predicted proteins | sample Hoacrofraction12_FD_59098 | JGI IMG/M metagenome (GOLD analysis project Ga0065711, IMG submission 59098) | Hoatzin crop microbial communities from Cojedes, Venezuela - Epithelial fraction 12 v2 (version 2) | ecosystem: Host-associated > Birds > Digestive system > Esophagus > Crop | place...
CCCCCCGCCTCAGAAATGGTGACCCAACTCATGGCTGCCCACATACACGTGCAGATGCCTACAAAAAGAAAAGACAAAACCCAGTGCTGGTGCAATTTATTCCTTCTCTGTATTTTCAGCCTGCTTCTGAGACGATACCCACACAGCTGTCAACTGAAGCAAGAAGCGAAGCCTGAACACCGGGCTGATACAGCACTGGTCAGCAAGTGTTTGTGTCCCTTTCCTTCACCAAAAAAAGAAGGAAACGCAGCGAGGCATCCCAAGTCACTGTGCAAGTCGCAGCTATACTGAGAAGAGAGAAGAATATTCCAGGGAACTTCTCTCCGCCACCTCATTCTCCATTTTAAACCACATTAACGCCTGCTTTTCAAGCTGATATAATTAACGCTGTAAGGGCAGCACTCACCCTTATGACCAATGGTTTCATCTCTCTATGAAATGCAAACACAGGCAGGTAAGGGCAGGTTTTACTGCACGCATTATTCTCCATTAATTACTCCGTCCAAACAGCTTCGTATCAGAATCTGTCTCCGCGTCTCTTCCAGCGCCCACAGCTCACCGAGCACCTGGGAACTTCCCAATTCCCTCTAAATTCAGAGAAAAATATAACGAGCTGTATTCCCAATCCCTTTCTTCGTGTCAGTCTTTGCTTCTGCCTCTGCTTTGGCCACAAACGTTCTCGACACGTTCAGTGGTTCAGCTCCAGTCCCACCCAGGACCGCCACCAGTTTCAACCTCCCAAGCGGCACTTCTCCTGGCGCCAGCCCTTCTCCAGCGCTTTGGGTTTTAGCAGACTTCCCACACCTAATGAAAAGTATCTGTCATTGTAATAGGAAAAAAACCCCCTCTTCTTTCCCTTAAAAAAACAGCCAGAAACAAGAAATCACATGGTCCTTAAATCCCACGTGGAACCTGCGTTTGTGCAGCATCTCTGCCGGGCGCTGGGAAACCTGTCAGATGCTCTTTTCTCCCAGGGCTGGACTTGACAAGAACATCGCCGCTAAACAGGGAGCGCGGAAGGCAATTATAAGGTGCACATTTGTGAAGATGATTGATGGCTTTTCTAATTGCAAAGAAAAATAGAGCTGTGGTGGTGGCTGCAGCGATGGGAACAGAGCGGACCGTCGCCTTTGCAGACACCAATCCCGTGCTTTGCGGAGCAAAGGGCTCAGTCAAACACCTCCGAGCAGGGACGTGGGGGAGAACTTACAACGACTAGCAAACCTGAGCCTCCCTCTCCCCGGGGAGTGACGAACCTCTCCGGAGGCTGTTCCGGACGCAGGGTGCCCACCACGCAGGAGCCCACCCCTCTGTGCCCAGCCAGGCCACCCACTTTCTCCCAGCTCTGAAACCTCCCCTCCAGCCCCGCTCTCCCGTTCCGACAGACCAGCTTGCTGACCTTACAAAACTTCGAGATCTAATGGCACCATGCAAAGCTGCTGACAGTTTTCACTTAAATATTTCATGCTTTTCTTTTATTCCCCCGTCCCAAACTATTTCTTCCCAAAGGGCAACCAGAGAGCGCGACAGGCAGCAGCAGGACGGGCTATGCTGGCGTCCCAGCAGCGATGCGATGCTGTCAGCTGGGGCCGCTGGCCGGGCTGGGTTAACAGAGATCACGGCTGCCTCCACTCCTGCAGATCTAAAGGCAGGACTAAAGCAGAGAGGGGCCGGGCTGCGGGGCAGGTGTAAGCACGGCCGCTGCAGAGCCCAGCCTCCGGCCCTCCTTACAGACAGCCCGTTGCTTTGCTTCAACGCGGCGGGCTGGAACCAGTTGCCCCTCTCCCAAAGAGAGGGGTGAGCTTGCCCAGGCGTTCATGGGAGCAAAGCGAGCACTAGTCAGATCAAGCTAAGAACAACCCCAACCTGACTGCTCATTAGCAAGTACCTGCACATCTTCTAAGGAGCAGAACAGCTACAAGGCAACTGGGATCAGAGAAAGGTGTTCATTAAACACCACGGTGCCCAGCACAGAAAACAGCCTTTCGGAACTGCCACGTCAAGGCTCAGACTCGACCAGAGAGCTCATCAGAGCAGACCCTGCTCCCAGCCTCCCATTTCCCCAGCCTTTTGCTCTCCCCTGATCCTCTTGGGACTGGGAGCACAGCAGGTTTCAGATCCGAGGACTCCAAAAATCTTGAAGAGCTGAGAGGACTCCTCCTCACCCTCCCTCCCTGTGGGATTCAAACACAGGGAGCCGAAGCTGCGGGGCTCATGGTGGGGGAAGCGGGAGCAGTGACAACCAGCACCTCACCAAACCCCCCTGGATCAGCACAGCTGATGCTTTTCCATGAAGGTGCTGCACCCGCTGTGACGCAGGGGGCTTCTCGAGCCAGCAGCAGGCTGCAGGTGGGCAGCCTCGCCATCCGCAGCACAAAGCCAGACACCAAGCTGTCACTACCCGCCGTCATTTGAAGGTGCTGATGAGAGCTGCGTTCTGCAGCCTCAACAAACAGCTACTAAAACGTGTTTGAATGTGTTCTCATTCACACATGAACGCAAAAAAATCACTGGTAACAACACTGTCCGCCTGTCCTCAACCTGTCGGCTGCAGGAGCCCAACACACGTAACTCCACCAAGGGCCGCACAGGAGCCAGCCCGGCTGCAGAAGGCAGCGAGTATCAGCTTTTCAGCTCTTCTTCCCTGCAAACTGTGAGGTGGGGAGAGGGTGGGTGCACCCATGTGTATGGCAGGGTGAGGAACCACCACCCTGGAGTACCACGCCTCCAGGAACCCCACTGCCAGCCCCTTGTCAAAGCTTGAAACACTCTTCTGAATTCCAACCTGTGACGCTCGGTTTGAAGTTTGAGCTCCTCTGATGTGTCACAAACGATGGGACCGTGGGGACTGTGTTCTGGAGACAAGCCATCTCTTTCGAAGTTCAGCAGCAGTTCTCCCATCCACAGGGTGCATGTGCATGGCCCACCATGCAGACAGCAGCGCTTGCCAGAGACCAACCTGCACCTAACAGCATGCTCCAAGCTACTGCTTGATCCAGGCTGAATTGACCGTAAAGCAAACCTTCCCCGGAAAGTCCTGTCTTCAGAGTTCATGGTGATTGACCGGAGAGAGCTGGCAGCCAGGACATCTGCCCCGCATGCCAGGCCATCCGCAGCGTCCCTGCTGCCACCAAATCCCACCCAACCTACAGCTGTGCTCTGCCACCTTACCCCCTCCCCTATTCTCTAGGTGATTTTTACCTTACCAAATGTCCTTCCACGTCACCGAGGTCCTCAAGATCCCACGACACTCATTTCTGGAGCTGCTGGTCCACACCAGCCCGCCAGCCTGGACCCACTCTTACACCTGCCACAGCCAAGGCAGTGGGGCTGTGCAAGGAGCTCTGTGGTCTTGATCCTATCCCGCTGTAAAGCAAAAAGCCAGCACACAGCCTAACTGGCTTCCCCGAGAAGCCCTAAGAAATCAAACTGAAATGCCCGAGTTCTAAAATAAAGAGCTAAGTTTTCAGAAAACCACATACAGACAGGCTCAGCAGGGAACAAAACAAGTGACAGCAGCAAAACCATCAGGAACTCACAAAAGTGCCCTTCCCCAGCTTTTTCCACTTGCAGATTTCCAACCGAAACCCGGGATGAGGAGAGGCGGCTGCGGCTGGCCGGGCTCGCCAGCGCGGGGAGCGGGCGCTTGCGGCTGCCACAGCTGCCCGGGTTTAACGGGCAGCCCCCAAGATGCTCTCTGCCCCTTAAAGACGCGATGCGCAAGCCTCCTGCTCGCACCCACGCGTACGTGCTTTGCAAGCACAGCGAAAGCCCTGAGAGATGGAACCTGGAGAAGATTTAATTTAGAGTACCCGACGCAGAGCAGCACGTCGGCGCTCCGGGCAGGGAGAGCCTCCCGCGCCCGCAGACAGGGGCAGCTGGGAGCTCCCAGGCATCACCCACTTCTTGCTGCAACCGATGGGTATGATAATAAGGATCTATTTTTCCTTTAATTTAAACTATGCCTATTTATGCGCCCCTGACTGAAAAGGACAGTGAATTAAAGTGCACATGAAAGAAAATCGTAGCCCCCAGCAATTGCTCTCAAGCACTCTTTTAAGTCTGTTTGACGAAGGGCTGCTGTATTTTGTCACCAAGCGCGATCGGCTCGCTTATCACTTCTTTGTTTTGAATACCCACCTCCAAAGTCATTAAATACTTGCTTCTTAATGAGAATAGATTGGGTTTGGCCAATAAATCACTTACATGCCATCTGCCAAAGAAAAAAGAAATTCAAAGCGCCAAATTCCCCCAACTCCTTTTTGCATTTTTTCCCCTCTGGTTCGGGTTTGGAGAGAAAAGCCGTTTGTATAATCCATCAACGGCAGCTTTCTCCTAGGGGAAGTGCAAACGGACCACAGAAAAGGCTCCACTTGGCTTTGACTTGCAAAACCACTTCATGCACTACTTTGAAACAATTCAGTCAGCGGGATATGAGCTCTGCATATTGGTGTCGCCCCAGATTGCTTTGTTTTTATTCATAAGATTATTTCGGTGAAAACAGGCTGACTGAAGCTTAATTTTACCAGCAATTGTTAAATAATTCAATACCCATCTTTTCTGTCTCTTTAATGCCTCTGAAAAATCAAAACCCTTCACAAATTAAAGGCCAAATCCTGTTTACTCTTTCCTTTTCTGAAGCAACTTTGACAACAATAAAGGCTGATTTTGTGACTTGGGCTCAGATTAAAAGTTCTGTCAGCATGAGTATTTATTTTATTTTTTTTTAAGTCAGAAGCATGTTAATTTTTTTTTCTTTCTAATCAAAATACTTCTCTAAAGCTTTGAAAATATAAAGGCAAATGCTTCCAGCATGGCCAGTTTGCTTTCTGTACAGAAAACTAATTATATCCACACTTTCTACCAACTCACTCTGCTGCCCTTCAGGAAGGGGGCTTTGCTCCCTGCGCTCCCAGTTGCCCCCTGACGCGACAAGCCTGCAGGCTGACTGTCCCTCGCCCAGCTTTAAAGGCTCTTCGGGAAGAACCCCTGCTGACGTTGGTGCCCGAAGGAGGACTCGAATCTTTACCTGCAGTATGCCTTCAGTTTAGCCAAANAGCGCTGGTTTCAACNAAAACCAGCCCCGATTCNAGGCTGTGAAGGGCTCCTGGCTGCAAAGGAGGTTAAATCTGCGCCGAGCTGGCCTCGGGACTCAAGGAATGGGCCTCCTCCATCCTAGGAGGAACACAGCCGTCGCTGGGGCAGCTATTTAATAGTGCACCCAAACCTCAGTCCCTGCTCCAAAATGGTCTCTGTAAACCGTGCGCAAATGCTGCCTTTTGAAGGTCGCTCGGCCAAACCGGCCAAGCACGAGCCCATTCGGGTCCCTGCGCAGTGTCCGTACGGTGGCACGCTGGCATCTATGACGACAACACTGGCCACGATGCTCAGAAGCTGCAGAACCACTGATCTTTTCCTCCAGAAACTTTACTCCAATTTACAGAAAAGTCATACGGCTTGCGGGGTCCACTCCCAAACCCTGCTGTTTGGTGGGAATCTTGCCGTGTTTCAGTGAGGTCTGGATCAAGCCCAGCTTCTGGATGCAGCCAACATTTGCAATCCCAAGGAGAGTCTTACGACAGTTGAAAGATGTTCTGAAGCAAGCTGCAGCCCCGACGTACACACAGATAGCTGGTCATCACACGGGCTACTGCTAACCAGCTACATATGCTCAAATCTCAGGTGCACCCTCAGCAGAGGCTTTATAGTCTTTTAAGCAGTGACATAAATCTGTTCATTTGTAAAACTTGACACTACTACCAATTCCTACACAGCCTTCTTTTACTCTTTGCACTAAATTATGTGACATTAAACATGATCGGATGAAGAATTCATCATAAAAAGGCACAACACCAGCAATCTCGGCTTCAAAAGGTCCAAAGCTCCGGGCAGGTTTCTCATGCCACAGGGGATCTGTGAAGTTTAAGAGCTTAAAACCAGCACACCAGTGAGCGAAAGTCCCTTAGTACAGTCAGTCGGGGTTCACTTCTCCCCAGTACCTTCAAAATAAAAATCAAGAAAGTCAATTAAAGGTTTTTTTTTTTAATCTGTGGCCTCAAATCATCACCAAAAACCCCCACGACTAAAAGGAAAACCCAACCAAAAATGTTCTTGTCCAAGTACTTTTGAATCTGGTAAAGCACTTGATGGTTGCAATTTAATCCAGAGATGGATGACAAAGTTTACTGAGGTCATGATTCTGACCTAAATCTTCCCTCTCCTAGATTCTAGATCCAAACAAGACTGTCTCAAAAGAAGCACTGAAAAAAATTTTTAAAATCCCTCCTTTTCTTCTTCTGTTAGCTTGTTTTCAAGTTTTCAGAGACCTCCGTTCTGACCCGTGCCAGCCGGGAGGGACCAGACCTGAAGAGCCACATACTTGGAAGCACGAGACTCCAGCAACCACGCGGAGGACAGCTGGGGTTTGACTTCTTCAGACGTTTACACGAGAAATGCTTGTAGAAGCTCTCTTTCCCGGAGCACTGACAAAACCTTGCCTGTGGAAGAACGTCCGTCCTGTTCCTGCACTGGACTAAGGTCTGGTCCAACGTACTCTGAAGCTGCAGGAATTTTTGCTACAAACCCGACAGCAGGACGCTGACCCCCTGGACATGCAGCGAGTACACGGCTGGGAGGAGAGTCAGACTTCAGGGAAGAGAAAGCATTTGGGCGGCCTTGTTTTCTTTGAGCTGCTTCAGAAAAGGGGCTTTAGAGACTGAGATGGATCACCAGGACCATCATTTTATCTTTCTGTTTGATTCAAATTTTATATGAAGCCTCTAAAGAGCTCCAGAAGGATTCTGCAGCTGCTGTGACATTCACACACATCCCACCCCTCTACACAAGCACCTGCACACAAGGATCTTCAGACACACCAGGTGAGGCTTCCAAATGCAAGTTATCCTTATCACGGCACGGCTGGCTCCTATGGAAATCAGTTTTTCCTTTGATTTCCAAAGCAGCTACACCAGAAGGGGGAGAACATTTTACAACTGTCTTCATACAGAAACATCTTCTACTTATTATTTTCCACACAGAAAAATCTTCCTGCAGTTCGTAGATGCTAAAGTCAAGAAACGCTAATTTTGAAAATATTCAGCGCCTTGTACAAACCGTTTTCTAGGGAGTTTGAGATTTTTCAGAACAAACCAACAGAAACCCAGGAACTAATCCTTGATATTCTGCCCTTTCATCACATGTCACCTACGTTTAAGAGTCTGCAACATCTCTGAATTGCTGGCTGCCTTCTGATAAACTGCCACACTGAGGACGCCAACGCTGGTGAAAATATTTGTAGCAGCTTAAGCAAGCCTGTCTAAACCTACGTATGGAGGCTTTGAGGTGCTGCTGTAACGCTAGCCCCTGCGCAGGCGCGGATGCACAGCAGGAACACGCTGCCCAGACACGGAGATCCACCCGAGTCGCTTGGTGCGGCTGCAGAGCTCGGTTACTCCTACGGCTATCATAAGGTTTGTGCATATCCTGTGCAGACAAAAGTTTCAGGCTGTAACCGTTTCCTGGGAGAGGTCTCAATGGTTAGACTAAAAGAGGAAAGAACACACCACTTCTTTCATAAAAATCAAGAAAACACCAAGTTTTTGTGCTTTTGAAAGCCATCATGGGATGATGGCCGCTGGAAGCACTACGGAAAAATAACAGCTAGTGGTTTCTGGAATCAAAAACAAAAAAAAACCCCAAAGGATATAAATGTATATCTATAAATATACATATAATAATATCACCACAAATCTCTATGGTCTTACTGCAAATGAAATGCCCAGCTAGCAGAGTGGGAGACCTCAACAGCACTGGCAGTCTGTGACTGAGGGAACGGTTCACATTAAACACCGCAAGCGTTTTGTTAAGCAGTAGAATTGGGCACCTTCTCTCCACTCAAGTGTCATATTCAATAACCTAAAACTCCTCTGGTTTTTTCCATCTCAACCTCTGCATCAGTTACACAGCTCGGATGAGAGTTCACTCTTTCATAAGTACGTTGCAAGAGCAAATTTCGTTAGCATTTGTGAGGCTGAGATAACAGGTAATTGGGTGGGTTAATTCAAATTATTTTCATCTTCAAAAAAACCCAAACCTAACAGCCTTTGTATTCTTTTACAACCCATAACTCTCAAAACCGATTTCCTCCTCACTGTGATCTTAATACTAATTAAATGAGCTTTTGTCTTCCAATACCAGTAAAGATTAAGTACCGCAGAAAACAGCTGCAGCAAAGCCGCATCTGAAGTCCAATTTAACCTGCGAGCTGGCTCCCCGCTGGCACCCCGTGCACTGCGAGCCTGCATGAAGGCTGCTTTGCTATTTCTCAGGTCACCCAAGGGCTTCTCCTCCAGCCCCAACACATCACGAAGGGTTGCTAACTAACGGAGCTACTCAGCAGCGCTTTTGCCTCTTGGACTCAACCGATCTGCCCAGCCAAGCATGGAAAATACAAAGAGAAAGTCAGGAAACGCATTCAATTCTCAATACTCTACCGTCTGGGGACAGCGGGGTCACAGCACTGTCAACGGACTCACCAAGCCAGCAGCAAAGAGTCGAGTTTCTTTTCTCTCTGGTGGGACATGTGAGCTACTGCCAGCAGAAAAGCTCAATGCCCCCAAACTCCACGCTCAGGTAAGTGTCCCTCGCCCGCAAGGCTGCTCGACATGCACTGTCTGCTTGCTTGGCTTCTTGAGGAGACACAGATGCAAGACCGCATTTGTTTTCCTGATTCAGACCCCTGGAGCCATCAATATCTCACATATGTAATTATAAATCACGAGTCTTGCAACTGAAGCGCAATCAGCACATCTAGCCACAAATCTTCCAGATATCAGCAGTTTCTCCAAAGCTGCTTTTTGAGAAAACCTGATGCAGCGTGAACTAAGCAAGCCAGGCAGAAGAAACCGCCGGCGCTGAGGTTCGCAGCCCACCAGTGCTGCAGCCTTGGACAGGCTCCGGCCCCCAAGCAGCCCCACAAACCTCCCGCTCTGCCAGGTGGGAAACGAATCACGCCTGGAGTTCATGAGAAGGTGGATCCTGCCCTGGGATACCTCAAGCCCAGAACAGATCTGCAATCTGCAATTTCACAGCCTTTCCAAAGACCCTTTTTGGGCTTCCAACAGGACGTCAGCTTTCTTCCATTATTTGTTGACGCACGGTTTTGATCAGTAAATTCTGATCCATGTATATCATTAATAACAAAGGACTGGATAAATCCTGGCTACATCTCCTGGAGCAAAGTGTGTCCAGACATGCAATGCGAGCAGGTATTCATTTCTACACACACATTAGCCTCATTTAAACTAGGAAATCAAAACACCTCTGCAAGAGCTCGTGCGGATGAAGATCAGGATCTCCGTGATGACCATTTCAAATGTCGCTTACTGTCTGCCTGCTCTGTGAGAACTGATTTCGACATGATACATTATGCTGTAGTCACAACGTTGTCTTCTGGGCAGAGGTAGCCAGAGGAAGTCTGTAAGCCTGGCTAGGAAAGTCCAGCTGTGAAATGCATGCACAACTCGGCGCTACGACTGAGGGCGTCTTTGTGTATCAGGATGTTAAATGTTAATGGAAAAAAAAATACAAAAGTAGATGTATTACAGAACCCAGGTACTACACCAGCATCCGTCCTAGGCATTACGAGAGACTATTTTCTTGTAGGGAAATTATTGGATAAAGCAAGAGCCTGGAGCCAGTTTGAGACTGGGCCATATTTTAGATGGGTTTCATGCCATCAGCTCTCTTTGCTTGGATAATTATATCTTGTGAATTATCCATGAGAGGAAATTGCCTCCAAACATATTCACACAGCTGTCTGTCTCCAGCCTCCGCGGCTGAGTGTTTGGTAGGGGCTGACAGGCCGGAGCTCACAAGCACGCTGGAGCAGCTCTCGCGGGCAGGGGAGCTTCTCTTGGGGCTGCCATAATCCCCATGCACCAAGAGAGCAAAGCCAAAAAAAGGAAAAAACTGCTTTACTTCACTCCCACTCTTTTATCCCAAAAAGGTCTCTAAAAAACTAACATACCGCTGGATGCTATAATTTCAGAATTTCCTCTAATCCCATGCATAATTACACGGAACGCTGCACTGGTATCCCTTTCATGCAAATATTGCTATAAAGTGCATAGTTTTCATAGCATTATATGACAAAAAAATAACTGTACTCATTTATTTCTGGTCTGTATGTGGTTACACAACGTAATGCAATGAGACAGTATTTTTCATTAGCTTTTTGTTGTGGACACTACCCATTTATCTTTCTCCTAATCCTTCCCTCAGTGCATGTTAATAATGTTATTTTAGTAAGTTGTTTAATTATTTAACATCGCTGGGAGGCTACTGGGTTTGTTAGCGCAGCCCTTTCCAGGAGCGTGCTTTGGAGGCAGTGCCCTTTCACCCCAGCCCCCTTTAACCCCTGCCCCTCAATTCCCACCCACCGTGGCCTCCAGCAGCAGCGTCCACCCTGCAGATGCCTCTAAGCAAGTCCCCGTGGATGACCCCGACAGGCATCCCTGCTGCCGCCAGTCGAGCATCTCCGTAAGCCTTCTCTGATCTCTAACTCATCGGTGGCTCAACTCGGCAGTGCTCAAGAGCTGAGCAGGCAGACCCTGGGGATGACCAGGCTGCAGATGCCCTGGGTCTCGCAGGGCATCACCTGCTCTCAAGGCTGTCTCCAACAAGGGATGCAACTGGTGCACAAAGGGTGCAGGAGCCGCAGAGCAGACCGAGAAACCTCTCGCACCTCCCAGCTCCCCCTAAGCAGTAACTGTTTGCAATCTGCTTAAATGCAGAAACACAACGCTCAGTATCCCGTCCACATTTTAGCACCATCCATCGAGTTTTCTTAAAGATAAAACAAGCACCAGAACAACCTAATCGGATATTCTGCTCAGCAGAAGACAACTCCCACAGCAAACCCCGCATTTCTCCAGCAGTAGATGAGCAGTACCTAAGCCCTCCAGGCAGCACTCACTTGAAGCTTAGCAGGACCTGCTGGCTCTCAGCACTGAACCAAGGCAAAAAAGCGTCTTGGCAGATCTGGAGATATGTGTGTCCAGCACCCGTGTGACCCCATTTACACTCCTGGACTCGCCAGTTGCCTTTGTAGACTGGTTCATACCTGGGAAGCCTGGGGCAAAGCTACATCCCAAACCCCCAACCTCCTCCTTGCCTTAGGTACTGACCTCCCCACTCTGCCTCTTCACAGTCATCCAGCCCTTCGGCTCCCCACAGCTCTCCTCCTCCTCTGCAGTCAATCACCCTTCTTCCCTGCCTCTTTCCCTTCTCTTCTCCGCCGCCATCCAACACCAGCTTCCACAACACAGCCTGTCCCTCCCCACCTGCCTCTGCCACAGCTTGTCCTCCTTAACAGCAATGACAGCCACGTTCTTGGAGGACAGCAGAACAGCAGGTCCTGCCATACATTCAGATATCTTCTCTGGGCAGGTCCAGTTTCCTCGATGTACCTTGCCTGCCAGTTTTTGCACCCCAGCAAGCTCCCGGGGTGGTGTCACAGTCACGGGGGACATCCCGTGCGCCAAACTTGCCTTTTCTCCCAACTACAGCACTTTAATAAAAGAGGTTGCTCTTCCCCGCAAGTCTTCCTTGATTTTCACACGCGCTGGCTGAGAAAGGCTTGCCCCAGCAGCGAGGGCCCGCTGTCACCATCCTCCAGCGGCACCGGTCTGGGCACCGGAGCCACGCTGCCGCAGGGACTGCCAGCGCCAGGCTGCTCACGCCTCGCTTGCCGAGGCTTTTGGATTCCTCCGCTTCACCTGCCATGTGCCCCAGCAGTTCAGCCCCTCCTTTAACAAGTCCAGCAGCTTGCATTTGGTTAAAATAACCGTTTATTCCTCAAAGACCCGATTCCTGTCCAGAATAAACTGTCAGGTCCTCCACTGATGGCTGAATATGCAGTCTGGAGCAAGAGAGCGCACAGGAATAAAAAGGTCTCTATGTTAATGGGAACAGACCTAATTTCAGCTTCCAGGGATGTATCACTGACCAAAGCACAGATACTTGGGTTCAGGATTCAGATCAGGCAGGGATTTGCACACACGCATTTGTTACTTGCCTGGGGACAAGCCTTCTCCATATTAACGAAGCTAGGGCAATATATCCTGTTCACCCGGCCACACAACCACTCCTGATCACAGCATCACTTCTGATATTCAGGGGCTGCCAAGGGAAAATCGTTGCTCTCTGCATACCGAGCAGCCCCAGCCTCCCACCCACACCGAGCTATTTCCCCCCCCTCCTGCTTCTGATGCGTCCGAAGGGGCTTGGCCCACGCCTGAGGTACGGCGGGGCCGAGGGCAGCATGTCAGAGCTGCTGACCCTGTAAGCTGAAGGGTTAGAACAACACAAGACGTGTTTCTACAGTTTGCCCTGAGAGGAGATGCACTTTTTAGTCAAGAAAAAACAGCGCTGTATTTCAGAAATTCACGCTCAGTTCATTACCCAGGAATAATCACCTCCTGCCTTCTGATTTGCAGCAACATAGTGCTGTAATTAAGGTGAAGGGACTTTGTCATATACAGTTAAACATCAGACTACAAATCTACACTGTTCCTACGCTCCCACAGTGATTTTTGCATACTGTTACCAAATAACACCCTTTCCAAATCCCTTCACCCCAGCAAAATCGTTCCTGGCTCATGCTGCAGCCTCCCTGGCCTGGCTCACGTTACGATGCTACACCCAACCCCACGAAGCCGGCTTCCTCACTTCATCTTTCTGCATTTCGCCTCCTTGCGCCTTGCCGACAGAGAGCGAGCGGCCCCGGGCTCTGCGACGTACCTGATGGGCAGCGAGGGGTCCCCGGCATCCCACCACTCCTTGGGGGGGCTGATGTACATGCACCACAGCTCCCAGCTGTACCCGTGGGCAGAGTTCTCGTAACGCTGCACCTCAAAGTTGTCCTGCTTGATGTTGTCTATGGAGGGGAGAATGACCCTTCTCCGATTTTCCTGAATTCGGGAAAGTACCGGCTCTGCCCTGAGTGGCGAAAAACAAAAAGCACAGGAAAAGACTTTATTTCTCCCATAATTTGTAGATGGACACTGTAGCTTTGGTATAGCTGGTGAACTTCAATGAGGGTAAGCAAACAGGCGTTCCTGTCACCATTCAGTACATCGAAGGGACATAGATTCCTCTCTCCCATTCACAAGTGGCATCACGTCTTCGCAGAGACACAGCAAAACCCAGCCGAGCAGCCCGGAGACTGTCACGGGGCTCCTCAGTCAGCGAGGGACCCCAGAGCAGACCGCAACGCGCCGGCCTCTCCCTCTCCCTTCCGCTCGCCCGTGCTTTCACCAGCACACAAATGGCAGAGAGAGACAAAGCGTTTGCGCTGCCAAGCGTACAAGGTTCTTGCTGAAAGGCTTGCCAGGCTTTGTCAGCCACCAGGGAGACGCCGCAAGAGGCTTCAGCGTGTCCACGTGATGGGATTTCCCAGCCGGACACGTCCCTGGCGCGGAGCTGTCGTCGGAGCACAGGGTCCAGCCTCCGCGCACGGAGCTCAGGTAGCTGCAGCCCTGGAGGTGTGGGGAGTTTTAGTGCTCTCCTACGGAACCGACTACACAAATTCATGGACCAGCTGAAGCTGGTGCAAGGAAATGACTATTTCCACAAACTAAGGTGTTTAGCTGTGGAAATGAATTAAAGCCTCTGTAACCCTCTACTCAGCCCTAGTGAGGCCCCATCTGGAGTACTCTGTCCAGTTCTGGGCTCCCCAGTTCAAGAAAGATGAGGAGCTATTGGAGAGTGTCCAGTGGAGAGCTACAAGGATGATGAGGGGACTGGAGCATCTCTCCTACGAGGAGAGGCTGAGGGAGCTGGGCTTGTTCTGCCTGGAGAAGAGAAGGCTGAGAGGGGACCTTAGAAATGGTTACAAATATCTGCAGGGTGGGGGTCAGGAGGACGGGGCCAGACTCTTTCCAGTGGTGCCCAGCAACAGGACAAGGGGCAATGGGCACAAACTGAAGCAGAGGAAGCTCCAG
>Ga0065711_1044592_pt1 | contig 14003 bp, 11 predicted proteins | sample Hoacrofraction12_FD_59098 | JGI IMG/M metagenome (GOLD analysis project Ga0065711, IMG submission 59098) | Hoatzin crop microbial communities from Cojedes, Venezuela - Epithelial fraction 12 v2 (version 2) | ecosystem: Host-associated > Birds > Digestive system > Esophagus > Crop | place...
GTTGGAGCGGGTCCAAAGGAGGGCTACAAAAATGATCCGAGGGCTGGAGCACCTCTCCTATGAGGACAGGCTGAGAGAGTTGGGCTTGTTCAGCCTGGAGAAGAGAAGGCTGCGGGGAGACCTGATTGCAACATTTCAGTACTTAAAGGGAACCTATAGGAAAGATGGGGACAATCTGTTTAGTAGAGACAGCAGTGACAGGATGAGGGGTAATGGTTTTAAACTAAAACAGGGTAGGTTTAGGCTGGATATAAGCAAGAAATTCTTTACAATGAGGGTTGTGAAACACTGGAATGGGTTGCCCAGAGAGGTAGTGGAGGCCCCATCCCTGGAAACATTCAACACCAGGTTGGACAGGGCTCTGAGCAACCTGATCTAGTTAGCGGTGTCCCTGCTCGCTGCAGGGGGCTTGAACTAGATGACCTCTAGGGGTGCCTTCCGACGCAAAACTTTCTATGATTCTATGATTTCTATGATTCTATGACCTAATTTCTAGCTACTGAAGAAACAACCTGGAGACCAAATTATCGCAGGAGGTTCTTACATGTTCCTCTTCTGTTCACTCTAGTGGACTTTCAGCTATGTGGACCTTAACTCCAATCTGGTCCTTCAATTCCAATGTTTCAAGAAGCTTCTTAACTATTACTCTACTGAGAGGAAGCAGGGATCATTGGAACAGGGGAATGTTTGTTACTGATATTTAATATTCCTTGCCCAAATAATGATGTAAGCTTTAAAGATAACTCATTGCTAACAAAATCAACTCAGACAAATTATGTCAAGGAATGAGTGAGTAACATTACTCGAGTTGTTAAGCATTTGACATATTGAAAATAGCTTACATTACAAGGAAAAATACAACAGCATCTGTCTTGGGCTTTCCCTGAGGGGCAGTTTGGACTACTAAGAGCAGCAGCCCTGCAACCCTAGGCATAAAACAAAGATGACTGAGAATCAAGCAAGCAAACTGAAACACAAAACCCGAAAATAACTAAAAAAAAAGCAAACTAAAAAACCGTATCCGGCAAAAATACTAGATTTCCCAATGGTAGCGTTTTGAAACTCACACTATTTTTCACAGAGAAGGGGATGGGGGCATGAAGGTCACCAAGCTCCTTCTTCAAAAGCAATGATGCTTAGCACAAGTCTTGAGGCTCAGCTGTACACTGTGAGTTGATGGGGTCCCGTAGGTCACACCTTCTGCTCTGTAGCACATTTCTTTGCAAACCAAACCTGTTCTGCCTTGGCTTCTGCAGTCTGAATTTTCCATTTGGCTTGATGAAGCTCAGTGTATTCAGCTCTGGTCTCAGAAATGACTGTTCACCAGTACAGGAGTGCTTCCACTGATCCTCTTCTTGGGACAACAGATCTGCCCCACTCTGAAATGCTGGGTTGCGTAACAAAAGCTAATCAGGAGGGCAGAGTATTCAGATCTCAGTTGTCATTGTACATTACTCCTTAAACAGCTCAAAAGGAGTTAGGGGAGTATTTGTATGGTCTGATCTTGTGGATCAGAACAGGGTCCTTACCTATTACCAGCAAAGTTTATGCAGGATACGAACATTGGGATTCCAACTTGTGCTCTGCAGATGACTGTGGAAGGTCAGAGAACAAACTAATCAAACACAGGAGAACTGAGCTAAGGGATTATTTCCAATGCAGGGTCACGTATAAATAAGGAGACTGAATTTGATCCTGAGGTAAGGAGTAGGACTCGTTCAGAGAAAAGAGTAGGTCCAAGATCACAGGAACATGCTTTTGGATTTCAGGCATTCATAAGAGCATGGAGATATCTTGAACAAAATTGTGCCATGTTTTGAGTGTATTGTACAGATGTGAGTTGATTCCACCTTTAAGGGGATAGGAATTATGATTTAATAGTGCAGATAACTGGACTTGTAACAGACTTGTTATAGTAGGGTGTTTTTAATGAAGAATACACTAATTCCCCATGTGAGAAGCAGTGGCTTTGCACTAATTTATTGATGTCCTGTCCACTCACAATAATAATAATAATAATAATAATAATAATAGTAATAATAGTAGTAGTAGTAGTCATATCATGCTTCAAGTCTACAGCTAGCCCCTGTGCTATGAGGGAGGTTGTACAAGTGTTTCATGACCTCTTGGTCCTCAGAGCTTGGACTCATTTGTGAGAGTGTGTTGCACCACATCCCTGAAGTCCAGGAACAGTAAATGACATGTGAGAATAAACTCGACCTTTCCAGAAATATGTCTCCACGACTTTTCTGAAACCTTCCTTGCTAGGAGAAGTTGCTCTTGTAACATTTCCTGACTATCTGAGGTCAAAACAGAATGCTAGATAACAGTTTCCCACAGGAATGAAACTTGCTTTTCCAAAGCCAGGACTGTAGAAGTTCACAAGTGTACTGCTCTGTGCTTTGGTTACAATGCCCCTCTTCCCCAGCAGTTCATCATAGCCACCAGAGACTCATGTCATGATTATTCCTGGTCCTTTTTTCCATCCTAGTCTCACATCTCCATCATCACAGCCATTATTTTGCTTCCAGGGCTCCAGACACCACAGACATTTCTTTCTGCTGGAAAATTTCTCTTTCTGTCTCTCATGCCTCTTCCAGTATACTAAGCCTCCTCCAAACCCCTCCTTGGGTCTTCCATGGCTCATGGTTTCTCTGACCATGTATTCCAAGACCACCACACTCATTTTACTTTTTCAGGTACATTCCCCAGAGTTCCCAGCTTTAAGGGCCCACAGTAAGAGGCTGCATTGTGCAGCAGCTGGTTTGTTCTGCTTTTGCTCTATTGGACCCACACAAAGTCTATGTTTTACTCAAAGCTGTGGAAAAGGAGCAAGAGAGACAACTGATTTAACAAGAGCCCTGTGCTGAGGAAAATGATATCATAATCCCTCAGATAGTGTCTAGCATGCAGAACAGGAGCTTGATTACCCTTGATGAAGACCAGAAAGAAATTCCCCCAGTGGGACCATATCTGGCCGCTGTAGGATTTCTTGGATTTTCCTCAAAAACAGATGGTTCAGGCCCCCAGACATGATCGTGGATCTGAGATGTGCTGCCAGTTCCTGCCAGCACATCTTTGCACACAGAAGATGAATTTAGACCAGTCTTCTGAAGTTGTGAACAACACACATTCTCGGAATGGTCCAAACTTAACTGGTCCCGCCAAAGTTTGCCAGGCTAGCTTCTGCCTGACCTTCATTCCCCTGAGCAAACATGAACAAGGTACTCTGCTTTCCTTGGGACAGCTGGTGGAGTGGGTTGATCTTGGTGCACTGCACCCCTCAAGCAGATAAAAAAGGAAGAGGAAGGAGCAGCATTTTCACTCAGCAGAACTAGAGAGAAATGCTTTGCTTTGCTGCTCCTGCTGTCATTGGTGCGTATTGTGAATATTACCACCTGCTACTCTCACTTTATTCCACAGCCATAGCTACAAATGTTATTATTTGCCATAAAATTATCCAGCAAATTTTTCAATTTGCCTGTGGTGTTTGACTCCCTGACCTGCTGTGGTAATGAATTCCATAACATTCATGAACTCTACATGAATACTAGTACCATTCACACCACACAAAGTACATCCTCTAACTTATTTTAAATACACTGGCCATTAACTTCATCCAGCGACCCCTTTGTTCTCCTATGAGAGAGCAACTTTAACTATGTCCTTAGTAATTTAAGTACCTTAATCTCCTCTTATCTCATCTTCTGTCACTGCTAGATACTATTTTAGTCAAACAGCTTTCAGGAAGGGAAAATCAAGAGCTAGAGACAGAAGCAGCTCTGCCAATTGTTACTTTCCCTCTAACAAGCAATAAAAAATGCTAGGAACCCTTGTCTTCTCTCTGGGGCTTTTGGACCCATGCAAGGAACTCATTGTCACAGGAGAAGGTGGACCTGGGGCAGCAGCATGGGTCCTCAGATTTCCCACTGTTCCCTGCTCCATGCACACTTATGCTACCCTTCAGAGAACTGCAACTGGGGTCTTCACCCAACCTCTCCCACAAGTCGGCTTTGAAGGAAGGGCATGCCCCAAGGCTGCAGGGTGGCCTGGCTCTTCCCTGTGCTCTTGTGGGAGTTCACAGTTCAGAGCCCCTGCTGGCAGGAGGGAAGATGATCCAGATATGTCATGGGCACAGCCCCCAGTCATGGTCAGCAAGAGAAGGTGCTCTCATGGGCCCATTCTGCTGGAAGATTCCACTGCACCTGGGTGATATACCCACAGTCTGGGGGTATCTTTGTTCTGGAGAAAGAGCACAAAGCAGCGCTAATGCTGCCCAGAACTCAACATATGCCATTCATAAATCATGTTCCCTTTGTTCAGGCAATACCATCCATTCCCCTCTGCTCAGCAGTGGTCTCACAAGCCTTCCTGTTCCTTTCACACCAGTCTTTGCCAAGTATGTGCCTTATGTACACATATTAACAGTGATGCAGGAAGTAGTCATGATCTGTGCAGGTTAGAACAGCATCTGAAGTGTGCAACATAAAAAATACCCAGGAAAACTTTTTAACAAGATGAAGACAGGAGGTACCTATCATCATCATCATCCCCCAGGCTCCAAACACTGGTGAGGAGAAAACAATTAAATCTGCACTTGTGTTTGCTTATCACAGGCAAAACTGAGCTTTTCAACAGCATTAATCAAACTAGTTGCAGGTGGGAGATGTTTAAAGGAAAATAACTCCTTAAAAAATACAGTACAAGTATAAATGTATGAAAATCCTCCAGGGGAGAACCTGGCTTAGGAATAATTTGCCTCCTGCCACACCACTTCAAATAAAGGTCAGGAAAAAATCACTCCAGCAATAATGATTAAGGTACAGGTCATTTCTTAGGGATTAATGCTGCCTGCAAAGAATTGATGGCCTTCAGATATACCTCAGTCTATTAACCCTCTTTGGCTGTCAGTTCTTGGAAATGCCCTGCATAGAGGTTGCTATTGACATTTTAAGTGGGAAAGCTGGATGGGCAAGAAACTAGGCTTGCTGGATAGCGATAGAAAAGACATTTTCAGTTTTGAAGCACACAGAGCATTTGTGGTATGCAAGGGCCCTGCATTCAGTCCTGTTGCATCAACTATAGGCTGCTCAGTTTTGAATTGAAAGCAGCTTTTGAAAGCCCTGCAGCTCAACTCAGTTCAGTTCAGCTCAGCAAAGTTCGGCTCAGCTCAGCTCACCATACATGTCAGATAGTCCAAATACCTTGGCTGCTCTGAGTTAGTGTGCTGCTATCCTGCAAGTGTAAGCAATAAAACATAATTTATAAGGTGACAAGAGATACATCCAGCATCTGCCTATGCAGTGACTCACTGAGAGTGCAGAATCGGGGCCTAAATCAGGAGGGGAGCCAGGCTATGGCTAGCAACAAAGGCAGCAAACCCACCCTGAGCTAAGTTCATTGCTCAACCTTTAAATGATGGGAATCTGCCCAGTAAAGAAGCAAAACTTACCCCTCTACATCATATGCCAAAAGGACATACACAGCGGCAAAGAAAGTGTCGAAGGGAAGAAAGACTGGAGGAGCAGTATTGTCAGCTCTTCTAATATCACCAGAGGTTTTTCACCCTCACCCCCCCACACCCCCTCCCCATTTTAAAGCCTCTCCTGCAAAAGCCTTGTGATTTACTGAGAATTTCAGCTTTCAAATACCATGAGGCAAATTAAAAGTGCACTATTGTACACAGGCAGATGTACTCCTTTGGGGAATTTGTCTCTTGATTTTGAAGTCTGTCTTGTGGGTTTATTCTTTGATTTTTGAGGTCTAATTCACATATGAATGCCACCAGGTATGGAAGCCCATATATCCCAGCACTGAAGGACAGTACCTGTGCATCTCCAAGACTTGCAGATTCAGTGTTTAAAAGATCATATAAACATATGGAAAAAAAAATAGTTGGTTGATGGAGATTTCTGGAAAAACCAAGAAAGGGTGGAAAGGACTAGGAGGTTCCAGAGATATTTGTAGTGAAATATCTTCTGCCCTTTGACATTCCTTGCAGGAGAGACCTGAGTATTTTACCGCTTACTTAACTCTGCTCAGCTGTGCCTGGAGACTGTGAAATCACCAAGCTGCTGAACTCACCTGAGGTCACGAATGCAGCTGTCAATGCCACCTCTGCATGTGGCAAACTGAGACATGTCACTTGCACAAATACTCATGAAGTGCTTTGATAATTGGCCTGCAAACCCAAGGGCCTGAGAATATTCATATCATCTCACTTCTAATTAAAAGTAACAAGCATCCAGTCGGGAAGCAGGAGTTGTACTGCTGACAGACAGATCAGACATGCATGGGATGACCATTTAACATCTCTTTTCTGGGCCAGCCTCATTTGCCTTCCTCCAGGTCCCAGTGAAATGAGAACCAAGGCTCACTAGAAGAAGGGGAGCAGGGCTGACTACCACATGCTGTTTGCTCAGAAATGTGACAGGCACAGGGCAATACTGACCTCTGGATGGGCTTGTTGAGCTGGGAAGAAGCGCCCAGCCATGCAGCAGACATAGAGTTCACCAGGGTCTGCTGAGCATCTACTCTGCCCACCCTCCCTTGTCACACAACCCTGCACCATCCTGCAGCAAAGGGCCAGAATTCACAGCTGTGACGTGCTGAGGAAACACAGAGAAGAGGATCAAAGCGCTGGCAGTGTCTGAAGGCCCTGCATAAGCATGGCATTTAGTAAATAAAATTCCTGGAAAAGCACAGCAAACTCCTAGGAAGCAGCCTGCATTCCACGCCACAGCAGAAGGCATCTTTTTCCCCTGCAAAGTTCCTGTTAATCTGACCTGACCTGGCAGTTGACTTCTCTGTGAGAAGAGGAATCAGCCACGTAGCCAGAGGAAAAAGCCTGAAATGTAACAGTAGTTCAGCAAATCTGTCCTGTTAAGTCCTCTGGCCATGCTTGCACAACCAAGCCATATCCACCCCCATATTAGTAGCCTCCAAGAGCTCACATCATACACTGCATTTCCATCATGGCCTCTCATTTGGTAGAAATTCTCCTTCCTTTGAATGCTGTGGATCCCATACCTCTCTCTGTCTTCAAACCTGGATTCAGTGCTTTCTTGAAACATTGCTCCAAGGCAGGGTTAGCAGAATGGAAACCTATGGCCTGGACCCTGCTGGAGGTGTAAATCTTCTACCTTCATAATTTCTGTCCAAAGAAATGAAAGACTGTGGAACTACAGGCGCTTTATTCAATATTGCTCAAACCAGACATCATGCCATTTCCATCTAGACCATTGGGTTGCAGACTGCCCTAGCCAGGAAACCAACATCTTAGGAGAGTGCGGTCATCCTCGTGTGAGGAGCATGCAAGAGAGCATCTGGAGGCACAGAGGCAGGAGAGAAATCAGAATATTTCATTATCATCAGCCTTTTAGATGGATAAATGAATCACCCATTCTCAAACTTCACCTTTGCTCAACAGCAGTAAGGTGCCATGGCAACTAGAATATTCAAAGTAAATAAATATATGCAGATAATTTAAGGAGGAATAACACTGGCCTGTTAGTGAGGCAATTTATTTGATCAAATTAGGAGGAACTGGAAGGCATGTGGTGGGTAGAGGTGATGTGAATTGCCTGCACTGTTGTTGAGTACTGAATGGACTACCCTGAGCCAGAGCAGGGACCACAGCTCTTACGATCAGAGGTGGAAAATGCATCTAATGGAGGTATGAGGGAACCAGAGAGGGCATCTGAAATTATACCTCCTTTCTTGGTGGCAAATATGTCCTCCAGGCCACCTAATTTTTCTGGGGCCTGAAAAGGCTTCCCAAGGCCCTCTGGGACCATAGTCCACACCGCCTAGGACAAGTGAACTTGCGTATCCTCGCAGAGAAGTATGCAGAGGGTTAGGGTCCAGGTGATAGGATCTGCCTGTCTGAACATAAAGCAAGGAAGACATGCTTATAGAAAAACAGCCTTACTACCAGGAATGGAAAAGCCAGTGTGATTTTCACTATTTTAAAGATCTTCTTGCTTTTCATGAAAACTTCACTCCTATGTTAGAATATGATTACATGAACCTTTGCCCTCTGGATATCTGTTATTTGCATTCCTCTGTAGTTGGTGATAGAAAGAGTCCTTCCATGTCAATAGCAAAGTCTTCCTTGAGCATTTGGAGTTTGTAGGGACAGTACTGCATGGAATGATTAAGCTTTTTTTCATTTACCTTGGATAATCCAGACTGTTTGGCCAGGAGTAACTGACCTTCACAAAGCCACATGACATGTAAGAGTACATTGATTTTAGTTACTGAAAGAATGATTTTTAAGGAGTACTGCTGAGACAGACAAATCAGAAAGTAATGTTAATATTCAAATTTGTTCACACAGCTTATCCAAATCACCCTTGTGTCTCCCATCTAGGAATGTCTGATCTAAACCAGCAGTATATAAATTACAGTAGCATTTAATCAAGATTACTTCATCTTAGAGGAGTTGAGGACAAAAAAGTTTCTCTTCTTTAAGGAGAAATATGGGTTAAGAAAAATTGATAGATTCTCTAGTCTTTTGCTCCTGTGAAGCTTCTTTACAATGTATGAAGACTGATGATTTTGGGATATTTATGAAGAAAACTTAGTCCCAGGAGGAATAAGCACAATGGTAGAGAGACAGACTAGAATGGACCTCCACAAACTGCCACATTCAAACACCTGTACAGAAGGAGAATGAAGTATTTTTTGGTCAGACCCAAAAGAGGCCTGTTTAACCTTTTAAAAAAAAAAATTCTTTTGGAAGGAGAAAGCATTTAAACCAATAGGTTTTTCTCTTTGCAAAGAGAAGACAAGGCAACCACTGCTTCTGATACCACATTGTAAGGGCAATCCTTTTTTGTCTTAGACTCCCCTACGTAAAGAGCATCCTCTTGCTGCTTTGTACAAGTAGGTCTCTTTTGAAATGTAGACATCTGCCAGTGCTTTCTTCCTTTCAGAAAAGGATCCTCTCAGTCAAATCACTATTTTATTCAGGTGGAAGCTGCCCTCTTCTATGAGATATTGCAGGTGATTTTTTGATGCTAGATCAAATGTTCCTTAGCTTTACTACCTGGTATTTAAAGTATCTTTGCAACTTGCAGCCAGCCTATATTTCATATAAAGCATAAACAACAAAAAGTAAACACTTACATCCATGTGTCAAACACGTTTGTGAAAGAAGTTCCTACTGAAAAACAAAGAAGTGTACAGAAGAGCTTGAAGAAGGTGTGTGTCACATTTCTGTAATAAATATTGTTTTCTGGTGGTTGTTAGGGCATTAACAGACCTTCACTTGCCTGATCAGCTCACATGGGGCATCCACCCACACTCCTGCCCATGGGTCCATGAGCCCTGTTTAAGCTCAGAGCTGGTCTTCTGCTACTTCCCTGAGACATGTTGTAGGTGTCCCACTCCAGGTCTGATCCTGAACTGTTTATTTGGCTTTCCTGGCTTGATCTAATTACATTAGGGGAAGCAGATGGTGTTCCAAGAAGATGGCTCTTCTAAGAAGGGCCAGGGGCTGCTGAGGCATTGTGAAGCAACAGAGAAGCACCTGTGAATTGCCTCAAGGGAATTGGGGTGAACTCCTCTAAAAAGGTGATATGGCCAATAGCCCAGACGAAGTGTCTCTATACCAGTGCACACAGCATGGGAAACAAAGAGAAGGAGCTGGTAGCCACTGCCCAGATGGAAAACTACGACCTGATTGCTATCAAAGAAACTTGGTGGGATGAATCTCGTGATTGGAGAGCTATGATTGACAGCTATAAACCATTCAGAAGGGACAGGCAAGGAAGGAGAGGTGGAGATGTTGCCCTCTATGCCAAGAATGGGATTGATTGCACAGAGCCATCTTTGAAGAACACCAATGTGCAGGTCAGGAGTTAATGGGTTAAAATTAGAGAGCAAGTCAACAAAGTAAGCTTTGAGGCTGTTGTCTAGTACAGGCCACCCAATCAAGGACAGGAAGTTGATGAAGAGTTTGTTCTACAACTGCAGGCAGCAACATGCTCGCAGGTCCTGATCCTGATAGGGGACTTAAGTCACCCAGATGTTGGCTGGAAAAGCAGCATAGCAAACTGCAAGCAGTCCAGAAAACTATGGGAGAATGTTGAGGACAACTTCCTCGTACAAGTGATGTAGAGCCTGACCAGGGGAGAGGCACTGCTGGACCTGTTGCTCACTAGTGCAGAAGAACTTAAAAAAGGACAAGACTGGATGTAACTTGGGCTGCAGTCATCATGCTCTGGTAGAATTCTCAATCTTGAGGTGTACAAGACAGATAAAAAGTAGAGTCAAGACCCTAGACTTCAGAAGGGCAAACTTTTTGCTGTTTAGGGCACTAGTACATGGGATTCCTTGGGAAACTGCCCTCAGAAGCAAAGGAGCAAAGGAGAACTGGGAGACATTTAAAGACATTTTTCTTAGTGTAGAAGAGATCTCAATCCTGACATGCAAGGATTCAAGCAGGGGAGGCAGGAGGTCATCTTGGCTAAGTCAAGACCTCCTAGCCAAACTAAAATACAAACCAAAATGTACAGGCAGTGAAGGCAGGGATATTATATGGGGATATTATAAGGATATTACCTGGCAGTGCAAGGAGGGGATCAGCAAAGCTAAGGCACAGCTGAAGCTGAACGTGGCTAGGGATGTGAAAAATAACAAGAAGGATTTCTGCAGGTACATAGGATAACAAAGGAAGATGAAAGAAACTCTTCTCCCCTGATGAGCAAAACAGGACACCTGACTACAATTGACACGGAGAATATTGAGGTACTCAACAACTTTTTTGGTCTCGATCTTCACTGGCAAGTGCTCTAGCTGCGCCGCCCAACTCACAGTATCCAAAGGCAGGGACTGGGAGAATGAAATACCACTCACTGTAGAAAAAGATCAGGTTCAAGACCATCTAAGGAACCTGAACGTGCACAAATCCATGGGAAACAGTGAGATGCATTCGTGGGTCCTGAGGGAACTGGTGGATAAAGTTGCTAAGCCACTATCCACCATATTTGAGAAGTCATGGCAGTCCGGTGCAGTTCCCAGTGACTGGAAAAGGGGAAACATAACCTCCCTTTTTTAAAAGGGAAAAAAGGAAGACCTGGGGAACTACAGACCATCCAGTCTCATCTCTGGGTCCAGCAAGATTATGGAGCAGATCTTCCTGGAAACTGTGCTAAGGCACATGAAAAACAGTGAGGTGATTGGTGACAGCCAACATGGCTTCACTAAGGGCAAATTGTGCCTGACAAATTGGGTGGCCTTCTACAATGGCATTACAGTGCTGGTGGATGAGAAGAGTAACTGATGTCATCTACCTGGACTTGTGCAAAGCATTAGATACTATCCCCACAACATCCTTGTCTCCAATTTGGAAAGACATGGATTTGACAGGTGGACCACTAGGTGGATAAGGAATTGGCTGGATGGTTGCAACTCAACGGCTCAATGTCCAGGTGAAGACTAGTGACAAGTACTGTCCTATGGGAGTCTGTGTTGGGACCAGTATTATTTAAGATCTTTGTCAGGGACATGGACATTGGGATTGAGTGCACCCTCAGAAGTTTGCAGGTGACACCAAGCTGATTGGTGTGGTTGATACTCTAGAGGGACCACGGCATCCAGAGGGACCTTTACAGGCTAAAGAGGTGGGTCTGTGCAAAAGTCATGAAGTTCAACAAGACCAAGTGTAAGTGTGCTCCTGGGCAGGGGCAATCCTGAACATGGATACAGGCAGGGTGATGAGCGGATTGAGAGCAGCCCTGAGGAGAAGGACTTAGGGGTATTGGTATATGAAAAACTGAATATGAACCAGCAATGTGGGCTCACAGCCCAGAAAGTCAGGCAGACCCTGGGCTGCATCAAAAGTGTGGCCAGCAGGTCAAGAGAGGGGATTCTCCCCCTCTGATCTGCTTTTGTGGGATCCCATCTGGAGTATTGTGTTCAGCTCTGGGTCCCCCAGCATAAGAAAGACATAGACCTGCTCAAGCAGGTCGAAAGGAGGGCCACTAAGATAATCAAGGGTCTGGAGCACCTTCCCTGTGAGTACAGGCTGAGGGAGTTGGGGTTGTTTAGCCTGGAGAAGAGAAGGGTCTGGGGAGACCTTATAGCAACCTTTTAGTACTTAAAAGGGGCCTACAGGAAAGATGGGGAGGGACTCTTTATCAGGGAGTGTAGTGATAGGATGAGGGGCAACAGTTTTAAACTGAAAGAGGGTAGGTTTGGATTAGATATTGTGAAGAAATTCTTTACTATAAGGGTGGTGAGGCACTGGAATGGGTTGCCCAGAGAAGTTGTGGATGCTTCCTCACTGAAAGTGATCAAGGCTAGGATGAATGGGGCGTTGAGCAACCTGATCTAGTAGAAGGGGTTTTGGAACTAGATGATCTTTAAAGTTCCTTCCAACCCAAACCATTCTATGATTCTATGATTTTAGACCTGACAACTTCAGTCTAGTTTTGACAGGATCAATTACCATCACCATCCTGCTCTGCTCATGAGCTGTGTGTCATGTTTGTGAGAGCACTGCTTGCCTATACCATCACCATCGTTTGCTTTTGGCTTGCCTCCCTTAGGGATTAGTCAGCCCTTCCTGTTCGTTGATGGTGGTTTTTCCCTTTACATTTTGTGTGCCACTTTCATAGACAGCAGACATGCCCTAATTAATCTTTGTTTCACTAAATAAGAAGCAAAATCAAAATAGCCAATATCCCTATAGTCTTTTAGTGACATACAGTTTTTAAAAAAGTTTCCTAAAACACTTTCAGGATACAGGTGAATTATAGTAAAGTGCTATTATAAGAATAATTTATTACTATGTAATTAATAGCCAATTTCACATCAATATTAATAGCTTCTTTTAATCTGCCAGGGAACTGTTAGTTAGTTTTATCGCTTAAAACTTATCCTTAACAAATATAAACATATTTACCTAGCAATCACAGCACTTTATATCTGCAAATCTGAGTGTTTTAGCTCTTTTCAATAAGCTGTGCAATGCTTGTGATTCAGAAATAACACACTCACTTGGCAGATAAAATGTCCAGAGGAGGGGATACGCTCCACAAACATGCACCTCCTCTGAGCTTCACTGCATTTGAGTATTCATCTCACATCAGCTGCCAACAGCCACTAAAAGCGTGTTGTTAGCATGTAAACATACCGTTTGTCCACAATACTACTAAGATTTGGGCTTATCGTTGCACTCTCATCTTTAGATGCATCAGTGAATCAGATTAAAAACAGAAAGCATGTCAATTGTTTTTTTTCAATGAGGTCAGCCCTTCTCAAAAGCTGGTTCGTAAAGAAATCCTGAAATGTTTAGAAAAAAAGCGCAGAAAAATTGTTTCAAAAATACTTTATCCCAGAAAAATAAGAGCAGAAATTCCCATGTCATTGTTCTCCATCGGCATCCATCAATACTTTTACCATGTGAGATTTCAACAGGCCTCAGCTCTAAGCAGCTCCCAGGTTTGCAGATGTGGAGGCAGGACAGGCAAGACACTCAGCTTCTACTGAGTCCTGAGGGAAGATGAAATCCAAGGTGGTGAAATACAACATCAAACTCTTACACACCATCCTCTACCAAAATTGCATGGTTCCTGTGCTGTGCTATAGGCTCAGAACCAACTTTCAGTGTCTAAGAGGCTGCCCCAGAAGTAAAAATTGCAGCAGAAAGGGAACAGCAACAACAAGCAGGAGCTCTCCCTTCCTGAGGCCACCTCCTGTTGGGTTTCACAGCCCACTTCAGCAGAGAGAAATGGTGGTTACTGTCACCAATAGCCATCTCTGCCAGTCTAAATTTGTGACAACATTCCTGTTGAAGGGACCTTAAAACTACCAAAAAAACACTTCCAAAAACACTTCCAAACAAGCCCTGTTTCTTGATGGCAAATGTAGCATTTTGGAATTAAGTCACAGAATCACAGAATCACAGAATAGTAGGGGTTGGAAGGGACCTCTGTGGGTCATCTAGTCCAACCCCCCCGCCGAAGCAGGGTCACCTACAGCAGGCTGCACAGGAC
>Ga0065711_1044593_pt1 | contig 14002 bp, 8 predicted proteins | sample Hoacrofraction12_FD_59098 | JGI IMG/M metagenome (GOLD analysis project Ga0065711, IMG submission 59098) | Hoatzin crop microbial communities from Cojedes, Venezuela - Epithelial fraction 12 v2 (version 2) | ecosystem: Host-associated > Birds > Digestive system > Esophagus > Crop | place...
CATGAAAAAAAAAAAAAAAAAAAAAGGTTTACCAACTCTGTGATGTCCCAGAAAAATAAGCAAGTGGTTTAGAAGCAAACTAGCAATGAGGAAAAATTGCAAGCGCCATCTTGTAAAAAGCAGAGGACACGGCATCCCCAAAGGCCCAGACCATAGCCACACTCCTCGCCCTCATATGCACCTGTGAGAAAGCTCTGGAAAAGCAAACTCACATGCTCCATAATATAATGCCATCCCTCACCCAACTCGAGCTGTCCCTTGCCTCCATCACCCCCTGGAGCTCATCCCACCACACACATCCTCCCCAGCAGCTGGGAGGCTGCGGTCTTCTCCTGTCCCAAATGGGAGCCCAGATGCAGGTCCTGCCACTACACCCATCAGAGCCGCCTGGGATGCTGCTGGGGGTGGGCAGCACCTCCCTTCTTCCTGCACGCACTGCTACGTCAGAGCAAAACTGGTTATCCCAATTAAAAAAAAAAAAAAAAAGAAAAAGAAAAAAGGGATGATTCTACTTGCAAGGAACCCTGGGGACACTGCAAACTGGCATCCCAGGGCAGAAGGCGACCTATACCCAAGCACATTGCCCCTTCCTGACATGTATACCACAGAAAAGCTTCCCCGCTGGTGGGCTTGGAAAAGTGTGGAAGAGCTGTGGTATGCAGTAGGGGGCTTCTCCCACACCCGGGAGCAGCAAGGAGGAGAGAGAGGGGGGCTGGAAGTGCTAGGAACGAGCAAGGGGGTTTGCAGGGAAAAGCAGGGCCCAGCACAAGGTACCAGAGGGTGAGTGGGAGGGAATGAGAGCAGAAATGTACTTGATAATTATAGCCACATTTCCAGCAGCTCCAGTGAAATGCCGCAGTGTATGTGACAGCAGAGAGAAGAGCCATACATGCCAAGGAAGCTGGGTTTCGCTCCACCTCGGATCTCATGGGGGACAGGAGGTGGACACAGGAAGCCAAGGGGAGAGAGGGGGTGTGTGAAAACAAGGAATCCTAATTTTGTACCTTAAGAGGAGCTGCAGATAATTCACTTCAATAGGCACTCAGTGCTGAGCTTCTCACCCACAGTCTGGTGAAGGAGCTGCATGGTCTCCACTCCTCTGTCACCATCCTCAGCAGCAGAAACGCTCGCTGTAGCAGCATCCACCTCTCTGTGCCTCAGCATCCCCCTGCTCCAGCAGCACCACAGCACTCTGTAGCCACTCTCCCCTGAGCTGTTTTCCTCCCTGGACCAGCTTTCACATCGGAGGACACCAGATCCAGCACAAAATGTGCTGGCTGATAGAGGCCAAGTGCCACAAGGCACCAGAACATTTGCCACAGATAATTTATCACAGTTATACAGTGGCACTGCCAGGAGAACACACACCCCGACTTTTGTAGTCTCTATCTTTTGATTATTAATAGGGCCAATTAGCACATAAATTGAGCTGTGAATACTTAAAGGGATTTGAAAACAGTAATAATTAAAGAGCAGGACAGCAACCGGGCTCATCAGCTGCCCTTTGTCTTCCCTGGCCTGCTTGCCAAGCTGCTCACATATCGATGGAAGAAAAGCAGCAGTGCTCATTAACTGCACCGTGGTACCCAGAAGCATCCGTGCCCTGCCAGTCCCGTGCTTGCAAATACACAGGCTCCCTGCCCCTTGCCAAGACACAGTATATATTTGGACTTCTCCAACTTCACACAGCATCGAGTTCTCAAGAAACCTCCTCCCATCCACACCCCCTTCCAAATGCCTGAGGAGGCTGATTCACAGTTATTCCCTCATCTCAGCTGGACAGTGGGACACCAAGCCCTGAAAAGCAAAGGGGTGACAGCCAGGGAGAGGAAAAGTGCCAAAGCTCAGCACCCTACCCACCTTCTCCTAAGCGAGCCACCGCCTCATGAGGAGTATCTGATGACAAACAATGTTCTCAGACCTTAAGTTGCTCCCCAAGGAAACTGTCAGCATCTTTTATTTACAGACTGACAAAAATCCCCAAGGAAAACAATGCCGACTCCTACGTGGAACATGGGAAATGTATATCTTTTTAATCACCACAGCACCGATTTATCTTCAAGGCTGGTACAGTTTCCGCTCTTTGTTCCTCTGAAGCGACTGCAGTGATTCAGCCCCCCTGTGAATACCACTGCCTCTCAACCACAACATTTACTATTAGGACAGCTAAATACACTCACTGACATGCAGGCAGCTCCATCCTGACCCCCAGGGCAAGGTCTTCTCAGCTCTCTCATTTAAGGAAACTAAGCATGGAAGGGAGTTCATCTCGACTCACTCTGCAACGGTATAAATAATGACAGGTCCACAGAAGTTGAATGAACATAAGCTTAATGAAGAAGCCACCAAGATTTCGGTAAGAAGGAGTGCCAAATCCAGCATGTTTCACATACATTAGAACACAACCCAAGTAAGGCTCTTCCTTCCTCATCTGAAACCTACCAGTTTGATGATTTGTTATGAAAAGTACGTTTAGCTAAAAAAAAGGGGGGGGACACACGACACAAAATGCCACAGGAAAAAAGACTGGAGCTTATTTAGGAATAAACAAATATAATCATAAAAACAATAGCATATTTCTACTCCATTTAGCACTGCGTGAAACCTCAACATGCCAGGCTGATGAAGTTAGAAAGCTCCATCTCCCAATGTCTTGCAACCAGCAAGATCAAGTAGTGGCACTCAAACCTCCGTTTACAAGATCACAAAGCAAGGCACAGCCTGTTACACAGACAAGTCCCCCAAAATGAGGCCCAAATACCCACCTGTAAGGCTTCAAAGACAGTAAGAGTCAAACTTGCAAACACTTTCAGACAGGCTCTAGGCATCTAGAGCATAACAGAAAGACCACAGGGCTTTTTGGTGGTACTCTACAAAAGATAAAGGACAATTAATACTATATATAGACTCTGCCACTTCAGTTTCCTGGTCACCTCTGATGTTAACAATTTTCAACAATAAAAGTGAAAGTTCATCAAATTCATGCGAGCAGTAAACAGCTTTGAAATTAGTGAGCCAAGTTCCCTTAAAGAGAGGTACATGCTTGAGAGAGACAATTACAGAGGAGCTGAGCAGATTTATATCAGCTGATTTAGCATTAAATCTCTTCAGAGCATTTAAAAACATTAAATTGAGACCTTATTAAAAAACTCGGCACTTTTATTTCACTAGATTAATGACACTTACATAACTAAATTCAATCTCTAGTTTCAAACACCAGTAACACCACAGCTCTATCTAAGTGTAATTAAAAAACTAGTCATCATATTGGGGAAAATTTCTGGAGGCACACCAGTAAGCTTGATAAATTCAAGGAACTCACCCGCACAGGGGAATTTTAGAACATATATTTTATTATTTCCTTGCCTTTCTGTACAATGAAATACCCTGACAGCATAACATTATAAAACAATTCAACTGAAGGGACTGAAAGCTCACAGCAGGCTTCAGTTCTACACACTAGTTAATCATCGTTTATTGGAAACTTTGCACTTGTATGTTTTGGCTTGCTAATCTTTTGACTGCAGAAGCTGCAAGTCTGAGGGGTTTTGTCTAAACAATAGATTGCCACTTTTGCATGAAGACAGTAAGAGCTTTTGTTTTCATTTTTACTTTAGAGGAAGAGATCTAGTCCTGCTGCCGCAGGATGCAAAACAGAGGCATATTGCTTTGTAAGGCACTGATCCGCTTTCCCTCTCCTTTCAAGAGATAATTAAACATGTAGAAATACCATCCACAGTGGCATGCTATTTTAAAGCAAACATCGGAACACGCACTTCGAATCTCGTGCTTCAGCAAAAGAGAAAAGGCTGCAAATCATCCTTTTTAGTAAATCAGCACAAAGCAAAATATTTAATCCAGCCATTTCTAGAAGGGAAGATACAGATAGTTTAGTAATCCTACGTACTTTGTAGTGGAACTTCTATAACATGTTAAATATCTCCTATTTCTCCAAGAGCTTAAGACATTAGAAACTAAATACTCCTATGTCTACGATGTTCTCCTGTGTCTAGCTCTCCTAATCTAGCTGAGAATATCCTGCAGACCGAGAGAACATGCAATACAAAATGTAATGAAGCATTTGACTGAGCTACAGTTGAACTCCTGGCCTAGGTACATGGAAAAAAACGCCTTAACTGTAAACTACAAATTACATCACTGTAACTATTGCCAGGACAGCACATCACTTAAGATCAGCTAAAATACAGCAGATTCATGCCTACACTTACTAATGAGAAGTAACAGTCACTGTACCTACACAGACATATGGTTTAGTGAGTAAAGATTGGGAAGCCTAATTTTTCCACTGAATGGTACATGATTTTGGCAATTCCTTTCTTTGCTTTCCTTCCTCATCACCAAAATAAGGATAATGACATCACCTATGTACAACAGGTATTTGATCCTGTGACAAAAGCTTTGGGAACTCCAGTCCAAAAAGGCAAGTATACAAGAAGCATGAGTGACTGCTCAGCCCTTTTTTCTTCATCATCAATTGCAAAAATCCCTTGGCTTTGGAAAGGTCATGTTAGCCACATGTTAATGCTACTAACGTTACCTTGTTGCTGTTTCAAAGCCCAGGAAACCATACATTTCCTTTATTGCCTTTTACAAAACAGAAACAAGTTCTTTAAAGTAGGACCTGATTCTTCTTCTCCAAGAAGTGAAGATTCAAAACATTTTTAAACATGGTGATTTTTAAAGCATCTAGAAGACTTTAATATCTTGCAGACACTACGAAAAAATACAAACAAAAAAAAAATCAAAGTAGTGTTCAAAATCTAGCACTGAAAAAAAGAGGATAAACCCAAGTTTAAGGGGTCATTTTCAGAAAAATCACAGGTCAGCCCCACCTAGTGCCAGCACCACAACCTTCTTTAATAAGTAGACATAGAACATTTATGGGATAAAAGTACCCAGAAAAGATACCACAGAGTCCCCACGATGCCTGCCAAATGTCCTGTCAGTAGCTTGCCTGGTGTGCCATGCCCAAACCCCAGTTCTCTTCCAAGCGGCTGCTCGGTGGGACAGACTTCCCCCTCCTTGGCTAGGGCCATCAGGTATATGCACTGTTTGTATTTCTAAGTGCGTCTGAAACAGAGACAAATTCTCAGGTTGCTCGTTGTATCTGTGTGGCCAAAGCAAAAACGGTGGGCTTTCTCCTTCCCTTACGCACACCCTCCAATTTCATGGCTCTTTCTCCACTCACGATGCCTGCCAGTCACAGCAACTAATAGTTTTTTCTCCCCTTCAGACTCAACAGACCTACACACCAAGTACTTAAAAAACCAAAACATAAGAGAAATACAGCTCTTCTCTGGAGCAGTGATGGCTTTTGTTATATTCTGGTACAGACTGAACACACGCTATTTTTTTCAAGTATTGCTTCACGTCCTGTAAACCTAAGAAAAAGGAGGGGAGGAGAGGGAGCAAAGCTCTTCTATTATTTATCAGCCACACAGTCTCTTCTTTGCCCCACGAGCTATTTCAGAGATCTATGGACGCATCATCCATAGAAGATTTTCTCTCATTAATACTTTCAACCACACTGAGCTACAACAGAACACTAAATTTACTCACCATTGATTGCTGTGAAATTTTTTTTGTCCCCAGGAATGCTTAAAAAAATTAAATTCCTTTGCCTTTATGTCATAATTCTGCACCAAAGTAGCATATGAACACTGTGCATTTACTAAAGCTCATAAGATATTGATGAGACTTTTAAAGACTAAGCCGACAAAGCCATTCCACTTTTGGTGATTTACATAATTATATTTTAGGTACAATTTACTTATTATTCTGCCGCCTATAATCCACTTTTAAGCAAACATTGTGTGTATACCCTTCTGTTTTAACCTGAAGCAATCCACATTACTCTACAAACACAGTTTCATGGACAAGCAGACGTCTCCTGAAAGGCATCTCAGCCACTTGGTTTAAAGCAGTGGGTAATAATCAGGGAAAAGAGTACTACTCATCATCACCTCTTTACATTTGTGTCACTGCTCATTCAGTTATGTCATAACAGCACCGAAATCAAGGACCAGAGACATTTGCCAGTTGTTTGACAGACCAGCGTAATTCGGGCATTTATCCACATGCCTATTATTGCTGAAAAGCTGATTCCGAACTGCCCCAGAAAGCCTCGGACACACCAGGGTACTCACTTTCAAAGCATGTGTTAACTTTCTATTACCTGACACAAAACCAACATTGCGTTCTGCACTAGACTGCAAAAATTGTGCCCTTGAAATGCCCCTCTGTCCCAGCTGGGAGGAGGCAAGCAGCAAAGCAGCCACCTAAGCCAAGCACTCTGTTCCTCCGAAAGGGAAACTCGGAGGGGAAAACAATGCATATACAAAACAAGAGGGGCAGAAGGGAAGTGAGTCAGGCTTGCCGGAAAATATTTACTTGCCGATTTGAACACAAAGGAATCTCAAGCAAAGGAATCTCAAGCATTCCTCGCCATTTCAGCGAGGCTGGTGTAGCACAGTGGATGTTGCCGCAGGCTATTTAAGGTAAAACTCTGCCATATTTATCCTCCAGCCATGTCAGTGCAAGTTACTCCCCCGGGCCCTGACAGTGCAGCATCACTTTGCAAGGCATGCCCAGATGTGCAAGGAGGCTACACCATCTTACGTCAGAAAGCAAGTGCATGCCTAAATCCTCTTCAGGAGAGGAAGAGAGATCAGAGCAATTGCTAATGATCTTGAAGCAAAGATGGCAGAAGAAGGAAGCCTGAGCCTCCCAACTCCATCAAAATTGGTTCGTTGGACCTTCAGCAAGTCACCCAGCCTTTGTGTCTCAGTCTTCCCTCCTATCTATGCACTTAATACACACATATACAGCTGACAGAAGGCTGAAAAATTCCTCCAGAAGGCAGTCAGGGTGAAACGTCTGAGCTAGAAAGCAGCAGTGAAAGACCTCCCAAAGATCTTTCAGATTAACATTATACTTCAAGCAGGTACTGTGACAGAGAGGAATCACTGCAGCTGACTGTGTTTTCCAAGTGCTGCTCTGGAAGCTACAGGCACCTGCAGCACCATAATCTCAGGATATGAGAGTGACTCAGCCTCCTGAATAGCTGGACAAGCAAGGCAGCAGGATCTCAGGGGTGAAAGTGCCTTGCCTTTAGGCCAAGGAAGGATCAGATGAATCACAGCACTGTGTAACTCCTCCTCCTACATGACTCTTCTCTAGGGGACTCATGATGGGCTGAGGAGGAGGTAGTGATGGTTTCTTGAACTGAGAAAGAAAGGCCAAGCCCTCTGCACCACAAACAGGCTTGGTAAATGAAAGCCACCACTTGCTAGACTTTGTGCAAACCGGTCAGCCAGCATTTCCCCTGCTCGCAGCTGCGGCCCATGTGGGACCCTGGCATGGGAGGTAGCCAAGGGCACCTCATATTCAGCCCTTGTGCTTGAAGGAGTCCTGACAGAAAGAGCCTTCCCCAGATGCAGTCCTCAGGATGGGAATGGAGATGCTCGAGATGCTGGGATATCGCAGGCAGCTACAGCGCTGTAGCAGCAACATGACTTCAGCGCTTCACGCCTGCAAAGAGATACTACTGGTAATTAGCACTGAAAACACTACTGATATAAAACACAGCACTGCTGATGTCACTAGCGCTATCTCCCATTTGGGTCAGATTGAAGATGAGCATTAATAAAATTGTCTTGTATCTCCCATGGTCCTGAAGGTGTATGCCCAAGAAAGTCACGAGTTAAACATTAAAATTACAGTCCTTTTGACATCTGGAATGTTTTCCATCAGCATCAGAGCACCCACATAATTCATATATCACAAATATGATTTGGCAGGATTAAATATGAAAATAATATAGCAAGGATTTGTTATTGGAAGGGAAACCATTTGCAGCATACAACAGCCCAACAGAAGAAAAGCCTGGTTGCTGTGATGAATAATGCATATTGCCTATGGTACTAATTAACCTTGTACTCCAGTAAGATATTATGGAACAATAAGGCTAATTTGAATGTGGCCCGACACTTTTCCCAATGGCATCTGGAAATCAGTCTTTAGAACATGTAAAATTTCAACTTGTTAAACCAGAACTGTCTGCTCAATAAACTTTCAGAAAGAATATTTTTCTTCTCTGTATCCAAAGCCCACGTTGTTTGCATGCACGTACACAATGCAAAACACAGAAGCGGACTCCACAACCAGAAATGGTCTAGCTTGGCTTTCCACTGGCCTCATGCATCTGCCAGCAGCACGCAGGCAGTGACCGCGTGCCTTCAGCTAAATCCCACACCACCTCTGCAGACTCAGATGTCTTACGGACATAACTGCAGCACGACTGCTGCGCAGCCTCAGTTTCTCGCCAACCAGAGTGGCAAAACGCTTACAACAAGCTTGCTGAAAATGAACACTGGAACTTTAAGCTAATGCTTTTATGCCTCCAACCTAAAAGCAAATGTCTCCACCTGAAAAAACTGACTCTAGCTTTGGCTGGTCTTGCTTTTGTTGTAAAATAGTCATTTCCCTATTAGCCCAAAGCTACACACAGTATTAGAGTAGACACACATGCCACATTAGCTGCACTGTGTTCTTAGTCATGTGCACAGCGCGCACAAATTGAGGCAAATGACTTGCACGTACAGGCACGACCAAAGACACAGAAGGCATCTTTATGAACACGTTTTGTAAAAGCATACATTCAACCTTAAGTTTACACTGTCATGGGATTAAGTTTTCAGATAACAGTGACCAACTGCTTTATACACCAAGGTCTGATTTAGCATAGTCTTATCTGGGGGGAGGGGGCGGGGATGTGTGGAAAAAGGCAGACTTTTTGGCTCTCTCCAAGCACCTTTCTGCCCTGGGAGTTGCTGGGAGGCTACCAAACCAAACAGTACCCCACAATATTTTGGAAGGGCAGGGTCTGGCAGGGGGCACTGCCCACCCACCTACCAGTGCACATACCACGCTGCATTTCAGAGCCAGCACGTGACTCGCTGCCTTCACCATCAGGATGACACAGCTCTTGTCAATGCCATTAGCCATGCTCAGAGCTCAGTCAATAACAGACTCATACAATCATTTCCCTTGTCCCCTAGAACTAGATTTCCAGCTGGCAGCCATCCCACACACCAGAGTGAAAACCCCATGTAGCACACCAGCAAAAAAGCACCAGGAGATGTCTGACCAAACTGGCAAGTACTGTGTTACCAATGCATCCAGGAGGCCAGAGCCCACAGACATCAGCGATGAGGATGCCAAGTGCAGAGCGAGAGTCAGTCAAGCACACAGCACCAGCTTAGGGAAGGCTTCCTATGCACCATGTCCTGCAAGCAGGCTCAAAGGGCTGTCAAGCCATTTTAAACTGCAATAAGGGTAAGGAGTGACTTGAAACTTCATCCCCGCTCCTTTCAATGGAGCACAGTGTAGAAACACATGGATGAACTTTAGCCTGCGTCTCTCTACACAAGATGAGAAAAAGACAACCGCAAAGAGCCAGAAACTCCCTGACACTTGGGAAATTTGAGGAAGATAAGGATCACACCATTTGCTGAAAAACAGGTCTGATCTGAATTATTTCAATTATTATGAAATAGATTTCTATCCTATAGGCTGTGCTCTGCTGGCAATCAGTGCAACACTTAATAAAGATCTAGGCCAGGAAATAATTTAGTTGTTAAGAATATATTATAAAGGATTATTATCTCCCTCCCACCAAAATCAATGATAAAAACTCCAACAGCTGCTGAAAGGACAAGATCACACTGTGGTTCACTACTGCCAGGAAACCTGCACCCAGCTGTATTAGTGTGGCAGCACTACCCCACAGCAAGGGCTCTGAGAGCTTTCTGCCAGGCTCACCAGTGTAGGCATCAACAGGATGGTTTCATTCTCTCTCTGGTACTAGCTAGACTCTCAATCTGGACTGAAATGTCTTCGCACATGAATGATCGATTAAGTCTTTCAAGCATAAGCTTCTCTCTGCATCTGCCTGTGTGGGCCCACACTGCTGTGACCCAAGCCATGTCTGTAGGCATTACCCCCATTTAAATTCCCCACTGCCAGCTTTGGCAGAGGATGCTACTGCTGTCACAACATGAGAGCAGGTCCTAGCTGCCGTGACACTTCATTCGTCTGGGCAGCAGCATGCCTGGAAGGATGACTGCCCTGTTTTAGTGGAAGTATGCAAGACAATCAAGGCCAGCTAAGCAAACTAGTTTTGACATATTAAATCATGCTTGAACTGTGAAAGCACAGAAAAATAACGTAAAAGCTCTTCTAAAAAAAAAAAACCACACAGGCTTTACAAATAAATAAATAATATGGGCCAGCCTTGTGCACGTGAAGAGGAAAAAGCTTTTATCTAAGCCTGATGGAGGACTTTGGGTAGTCAGATAGGGAAAGCTTATTTTTCAAGAGACACTTGCATTTTTCTGCAGAATTTTGTAGCAATTTCCATGCATTTCACTTCTAGGATAAGTCTCTTGTCCTTCACATGCTCTGGCACCGAAAGAGCATCAAGTGCTCAGTCAAAAAGCAGTCCCAAAACCAGGTAAGACAGGAAGACTGAAATCCCATCACCTGTACGCTTACCCCTTAAGAGCACACTCACACACATGCAAAAGCCCTGAGCAACGTCTGACTTGGTACTGGAGGGTCCCATGACTGGTTTTGCCACAGCACTCTGTGAGCCTTTAGCCATTTTTACCTCAAATTCCCTCTGTGGACACTTTGCTCTAGAGGTTTCTTCCCGGAGAGATAATTCTCAGTCTACTGCACGCCAACCACTGTGATGCAGGAAATCCCACCAGCACAGGGTTACAGGGCATCCATCAACCTTGGCAATTAACCATGGCATCTCCCTGTTATCCTGAACCCTTTCCTCCCTGCTGTGGATTTCTTCCAGTAATTAACATACCCAATTGCCTTGGATTTATACTAATAAAACACTGGCTCCCGTCCCAAGATCCCGTCATTGCTGGAGCTTCTCAAACCCACACAGAGCTCCAGCAGTCATGAAGTCCACTGTCCTGGCTCTGTCACTGTCTGGGTTGCAGGCTATCTGCAAAGCAGTTCGGAGCTGGGAAGCTGCAACCCACGGGCTGCTTCCACCGAATACCAAATTAGCACATTCCCCATGTTCACAGGGAGCAGCTTTTCCTTTGGCTCTGCAGTAATTAAAAAGCTTCCTTTCCAGGCAGCTTTCGAAGGCAACGCGGTGACCTCTGTCACCACTGCAACGGGATGACAGACTGTCCAACTCAGGGTAAGAGACCTCTAATGCATTATTTGGAGAATTAGTAACGTAGCAAAGCAACCCTTATGACCACGCAGGGGGCAGCCATTTCACTCAGTGGATGGTAACCATGACTCCAGAGTTCAATAAAGATCATATTGGCTCCCTAGGCAGGCTCATTTTATTCAAGTAATACTAGTCACACACATGTGGAGGGACTGAAGAGTCTGCTGAGGTGTTTTTTTAATCTATATACAGAGGGTTTGGTACTCAATAATGCTGAGGCTTTGGCAGCAAAAGTGACCTTTGGGCAGAAATGGACTCCTCGCCACAGCTTCCACACTAGGCAGAGGCTCCAGTTGAGGTGAGAGTCCCGCTCAGAAAATACACCTCCAGGCCAAACGTTTTTTGAAGGAAAGTGTCTAATTGAGGTACAAAAACAAGCGTTTTGCAAAGACAACTATTGTTCAAACGGCAGCTCTAGAGGAATGGTAAGTTTGTTGTTACTTCCCAATGAATCCACCTGGAGATGAATGATCTTACAAGGGTTTTAGGTTAGTCTTCAGACCATAAAAAGAGCACAGCACTAACACCCAGAAACCTGGTTCAGCCTCTAGCCAGCACTGAACAACTCAGTCTCTGGTCCAAGGCTGTCATTTGTTAAAAGGGGAAGAGTGACTCTGACCTCCTTCATAAAGTAGATCCTTCAAGACCCAACAGAGAAAAGCACTTTGTATGACCTGACAATTTTTTTTTAATAGTTTGTATGAACTATTTCTTTCCTCACACTGAAACAGTCATGTCTGAAGTGCCAGCAAAACTAGTCAGAAGCCACTCAAAGCTTACCTTGACTTGGGTCACACCACCACGTCTCACCGCAGGAATGAGTCACATCCCAAGCCAGTGCTGCCTCCTGTGCCATGCTGGCCAGGCAAACCTGCCATGGGAGCAGAGCCCACCACCATCATCACCACAGAGGGCTGTGCAAGGATGCCAGGCTCAAGATGTAGATGAAGATGCTCTGCTGACGCGTATCCTCTCCCACCCACCCTGCTTCCAGTAACGTAACCTCAGGCAGCATGGGGAGGCACGCAGGCAGGGACAGCTTTGTTTCACCCCCTACCCAGTGGATTTGTCCTGATAATGCCACTGAACTGCAGCTCTTAGAGCTTGGATTTTCAAGGTGGGGTGGAATTTCCTTGGCCTTAACTTGATTGACTGTCATTTACAGCAGGAAGAAAGTTGTCATCTTAAATCCCAATTCTTCAAGCTTCAGCTGACTGTTTTTTAAGGACAGACATTTATAAAGAAAAAGACAGGTCTATGAAAGTAATAAGGGACATCTACAAGCCTAGCATTGTCTCTTCTGTCATTTTTTTCTTTAATCTGTGTTGGGTATACAGTTTGGGGTTTATGTAACACCTGGCCTCGCTCTTCAAGTTCGCTCCAATATCAACAACCTCATAGCCACTCTGAGGGAAATAAAAAATGGAAGTACATCAGTACCATGCTCAATACAATCTTAACCATGTGTTGTTGATGCATACCATCGTGTCTATACTAGATTAATTTCTTCAGTGACAGAAAATGAGCAACCTTCCAGCAAAATAAGTGGGCATCTCTGTTTACAGAATCACGGAATGTTCAGGGTTGGAAGGGACCTCTGTGGGTCATCTAGTCCAACCCCCCTACCAAAGCAGGATCACCTAGAGCACATGAAGAGCAGATTCGCCTCCTTCTGCAGACATCTGTGTTGCAGTCTTTTTGCTCTTATTGCAGTCTACTGCACACTTACCTTATATGGGATACAAGTTTATCCAGTGAAAGACATGAAACAAAAAGTAAAGCTGTGAATCTGTTCATACAAGACACAATTGTAGCCTCCTTCTGCGGAACCTGGATTTTATCCTCAATGTTAACCCAAAGCAAGTTAAAATGGTCAAGATGTAAAGCATGCAGAGAGAAAAGCTTATTATTAAAACGTCAACACATCATTAACTACTGCTAAGTGTTTCTAAATGAGAAACACAAAACTGAAAACCCGAGTTACAAACCAAATACAATAGTCCAACTTCATTTTAATACCCCACATAAATTAGGTGAACTGACAGTTCTGATAAACAAGCTCTGGCAGACCCTTGGCAGTTCAAGAGGTTGCAGCCACCCTCCTGCTAAAGATCGCCATCCAGGCGTAGTGCCCACACCTTATTTGCCCCCAGGCTGGGGCATCAAAGGCCCCAAGCCCTCCATTGATCATATCAGCTCACAGGAAGACTATCCAGCTCTGCAAAGCCAGCAGCAGCTTCCAGCAACAGGACAGAGTGGGCAGCTGGGGACAGCCATATCTTAAATCAAGGTAATTAAATTCAGTGCACTGCCAACCAGCATTCATGTACTTTATCCTTAGTATTTCTCTAGAATCCTTAATTGTTTATAAAAAACACAACTAATAAACAAGCTGTTTCCAAGCAATTTAAAGTCAAAGGTGGCAATCAAAGGAACCTGATGGCAGCATAGCTAACACTCCTTTTCTCCTGCAACACATCCATACTTAAAGAAATTCCTTAAGCTACCAAGGGATACCCTATATTCCAGAATGCTAAAACCAAACAAACTCAGTATTCAAATAAATATCAGTTTGTTATCTAGGACCAGACTAAATACCCTGAGATCTACCCCAAAAAATCTTAAGGCTAAGAAGCAAACATGACCTTCACAACTCACAGTTTCCGAGCCATTTTCAACCTTATTTTACTTCCACTGCTCAATCTATATTGGGGGGGG
>Ga0065711_1044594_pt1 | contig 14002 bp, 6 predicted proteins | sample Hoacrofraction12_FD_59098 | JGI IMG/M metagenome (GOLD analysis project Ga0065711, IMG submission 59098) | Hoatzin crop microbial communities from Cojedes, Venezuela - Epithelial fraction 12 v2 (version 2) | ecosystem: Host-associated > Birds > Digestive system > Esophagus > Crop | place...
CCCCAACTTTCCCAAGAACTGACATGAGGCAAGCCAGCCTGTATTTTCCATGATCTTACAAGTTCTCTTTTTGGAATAGAGGCCAGAAACTTGCCCTTTTCAGTCATTGAGGACTTCCCTTGTTCACTATGACATTGACACTATAAAGCTGCTATCACCTCTGCATTGGTGAGCTCCCTCCCTTCTGGTCCCCTGTACTTGTATATCTTCACCTTGCTTTAGACTTCTCGTGTGAATAGTACTTCTCTCCCCAGACACAGTTTCTCATACACGATCAGGAAGGCTTCAGAGAAGACCTTGCCAGTAAAGACAAAGAAGGCATTTAGAACTGAGACTTTCTGTTGTCCTTCGTTGGTAGGTCACAAACTGAATTCTGTAGATGCTTTTCTTCCTCTTCCTAATGCTGTTCATCTGTCTATAAAGCCCTTGTAATTATAATTGCGTAGTAGTTTGACTCTGGTTGAATAAAGTGGATGTATACGTTGACCATGATGGTAACAAGTGCTGGATTTCTAGCTGTGACTCGGAATGCTTTTCCCCCATCATGACTGGAGGACTATAACACATCTGCAAAGAAGATCTTGCCACAATTGATAGTGCTTTTGTTATCTCATACTTTCTCCCAAGCAAAGAGCCCTTCAACAGTGCATGCCTTCACTTTGTTTGGAAACCCCAGGTGCTTAGTGAGTGACTGACTGTGTCTGTCATGGAATCTGCTGTGAGTCTGTGATGAGGCCAAAACTTTGCCGTGTTCTTGAGATGCCGCTAAGCTGCATAGTGGAATTGAAGGTGCTAAAACGAGCATAAAAAATCCAGTCTGGTTGTCTGACTCCCACCAACATAAACACCATGGAGGTAGCAGAGCTATTTAAGCTCTGATCACTATAATTAATGAACTTCTATGAGGGACAAGTTATTTGCATTCTGCTCCTCCCTTTTATATTGTTAAAGGCTGTAGATGGTATGTTCTCGTGGCAGGTTTTCTGAAGCCGGTTTTCTCTAAGCTTGTAGATAAAAGCATGGGCTGAGGTGAGAGTACTTATCAGTCTGTTTCTATATATTTGATTTATGGATGGAGCAATAAGTGTGTGCACATAGATACATTTAGAAAACACTAATAAAAGAAAAATTAAGAATCTTATTAAAATGTTGATAGTATAAAAAGCAAGGGTAGCTATGCATTGTAGGATGCTGTGTAGAGGATTGACTGGTTTAACTTGGTATTATTGATATTTCTTTAAATATATTTTTACAGACTAATAAACATGGGAAATACATACAGTTTGCTTGCCATCAGGATACAATATATGCATGCGTTTAATACTTTCTGGTTTTTTTCTGATTTTAATATGTGTTCAGAAAAGAAAATGGTATCCCGTAGTAAATGAATGGCTTATTGGAAAAAAGTATTTTGATGGAAAGAGATATAGTATTATTATTAAATTCACTGTATTTAAGGGTATTTCAAGTTAAATTTAATGTAGCGTATTAAAAGAAACATTACCTACAGTTGCACAATTTGAGCAGTTTTATCCACTTGGTGACTTTCGAACTAGTCAGTCTAGGCTTGGTACCTTATTTGCATTCATAGAAGAGGCCTGTGTTTGGGCTGAAGGCCAGAGAGTTACCATCACAGCTGAGTTCCTAAGTGTAAGCTTAAAAACTGCCTCTGACATTCTTACCTCTGCTGTTCTACTCCCTCCACTCAACTGAACAACCGAGGTATAGCTCTCAGGGCAGCCTTTCCTCCGCTTCCACCAGTTCAAGTTTTAGACCCAGAAGGATCCTCTCTGAGGCCTTGTCTCAACAGGTAGAGGTTGTCGGAGCATGTTCTGGGCCAGCAGACCAGTTTTCTGTCTTTCTGAAACCAGAGTGAAGTAACTCCTGAAACAAAGAAAATACTTGGATCAGGTTATTCAGCTGTCTCTGCCCCTCTGCTAGCATGTAGTGCCTGGAGACAGTCATGCAGCGCCTGCAGAAGCCTCCAGCCAAGCAGGCTTGCCTTCACATCGCAGTAGCAACATTTTGTTGTTGGAAAAACTTGTGTTGCTGTAGTTTTACCTCTTGTGTAGGCTGTTCTAACTTCAGTCAATTTTTTTCATTAGCCATTTAAGTTTGACCTGCTTTGGTACATGCTGAAGTTGAATAATGTGTCTGCAGCTGTGGAAGCTGATGAACAAAAGAAGCAGACTCTATTTAGTGACACTGGATTTAAATGTGCTGCTCACTAATATTTTACTTCTCTTTTGTATCCTCTTGTATACTTGTGATACGAGCTGACTGAGGTGTGGTTTTTCAACCTCTGAGTAGGAAAGTTGGCATTGTGCTTTTACAGCATACATGCTGGTTGGTTCTTCCTGCTTTACTTCTTTTTTTTTTTTTTTTCTTTTCTTTCTTCAATGTTCAGTAGCTGATTATCCTTTTTTCCTTAAGGTAATGCTTCCCTAGGCTGAAGTCTCTAGGCTGCTCTTGTCCTTAAAGAAGAACTCTGTAATCCAGGCTTGATCACAGAATGGTACTGGCAGGAAAAGTTAGAAGTCTCTAACGGGCTTGCAGCAGCTAATGATATGCAAATTTTACAGCTGTGTCTCAGTCCAAGAAGCTTGGTGTTTGCTGTTTTAGAACTATGGTACCTGAAATTAAAAATGAACCATAATTGAGAATTAAGAACTACATCTTGCAGAGCATTGTTTTATTATGTTCTCCTTCCATTTACTTTCATTATTGGAGAAAAAAATAATACACTTACTGGTGCAGTGCCTGTAACTTTTCAAAAGTTCTGTGGTAAAGCAAACCAGTACTGGGGAACAGAGTCTGTTTTGGAGCATAGGAGCTGTATGAGTAACAAAAGAACCAGTGGATCAAGATGCAGAGTCTAGATAAGATGCTTTCTTGGTAAGGAGTGTAGCAATTTCTAAATTTTGGCATTCATAGAATCTAGTCCTGTAAAGTAAGTGTAAAAGCTGTACCTGGATATGATTTACATATATCCTCTAAAAACTGCTGGCTCTGTAGTAAGAAACAAGCGCCTGTGCAAATTATGGAAAACTCCGGTAAAGAGTATTTACTGTCGGTTTCAATTGTGCAGATAATTGCATTGTACCTTTAAAGTCATTTCCCTTGTTACGGTACACGAGAATTATGTCTAGCAATATATTTATTTGTATTTACTTTCAGAGTATATTGTAGAACAGTGCAACTCCTAGCTGTGTCCACACAGGGTATTTAGATTGTTGGGGGGGGGGAGGAGAGGATAAAAGATTTAAAAATATATTATATATTGCACCTAGACACAGTATAAATGATGTATAACGATGCCAGCTGAAATTGAAAGTCCAATTGTTCTAAATGTCATATGAACACAGTCTGTGCCAGAAATTTGCATGCTAAAGAGACAGAGCATGGGAAACGGGAAGTGTTACTGCTCTTGTGTGCGGATAAGGAAATAGGGAAAAGGGAGATTAAAGCTAAGATATTTTTTTTTTCAGACTGACAAGATCTGTGTGTCCAGGTCAACTGACTGCTCAGACTTTAACAAAAACACTTTTTGCAGTCAAACAGATACCTCAAATCAGTGGTAGCTTCTGAAAGTCTTGACTGATGTAGCATTTCAGTGTGGTGTGGAAAGCTGATTAGCAAAGTACTTGTAGAAATTAAATTCTGTAGATACAAGCAACTGAAGGAAACGTTTTTCAGTGAATAGTAAGAAAAATGGAAGGAGGGAAGAAGTTGTCTTAATGCTGCCTGGCATCGAGTCTCAGAGTTGGAAACAAGCTTCCATGTTCAAAAGCATGAGATGTCAGAATAACAGCCCACCAAAACACCCATTTCATTTCTGGGGCTTTAAAATATTTTATCTTTTTTTGTGGAAATGAAGTGAAATAAAAGCTAAAGATGGCATAAAAGATGGTTAGACAATTAAGCGGGTGTTGAAGCCTATTACTTGTGATGGTTTGTGCGGTTTGAGTTTTGGGGGGGTGGTACTGGGATTTTAGGGGAAGATTTATAAGGAAAATAATTGTTTTAGCTTGATACTTCCTGTGATAAAGGCTTGTTCTGTCATTCGTTGAGGTCTTAGTTTGAGATGCTAAAAAGCGTTAAATAGGTCATTTCAGCTTTTCTGAGAGGAAGAGGAGCCCTTTAATATCTAATATCTTATCTTATAACATAAGGAGTGTCCTTATGTTATACTTCTGCTACAAAAAAGAACAACCTATTGTAGGTCGTACAAAGTCTTGGAAAGGCGGTACTGTGGCTCATCTTTATTCTGAACCTAAACTGTTTCTCCGTGCATCTCGTGATGAATTGCAATGGTTATGTAGTAACCTCTCTCCTAATAGAGCCCAAAAAGACTCTGAGGATACTTTTTTGCATGCAAATGATTAGAAAGAAGAAAATGGAGCCAAACTTGATGTAATTGATTAGCAGTGATATACTTGAAAGATTTGTAATCAAACATATGCATGATATATACCAAACAGAACACTGATTTGCATTTCCTGTTTTACCTTTAATGTGTGTAATCTGATTGCTAGCTAGATTATGTCTTTGATTAATGGAAAAGCAATCAAGATTACCATAACTACCAGAAAGAACTCTTCATGGACTTTTTCAAGATCAACGATAGGGGTGAATGAAGTGTGTAACACCAGAATGTTTTTAGTTCTAAAATTCCTGTTTCCATGAAGTAATAAAACGTCTGTCTAAATTGCTTAAGCTGTCACTATAGTGGAAGCAACAGGATGGAAACAGCATTTACTGTAAGCTTCCCCCAAATCATTCGGTGCTCTAAAATTTGACCAGTCTGTAGACTACTCCCACGTACATGTTCTTCATGGCTGTCAGTAGCAGTTTTGATATGGCTGTGCCATAAAGGTGTGGGACAAGTAGGACAGGAGACCTCCAAGACTGGTTGGTCTCTAAGCCGACGAGTGGAGCCTTAGAGGAATTTAACAGACTTAGTCATACAGTGTAGGATTTTTTCACCAAAAGAAAACTTGTGTGGAGTTTCTCTTGGCAGTCGTTATAGTCCCACTGGAGTTAATATTAAAAAGCAGTCCTTCATGAGCAGAAGTAGGTAGGAGACCTATTAGATGTCCTGAGTAACCATTGGTGTATTATGTATAAACTTTTCAGTAGCCAGTATGCATCATACATGCTTTCTCAAAGATAACTTTGTCTTGTTTTATGAACTCCTGGAGGAAAGAAATGTGAACTTGAAAAGCCATGTTCTGAAGGGTGATCTCTTAGTTGTGGTTAACTTGTAGCTTTTGTTTTTTACGTACAGGCTTGTCTTTGCTTTGTTCTGCCTGAACTGTTTCCATCAGTGCTTGCTGCAGTCAAAGCAGGAGAGGTGAAATTGGAAAGAATCACCAGCTTTTATTTCCTGTCACTGTGTTTTCATTATCTTTGAAGTGTGTTAGCTCCTTGCTGAGAGGGCTTAAATAACGGCTTTGATAGGAGAACTCAAGTTCAGTTAATGACCTGTAGTGTCATGGAACCTAGGAGGTGTTCTGACCGCATCAGATCTCTTTAAACTCTAGAAGACCTGACTTTTTATTTCTAATGACTTTTCTCATTTAGGTGCCATATGAAACACTGAACAAACGATTTCGAGCTGCACAGAAAAACATTGATCGAGAGACTAGCCACGTTACAATGGTTGTGGCAGAGCTGGAGAAGACGCTGAGCAGTTGTCCTGCTGTAGATTCGGTTGTTAGTCTCCTGGATGGAGTAGTTGAAAAACTCAGTGTTCTGAAACGAAAGGTAAGTGGTGTTCTACCTTGTGATGGTTTTGCCTTTGCAAAGTTAAAGAAGTAGTTTCCTGCAATGCTGTTAGCCTGAATTTTCTTTTCAAGATATAGGTATTAGTGGCACTGTAAACAAAGGCCTTAGAATGCACAGCAAAACACCAAAACTTACTGTATCTTGCTTCACTGCACTTATGAAATATGACTTAGTGTTCCGTGACTAAGTATGACAAACCTCTTTGAGAGGTAAAATTGATATGTATTTACAGTCCTGAAAGGAATTTGTCTACCCACAGAAGAGAAATGGCATCAAAACGAATTGATTTGTATCAGTTCCTGCTTGTTCAATGGAAAAGTTTGTGTGGTTGCTTTAATTGATCACTTGAGGAGGGAAAACAGGTAGACAATGAGTCTGAAAAATGTTTAAACCCCAACAGGGGTAGTTGTGTGCAGCGTTGAGGCTTCTTTGCAGAGGAAAGTACGAGGATTGTTACTTGAACGCTTTTTATAACTGAGCTTGCAGGTTGGAAGGTTCCTAGGGAATATTGCTAACAGCATTTTAAACAAAGTTTAGCAGGATAACCTGCTTCCAGCTGTTAAACTTGAACTCTTGCATGAAATACAGCCAAACTTTCATGCCTTTATCACATCTTTCTAAGAAGAATGAGTTAAAAACATAAACTATGTAGTATAAGCCATCCTTATTTTGGATGGGAATATTACTCATCCTGAGACTCATCAGAACATTTACATGAAACAGATTTTGGAGAAAAATGAAAATAGCTCTGTTGCCTGGCTTTAGAGCAGTGCTTCTCCAAAAATAAATAGACAAAACAAATGGTAGCAGAGTCATTTAATTAAAATTTAAATGAAATAACCAACAGATATAAATCTTAAGACTATATTAAGTGAAGCATCAAAATAGCTTGGAGGTTTGTAAGATGAAAATGACACTGTCATGTATGTTGATTTGGGGTTTTCTGCTTGAACAAGTTAGCTAAGTGTTGAAAAGCTGATCTGCAAAAGACTTCATATATCTAATTACTGTTTTCATCTTTAGTTTGTGAGACTTAGAGGTCTTAAAGGATATGTTTTCTTCACTTCTGTTACTTACAGAAATAAATGGCTGCTATTTCTGAAAGAGGTGTTAAATTTTGCTTGTAGGTGTGTAGTAATGATGTGGAGGAGTAAGTTATTTACTTGTTAAATCTTTGCTGACTGCGGGGGTGTGTCTGAAGGCATTGCTGAATGTTTCGGGTGCAAGGCTCCATTTTAGTGTAATTGCTCATTTGTTTTTGACTGCCTGAAAGACTGTGGGGAATCTTGTAGCTGCTCAGAAAGAACAAAAGGCAAAAAAATTTGTTTAACAGTAAAAGTCTTCTGAAATACAAAGGTCTTGTTTCTGCTCCAAACCCTCATCTCCAACTTTCTTCTCTGTAATCTCTGCCTCGGGCAAAATGATTGTTTTCTTTAGGGCCTCTGGACCCATGTGGAATCTCTGTTTCCTCCTGTGTTTAGACAAGGATCTGATGAACTGCTGAGATGGCCGTAATAGTATTAGATGGTTCCTTTATTTAACACCTTACTCGCTCTTAAAAAGTAGCTTTTCAACGCAGCAGGTTTTCTGGGTTCTGAAAATGATCCTGGGAAAACCTAGGCCTTTGTTTTCGCTTTTATGTCCTGTTTAATATGATTGTTCCCTCAAGTTCTATTAATGTCCAGCAGGGCAAGTCCAGATAGACTTGCTTCAGAGGGTTTTGAAAAGGATCTGTAGCCTTTCTGAATGCACTAGAAGAATCAAAAACCCAGCAAGAGCTGTGTAAGTCCAGATACAAAACCATAGAAGGAAAGCCCTTTGGAAAAAGAAGGGCCTCAACCTTTGTGCCTGACTGTTGTGGATTCTCCTGATTGTGTTCAGAGTAATTCTCGAGGTTGCCTTCACATCTGATAGTACTGCAGACATCTAAGAAGTGAAAGTCAGTTTTGGCTTGAGTTAGTGTTTGCCTGCTGAATAGAAAAGGCTCGCTCAGTTTATAACTTAAAAAAATGACTGGTCTCCAAACTATGTTACAAAATAAAGCTAGATTCAGTCATACAAGTAACTCAGGCTTCAGTACTAAAAATAACGTACGCTATAGACGTGTACATGAATTTTACTAAAAGACTATCTTGTCTAGCAACTAGGGTTTTAGATACTTGAATTTGGTATCAAGGACCAGATCAGAGTCAGGCTTAACGAGGGCAAATGCTTGTAAGGCTTTTCTTGCACAAGTTTTCATTCATTTCACTTTGCTTTTCAAATATTGATCCTTCCAGAAGTCTGTAAATAAGCATGCACGTAAAAGCAATTAGAACCAACCTGTGCTTCCAGAGCTGGAGCTGTTATCCGAGAATGATACTGCAGCCAGAATAGCTGAGGACTGAGCTGGTAGCCGTGCCAGCATGGAGTGCAAAGTGGGCTGCCAAAAGCCAGCCGGTTTATTTGGTCTGTGCTTGGTCGGCAAACCTGCATGGACTTCCCTGTTGCCATAGCTGTGCAGTTACTCAAACACAAGCCAGCAAGTTTAAAGCTGCCACTAGTAAGGCAACCCAACCTGAAGTTGCATCACTAGTGATATATCACAGATGGGAAAGGTACTACGCCTCCATCGTATTCTGGTTTGCTTTTACCTTAGCAAGCATGTAAAAGTACTGCAGGCTTTTTTGTGTTCTGTAGCCTGGTGTGACCCACAGCTCTCGCGTGCTGTATACTGAGTCAGCTAGCTTTGATTTACGATAGGTCTATAATAAAATTGCCTGGTCAGATTTGCAGCATAACTAATCAGCCATATAATTTAAGGTTGAAGGAAAGTAAGTATGATGTGAGTGTTTGTTTTTTAAGTTAAAAAAAAAAAATGTTGTGGAGATATTTTGGACTGTGTGTTTTGCACTGGGAATACCAATATGTTTGTTTTTAAAAAGTCACTCTGCTTCCTCTGGACAAATTTATTTTCCTAAGTAAAGCTCCTAACAGTAGATCCGTGTTTCCAGAGTAGCAGAGGTAAGTAAAATAATACAAGTTTAGCAAAGCTGATGATAATTTTCGGAAAACTACTTTAAGGTCCTTGAATTAAAGGTGCCAAGAGGTCAAATGTTTATACAATTTTCATTATTGCATGACTGATTAAAATGGTTCCAGTGTGTTAGAAGTAATGTGGGCTTACTCTGCATCATCCTCAGCAGAACTAATTCAGTAGGACAGCTGCTTGAGGAAGAAGCCATGCAGAGTTTAGAAGTGGAAATTCACGATTTTCAACTGGTTGGACCAGATGACTGCAAACCTTTAGGAAGCTCTTTGCAGACTATTAAAGCAGTTGCTGCTGCAGTCGCTGCTGTAGTCGATACATTGCTGGTTTTGGACTAACTGCACATTAAGCAGAAAAGTGCATATCTACATAATGGCAAATAAAAAATTATTTCTATGCCAGAGTATCTCAGAACTGGACCAGCCACACTGAAACTTAAATGCTGCTGTAGGAAATGTCTTTGTAAATGAAAGAAATGCTATGGGAGTAACTGTAGAATATGTAAAGAATGCTTACAAACAATTCTTACTGTGTTTTGGTTTAAAAGCAAATGTATAGCTCTTATTTGTTCCTGTTAATTTTTACTCTTTAGGCAGTTGAATCAATCCAGGCTGAAGATGAAAGTGCAAAACTCTGCAAACGTAGGATTGAACATCTGAAAGAACATAGTAGTGACCAGCCCGCTGCTGCAAACATGTGGAAGAAGAAACGTATGGATCGTATGATGGTGGAACATCTTTTACGCTGTGGCTACTACAATACAGCTGTAAAACTAGCGAGACAAAGTGGCATCGAGGTTGGTAGAATGCAGAGTCCCTTACTAACAAAACAGTAGCAAAAAGGAAGTTGGCAAATGAGAACAAGCTGCTTTAGCCCTGTAGCAGCTATTTTTAGGTATTAGAGTGCCTTTATTACTTATGTTTATCTGTTAATCTTTTTAGGCCTGAGTTTGTTCTCATTACTTGACATAAATTGTATTTTAACATGTTAAGTCAAAATTGAAGGTGTAACTTTTAGTTGCAAATTAGGTGCTTTTGGATAAACACCTTGCCCTATTAAAACTTGGAATAATTCTCAAATGTCATACAGAATTTCTTGTTAGAGACCTTTAGGCTGCGGATTAAACTGTTGGTGGAGCTTCCCATCTGCCTAGCCCCACTTAGATGATGTGTGTAGGTGACCAGACTGAGTAGAATATTGTATGCTGATTGTAGGAGCAACTGTTTTATTGTATCATCCTACTGTTTAGTGTGGCAAGAGGAAAGCTGGCTTATACTTTGGAAAATAAATCTTTATACAATTTGGGTTTTATAGTAACCAGTGTGTTCTTGCATGGTCCATAGAAATTTTTTGCTGTTTTGCTTATTTCGCTGTCTTATAATTCTGTGGTTGTCACTTTCCTTTTCACTGGTTATCTAGTTGGTTTTCCTTCCATCTTGTAATTGCTAATGAAGGGTTTGGAATTTGTGCATCTTGGTGTAGCTTCTTTATGCAGAGCGATGAATCCACGCTGTGGTCCTCTGACAGCCACAAGCACATTAAAACCGATTCTTTGAGAATTCGCTGGTTATTTAGAGAAACCATGTTTTGCTAATTTTAGGTACCGTTTGCTATTTGATCTTCAGTGATTCTTGAATCCTAAGTTCTTTTGGTATTCATGATTCCATAAGGTACGCTATTCTTCTGGTGAAAGTGTTTCTCCTATCAAGGTAAAAATGCCCAGAGTTTATTTAGTTGTGTTATGTGACTTGCGTACTTTGCCTTTAAGTGACAGTTGAACACATCTCTCGGGGCTGGTTGAGGGGAAGAAATTTTTTTGTTACTAGTGTCACATTACAGCAGAGGTACCTGTTCTTTGTCATGTACGACCAGCATATCTGTCGCACGTCTATGTTACTCCTTGGCTGCCTTACCAGTCTGATCCTGTTCAACCAGCAGTGATTGCAGTAAATACCAAAAAGGAAGCAGCAAGTAGAGGGAGAGGGGAGATGGGTTACAAAGTATTAGTAGGAAATAGTCCTGAAGAATCACTGAAGAGGCTGCTATGCCTCACTGAAGATAGCCCATGTGTGTGAATGAAAACAAGACAATTATTCCAGGATAATTGCAGCTGAATGGTCAGCAGCTCTTCCACTTCTGGTAGGTGTTTCCCTCTGGAGCAGGAGCTCATCTCCCGCTGAATCATCGTGTTACTGTACCTGTTGGGTCTGCTGAAAAAGCACTAGGGAAAAATTTTCACTTTCATAGCAAGTTCTGTTATGCCTGATGAAGTAATGCTCAGCTTTGGTTTAGACATGAGCATGGAAGCCTGTCGTGATACACTGCAAGACCATGTGGCATGAAGCGTTGCACTTGTGAAGACTTAAAGCTTTACATTCTGTTTGCCGAATAGAAACTTTTGTGTTTAAAAAAAAAAAAGTTTTAAATAAGCTTATTTAACTTCTGCCTTCAAGCCTAAGTATTTTTATTTGCATAACATCAAAGTAATTTGAGTAACACAGAACTTAGTTGCACGTTGAGTGCACCGAGGCCACATTTCTTCTAGTTTGCTAAAATTATGCATTTTATTCAACATTAAAGTTTACATTTTGGCTAAATGAGGATACGCTTCCCTCGGTCTTTCTTACTATGTGGTGAATAAGTCATTGTGAACAGGTTTTACAATGGTAAGATACTGCGACTTGATCATTATATAGAATTTATAGTTTCGCTGGTTTAATAAGCTAACTTCTCTATTTCTTTTTATTCTTTCTTGCTGAAGGATATGACCATTGAAATGCTCTCTAATGCTTAATAATGTAACTTTGCTGTGCAGATTACAAAATGTCATGGTATCTTTCTTTCATCCAAAGTAATCTTTCTGTTCACTGTAGTCTCAGCTGTAATTTTGATAAATGTCTCCACTGCTGCAGAATTCAGAAGGACATTGTTGTATAGTGAACCTGGGTGTGTCTATTACCTGATTTTTTTTTTTTTTTCTATATATCCAGACAATATTGTTACTACTGGGTAGGCGCTATACCCGAAGTGGGAACATGAAAAAAGGTGGGGGTTTTGCTCAACTTGTCCACCAGCCTCACCTCTAGCTGGTGGAAAAGTTGAGCGTGACCCCGCAGTGCGTTGTTGTGGCAATGAAGACTCACCAGCGCTCTGGGATGCACTGGGATGAGCATCACCAGCGGTGGAAGGATGATGATCAGCACTGGTTAGACCCATCTGGAGTACAGCGTCTAGTTCTGGGCTCCCCAGCAGGCACACTGGGGTGTGGAATCTGCTTGTACTTGGGAGATACTCAAATCCAGCTTGAACTGGGCGAGGTCCTGAGTAATCTGTTACAGATGACCTCCCGAGGTCCAAGTCACAACCTTTCTGTGATTCTGTTCCTGTGATTGCAGGCCAAATGGCTAAAAGTGCCCTCTGCCACTATTTGACAAGGCTGAAGGAAACGATTCTTTCCATTTCAGTTGTAGCTTGTGGATCCTAGATTAAGCATCTTTCAGTACCTGTTAGACCAGTCTCGAGAGCGTGCCTCAGCCTGCTTGTTTTAAGTTGCTTGCATGGCTTCTGAATGCTAAGAGACCTGCAGAGCTGCTGAGGTGCTTCATGAGGTTTCAGTGACCAAAAGCAAACCATTAAATCATTCATATGTTTGCCAGTAATACGCAGCAGACAGTTTGCTCAAAGATCAACTATGCACCATAGTGTCCAATTCTAATTATTGATGGGCTGTGACAAATTCTAGTCTGCTTTCGAAATTAACTACCTTCATAGGAATGATATTCTTGAATCCTTGTCTTGGAAGATAAGCGCTTACAAGCTGTGGTTATAAACTAGGAAGCAAGCAGCTATGAAAAATATTGGATGTGAAAAATTATGGGGAAGTTTAAATATTAGAGTTATGAACTAGTTGAAGTTGGGAATAACTTCTGGCATGTGGCATATATAAAGCATAATGTTATACGGCAATTTAAGAAATAAACTACAAACATGTAATGTGTGTGATATTTCTTTAAAAAGAAGTAATGCTTCTTGGGAAAGTAAATGAAAATGTGAGTAATATTAAAGTAAGAGCTGACTGTCAAGGACAGAAATGTCACGTTTGTGCCAAAGTAAATACGGGGGGGAGGGGCGGGATTCTATTGTGGACTTCTTTCTTAATGTCTTCTGGGTCACTGATGATGTGAAAAACAGTTTGGTTTGAAGATATAAACGAAATGTGAAGTTTTTGTTATTGCATACAAATGAAGCTCATCAGTATCAGCTTGTTACACTTAATAATGATCTTATTTTGACTCTGTTATGACCTTGGAGTGCAACACCAATATAAAAATACTTATTTTCATCTGCAGACTCATATGTTCAGCTAGCTGGCAGGGTTGTCTGTTAACTTAAACTTTGCTATTCCATATTCTGCTACTTTAAATGCTATTGCGTTTCTGTGGCAAATCTGGTTTTGGAGGTGTGGTGTTCCAGTAGGAAGTTAGTTGTTGTTTGTAGAGAAGTTTTATAATTAGGTTAGGTCTGTAGTGTTTTGTTTGCTGGTCCTAGAGGGTGGCTGGCTTTTAAATTTTATCCTTTTTTCTAGCCCCTTTTTTAATGGGCTAGGAAGAAGAAAACATGTAAAGTGTCCATATGTTCTTTGCTTAATTATGTAATAGCCATAGTGATTTTTGCCTGTATGACTGAGGACAAGCTCAGATTGTGAAGCTGCCAGTCTCTCTTCCCATATGTTGTAAATTCTCTTTCTATGTTTGCTTAGTTTGTTTAGTAAAAGAATGTGTCCTTGCCTTAATACCCATCCTGTACGAAGGTTGTACAAGTGGAAATGCTGTTTTTTATGAAGGGTATCATACATGTCTGTGTGTTAGGGCAGGGAGAAAATGATTTCAAAATCTATAAACCACTAAGGGACAGGAGAACTACTACACCCTCAGGGAAGGGTGGTCAGTGGCACTAAGTTTGCAGGTATAGCAGAACACTTGAGTTGAAATAATTCTTTTAAATAGCTTAAAACTGGTTAACTTGACCTTGCATCGTGGATTATGCATGCCAGTCAAAGGTTTGCAAATTAATGTTCATAGATCAGTAGTTAAGTAGGTGCATCATCCTTCAAAGATCCTTAACTGGCCATTTGCATTAATACCACAGTGTGCTTTTTGCTTTTGAGAATAGTGGGGGGGGGGGAAT
>Ga0065711_1044595_pt1 | contig 14002 bp, 13 predicted proteins | sample Hoacrofraction12_FD_59098 | JGI IMG/M metagenome (GOLD analysis project Ga0065711, IMG submission 59098) | Hoatzin crop microbial communities from Cojedes, Venezuela - Epithelial fraction 12 v2 (version 2) | ecosystem: Host-associated > Birds > Digestive system > Esophagus > Crop | place...
TTTTTTTTTTTTTTTTTTTTCAGTTCCTGACAGCTTTTTGAAGTCCTGCTTCTTGCTGTAGAGAAATGTAGTTGAAGTGGGGAGAGAAAAGATCAATCTTTTAGGAAAACTGTTGTCTCCCAACTTATGAGATTTGCATTGAAATGATCAGGGTACTTTAGATTGGTCTTTTTTCATTACAAAATTTTAGAGGTGATACTTTTCTGGTCCGTTTCTCTACAGCTGTAAGAGCCAGAAACTTATTTTTCTTTTTTTGAAAGTCTATAAGTCTCTTAGCTGTGTATAACTGTAGGAACTATTTTTTTGGAGGAGAACACCAGCAGTCTGAAGGCTGATAACAGAATCACAAAGAATGATAACACTGACACGAGTATGTTCATTTAGTTGTGACCCACGCTGTTTCGCCAAATGCTGAGGTCCTCTCTTCTGAGTAGCTTCCACTCAGAAGGCAACTAGAAGGAGCGGCTGCCATAGGCCGTGCCAGAATACTATATCCTAGCTCTGCAAAAAGTTCTTTTCCACTGTACGAATGCAATTAATTTTAAGTAATGTGGTAATTAGATTATTTGGAAAGCCATGAGTCGGGATTTTGAAATAAGCCCAAAGAAATGGGTTTGCAGGAAAATGACTTGGTGTATATTCTCCCTCTGAAGTAGATATATGATGTGCTATATAGGCTGAGAAATTGTGAGAGAGAATCAGAAGCATAAGAAAGAAGAATCTTTCCTTCTCCTTGTTGGAATTGGTAGAGGCTTAGTGAACATTGGCTTGTAGGAAAATGAAATTTTATTTAAGAGGGAACTTTCTGAATTAGTGGAATTTGCTGGTAAACATTTTGTCCAGTTTACTTCTTTTACGGAGAACAATTCTTCTGGATATGCTTTTTTAGCAAGCACCATGAGGTGGCACTCTCTGCATTATCAACTCAATTCTCAAAGCGCCATCTGTTTTTTTGAAGTCTTTTTTGCATGAAACAGAGTTATAAATAATAATGATACAATCCTATACTAAAATAGGATGTGCATATCTACACGTAGATGAATTACATAATTAAAGATGCATTACAGCTAAAAATATCTGTTAAAAAAAATACCATCATGGTAAAGCCAAAAGTCAGAAAAGGCAGAGTTAAGATTTTCTGTGCAATCTGCATCCCACTTCCTTGGGTGGATGATATAGTCTTCAGTAATGTGGTCATATAGATTTTTCCACAGGATTCTTTCTGTCTTTAGGCATAGATCAGAAGTCTAAATTGGGCCCCCAGTAACAGTAAACAGCCTATCTGATTGCCGCCGCCTTCATTATTGCTTGTTTGGAACAATGCATGCCAACTAAATTTTGCTCTAAATATAGAGCAGTTGTTTTTCGCTTTTTATTTCTCTGTGTGTGCGTGTATGTCTGTCCTGTGCTACTCATCAATATGTTTGTACAGAACTAAGAAGCTGTAATTGGATTAATTCCCATCTCTATGTTATATGAAGTGAGTAGGTGTCTTTTCCCCATATTACAGGTTTGGAAACAAGGCACCAGATAAAAATTGGATGTGTTTTGGAACTAATATGGCAAGATTTTCAGTCATTTGCATGCACAAATATTCAGCATGTCAGTAAACTGGGTCCTGTAAATTAGCTCAACCCTGTTATTGGAGAATTAGGTCTAGACAATTAATGACTACCTGTGAAAAATTTATAGTGAAGTGACTGACTTGGCTTCCTGCAGGACATCTAAGGGAGAGAGAAAATCCAGTTCTCCTGAACAGCATTTTGCTGCTTAATCACAAAACCCTCCTCCCACATTCCCCCCCACCTCAGAACATCAGTGATAAGTGAGACACAAGTGTAGCAGTCGTATTCCTCCCTACAACATCTTGTTAGCACCCAAATACTGCAGCAGAGGCTGGATTTTTTTTGTCTGCTACCACTTGAACTAAAGAGCTGCTGATTGCTGTAGTAGTTACAATACTCTCTGTAGAGTGGAGGAATTAGAGGAGAACAGTGCAGGTGAGGCTGACAGCTAATGAGATCAGAAAACACCAGATTTCACTCCATGATTTCTTAAGAAAATGCATCTCTGTCCTGCTTCTGGTCTTGTATTGTCATGTCCTTTTCAGCTTTTCACGGAACTGCTCCTCATTTTCTGTACTACCACTGCTATCGCTGTCCTATTTCTCTTAAGCTAGTCCCAGTTTTCTCATTTTTCACCTTTTCTAAAATTGTGGGTTCAACTCTTCCAACCTGCAGTAATGCATTTCTAATGCCCCCTTTATTTGGGTTCCCTGTCCCAGTCTACTCCAGATTTCACAGGCTTGGCTTTTCTTTCCTACTCTGGAAACAACTTCTTCTTTGCATGTATCTAAGAGTAGAAGAGCTGAGAAGTTATCGTGCTTGACATCTCTACGTTTCATTTTTCTAATCTTTTGAAGTAAAGAAGCAGGAATTTTTTTTAAGTGATTCTAAAAATTATTATATTATATTTTTTTAAGAAAAATTCTTCTGGTTTCGAAAAATCAGAAATTTCCTTTTTTTTAACACTACAACTGAAACAGCCCCTAGCAGTCACTGTAGTAGAAGGGAGATGGTTTCTCTAAACAAACTTTCCCATATACAGTTTCAGTTCCTGAGAACTGGCATTTTTCAAACTGAAACATTATTATTTCTGCGAAAGAAATGTTTCAAGTTTTAAAAATATTTGCATTGGTACTGACACTTGAGTTTCTGAATAGTCAGAAATATGTGACTCTCTTCAGCTGCTTGTAAGTTTGTCCAGCTGTGCCTGCTTAGGTTGAAGCTTTCCATGTCAATGGTCTTTGTGTAATTGTATTTCAATTTAGATCCACTGCTAAAATGGGTAATAAGTGAAAAAAAAAAATTTGTGTAATATTTTCTCTTAATATTTGGGATAGATACTGTGCTTGTTCACTGTCTTTGCAAGAACTTGATCACATTTGGACAAAGTATAAACTGAAAAATTGCACATGATCATGAAAGGTGAGTTAGGAATATTTGAGTGTTGAAGAGGACATAAGCAAGAAAGAGACCATCAGTTCATTTAATCTGATTCTTTATACACCACAAGTCGTGATGTATCATCCAAATGTCTCATAAATGTTTTCAGCTTTCATTCTGTCGCCAGCAGAAAAAAAGAATATGTTGTGAATAGTTGGAAAACTCTTGAAAGGGCTATCAATGTATGTATTTTTTTTTTTTTTTTATCTTTTAACATCTGGGAACTGTTTAGGTGATAAATGCTAGGAGATTTCAGGCAATAGCACAGAATAGGAGAAAGCTTGTAAGTCCCAATTGATGTGACCTGGGGGAATTAAAAGAGGAGTTTGTCCTGGACTCAGCTATGCTGGTTGGTGTGACTCCCAGGTATAATCCAAATGACTCGGAAATTCCTCTTGCAGTGACTAGTCAAGAGTTGTCTGTATATACTAATTGACCAGAAGATGCAATCAAGCAGAATATTATTGCTAAATTTTATTTGTCTATAGCACACTGGAAACGTTTATTCGGGTCTTTATCCAGGTGTCAGTTTTTCACAAAACTAGCATGAATTTCAATATTTTTTACCCTCGTGTTCTTTTAAACCTGACTGAATTTGACCAGTATGTTAAACTGTTATTGGAGGCAGAGGGACCAACAGGTAGTGTGTCTGTTTCCTTTGGAAAGCTGTCTAAAATGAAGGACTTTGCCTGTGCAGCAATTATATTAACATACTAGAAGGTTGAGTAGAGAAACATGCAAAAGTAGGGAAAAGTTGAAAGTAGTTAGGTCTGTGTTTTTATGCATTTTGATGTTGTCTAACTTCACATTTGCTGCTGTCCTTTTTCCACAGGAGCTTTGCTTCCCTGCTTACATAAAGAAAGGGCAATGCAGCAAATGGGTTGACATAGGTCATTGTATTAAAGGAGGTGCTTGTTTTTAAGCATCCTTTGAAAAGTCTGTAGTGAATGAGGCATAGCATGGTAAAAAGGAGGAAAGGAACCTCTGTGTAAGGCATGTGAATACAGACCAGAGGAATTGACTTCTCTACCTTAGAGTTCCTATAGAAAGCTAGAGAAGTCACTTAAAGTCAGATCTTTCATAGTTGATCACTGATTGTACCTGTACTTTTGGGAGGTACTCATTTGGGATTGTGGATCTGTGGTGGGTTGACCCTGGCTGGATGCCAGGTGCCCACCAAAGCCACTCTATCACTCCTCTCCTCAGTTGGACAGGGGAGAGGAAATATAACGAAAGGCTCACAGGTCGAAATAAGGACAGGGAGAGATCACTCACCAGTTACGATCACAGGCAAAACAGATTCAGCTTGGGGAAAAATTAATTTAATTTATTACCAATCAAATCAGAGCTGGAAAATGAGAAATAAAAACAAATCTTACAAACACCTTCCCCACAACCCTCCCTTCTTCCCAGGCTCAGCTTCACTCCTGATTTTCTCTACCTTCTCTCCCTGAGCAGCACAGGGGGACGGGGAATGGGGGTTGCAGTCAGTTCATCACATGCTGTCTCTGCTGCTCCTTCCTCCTCAGGGGGAGGACTCCTCACTCCTTCCCCTGCTCCAGCGTGGGTCCATCCCGTGGGAGACAGTCCTCCATGAGCTGCTCCAGCACGAGTACTTCCCGTGGGCTGCAGCTCTTCATGAACTGCCCCAGCGTGTCTCCCTTCCACAGGGTGTAGCCCTTCAGGAACAGACCACTCCAACGTGGGTTCCCCATAGGGTCACGAGCCCTGACAGCAAACCTGCTCCAGCGTGGACTTCTCTCACTGCAGGTCCACAGGTCCTGCCAGGAGCCTGCTCCTGCACAGGCTCCCCAGGGGGCCACAGCCTCCTTCAGGCATCCACCTTCTCCGGTGTGGGGTCCCCCTTCCACGGGATGCAGGTGGATCTCTGCTCCACCGTGGACCTCCATGGGCTGCTGGGGCACAGCCTGCCTCACCATGGTCTGCTCCAGGGGCTGCAGGGGAATATCTGCTCTGGTGCCTGGAGCACCTCCTCCGTCTCCTTCTTCACTGACCTTAGTGTCTGCAGAGTTAGTTCTCTCCCAGATTCTCACTCCTCTCTCCTCCTGTAGTTGCCATTGCACAGTTGTTTTTTTTCCCCATTCTTATATATGTTATCATAGAGGCACTGCAGCCATTGCTGACAGCCTCGGCCTTGGCCATCAGCAGGTCCGTCTTGGAGACGGCTGGCATTGGCTCTGTCAGACATAGGGGAAGCTTCCAGCAACTTCTCACAGGAGACACCCCTGTAGCTCCTCCGATACCAAAATCTTGCCACTCAAACCCAATACAGGATCTTATTCCTAGAAGTGCTGAGCTTTAAAACCAGTGAGTGCTCCAAAGCTGTCGCATATTCCACTAAACTAGATGCCAAATATTTCTTTTTTGAGATCCAAAGCTATTTAAATGTTGATGTCTCTGTTCCTCAGCTTTGTGTGTATAAATTAGAAGTAATATTCCTTAATCTTGCAGGAGCGATAGAAGACAAAATGAATATTTGAGGATAATTTGCACACTGTGCTGCAGAACCTGTGGGTTGATGATGGCTGGCTGCCAGACACCCACCCAGCTGCTCTCCCACTTCCTCCCCTCAGTAGGGCAGGGGAGAAAATAGGATGAGAATGCTCATGGTTCGAGATTAAGATAGGTAAATTGATTACAAATTACTGTCATGGACAAAATAGACTTGACTTGGTGAAAATTAATTTATTGCCAATTAAAAATAGGGTTGGATGGTGAGAAACAAAGACAAAAAGTAAAACGCCCTCCCCCACCCCCTCCTGTTCTCAGGTTTGCTTCTTCGTTCCTGACTCTTCTACCTTCCCCCCACCTAGCGGTGTTGAGGGATGGGGAATGATGGCTGCAGTCACTCTAACAGCTCCTCTCTGCTGCTCCTTTCTCCTCATGCTTTTCACCTGCTCCAGTGTGGGTCCTTCCCATGGATAGCAGTCCTTCATGAGGTGCTCCAGTGTGGGTCTTCTCTGCAGGCTGTCAGGGGAACCTGCTCCATTGTGGGCTTTCCATGGGCCGCAGTTCCTTCAGGAAATATCCACCTGCTCTGGCACAGGGGTCTTCCATGGCCTCTAGTGTGGGTGTCTGCTCCACCATGGTCTACTCCATGGGTTGCTGGAGAATTTCCACTTGGGCACATGAAACACCTCCTCCCCCTCCTTTTCCAGCCTTGGTGTTCTTAGGGTTTTTGGGTATTTTTTCATTTGTTCCTCACTTACAGGCAGCAGTTTGCCCTTTCTTACATATGCTTTCCAGATTTCCAAGGAGCACCACCATCTTGGCTGTGGTGCTGAGCTGTGCCATCGGAGCCAGCTGGAACTGGCTGTGTCCGGCACGGGGCAGACATGGCCTCTCCTCTCCTGCAGCCACCCTGCAGGCAAGCACCTCGCCACGTAAACTCAGTACAACACTGCAGAAAATTTAATGAGAGAAAAATAGCAGCATATTTGTAGCAGAGGTTGAATAATGATTGTATACTGAATGAAGAGAAAACAATTAAATGCTGAGTAATTTATGAATTTAGTATTTTTCCTCTTGTATACTAAATGGCACAAGGCCTGTGTGGAAAGGATCCTTGCTTGTGTGACCAAATAGTTGAATCTACCTTAATGAAAAGCTATAGAGGACTAAAATAAGGTTGTTTGTAATGGTTTTTGTTCTGATGTTGCCCAACTTGTCTTTGTACTCACGCTTAGTCTTTTAGTGTACTGTTGTATTTCATCTGTCTGTGTAGGTTCTGTGTCTGTACTGATGCCTAGCATGCTTACTGGAACATTTAAATATGCTCAAGAGTAGTCTGACACATTTGATGTACTGAATAGCTTCAATGCTTTAATTGAGAGGTTAAAATCCATCACAAAGTGACAAATAACCCAAGTGGTAGGTTGATGATTTACATACAGCTTCAACTTTTTGCCTCTTGCATTCTTGTGTGTTTACCTCCTGCTGTGCTCTTAAAACAAGAGAAATAACATCAGGCAGCATGAGAGAACAATGGAATAAATATTAGCAGCTTTATGACTGTTCTTGCTTCTTGTCCTGCTCTTTTTATATTAATCTGAGTGTTTTCGGGAAGTGCGCTTGTAAAAGTTCTGCCAGGTTCTGGCAACTGCTAGACTCAAGTCTCTCCACGAAGAGTCTATACGTTCTTATGCAAGCTGCTGAACAGTGATCATATAGGATTAAGTTAGTACTGCTATTAGTCTGGAAACCAGAGGGTGAAGGGCTCCATATAACCTGTTACTGATGCCTGGGCTTTCTACATGTTCCTCCTTGTTTCTGTCCTTCAGGCACAATGGTTGGTGATCACACCCGCTTGGAGTTCCACAATATCGAGACAGGGATCATGACGGAGAAACGGTACATCTCTGTCATCCCCTCCAGCTTCATTGGCCACCTCCAGAGCCTCATGTTCAACGGGATGCTCTACATTGACCTGTGCAAGAATGGTGACATTGACTATTGCGAGCTGAAAGCACGCTTTGGTCTCCGCAACATTATAGCTGACCCTGTGACATTCAAGACCAAGAGCAGCTACCTGAGCTTGGCCACCTTGCAGGCTTATACGTCCATGCACCTCTTCTTTCAGTTCAAGACCACCTCAGCTGATGGTTTCATCCTCTTTAACAGTGGTGACGGCAATGACTTTATTGCAGTTGAACTAGTCAAGGGGTAAGTGACTTTCTGCTATATTCTACCAGCTTATTTATAGATAAACTTACTTATAGGTAAGCTTGCATAATAAGAATGCATGCATAAAGAGAAAATCACTTTATTACTCCTATTTTATCTGTTTGCTGAGGTGTATGATAAAGCACTTAGACATAAACACCGAAGCTTAAGACTCCTGATTTTATCACTGACTTCCCCCTGTGGCTGAGGGAAAGGCAGTTTTCCAGTGTGCAACACTAATGTTTTAAGTCCTTTGGATCTAGTTAGGCTAATGTTTGATCCTATTAACCTTGCAGAATAGCACAGAGGAGGAGGAGGAAATGTGCTGAGTGCTCTGAGTCTCCCTTCCTCCTTTTATTTTTTTTTTTCCTGTAACAGACTCGTGTTTCTGCCAGCTCCACTGAAGGCAAAAAAGAGCATATGGGCTGCTGAATTTGTATTTCTGCTGGTGATGCTTGAGGAAAAGCGAACTCGGCTTGCTTTTGAGCTGCCATATTCTTTTCACAAGACCAATAGCTTATTAAAATAAACCCGCCTTTGTTAGCTGAACAATTTTTGTTCTCATACTCATCTAGTCACAGTAGATGTGTTTTCCACAAATACAGTTTACTAGTCCTGTTTATTTCAGTGTAACTATAGTTCAGTCAGTTTAATTTTTAACTTTGCACATATTTCTGTAAGTGGAACATTGAGTAATTAAAAAAAGTAAGAGTCGTGAGCTCCTGGTGCTCTGAGAGTTGATTTTTGTTGTCTTTTTTTCCTTTCGAAGTGGAATATATCTCTTCTATCCTCAGGTGAATTTCTGTGTTTGAACTATATAAATAATTCAGGGTAACACTCCCTTAACTTCAGTCTTTGTTAGGGTCTTTATTTTTTGCCGAAAGCTTTGCTAATTGTTTTCCAGCTGTTTGAATAAGCCTAGGATCTCATGTGAATTTCAGTACAATATTTTGAGTGAGTTTCCCAATTAACTTCTTAAAGGAGTTATTCAAAACTCAGAATGAATCTGGGGAATATATGTCCCACATAAGCATATCTAGTGTTGCTCTCCAGTACATTTATTGATATTAGCAATTTAAAAAAAATATTTGTATGCGCAGACAGGGGTTTTGTGGATCTGCGAGAACTTTGTGAAAAAGAGGAATGATTTATGGTTAGAATCTGATTACTCCAAATGCTGTCATCTCAAAATACTAATCCTTACACTGTCTTGGTGGAAAGGAAGACTATATCTTTCCAAATCAGTGGCTAATATTTTGGCTTACTAAAAGTTTCTAACCCAGAGATACTTCCCTTCATGACTTTTCTAAGTTAATTTATCAGCTCTGACTAGAATAAGAGTCTGTGGCACTGGAGTTCTCAAACAATTCTAACTGATTCTTGCTGTGTTTACAGGTATATACACTACGTGTTTGACCTTGGAAATGGACCGAATGTTATTAAAGGCAACAGTGATCGTCCTCTTAATGACAACCAATGGCACAATGTTGTCATCACCAGAGACAACAGTAACACACACAGCCTAAAGGTGGACACTAAGGTGGTTACTCAGGTTATCAATGGTGCCAAAAATCTGGATCTTAAAGGTAAATTCTACAAGATTGATAGTTCCCCCCTTTATTCTTGCGGGGCTCAACTAGTAGGCAAGAGGAAGCTGGCAGGAAACGTCCATTGCAGAACAGTAAATCTGGAATTTACTGATTTTGGCTTTCAATTTCATTTTTCTTTTTCTCTGTGTGGTAACTTCCTGTAGCAGAATAGTTTGTCATATTTTGCTTTTCCAGAAATTGTTTGTGATCCTACAGTTTTTCCTAGTTAGGATGTAATTACAGCTGGGTTCTTTGAGGGTTTTGGGGGCGTTTGTTTTTTTTTGTTTGGGTTTTTTTGTTGGTAGTAAAGGAGGCAGAAATTACTTCTTGCACAGTATCTTACTCTGCCTTTAACCTTTTCTGAGCAGCTGTTCAGCTTGATTTATTAATGTCGGGAGAGGGGGAAAGCCACTCTAGAAGGTGTGTAACTTCCTCCTGCTTGTATGTTTACCCCTTTCTCCTCTAGGTGATCTCTACATTGCTGGCCTAGCTCAAGGCATGTATAGCAACCTCCCAAAGCTAGTGGCCTCACGTGATGGATTTCAGGGCTGTCTAGCATCTGTGGACTTGAATGGGCGTCTGCCTGATCTAATCAATGATGCTTTGCACCGCAGCGGGCAGATTGAACGTGGATGCGAAGGTATAGTTGATTTCAGAGAAGTTCCCCTCTCAAGCACTCCCCTCTGACTTCATTGCTTGCCCCTGTGCATCTACTTGTCCACCTTATTGTCCATTTCATTCGTTTGCTTTCATCGTGACATCCTTCACTACGCTTATGTCTTCCAAATGCAGCTTATGGATAGCTAGCTTTTGCAAGCAGCTTAGCAGCAGTTCTCTTGCATAATCCATCCCCTATGAGATGGTACCTCCTGTTACTTAAAAGAATATTGACATCAGCAGCACAGACTCAGTAACATGCATATGGCATCAATTCCCAAAGCACTTGGGATACTTACCACCAAAAAACCCAAGGTTTTGCTGCCTGGGTTAAGTGAAAATGACCATTATGTCTAACTCCACTGAATACTAGTCGGCTGTGTTGGCTGCCAGTCACTAGAGGAAGATAGTTTAATCAGTGAGGTTGTCGGGTATGCATGTTTGCTAAGAAGATGTATGTCCCAAACTGATCCTGCAAGACAGGACTTCACAAAGGGAAATTACTTCTTGATCATGTTTCCCTAACATGTCAATATTACAGGCTACATCATGCTGAAGACTTGCCTTGTTGAGATTGTCCCTTCTTAGGACTGAAAGTATCATCTTAGTGCTATCTGCGAGTATTCGAGAAACACCAAATTGGCAGTCCAGTTAAATCTGATCCCTTCCTTGTCTCCCAGTGTTCTGGTCGTCTGGGAGTGCCAATGCCTCAGCCATCCTTCCACACTTCCACAATAATACTGTGGTTTGGGAGAATTTTGTGTCCTGTCACAGGAGCTCACTCAATGTCAGCTCCAATTTCACATCACTGGCAAGTGCTGCACAGCTGTAGGCTGTTATTTTTTGTCTTTCGACTGTATGTAATAGGTGCCTCTTAACCATGTTGTTCCTTGTGGAAATAAGCATAGTGTAGCAGATGTAGCAGTGTGGCTTTTCCCATTTGTGGCAGAACCAAAATGCCAAAAGTAGTGTATCTTTTCTGTGTTGTTGTTTACAAGTTTGAAGGAAAAGAAGAATACATTTGTTTTTGAAAATGTCTTTTCTGATTATCCTCAGAGCACAGAAAGATCTTCTTTAATATTACTGATTTCTGGTAATCTTTCTATTTAAAATTAGGTTAATCTGTTGCCTATATAGCCTGCATGTTATTTCTACTAACGCTTCTCCTTCAGAGGACCTCTGATTAGACTAACCTGTTGTTCTGCGTGTGGCACAGGAACAGAGTCATGATGCTTTCTCAGAAGAATCTGCACCATTATTAGAGCTATGGTGTTTCCTTCTCCTGTACCCAGTGTATTTCTTTGATTTAGTGTCCTATTACTGAGGTTGCGTAATGTCAATGTCACTCCCAAAACATGTAATGCAGCTTGTACTTTGTCTGTGCCAGTCTGGTACCAGCACTGCTACTGCCTGAATGTGGAGATAGGGTCACTCTTAGGAATGTCAGGAATGTGAGTTCCCCTTCTCTTCTAAAGCCCTTCAAGAAAGATTCAGAGTTTGGAGACACCTGAAAAAATGGGCAGGAAGCTCAATAATGGCCCTTATTCTGCCTTTGGAAGAACTTGATCTTGCAAAACAGTGCCTGTGCTATTTTCCTGAACAGTCCTTGCTCAGCAACAGGGGAACTGCTGAAGAGGAAGCCATTCTCCTTGTGAGCATGTTTAGGATTAGTAAAAAAACTGACAATTAGGCCACCAGAAAACTGCTTCAGTTATTTTTTGAATCACAGCAATCCCCAAAGGTTCATCTCGCATCTTGACTCCTGTCTGCTGGTGCCTGTTCTTACAGTTGCCAGTGGAAGTCACACCAATCTCCCCTGTCTTTAAGGAAAGCAAAACTCTAAGCGTGTTTGATCCTGATTTAAGTTTCCCTGTTTCGTTTCCATCTGAAGTGGTCTTGGCTGCAGTTTTAACAATGTTTTTAAGGACTGGAGTCCCAAGCAGTTGTTGCTGTTCATGATGTTTAAATGTGTTAGTGATAAACAATTGCAGGCTTTTGGAGTGAATAGTTGTGCTGTGTGTTGATTTGTAGCATGTCCTTATTTCATTGTGAAGGGCAGTGAGACCATGTACATGATGAGAACATACATGCTTAGAGAAATGTTATTCCATCCCACATATGAATCTTGCCTTCCGAATGTGGTGTAAGAGGGATTTCTGCTAATGCTTGTCTCTTGTTGTGGCTTTGCTTTCAGAAGCGGAGGAGATCACAAGGTGGCAGCTGTTTTCTCTGAAACTGTCAGTTTGATCTCAGGACAGAATCAAAGCATGTGGGGAGGAAGGAAGTCTGGAGAATAGTAGAATGTGAGATGTAGGTCAGCAGACAGCACTGTCCCACCTAAGACAGACCAGTACCACTACAAATGGGTGACATTGTTGCATCATGTTTGCATTTGTTATCTCTATTCATGTGTTTCAGCACACTACTACACACCACCAATTAAGATTCACAAGTTTTAATAGGAAAATAACATTCTTTACTGCCTTGTTCTACCACCACCTCCTTTTATTTGGTTTGAGCAAGCCATTGAACTTCCTTGGCCACGTTGTTTCTCTTATGTGCTCAAACATAATTCAGCCTTGCTGTGCACCAAAGCACAAACCTACCACATTATAGAATTAGCTGTGTTCCAGTGATGGGTAAGGCAATGTTCCTATCTGAGCAGGAGCAGGAAGCGCTTTCAATAGAGATGATATTTTTGTGAGAGCTTTTTAAGAGAATCCCAAAGCATTCTTAGGCCATATGTAGGAGTCCTTAACTGAAATGCAGGCATCCTTGAGACTGAAAGTGGCTGGTGTTTCATAGTGTATAGGAGTGCTTAGAAAAAAAAAGCCAGTTCAAGACTTAAGGCAAGATTTACTTTATATCTGATTGCCTTTCAGTTTTATTCCCATAATTTCTTTAAATTATCTGTGGTAGGTTTTGTTTAAGATAGCACAGGTAAGTAACCTCTTTATCCTGTTCGCTAGCTGAAGTGTTAGTTTCCTTTTGCATTATTCAGCTTCCTTGCGTGCCGTACAAACTTAAGGTTTCAGCTTTTGAAGACTGCCGCTCAATCACCAGTGTGCTGGACAAGATGGCAGCTGCCACACTGACCTATTTTGTGTTTTAATGTGTCCTGTAGGACTATTGCTTTTGGCAAAGAATTTTGTGGGTGATTATCTGGAACAAGAGAACCCAAGAGTGTCTGAAATGTCAAATGAGCCCATGAAGTTAAAGCTCCACACCACACACCCCTTCTTTTTTGTGTGTGGTGGTCTGGTTTATTTTTATTACTCTTTTGCAATTGCTTCATTTCGGATTTTCAGGAACAACAGACAGCTCTTCATTGATCTTGAAGGTCTGGTCAGATCTGTAATGGCAGCTTGTGTTTCCCTGGAAGGTACTCAGCAGAGCCAGAAATCTTGCTGCCTGGTGTGTAAAATCTGTTCTGGATTGATGTGCTACACACAACTGCGAGAAGAATGAAGTTTCAGAATAATAACATTGTAGTGATATATTTATTCATTTTCCACAGAGTATCTTTAGTTCTTGTGCTAACTGCAGCTTTCATCATCATCTCTCACGTAATGAGAGGGCCCAGGCCCTTCTCCCCTACCACCACCCAAAAAAAGGGATTGGTGATAGGGCCTGAGAGAAAAGGTACAAAAGGCAGGGGAGTGGTCAAGACTATATAATGGTCCTTGTGTCAGTGCTGGGTCAGGCTACCGAACACTCTGAACAGACAAACTCAATTCTCAGAAAGGACTTCGTGCTGGGGGCCCACTTCTACCGGAAGCTTGCAGGCAAGTCTGACACCTGCTTTGGGCCTTGCTCTCCCCACCATGAAATAGGTGCATCGTATTCATCTATTTGTAATGAGAGAATGAAATTCAACTATGTCCTGCAGATCATTTTCAGTGGTGCCCAGTGACAGGGCAAGGGGCAATGGGCACAAACTGAGGCACACGAAGTTCCGTCTGAACATGAGGAAGAACTTCTTCCCTCTGAGGGTGACGGAGCCCTGGAACAGGCTGCCCAGGGAGGTTGTGGAGTCTCCTTCTCTGAAGATATTCAAGACTCGCCTGG
>Ga0065711_1044596_pt1 | contig 14001 bp, 5 predicted proteins | sample Hoacrofraction12_FD_59098 | JGI IMG/M metagenome (GOLD analysis project Ga0065711, IMG submission 59098) | Hoatzin crop microbial communities from Cojedes, Venezuela - Epithelial fraction 12 v2 (version 2) | ecosystem: Host-associated > Birds > Digestive system > Esophagus > Crop | place...
TTTTCTTGTCTTTGCTTTGTTGTGTTGTTATTAACCCCCCCCCCCCCACATTTTCTAAAAAAAAAAATTATTGAACTGTCTTCATATCAACCAATGAGTTTTTGCACTGTTACCCTTCTGATTCTCTTCCCCATCTCACTGCATGAGCTAGCGCCTGTATGGTGTTTAGCTGCCTACCATGGGTAAATCATGACAAGAATCTAAGTGCTACACAGAATTTTGCTAGTTCTCAACAGCAGTGGGATGACTAAGGTTAAAGGGTGACTAGGCTAAGAGATTTGAACTGTTAGTTCAAGATATTCTTGACTGTTTACATTATATGTCGTTTGGTTTCTAGCGCTTTCGAATATGCTGGAGAAGAAGTAGAAGAGATCAGGAACAGGATCTGTCAGAACAGAGAAGATAAGAATGTAGGTGAACTGTGACTCCAGTGCATGTTCTTTATGTGAAGGAGCCTCTTTTTTGTCCTGTGAACAGCACAGTTTACCTGTAATCCAGGTTCTTTGCTCCTTTGATTTCTGTGTCTTTTATTGCTTCAGAGGGCAAGTTGGAGGGCCTGCCTCTGTCATCACAGAGCAACTGCGGATGGCTTGCTTTGTTGGGGGGGTGTAGCATCCTTTAAAAGTTGTAGCAAATAGTGGGTCCTCTGGGTGTCTGCTTATGTGATTTCATCGTACAGAATCTGAGGGTGAAAAATTTGCAAGCGGGGTCTATCCTAGTCCATGTTGTGCAATGTTTTATGTATGGGGAGTTTCAGGTCCTTCTTAGGTGTTTGCTTGCCATTGTGGCAGATCGAGGTGCATGTAAAACAGATGTGCTTTGACAGAGGCTTTCCTAGGTGTGAATCCTTTGTGTTGCTGTTGCAGACAGGATGAGGGGCATGGTGTTTAGAGCAATTCTATTCTGTACTTTACAGTGTCACGGTGGTCTCAAGTTTTGCAGGTATGACAGCCCTACAAGCAGAGCCCTACCAGTCTCACAGGTTTTTAGTAGTTTATTTACCCTGCCATAAGTTAAGGAGGAAGAGGTATCTGACCACAGTTTCCTACCGTCATGTCAGTTTGGTGGTGAGTTAACTGCGTGATCAGGTTGTCTGACACTAGGATGCCCTCTTGTACCTTGAGTATTGCAGCCATGCTCTAATGATGTGTAAGGTCTCAGGCTGTATAGCTTCAGACCCACCTGACACATCTGGGAGGTGACCTTTGACTTAAATGCCTTGTGTTAGGCTTCCTTGTGAATCCCATAAATTTCATGGATCACATTGTACTGTCTTTTAAGTTGAAGTGAGGATCTCTTTTCTGTATATGAGATATTTTCTGCTGTTCTACACAGCACTGGTAAAGTGCCTCATTTCTTATGGGCCTTGGCCTTTCTGTCAGTTTTCCGGAGTTCATTAAGCACTGGCCTGGGGCTAGTAGGTGTCTGGAGTCCCCTTCCTTTCCTCTTCCGTGCTGCCTCTAATCCTGCAGCTGAAGTTTTAACAGGCCCTCACCTCCCACATTCCTTTCCCACTGCAAATAGATCATGTACAGTCATGGACAGTAACTACTGAAAAACAGTTGCTTGGGCAAACTAGTTAGGAATTGATTGTAGAATTGTTGCTTAGGTCACTCTCTCTGGGAGGCATACTATTTCATTTTCAGATGCCCAGTAGCATTTCAATGCAGATGTTATAGTACTGATTGTTTACTATTCTGAGCAATTTTTTTGAGTAGAATAGGAGCATGGAACCAGGAAAATGCATAGAAAAGTATTTTTTTAGAGCTTATTCTGGGTTTGTTTTGGAGAGGGATTTTAACGGAAAAATTCAGTAGTGAAGCTTGCACAGAATTATTGTAGTTCTTCATTAATAAGTTGCCTGTATATTTTTCTTTTAAGTGGGTCATCGTTTGTCTCATCTTTATTTTTTTCTAAGTTGTCTTACTTTTCAACAGTCCGCAGAACAGAAACTGTGAATTCAGGACACACTGAAACCAAAGGGAATAATTCTCTTAATACAAGGAAGAACAGCATATAAATGGAAGAAACTTCAGTAGAGGCTAGAAAATTACTGGATGGAATAGATAAGTATAAAAATGTATAAAAGCACAATCATACAACGTGTTAATCTTTCAGTATTTTAATACTTTGAACAAAGTTTTGCATACCTTTTTTTATTTCATTACTCTCTCCATTAGTTGTTATTGGTTGCTTTAGAAGTAATGTTCCATTGAAAACAATGCTTTTGTTCTTTTGAATTATAATGCATTCTTTGTACTCAGGAAAATGTGATTAGAATGTGTTACCTCTTAAACACTAACTCTCTGTAAATGAAATATATATGATTTCTTTAACCTCAGTGAAGGTGTACACCTGCATAACAGTGAAGAAAAATCCATTTCACTAGTTCAAGGAGAAAAGCATATTAATAGCTGGCTTTTGAGTTTTCTTTATTACAGTTTTAAAATAAATTTCAAATTATACAAAGCTTTCACAGGTTTCATACTCTGATTCACCTTTAACTGTCACGACAAATTTGTATGAAGTGTTACATTTGTATTTTACACCTGTTATGTTGGAGTAATTTGCTGCTATTCCTGCACAATTTTAAATCTTGTGATATTGTTCAAGTATAATACATATAGGAAAAAGTTCTTGTTCTACAGTGACACATAATGAAAGGGTGCACTATTTTCATATGTGACAAATTTCTCTTGGTACTGAAAATTGCGATTGTGGAGTCACCCCATTGAAATAAGATTGTGTTCAGCATAAACCAGGCTGACTTACATACTAAAACTTGAAATACTATACAAATTACAGGCTTGGAGTACTTGCTGTTTTTGCTTCTGTGCTATTTCTTTATTAATGCCGTTTACTTAATAAAGCATATTTCTTTAGTAATATTAGGTATTAAAATCCCTTAAGCCTTGTTAAAATCCCTACATAAAGCAAATTGAAAGAGAAGTACCAGACTCTGTGCCCTCAGTTCAGAAAAAAGTTTAATTATAAGATTAGAGAAGAACAAAATCTTCAGCGTATTTATACTTTCAGGTATAAGGAAAACATTTTGATATCTTGTAGATTCTGGTGATAGATTAATTCCATGTCTTGATTATCTCTGATCAAAACCTGAATCTGAAAATTAATCTCTCCCATCCCAGCCCAATATTGACCAACGATAGCAATATAACTGCTACCTCTGAATTAATCTGAGATTGAGACGTAAATGCCAACACAGCACAAGTAAAACTGCTTGCAGAATCTTTGCTCTGGACAGTACGGGTCGCAATAAATATAAAGACAAGTGGTCTGAACTACCTTTGGGTACATATTGAAACAGTTAACCCATGTCCAGTGTCCAACTGGATTATATAGCCCTCATGGCAGCGTGTGTCCTTGCATAGTCCTGATATGCCTACCTGAGTATGGTCAGGCACTCGTTCTGCTACAAAGTCTTAATCTAAACAGTAAGGTGCTTTGATAAATAACAAGGGCAGAAAATATAATGTGCTACTTGCAGAAGCGAAGTTTTCTCTCTGTGCAGACAGCAGGCAGATCACAGTAGTATGCTGGGCTGCGGAGATGCCTGGGTCAAGAATCTCTCTCTCTTACCCCAGGTCAGGAACCAAGATGTAGGCTATTTCAGGGACAAAAGCCATCTAAGAACTACTCTTGCATTGCTCTATCTATGTGGCTTACAGTAAAGGCACATTTTACCTCCTAATTTGAAAGTACTGGTTTACAGTATGAATTTCACTCAAACCATAAAATGCCACCTAGCACAGAATATTTGTATATTCCTTCTTCAAATAAACACAGCAATTCTGTTTAGTAAAATATGCAATAAACTTTGGAAATGATCAATCGCTTTGTTAGAACTAGCAAACTGTGAAATGTGGTTCAGTTTCCTGGAAAAGTCAATGCTGTATTTCCAAATTAAAAATCCAGAGTATTATAAAATGTCTTTATATCATCATTCTAAGCTGCCTAGGAAAAATTCCCCAGCAAAAGAATATCTTCATTTTTTTTTTTCAGTTAGAGCTGTTGACATTGAAAGCCAGAGAATCAAATAAAATACTATAGTATAAAATCAAATGTAATTCAGCATAACACTGGAGACAACATCTATTTATTTAATTAATGCGATATAGTTGGGCTTGTCTGATGTAAAATAGGTCCTGGCTTCACAGTACAAAGAAATTGTACAGGTGTATAAGTTCTGTGGAGTAAACTTCTGTGGTACACAAAGTTATGACTCATTTTAAAATAATACTTTTTATTTCTGTGACATATTTTTCTACAAGTCTTTAAGAAAACTTACAGGTGGGAACTAATAAAGCACCATAACATCCCTATGAAGGAAATAACGAATCTTAGATGACTACATACTGATAGAGAACTAAAATAATTCTAGATAACCTTTTCTATATAGTGCAGCTTTGAAGATGGGTGATATACAGTAGCATCAAGAACTCACAATTTTTTTTGTTTGTTTTTAATTTTCATTACACGATTTTGTAAAAAGCAGAGCTGTTTCATTCTAAACTGTGTTATTGTAGGCCCCTCCAGTTATCTGTCTTTAGGGAACAGACAGGTTTTTCTTGGACTTTTTTGCCTTTCGATGACACTCATTTTCATCCTCTACTGTTTTCTGAGGGAAGCAAGCCATTTTCACTTATATGTCATGCAAATGTTTGTGACATTTAGGTTCCTGAGGAGAGTTTTATATGTCATCATGTATTTGACCTATTGAATTCATGTTCATATTCAGTCCTCTTCATTCCATTTCTCTATACAACTGCTCTGTTATACTTGACCCTTTAGACTGTAGGTCTGGAATATAAATTAGATTCCATGTGGGCATTTAAAATGTATCTTTCCTATATAAACTGGTGGGGTATGAACTTAAAAGAACACAGTCAGCAAATTGTTTAAGAGTGCTCTTGCATCCCATGCATTTGCTTTTGTGTACAGATCCTGCAGGAGAAATAGAAACTACGTAAGTTTCAGTGGACCACACAAGATCAAAAGGACATTAGTTACTTTTATGTGTATTTTTTAATGCATCTTACAGCAGGAAGACAACATAGTGGTAACAGCATTGTTCTATTTCATAGATTATGCCTATGGCATATGTGACATATCATACATGGTAACATAGTTATGCTATACTCAACTAAGTTTGCCTCACAACATCAACATGCTTTATACAACAAATTAGAGGTGAAGACATTTGCTTTTAAGGGCAGTGATTTGACTATGGAAGAGGTATGAAATTGAAGTGACTATAATATGACTTGCACAAATTGCAAAACACTTTCAGAAGCTGTGGCGTTATTTTAACGCTGTAATGGTTTTGGTGGGATAGAGTTAAATCTCTTTATAGTAGCTGATGCGGGGCTTTGTTTTGGATTTGTACTGAAAATAGTGTTGATAACACGCTGATGTTTTAGCTACTGCTGAGCAGTGCTTACACAGCATCAAGGCCTTTTCTGCTTTTCAGACTACCCTGCCAGTGACTAGGTTGGAGGTGCACAAAAAGCTGAGAGGGGACACAGCTGGGACAGCTGACCTCAGCTGACTGAAGGGATCTTCCATACCAAATGACATCATGTCCTGCAACAAAACTGGGGAGAAGTTTGGTGGGAGGGCTGCTGCTTGGGGACCGACTGGACATCGATCAGTTGGCGGTGAGCAATTCTTCTCATCTGCATCAATTGTCTTTCTTGGGTTTTATTTTACTCTTTCCTCGTTATTTTTTCTATTTTCTTTACAATTTTTAAAGATTATTTTTATTTCTTTTTAATCATTAAACTGTTGTTATGTCAACCCATGAGTTTGTTTCTCACTTTTATCCTTCCAGTTCTTCCTCCATGTGACCAGGGGAGAATGAAGTGAATGAGCGGCTGTGTGGTGCTTAGTTGCCAGGTAGAATTACACCCCAGTCCTTTCTGGCACCTAGAATGGGGCCTGAAATGTTTGACATAATGACAGATACTACCAGAGCAAATTGAAAGGGATTTAGATCTGTTAACAGTTGCTAGTCATTATATTGATTCATCTGCTCTCAGTATTAGTTTGTCTGATCTGTGCCATGCTCTTTTTTTTGCTGTATGTGTTAAAGATTGGTATTGGCTTTTGCAGTTTCCTGTGCTCTGTAGAACCTGGTCATGTTTTGCCTGGGAAATTTATTATTAATACACTGGCCTTGAGCGTAGTCTGGTATTGGGGCTCTGTAGTGAAGCCATTACTGTACTTTGAGTACCATCTCATGGAGACAATTAACAGTTATACATCTTACTCTGCGAGTTATTTTTGTAGAGGAAATGCAAAATGGCATACTCACATCCTTCTGTGATTTTTTCCGCCTCATTACAGTAACTTTTTAGTATCTTGAAGATCCTTGGGTTGGTTGTCAAAATTCTTCTATTGGTATTTCTTAGGTATATTGTTTTGGCTTTTTTCTAAGGTTAACAAGCTATTTAGGAATATGCACAGGTCCCGCAGAAGTGTCATTATGAGTGGCAAGATATGTGGGAGAATATGGGCAGGTATCTAAAAAGCTTTTTCCCTCTAATGGCCTGAAATTTCACTCCTGAACAAGTGCAGGATCCTGACAAAGTGACAACATCTTTGAAAAAAAATGCCCTGGCTATTCCAGAGTGGCACAACTACTGCACTGTGCTGTGGCCTGGGCAGCACCTACCAAACACTGTCCAATACTATTCAGCACCCTCAAGAAAACAGGGTCTCTGGATCTGAAAACATACCAACAGACACTATGGCTAAACTAGAGACCCAGCCCTGAAGTGTATCAGTTGCCTCTACAACTAAAAAGAAAGAATCGAAACAGAAGTCAGCTTGTTTAGTAAGGGGTGAATGAGCTTCTCTTAAGCAGGAGCAGGAAATAGAATCAGAAGAGGCAGCCTGTTCTGCAGCAGAGTAGTCACAAGAACAGAAGAAGGAAGGGAGTGAAATCATAAATGAGACAGAAACTGCCCGATCCCTGTCCCTAAGTGAGCTGTGAGACATGTGAAAAGATTTCAGCCCTCAACCAGGCGAGCAAATGCTCAGCTAGTTACTGCAATGCTGGGATATTGGGGCCAATCACCAGGAATTAGAGGCTAAGAAAGCCTGGCAGCTGGGATCCCTTGCTAGGGATAACACTATTGGCAAAGGGCTTGAAAAAGGGCAGGAGTCCTCAGTCTTTGACGGTGACTCCTGTCAAGTGTGAGAGACAGATGTTCTTTCAAGGAAGATCTTGGAAATTCCCAAAGAAAACAGACCACCATTGAGGGAGTGTTTTGGTTTCGGCTGGGATAGAGTTAGTTTTCTCTTCAGTAACTGCTGTGTTTTGGATTTAGTATGAGAAGGTTGTTGCTAGTACACAGGTTTTCAGTTGTTGTTAAGAAGTCAGGGACTTTTTTCAGTTTCCCATATTAGGCTAATAGGCAAGTGTGCAGGAGCTGGGAGGGAGCATAGCCAGGCAGCTAACGCAAGCTGGTGAGTGGAAAGACTCCATATCATATGACGTCATGCTCTGTATATAAAGCTGGGGGGAGGGGAAGAAGGCGGGGATGTTCGGAGTGATGGCGTTTGTCTTCTCAAGTAGCCGTTACAAGTGACGGAGCCCTGCTTTCCTGGAGATGGCTGAACACCTGCCTGCGATGGGAAGTAGTGAATGAATTCCTTGTTTTGCTTTGCTTGTGTGCACAGATTTTGCTTTGTTAAACTGTCTGTATCTCAGCTCACGAGTTTCTCACTTTTGCCCTTCCCGTGCTCTCCCTCTTCCCATCGGTGGGGAGTGAGTGAGCAACTGTTTGGTGCTTAGTTGCTGGCTAGGGTTAAACCACAACAGGAAGGTATCAAATATCTGAGAAAAGTCAAAGGACCTGCACAGGGCATCCAGTTTTTAGTAATAAAATGGCAAGATGGTTATCATCATATCCCAATGGATGTGATCAATAAAATAACAGCTATGTGTCCACAACTAACAAAAAAGAAACACAAGCTCTCCTAGGTGTAATGGGTTTTTGAGGAATGCATATTCCAGGTTAGAGTCTGATTATAAGCCATCTCTGTTGGGTGATGCAGAAGAACAACTTTGAATGGGGCTCTGAGCAGCAGCAAACCTTTGAAAAATATTAAACAGGAGATAGTTCATGTAGCAGCACATGGGCCAGTCCAGTCAGGACAAGATGTGAAAAACATGCTTTACACATCAGCCAGAGATAATGGCCCCACCTGGAGCCTCTGGCAGAAAGCACCTGGAGAGAGCTGAGCTCAGCCTCTAGGGAGCTGGTGATACAGAGGATCTGAAGCCCATTACACTCCAACCAAAAAAAAAGTATTAGCAGCATATGAAGGAGTCCGAGCCCCTTCAGAAGTAGTTGGTACGGAAGCACAGCTCCTTTTGGCACCTTGATTGCCTGTGATGGGCTGGATGTTCAAAGAGAGGGTCCCCTCTACACATCATGCAACTAATGCAACGTGCAGTAAGTGGGTCGCACCGATCACACAACAGGGTCAAGTAGGAAATCCTGACCACCCAGGAATTCTGGAATTGATCCTGGACTGGCCAGGGGCTGAAACTGTGGAGTATTGCCAGAGGATGTGTCTCATACTAAAGAGGCCCCACTGTATAGTAAGTTACGAGAAAATGAGAAGAAATATGCTCTGTTTACAGATGGATCCCATCGTATTGAGGGAAAACATCAAAGGTGGAAATCTGCTGTGTGGAGTCCTACATGACAAAGCGCAGAAACTGCTGAAGGACAAGTTGAAATGAGCAAGTTTGCAGAAGTGAAAGCCATCCAGCCATCCTTATGTATTGCTGAATGACAAAAATGGCTGATACTTTATACTGACTCAAGAACGGTGGCAAATGCTCTGTGGGTATGGCTGCAGCAATGGAAGCAGACCAACAGGTAGAGCAGAGGCAAACCCATCTGGGCTGCTGAATTGTGGCAAGATATTGCTGTTGGGGTGGAGAGACTGGTATTAAAAGTACATCACACAGATGCTCACATACCCAAGCACTGTGCCACTGAAGAACATCAAAACAATGAGCAGGTGGATCAGGCTGCTAGAACTGAAGTGGCTCAGGTGGATCTAGACTGGTAACATAAGGGTAAGCTATTTACAGCTCTGTGGGCCCATGACGCATCAGGACATCCAGCAAGGGATGCAACATACAAATGAGCTCGTGATTGAGTGGTGGACTCCAGATAAACAAGCCAAGTGGCTAAAGCCTTTTTGATATAGAGGACAATGGCTGAAATATAAGTATGGAGAAGCCTGACAGATTGATTATATCATGCCACCACAAATCCACCATGGTGAGCACCATGTGCTTACCATGGTGGAAGTGACTGATATCGGACAGAAAAATTTAGATCTTAGTAATGCTTAGGTCATAGTAATATAGAGCAGAAATGCTTAGGTTGTAGTGACACTGTTTAGTTTAGGCCTGACTACTTTGTATAAACAATATATGCCTTACTAACAATTATGCCCTTCAAGAGGAGCTAGCAGACTGTTAAAAGGAGAACATCCAGCCCAGAAGGTGCCAAAAGCTGGATGACTGCCAAAGAAGCATGAAGTTAACAAAGATCTAGGGTAACTAGGAAAAAGATGAAGGTGGCAGGTGAAGATCACGACCTCTGACTCAGTTCAGAAACAAAAAGTCTGCACCCCCCAGCTTGCGAGCATGCGCAGTTAAGTAAGGAAGGAATATACCTCTAAGATAAGCATGTAATGCGATGAACCAGTCAGCATGTAATGAATAGTTTCTTTGTTTTTCTAAGAGTATATAGTCCTTGACTATATACTAGCACACATATAACAGTGTGATAGCTTTGTGGAATTATCACCTAGCACCCATATCTGCGCAAATATGCAATAAAGATGCCACCTCCGCTCTGTGTGTATATTGGCATACTGCACACTGGGCAAACCATCCCACTTTTGGGACAACACGTCTACTGGGTGATTGGAAACGTACCGTGACCCATGCCACAGCTTGGAATACTATCTAGGGCCTTCAAAAGCAAGATTTATGGTGACACAGCACCCCTGAAAGAATTGAATCAGACAACAGGACTCATTTCTGAAACAAACTCATAAACTGGGCCAAGTAGCATGATATTGACTGAGTGTATCACACCCCCTGTGATGCACCAGCCTCTGGGAAAACTGGATGATACAATGGTCTGTTAAAAACTACTCTGAGAGCACTGGGTACTGGGAGATTAAAGTGGTGGGACACAAATTTAGCAGAAGCTGCTTGGCTTGCTAACACTAGAGGATCTGCCAGTCAACTTAGCCCGGCACAATGAAAACCCCTGCACACTATGGAAGGAGATAAGATCCCCATAGTACACGTAAGGAACTGGCTGGGAAAAATTGTCTGAGTTATTCCTTCCTCAGGAAAGGGCAAACCTGTTCATGGGATTGTTTTTGGTTAAAGGACTTGGGTGCATTTTGTGTATAATACAGAAGAGTGGGGAAGTCCAAAGTGTAACTCAAGGTGGTTTAGTCTTGGGTGAAAATAATCCATGATTTGAGTTGACAGTAACACTGTCACCATACAGTGTGTCACCATCAGCTGTATGTCATCACTCTTGTGACTGCCATATGTCAGCCTCTCACTACTAGACAAACTAGAGGCAAGAGGAGGAATTTATTGCAATGTTAAAACTTCACCTAGTCCAAAGGGACCAGGGGTGGAAAATGTTATGGATACACCTTCGAATTGTTGTAACCCATGATTTGAGCTGCATTTTATAGGAAGTACTACAGCAGAAACCACGTGAACCAATGAAGGATGAATGTCTCAAGAAGAAATGCAAGGGCAGTAATGACCTGACTTGGGCTGGCTTTGGTGCCCAGTATCTCCACACAACACATCACATCTCCTGCCCTGAGTGAACAGCACAACAGACGAAGCCCAAAGTCATAGAACAAATGAGTTCAATTAACATTTTATGGATAGTTATGGACATTTTACATACAGTTTACTGGTGAAGGAGGGGTTAATGAGAAAGTATTGAGATAGGGTGGGACCCGAACCTGACATAAATGGTATGGAATAAGGGGTGGTGAATGTACTGGTTTTGGCTGCACATCAGTCAGTTGGTGGTGAGCAATTGTTTTCATTTGCTTCACTTGTCTTTCTTGGGTTTTATTTTACTCACTCTTTGTTATTTCTTTTTTCTCTTTTCCTTACATTTTTTACAGATTATTATTATTGCTTCTTTTGAGTTATCATACTGTTATTATCTCAACTCATGAGTTTATTTCTCACTTTTACCCTTTCAATCCTTTCCCCATCCCACCAAGGGAGTGTGTAGTGAGAGAACAGCTATGTTGTGCTTAGTTGCCAGCCAGGGTTAAAACACAACAGACGTTAACAAGCCTCAGCCTTACCCATTCTCAAAGCACATTTGAAGCAAAACTTATGACTCTGATGAGAAAGCTGAAGAGACACTAACTGTAGGGGCCACTGGCAACTGTAACGGTGAACACTTGTAAATGCACTGGCTCTTCAGCATCTCCCCAGATACTACTGGACTTTATAAATTTATTTGCTTTGGCTGTTTTATTGCATACCAATTGCAGTACGACGAACAAGTAATTGTCCTGAATGTATCTATGGCCAAATACCTAATGCTCTACGTATGAATAACATTTGCATAGCTAAATTCATGTTCAACTTTAGCAATCAGAAATAGTACCATCTGAGGATGTGAAGGTAGATAATAATAGAAATTAATTAAATGTATCTTTTTGCTGATGATTGCTATTTTTTTTAACCTCTGTATAGTTTTGATAAAATTTGGATTATTTTATATGAAATGGTTGTGATTGTTCTTCAGGCCCTAGGACACTTTTCCAGAAGAGATTGCATGACAAGGAAAATTATTATTGTGTTTAATATCATTATACAGTTCTACATGTAAAACACAGTACTTCAAAAGCAGTCTACTTTAGCTGAGCATGAAGTAAAATACTTTAAGTATTAGTAATCTAAGCATTTCTTATCTTATGCATTTGAAAGCAAGTATTACATTATCTTGTTTAGATACCTACAGAGAGAAAGTGAGAAAATATTACTGTGTGTTTCCATGCTCGTTGTCACAGCAGTACGGCCTGTTTAAACAACATTTTAGAACACTCTTTCTGCTGTGGACATTCATTTCTTCTTTCTTTCCATCTGTGCCGGCACAATTATTTTTGCGGCTGCAGTACAAACTGTACAATGAAATTGACCTCACTAAAAAAATGAAAAAACCACACCAGTGGCCGAATTTTTCTATTTTTTATACATCCCACTTCCCTGATACAATTCACAGGGAAGCAGTGGGAAGAATTATACTGGCAGGGCTAGCAGTGAAACCTGCCGCAATGTGAGAGCAGGAGGTGGGAATACCTTGAATGACCCCCTGTCTGAATTTGGGAAAATATTTACACTGTCAAATATTGCACATGGAAGACATAATTTCATCTTTAAAAATGCCTCCTCTCATGTAAGCATGTGTTTAATTTAGATAGAGTCAGCCTCATGCATGTATATAAACACATAACGTCATGTGTGTTTGCGTGTGCACATAGTCTCTTATAAAGGAACACTGTTAGCTGGTGCAGAGAGTTACTTCAGTCAAAGTAAGATTTGATAAACTGGCTGGGCAAAAAAAATAGAAGTCAAGCTGAGAAAGAACAGTTATGCATAGCCTGCATAACTTAATATACAAGTAAGAACATTAGTTAGCTTCCTATAATTGGAGATTTTTGGGATAAATCAATTTTGGTGTAAAGCACAAGGATTTAACTGCTTGCCTCTGAAGTGTCTCAATTAATTAATTTCTTGCTTCCAGGACCCAATAGTCAACCACTTTTGGTTTTGTAGCCAATATTTATTGACCTGTACTAATTACAGCTGTATTGTAGCTGTCACAGTTTAATTATAGATAGAAAGTAAGACAAAATTTACAGATGTGTTGATGCATATGGCCTGAATTCCACCTAAAATGTTTTGCTTAGTATTTGGTAATGGCTAACAGCCTGTGAAATCTCAAAGACAATCAGTTGGAAACATTAGACACAGGCACTTACAGCGTCTGGATGTGGTTTGCTTCTTCAGGCTATAGTCTTCTCACCACACCGTTTTTATTGTTTGGTTGGGATGGGTTTTTTGTAAGATTGTTTTTGGTTCATACTTTTTTCCCCTGGTCATTTTTCAGACAGAAATTTTACAGCTATTCTTTCTCTAATACTTCTCTTTTAGTCCATGCTCCCACAAATACCTCAGGAAGTGTTGTCTGAGACTTGGAAAAATAGAACTATTTTACTGCTGAGGATTTCAATGTTTTTTATGTATTCAGCTGAAACAAGGTAAGACAGGAACTTTAGTTAGGTATCTTCTGTTCATCGTCAGTACTTTCTGTACTTTCTACAGATATTGGACAGCTGTGAGATATTAAGGAACTTTGCTTTATGACCCATTTTTGCCTGTGTCCATTCCAGCTGGTGTTGGGGAGTGCTTCCAGGAGGCTCGTTTTTTTCTGTTTGCTTTCCTTGGTCCCTATAGACTCATGTTTCCTTTTAGATGTGTATCTTTGTTATCTCTATTTTTTTACTGGAGCCGTCTCTTCTTTTCTCAAGGTCACAGAATCACAGAATGGTCGGGGTTGGAAGGGACCTCTGTGGGTCATCTAGTCCAACCCTCCTGCTGAAGCAGGGTCACCTACAGTAGGCTGCATAGGACCTTGTCCAGCCGGCTCTTGAATATCTCCAGAGAAGGAGACTCCACCACCTCCCTGGGCAGCCTGTTCCAGTGCTCTGTCACCCTCAGAAGAAAGAAATTCTTCCTCATGTTCAGACGGAACTTCCTGTGCTTCAGTTTGTGCCCATTGCCCCTTGTCCTGTTGCTGGGCACTACTGAAAAGAGTTTGGCCCCATCCTCCTGACACCCACCCTTCAGATATTTGTAAGTATATATTAGGTCCCCTCGCAGCC
>Ga0065711_1008182_pt1 | contig 13999 bp, 11 predicted proteins | sample Hoacrofraction12_FD_59098 | JGI IMG/M metagenome (GOLD analysis project Ga0065711, IMG submission 59098) | Hoatzin crop microbial communities from Cojedes, Venezuela - Epithelial fraction 12 v2 (version 2) | ecosystem: Host-associated > Birds > Digestive system > Esophagus > Crop | place...
GCTATCGCGCTCTCTTCCATGAGAGTTGGAGACCAGTGAAGCCGAGGCAATGATGCCCTTCGAATCGCAGCCTGAGGACCTGTGCTAACCATCAGAAAGCTGTGCCTTCCTAACTCAGTGTTTCCTTGGGCTGCCTCTGACTTTCTCTGCTGGAAGCTGCAAGGTATGACACCTGCCCAGAATATTGAGTGTTTGGCTGAAAAAGTACAAAGTCATGGGGAAACAATGACTAACAGTAAGTCACTGTGGAATCCAGTCCCCTGGGGAGTACCTGCAGACAGCCCAGTAAATTGGTATGGATGTCCATTAGCCTGCCAGGCTTGCATCCAGGGCTAATTTAATGGAGAATCGCTGCAGCACAAACAGAGGCAGGGATACTGCCTCGTCCTCCAGCGACCAGTTTCAGTGAGCTGTTCCAGACCATCCTGGATCAAAACCACTCCAGTGAAGTTGGCGTGCTTAGATCAGGTGAAAGAACATGATGTGACAAATCTGTGCCAGCCTCTGAGGATCGCTTGCTTCAGTCGGGTTTAAAAGCTGGTCAGCACAGCCCCTGAAGCCTTTCATCTTGGCAGCACGCATGGAAAGAGGACCTGAAAAGTGCAGCTTGTACGGGGCTTTGTGGGTTGCTGTCAGCGTCGTGAGGGTGCTGCTACGTTCACTGAGGTTGGCGTTGAGGTTCCCGTTGCCTTCCCCCGGCGCACGGGCGGAGATGTTGAACTGCACCCAGAGTCGGGGAGGAATCACGCTTGGAAAGCCGGTGGGATGCGCAGAGCCCAAGGGCAGGCTGGCACCCACCTCTGACGGCTGCAGCTGCTCGGTGACTGTCAGCGGTGCTCCGGTGCTGACAGAAGTTTTGGGGGTTCATATGTCACCGGGATTTTCAAAGCTTAGCTCTCAGCGGTACAAAAGACCTCAACTTGCAGCTTTCTGGGACTAGCAGACAGTTCATTCCCAGCACCATAAAAATTCAAACGTATTCAAGAGCTGACCTTCTTTCGACTATCTATTTGAATAACGACACAAGCAGTCAGGGTAGAGCAATTGTGTTTTCAAGGCTCTGTTTCTGAAGGTTCTGCCACGTGTTTAACTTTACCTCAGAAAACGCCCTTTGCAGCAGACAGGAGTCTTGTGTTATATATAGAAACGCATGATAGCAACAGACGGAGAGGAGACACGAGGCTGACGATAGGGAAGGGTCAGGGCTTTGAAGGAAGATCTGGGGCTCCTCTCACTTGGTGAGAAATCTGGCAGGTGAATGGAGGGAAGGAGACCATCCTGGGAGGGATGAGTTACAAGATCTGTGTCAGAGAAGGAACCTTTTCCCTTCTCCTTGCCCTCCCCACACCGCTGGCCCTTCTGTGGGGGCTGCTTCTCCCTCAGGCAGACCTCCATCGCAGAGGCAATCTCCCTCAAGAAGGCAACCCCGGCCCTGCGCTGGCTTCCGCGGCAGCTGAGAGGTAGCAGCAGCTACGGCTGGGGTCGGTCCTGCCTCTGGCATCTGTGTTCACGGCGTCCAGCCCAGCTGCCCAGCTGGACCCTTGCTCCCCTCCTGCCAGGCTGGCCACCCACAGCCAAACGCCCCTCGATTTGGAAGTCAGTACTCTCCACTCGCCTCCGGCATATGGCCCCGTCCCAATTTTGGATTACCCCCATCAGACACATTTCTCCCACCTCCTTCTTCCAGCCTCCCCAGCGTTGTGGCAGCACAAGAGCAAGGGTGGAACGAGCACCCATTGCTGTCTGGCTCTGACCCCAGTGAGCAGCAGGCTCTGGGGAAGCTGGGGTGCAGACCAAGCGGCTGAGCAACGTTTATCTCCATGTGGGATTCAGGTGTCATGGGGCTCAGGGGAAAGCCGGTTCTCCCGGCACCCCAAGACGGGCAAGGTTAGTCCTCCCTCGGGCTGCCTGCCTCTGGCCTCAGCTTTACAGTGGGTGCCCCACGTTCTCCCGCTGAACCAAGTCACCGGTCGCCTGCCAGTCCAGGGTAAAGCTGGCCATGCCAGCTGGAGACCAGCCAGGTGGCAGCCGTAAGCACGCACGGGCACAGGGCTTCGGCAGGAGCGTCGGTCCCCCCTCATAAATGTACGTACATGGGCGCGTGCAGAAGGTCAACCTTGAAGGGCAGTTTCCTCGCTGCTGGTGCAGGTTGCCAAATCAGGGTGCTCAGGAAGCCTCTCCCGCCCCGCAGCGCTGGCCCGGCTGCAGGCAGGGACCTCCTCCTCCTCCTGCCTCCTCTCGCACCCCAGCGAGCACCTCCTCGCCCGGGCACACGGACGCCTTCCGCAGAAGCAAACAGCTCTCCGAGGGGTGCTGCGCCGGAGGCAAATTCCGCCGCTGGGGTCAAATTCCTCACGCGAGGAATCTGGAAGTCCTTCAGCGCTGGGTAAAGGCTGCAAAATAACAGAGCTCGCAGTCCCCTCGGCAGAGCTGGGTTTTAACCGGCAGAGCTGCTTTCTGCTCTGGCGGTCTTGGTCGGTGGATCGCGTGAAATGCGTGCGACAGTGATAAATTATCGCGAACGCTTCGTAACGCTCCTTGACCAAAATTAAGTTACTCACAGGGTGATTTCTTAGAATGACTTCTTTGCTTGCTCTTCCTGAACTATTAAATTACAAGTCTGTGATTAATTACTACAGCAACTGCACAGCAAACTTCAAACTGCCACCTCAGAACAAAAGGTCTTTTAGATAGGGGATGTTTACTTTCAGCTGAAAGGGCACATGCTCAGACTTGGTCAAGCAGACCTCGCCTGCATTTTAATTCTGCAAGTTGAAAATAGCAGCTGGCTGCACGGAGAAGCAGAAAGGTGAAAATGTCATTGGATAAAACCTCCGACTATTTCTCACAACTGGCACTAACAAATGGTTTCCGGAAGCTAGAGGTCACTGTGCACGCAGTCCTACAGCTTTCAGGCATGAACCTGAAGTTATTGTATGGAACTGGAATTCCTAAAGCAAGGTCAGACAGTTTATTCCAAATGTTCGCGAATTCCGACAACTAATCCAACACCGACGCCTTCATTCCCTCCAGTGGGATGCTTCGGAGGCGAAGGAGGAGTGGTTTGGAACGGGGCTGCTGCTTCCTCGGTGCAGACGAACAGCAGTCACGCTGCAGACGGGCTTTTTGCTTCACCCAGATCTGGCTGTAGCCGCCGTGACCCTCCCTCACAAGGTATTAAGCCTGATCTGCACAGGTATATGATTTTTTCATGCGTGGGGCGGCGGGAGACACTAGCTGTTCTGTCACCTAAGTGTTTTTGGAAGAGGAAAAAGAGCTATTCAGCATTAAAGATTCAGGAATGCCTGTTGACATATTAAGGAAACAACCTCGGGGGACAGCTGACACGGCTCCAAGAAGCATTACCAAGGGAACAGTGACGCAAATGTCTTCCATTTTTACAGGCTGGCAGCCGGCCAGGTTCCCTCGCCTGATGGCTGATGTAATGCTAATCCCTATCTGGGTTAGCGCTCGGATATCAACCACAGCGGCTCACTCTGCTGCAATCAATACAGCACACTTTTTATAGAAGAGCGTATAAAAAAAATTCTGCTCTAATCTACTAGGAATATGTACAGTAGAGTGATAGCAGGGGAAATCTAATGGCTGGCCTGGAGCTCGCCCCAGCGCCTGCTTTCGCAAGCGTGCACGTCTGTGCGCAGGCTTGTACACAAACCCGTCTACACCTCGAATAATGGCAAGTCCGGGGGACAGCCACACGTGGAGAAAGGGCTGGCTGTTCATCACATGCAAGAAGAGCCTTCCAATTCTTTTATTAAGTGATGTAGCAGAGAAAAAAACAAACACGCAAAATGGGACTGGAAATTAAAATTGGCTATCAGTCATAGCGTGGAATAAAATGGGGTTTTTATGTCATAATGATGACATTTTGTACTTCTATGAGTACCAGAGAGCTCTGCGGGGATTAACGAAGCCTCGCAGCAGCTCTACAGGGTTGACAGCACCGAGGCAGGGTGAAGGACTCACAGCGAGTCACCAGCAGTCAAAACTCTTCAGCCCCACAGCCGGTGTGTCAGTTCCTTCGCAGCGGACGCCGACACCAGTACCTTAAGACAAGAAAAGAGCAGGAGAGGAATCCAGGGGTCCTGACATACCATGTAATTACCTGAGTAGTAATTTGGTTTGCTCATAAGAGAAGAACTTTGAAATCTTGAGTAACCTCCAGTGAATGTCATAGAATCACAGAATCATGGAATGCTTTGGGTTGGAAGGAACCTTCAGAGGCCACCCAGCCCAACCCCCCTGCGGTGAGCAGGGACATTTTCACCTGGGTCAGGTTGCTCAGAGCTCCGTCCAACCTGGTCTTGAATGTTTCCAGGGATGGGGCATCAAACACCTCTCTGGGCAGCCTGAGCCAGGGTTTCACCACCCTCATCATAAATTTCTTCCTTATATCCAGTCTAAATAGTCCTGGCTTTACAGCTTCTACTATGTAAAGCCCTTCCAGTGCTTCACTGCACCCTGTAACGACCCTGAAGAACTGGTTTGCTATTCACTGATAGTGCAGCTTCCCAGATCATCACCCTACCTCCTTACAAGCAATAACCCCCCAGCAGCTTATTTCAGAGGATACTGGTGTCATAACTGTGAAAGTTTCTAAGTGTCTTCTTGCCCCAGATAAAATTTTGAGATAAACTTTGTGGGTAACAAAGCAGATGAATTCCAGCCTGTATCCAACACTGAGCGTGATGAGGACCTATGCAGGCCAAAATAGTGTTTCCTTCTGTTCCTCCTTTATCAGATAAAATTTAAGGGGAATTTCAGGAAAGCAGTACTTTAAAATAGAAGCTGACATTCCAGTAATATTAGTCCTTGGGTGAACTCCTGGCAGATGTAAGAAGAGCATTAATCCTGTCATCCAGGGTTTCCAGAGGGGGTCAGCTTCACAGAACAGCCTGAGAGCTGGGTTGATATTTCGGGAAAATCCAGTTACAAGGCCTGTGGAGATCAAAAAGGCAACACTCTCAGCCACATCCTTTCCCAGGCCACACTCCAGACAACCTTTCCACAGCAGCTGGTGTTGACCGGACCAAGTAGCTGCCTCTACCTTCCACTGGCACCAGAGTTGAAGGGCATCAGTGTCTGCCCGCGTTAGCCTGTATCTGCTCAAGCAGCCACATGGCGTGAAGCTCCCGTGAAATGCTCACCAGCACCCAGCTGCCACCTCACACATCCATCAGGCGTTTCCTCATGTTCGTACCTCCCTTTTCCCAGGAGCCGCCGTGGCACGGTGCAGTTTCTGGCCACCCCTCCCTCCTCTGCTCTTCGTTCCCTGCCAGCTGGGTCCTGGCCAGAGCAGCAGTGGCTGCAGGCAGGGCTGCCTGCGGGAGCGATGGGGGCTGGGGTCTGCAGGGAGGGCTTTCCCGGCCCCTCTAAGCAGGCAGAAAGGCTCCAGAAACAAAAGGTGGAAGTCAAGAACGGGGCAGGAGGTACCAAAAAGGACAGGGCAGGTATGGGGAGATGAAAGCAGGGAGAGGACAGCATTTGGCCTCACCACTTCTTCCTTGGTTTCTACACCTTCGGAGCCCAGAAGCCAGGGCCTCCTTGCATCCCCCCCACCCGCGCTGCTGCCTGGCCCAGCATCAGCTCCTCTGCCTTCAGGTTTCAAAAAGAAGACGCTTTAAGGGAACGGATGGTCTTGTTACCACAGCCTCATAAAACAGGCCAGCTGAGAGCAGTAATATCGTTGCATTACCCTCTCTCTGATTTGCGAAGAGCTAAAATGTTTGATGGCCAAAGAGCCTCCCTTCTCCAACAAAGGATTTAACGAAGTTTGCTCACATGAAACTAATGGAGGAGAGAGTATATCTCCCTTTCAAGAGAAGTAAGGAAGAGGCAAATAGCTTAAAAGAAGATACATTTTAGCACCCCACACGCGTGTCAGTGCTCCAGACGTGCCCTCCCTTTGCAGCACACGCACACGTAACAGGGAGGGAACTGTAAGCCCAGTTCTCCTCGCCAGCAGTCAGAGATGACCTCATGGAATTACGATGCAATCCAAATGTGAAAGGAAAATCCAAGTCCTTCCTGTGCAATCTATAGGACGTTTGCACAATTTTTAACATATGTGTTTCTATTTCCTTAATATTTAATGAAATGCTTAAGAAAAACATGTTCTAAAAATGTTGATGTAATTACAGTTTGTTGTGCTTGAATTCTGAATGGAGAACGGTCTCCATTATTTTCTCCACATGCTCGTACCACATTATATTAAAAACATATTCTACTCAGTCAGACATGTGTTGTGTGCTTTATAAACACTTGGCACGGTTGGAAACATTCATGTTTAGCAAAAATCCCACCGCCATCAAATGCAACGTGGAGAACCTCCTTTGCAGCAAATGGTCTGGAGCCCGACCATGGGAGGTGGTCACCAGGGGCCGTGTATGAAGGGCCTGCCCAGAGGAACCTCTTCTGCATCTGTGTGCAGCTCAGCTGCGCTCTTCGGGGTCCAGCATGGTGGAGTGGAGGGCTCTCCTCTCCAGAGGACACAAACCCGAGCGAGAAGACTCCAGACAAGTTAACACTCTGGTCTAGGTGGAGTTTGTGTTCTTGTATTTTAAAATACATGATACGTATCAGTTGGCGTCAGTGCCCTGCAAGGTTCGTTGCCTTCCCAGCTTCTCACACTTATGGTGTGGTCCAGGAATCTCTGACAATCCAATTAATGTGACTCAGATGTTATCACACAACCTTTCTTACTCTTACACCTTACTTCATTGCAGTACTCCTAGAATTATTCAGAGAACTCCAAAAAGATCATTGTAGTGTTTTGTTTTAAAATGTTCATGCAAGGCTGATGTTCATAATCTCTAGTGACCAATTGGTAAAACTAGGTGATTTTCAGGGCAAAATCCGTGGACAAAATTCACAGGAGTCAGCAAACGTCAGCTTTTCATTCGCAGAGCAAACATGGTTCTGTGTTTTCAGTGCAAGAATCATCCTTACCTAGGCCACTTCATGCAGCAGCTGGGGATTTCCACATTTTTCCTATACATAAATAAAATAAACCTGGGGTGTGGATCAGTCTGCGGTTCCAAACCCTCTGATTCCTGTCCAAAACGACAGCCCCGTCAGGTGCAAAATAGACTCCTCTTCCCAGCTGGAATAACATGTGCACTACGTGCAGAGCTGGAGTCAGTGGGTAGTCGGATGGATTCGGGCCGGTTCCATATTCATGGAAGGGTCAGAAAGAAAACATGAGCGATCGAGAGCATTTTGCAGACCTTCGCTTTACCATGCATCATCCTACGCCGCATAAATATACATGGGCAGCTTGTGAGAGATACAAGCCAGTTCTTAGGCTTTCATGCCTGATGGCATCTTGACGTGACAACAGCATGGTTCAGCCACATGCAGGAAATACTGCTGATGGAAATAGGCATTTAGCAAAGAAAAACAAGCATTTCTTTGCCTGAGGAATGCTGAAATGGGAGCTTTCTTTCCCGAATTCATAGGAATGTCTTTCCTTTTATTCGTGATGGCGACTGTGTGGCAATTCACAACAGTTTTCCTCACGGTTTTCATGTTACACTGTTTTTCAATATGTGGTTCCCTGTCCCAGACGCACACTGGTCAGGGGGCAAGGCTGAGATCTGTAAACCCTCCTAGCAGCCCTGTGAACAGCAGGACCTGTGTTCCCAGCCAGGTGACGTGAGCAGGGTCTGTGCAGGCTGCCCACTCCTGCAGCTCCCATCTTTCAGAGCAGGGCTGTAACCATCCCCACGTGTTCTTCTGGACGGACAACCAGGCTCCTCCAGAACTCAAAAGTCCTATTCCTAAATCTAGTGAAGAATCTGCTTTAGCCCAGAGCACTGGGGTCTGGGTTTCTTTTCAAGCTCCTGCACAAACATGAATTAGCTAGAGAGGGACTTACCTGTTGTGCTACAACAAGCTTCACACAGAAGTAGAGGGACACTAACCTTGGTCTTAACAGCAGAACCCACCTCTGAAGGTGTGTTTCTTACTGCGAAAGCACCCATCAAGGCAAGCATTTGGCCTTCTGCCTTGAAATGAAGACACATCTAGCTGGAGAGCTAAGCTGGGACCTGGCCTGGCGAACGTTGCCCAACAATGTGGTTGAGGAAGCCAAAGAAAGGGACTCTTCTTTATCCTACCCATTCGGCATTCATGCTCTGTCCGGCTGCATGTGACCAAGCTGCTGAGTCTCTGACCATCAGAGGAGACTGATGGTCTCTGAGACCATCCGCTGCTGAGTCTCTGACCATCAGAGGAGCCGTGCTCGGATCTGAGCAGCTGGAACCCCTGCAGCCCCGGGTCATTCCCGTATTTAAGTATGGCTCCATACTTCAGTGGCACAATAGATATGGGAATTGAAAGCACAAAAACTGCCAACCTCTGATACGGCCTCTACAACAGAATCCCTTGGTGGCTTTAGGCAAGGTACTTAAGATCTCTGCCTCGGTTTTCCCGTTTGCAGAAGGGGGCTAATAATACTCAGCCACCTACTCCACAGGGGAGTCCTGAGGATTCGTTACTTAATGTAAAGTGGCTAGAAGATGAAAACCTGCATGTAAGTGCCAAGTGTGATTACAGTTACCCGTGTTTAGCTTCAATTTTTGAGACTTGCTTTCCTCTTTGAAATGAGGAAAAGTATTCCTCATAGTCAACCAAGATTAGTGTTCTACACTGCATTTCCTACAGAAGTGGGAAGCAGCCTTGGGAGTGTGAGCGAGCAGGAGAAAAATGTGTCCCCTTGGATCCCAATCTACCTTTTACATCCTCTCAGGAAATTGTTTTGAAAGAGCCTCGACACTTGGTGCAATATGCTGCAGTCACAAGGCAAAAATTTTACTCTTTCAAGAATGTTTTATGAGCCCCAGGAATACATCATCTCTAGCAGGGATGGTTAAGCATAATGTTGAGAGTCTGTGATTTTCCCTAGAGGCAGAGAAATCATTCCAAGCTTTTCTTCAATTTGGTCATGAAACTTTAACAAGAACATACCGAGGGCCATTCTAGCACATTGCTGGAATACGTACATTAGGGCAAACCAAGGGGAGTGTTTTGACTGACCAAATTATTTCCTTCGACCTCAAATGAGTTAAATGTTTGATTTGAAGTGACAGTTCCGGTACGGCAAACTACTTCCACGGCAATGCGGTCAGCGTTATGCTTGGTCAGCATCTTTCTGCAGACCGGCATAACTGTGTTTGGCAACATGACAGTGATGGAGAGCAGGGGAACTGGTCATCCTAACACCAGCTGCGCTGAGACTACCATCTGCAATAAACAAAAGCAACAAACAAAAGGACCCGTTCAGTATTTGCAAATGCTAAGATTATTGGAAACAAAGGAAATTATTTTGTCGCCCCAGAAAAAAAAAATATGGAATTTTATGATTGTTCTGAAAAAGCCCCCTGCCATGAACTGCTGCCACTCCTAAGAATTCAGAGCATGCAGCTAATGCACATGGCCCCGCTTCCAACTTCATTAATATGAGATCTTGGCACTGCAGGAGCACCTCCTTGTGCGTACTGGCTCCAGATCTGGCCTAAGCACAGAATTATGTTTCTGTTGCATTAGTCAGAGCGCACAACGTGGTGTTTATGCCAGTTTTATGCTGACTGGAGGACAGACGTTACCTGATTCAGTACAGTGCCTGCCAGAATTTGTCAAACGTATCTGAACCAGCATAGTAAGTTTGTGCTTGTTCAGTGCTTGGCAGCACATGGCCGTGATGTCCTGGTCCAGCACAGGGCACTTTTTATGCCAGATTTTCTATCCTGTGGAACATGCCTTGCTTATATTAACTAAGCTGCCCTGCCCCTCTACCGTAAGGTGTTGTTTAATTCCCAAATGCAGAAGAGGGATTATACAGTTCCAGAGAAAAGGTTCTCCTTTGATATTTACTCCGAGGCTTCAGGTTTTTTAGTGACACAGCAATTGCCAGGTCCATCTGCCTCCTGAATGTGAAATGTTTACGTCTCACTTCGATAAGTAAATATAAGGCACCAAGTGAATACGAGCAAACCATGGAGAGAAAAGGAGTGTCAGATCAGAAGAGAAATCTGCTATCCACTCCTGCTTTTCTGACTTCCCACTGAGTGGGGTGTAGAGCCAAGCCACCCTGCAATCTGAGTTGCTCCACTTTCAACAAATATTGGTCCAATCCTGCAGGATCAGAGCCAGCTTTGGGATTTTGAGACGTGCTGGCAAGAGGATTCAGCTGGGATCCTCCCTTCTTCATCATCCCTCCCAAGCAGAACAGAGTCATTTGCAGCAAAGTGGGTGGGGAGGGTTCAGGAATCTTTGAGCCCCAGCAGCTTGCCCGGGCAGCAGAGAGGCCAGCCACACGTACGCTGGGGATGCCAGCATCTCAGCTATTTTCTGGAAACAATTCCCTCTGAAGGGAGCAGTCCTTCAGACAAAGCCTTGTGGCACATCCGGGTGATTTTTAGGCCGTTTTCCCTTTCTTTTCTTCTAATTACTTAGTTGTGGAACCCAGAATAATCAGTCATAAGTGGTCAAAAGAGCCCCAGAAACAAAGCGCCTCTTGGGACGTTGCAACACAATATTGAACTAGTAAAAAGAAACTTGATTAACCTAAGAACGGTGTGAGTCTCTTTGTTTCACCTGATTTCTTCCATGTCTCTGTCTTATTTTTCCTCCTTCCACCTCTGATTTTTTCTGTCTTCATGTCATTCTCTCCTGCCTGGGTTGCATTCCTTCGTCTAAAAATACTGTTCTTCTCTTGCTCATCATGTCACTCCCTTTCTTTTCACTGTGATTTTACCTCCCTCTCTCTTTTTCCCCCGGTCATTCCCATTCATTCCTGGCCACCATCCTCCTCAGTTTCTTTGCTCTGGCTGGTCAGTTCTCCTTTGCTCTTCTCTGCACCCCACTCCTCCCTGTCCAACGTTTTCCCTTCTTTAATCTTTGCCTCCCTGAGGAAATTAAGTTCTCTCACCCCCAGTTTTAACAACTTCTTATCCCCATTCTCGCAGTCCTTCACTTCCTTACGCCATGGGTTATTCTCATTATCTCGCACCTCACTGCCCCGCAAACTTTCTGTATCCTTACCCATTAGCTACCCGGCAAAACGTCTTTCACAAGCTATGGCTGTCACTACAGCCACAGGAGCCATATTTACAGAGGCAAGACCGGGCTGCAAAGAAACTCCGCTTGTGCACGAGTTAACTCATGGGGACATTATTAGTTGGGCTTATCAAAGGGTGGGTCAGCAGACAGGCAAACCCCCAGTTTATCTGTTCCTCCTTTGGACAGCTATGCCTGTTTTGTCACTGTCACTAGTACTCTCTGGCTTTCCCAAGGAGCGTTGTCAGTGCTGCATGGCTGAAGGGCTGCTGGTTGCCCCTTCCCTTGCCCCTCTTGGAGGTGGGGATGGATGCTGTGGTCCAAGGCACGCAGCAGCAGAGCCAGATCCCCTCTTCCACTTACGCTGGTATGCAGCCTGGAGCCAAGTCAGCTCTTTGGATGAGATGCTTTTTGCTGTGGCTGGAAGTTGCATCAGAAGTTCGCCGCAGAGGACAGCTGAGCCACCGGGCAGCAGTCAGCCAGCGCCTGGCAGGGTGCTTTCGCACTCCTTCCACGGGCTTTACCCAGGTAGTTCCCTGCCACGCTGTGAGCTGATCCACGGCAACGACAGCCACGCACAGCCCAAGTGCTGGAGCTGCTCGCTGGCCACAGAGAAACTGTGCATAATGCCCTTTTAAGTTGCCGTGATGAATCCCCTCTGCTCGTGGCCAGCCTCCACACCCAACATTCTCCTCACAGCAAAGAAGTCTAGAAACTGCCCGGGCTAACTGCTTCCCAAGGGCACCATCCCTGAGCCAACAAAGTTGCAGCGCGAATTCATGTGTCCCATTGTCAGGGCTGGGAGAGCCAAAACCGGCGGGGGTTTGTCAGGAACACCCACAAAGATCCCTAGACACAAAGCAACCAAGTTTAAAGCTCCAAAGGCCAGCGCCTTGTAACAGCAGGAGCCAAGCACGGTCAAGAAACATAGGAACCTTTGCTTTTCTGCTTCATATCCTTCCCAGTCCTTTCCTGAAGAAATGTAGAGGAGTGATAGTTTTGGACGCAGAGCCTGCATATGAAACCGGCAAACAATACCCCCATTAAACGCCCAGAGAAACTCAGAGACTGGAACAACTCCCCTCCAAGAGCTTCACCCAAGTCCCACAGGAAGGCTACAGCAGAGCCAGAAATAGAGCCCAGACCTCCTGACTCCGAGGCCTGGGCCCTAACAGAAACACCGGCTTCCCTCCACCATCCCTCTCTTCATACACTACATTGACCAGACTGGAAAAGGCATTCAAAATAAATAAAACCCGCTCCCTCGCGCCAAGTTTTAAAAAACATTTTCTTGTCGTGGCTGGTTGTTTTTCTCCCGCTAGACGTTAGGCAGTCTCCGCCGAGAGAGACAGCTCTCCTTTCTTCTCCAGGAAACACAGTTGTCTCCCACATGTTGCACTCCGTGTAGCTCAAACAAATGTTTTAGGAAATTCCCCCTAATTCGGTGAAATTGTTAGCTTGGCAGTGGTGCGCTGGAAACAGGACTGAACAATTGCCTTGGATTTATTTTATTTTTTTTTTCCCCCTCCTTTTTAAAGCGTACAGGAGAGCTCAGGCTTCAGACGGGCTGCTGAGGAAGACAGAAACTCATGTTACATATAAAGGATTTGGCAGGCCCGAACACAGAAATTTCCAGAAGTGTTTGCGTGGCAGCAGCTCAGTGCCAATCGACATTTTTTAGCTATTCTGGCTGGATGCCCGGCCGACAAGAAAGTCTTGTATCTCCGCGCAGTTCACTGGCTTCCCCGAGGAGTTTCCATACTGCATGGCAACATTGGATAATCTCATTTGCGCGCCAGAAAAACTCCTGCTACTTACACTGTTACTAAATACCAGATGTGCTTAATAAAGAGTAAGTGGAGCCAAACCTAGGGTAATCACATAACCTATCATTAACATTTTCTAAAAACAAAATAAAAAAATAAAAAAAAACAAAAACCCACGCCGCTGGAACAGCAGATTACTGTTTTGCTTTGTTTGCTTTACGCCCTGTTACGGGAACCCCTGGGGTGCTGGGAAGGGAGCGCGGCAGGAGCAGACAGCTCTGGCACGGCCGATGACATTGTTTACAATCACACCCCTGCACATCTGAAACGTGTGTGAGAAAGTAAAGGCTAAGCAGATTTCCCCCGCGCTGGGGAGGGAGGGGAGGGTTGCAGCAGGAAGCCTACGCCGCCGAGCGTGTTTCTTCATCCCGGGGAGGTGGCTGGGGATGGGGAGGGGGGGATGCAGCGTGGCGGCGTGAGTTTGGTCCTGCATGACGTGCGCGTCCCCAAGCTCCCCCGGAAAAGTGAGAGTGGGCCTTGTTCCTTGGAATTTAATGACAGCCTGAATCCTCCAAGCTCATTTAAAATGTGGTTTTTTTCTGTGAGCTGGGGGCCCAGTCGCCGCACAAAATGCGTGAGCACATTTATTGTGGATTTAAATGGATGTTGCACATGTGCGTAGCTGACGCTGACCAGACCCTTGAGGGAAACAGCTAAGTCACGGCGATGGCGAGTGAGTTCTGCCACGACAGGCTGTTAAGGGAAGGAGGGAGACAAAGGCACGGCAGCATTCGCAGCCCCTGTGTGCCCCGAGCAGCGGAGGCTTGGTGCGGCTCAGCCCGGAGCCCAGGAGAGCTGCGAGCCACCGAAATGAGATGTGGGTGAAAAAGACGGTTTCTTCCACAGCTGTTTCTGTGGTTGACGTGGAGGGACGGAGTTGAATGAGTAGAAAAGGAGGCTTTGTCTTTGGTTTGGTGTCCACTGCTACCCATCTGGAAGAGAAGCCTGGCAAACACAGAATGTTCGGGGTTGGAAGGGACCTCTGTGGGTCATCTAGCCCAAACGCCCTGCCGAAGCAGGGTCACCCAGAGCAGGCTGCACAGGACCTTGTCCAGGCGGGTCTTGAATATCTCCAGAGAAGGAGACTCCACAAC
>Ga0065711_1044599_pt1 | contig 13999 bp, 16 predicted proteins | sample Hoacrofraction12_FD_59098 | JGI IMG/M metagenome (GOLD analysis project Ga0065711, IMG submission 59098) | Hoatzin crop microbial communities from Cojedes, Venezuela - Epithelial fraction 12 v2 (version 2) | ecosystem: Host-associated > Birds > Digestive system > Esophagus > Crop | place...
GGGGCCGGGGCACGGCCGGGGGGAGGGCCCGCGCCGTCGGGAGCGGGGCGGCTCCGGGTTGAGTCCCTCCGGCACCATCCCGCTCCTCTGGGCTCCAAACGAGGGGTTCGGGCGGCGGGAGATGGTGAAGATCGGGAGGTGGCTTCTCCGGGGAATTCCCTTTGGTCTGCCCGGCCCTCGCCTTGGGAAGGGCTCCTCAGAGGCGCTGCCGTGTTAGGTCTAACATGGTGGTACCTGATCAGAGTAAGATACCTTTCCCTGGGACAGATAAACCGCCTTTCTCGTGAAAAGTAATCTCATTTTAAATTTGAATGGTCTCTTTCAATAGAATAAGTTGCTTTTATCGGTTATTCTGCCTGTACAAAACACACCAGATTTGTTGCTAGAGATAAAGCTATAGCAAAGGAAAATGTTTCACAAAGATATCAAAGGATTTCTCACACAGCGATGCTCAATATACACTTAACATTATGAATACCAAGGAAAGAAATAGATGGCCGTTGTAGATCATCCATCTCCAGAGGGAAAAGGACTTTTCACTGCAGGTTTCTATGTCAAACTTCAGCCAGTGCCTGAAAAGTCCCAGTCGGTTCTTTCAGCTGTGTTTCGCTGAGTATCACAGAACAAAATAGCAAACCCTTAAATATATGATTGGCATTAAGCTCTCAATGTCAACCTTAACATGTCGCTGTGACTCGTCTGGCTGGGTGTGTGGAGATCCGAAAGCATTCAGCAGTTTGTGGGTTGCTTTCCCTTCACACTTTGCTTGCCCAGCAGTTTGGCAGCGTTTGCTCAGGATACTCTGCAACAAATTATGTGAAAGAAGCAAAACCAAATATTGCCTCAGCTTCCATAACAGCGTGAAGCTCATACTGCAGCTCAGCTAAATCTTCCTTTGAGGTCTTGGCCAGACAAACTGTTATTTAACTCGCCTGCTTTTATTTTTTAATAAAATTGTCTTTAAAATGTATGAGGCGCATCGGAGGGGACAAGGTGTACAAGGACAGAAAGTGCACTGTCAGCCAAATAAGCGACTAAATGCAATAAATAAGTAACGAGAGGAAGCAGAAGGCCCTGAAAGACGGGACCATAAAGATGTGGGAATGCCCAAGAGAGCAGTCTCATAGAAGAGCAAAGACTTACAGCTCTGCTCCCAGCCAGCCACCCAGGACAGCGGACGCGGAAGAGAAAGCCATCACTGCTCAGGGCGAATGCAGTAAGACTCCAGACACCGGCACTTGCAGGACTAGAAATATTAATGCTTTACATGGAAGTAGTCAGACAGATGCTAACCGCAGGTGGCAAGGGAAAGGGGAATCAGTTTCTACTGGCAACGATGAGCTCCGTGCAACTGTCCTAGAGGGATCAGACAGTCCACTGTTTCAGTCACTAAAAATCTATGGCATTGCTCAGTAATGACTGAGGCCAATTCAGGGAAATCTGGAATTGTCCCCTTTTCTTCCTTTCCATTCCCCAAGATGAGAAGGACAACACTCACCTTTCCCTAATGCCATGTATCCAGCAAGTCGGAGATGCTACGCAGGATTTCTAAACCTTTAGAGAATGGGCAGTAAGTAACATGCCCAGGCTGCTTGCTTCTTCATAAGAAGAATTAAAGTGAAGCTGTGGGTGGAGGGAAGGACACGGCTGTGACCTGCCACAACTGGTACATACAGAAGTACTTGGGGAAAAATCCCAACATCCATCTGTTGGAAAGCGACACTGTCACGAAACCGTTAAATCCGAGTTGATGCCATTATTCCCAAGCGTTTCATTGATTTGTTACATTGCCAAAAACATTATTAACTGCCCAGATCACTGTGTGCCCTTGGCTTCGCGTTTCTCCATTTAAATAGATGGAGACTCAGGGAGATGTTTTCAAGTAGAGGAGCTGTAAATTTCAGCACTATTTGATTTTCAGAGGTGCTGAGATTTCTTAACTGCCAGTGAAATGAATCCGAGGGGCATTTGCTCAGCATTGCTGAAAATTAGGGTGGGTTTGTTCAGGTAGTGCATCAATTTGAAAATAAAAGCCTAGTTTACACACCCAGGTTGAAGATTTTGACTGATTTTTATTAAGCGCCAGTCTAAGGCCAAGTGCAAGATCTGTGTGGCACATGGAAAAAAACCCTCATTTTGTTCTTCACAAATGTTAAGAGCAGCAATTTTGACTCAGCTTTTCTTTCTCAGTAGCACATGGTGCTCTGGAGATTAATGGACCTGCTCTGTTAATACTTCGATGCTCATTAACAGAGTTGTCCCCTTTGGGGCAGGAGAGGGGGGAGCAGGAGGACCGATATGTAAAATTTCTGACACTGGCTGTAGAAAGCCCTTTTTTCTGTTCCTTAAGAGGAGAAAACCTATAAAAAATTTGTTTTACCATGAAAATGCAGAAGGGCTTGTGGTACATTAGTTTTTCATATGGATAAGACAGAAACAGGTTGCAAGTTTAAATAATTCACTTAGAAGAGGTAACATCCTCTCTTTTATCTAAAATGCATTTGTTTTTCAAATGCAGATGTTTCTGAGGAACAGGCTACTGCTGGCTCCTGAACGGTTTGTAGCAGGTGTGGTTTCACCCGCTCTGCGGAAACCCCAGGTGATAATCCAGCCCCAATGCCATCGCATCCCACCACAGCAGGAGCAGGTGAACCGCTGGGGGAGGGAGAAGGAAGGCCCCATTGGTCAAGAATTCCATAGTAAAATGCACCGGTGAAACCCAATAAACTATCCCCTAAAACAGCCTAAATCCTTACGGTGATACCTTTGTGAATTTATCCTCGAACCATCTGGAATTGATGTTGTTATTCGTGGACTTGCATCTCTCAGGATTTCTGGGATCCTGTTTCACACTGTCGTTAGTGAACAGCGAGCTTTGCTGTGCTTTAGTCATCCTGCTTTCTGGGGTTAAGCGCTGTACGAGGAAGAGGAACACCTCCCAAACCTTATCTGGCTACATAGTGCCGTATTGTTCTGTCTGATAATTATGATGAATACTATGCAGAGGATTATGAATGCAACAGTGCTAAATAGAGAACAAGAACAGAAAATGCTTGAAATGCACCAAAAACATTCAAAATAATTCTAAACAGCGGAAAAATAGGAGACTGTCTGTTTACAAGCAGTCCCATCTTTCAGAAATCTCCATCCAAACACCAATGTTGGAAGCCTGCCTTTGCCAAGAATTCACACTAGTTAGAGACAGAATCAGAAAACAAAATCTTCTGCTGCTTTCAACAACTTTCCCAATAAGAAAGAGCATTGCAAGCATAACAATAAAGTGTATTTTCTAAGGCATTGCTCTCACGCTAGGAAAAGCAGCTTTGGAAACACCACCACCTCGAGCCTCCCACCATGTCGGGAAAGGCATTAGCGAAGAAGCTGGCAGAAGAGGAGCGTCTTAATCTCCGCTGAGTGGTATGGGGGTGTAACCATTCACAAAGGTCCTTCTACCATGCAAGGTCTGCTAATAAAGAACTAGATCAGTGTCTCTCATCTCTCACTACAGAATGGCTTTTTTAAAAGAGAAGTGTAGAAAAATAATTGTTTTCAAAATTCCACATTACAAAACCATCTGACAGATGGCAGCTGACAGGGAGTGTGGCTGGTTTGACCGAACTTACACATCTGAGGAGCAAAGAGCATTCTGCGCTTGGGATGGATAGTTAAATCATGCCTGTACTATTTGCTAATGATTAGTTTGTGAGAGCTGATTATATTAGATACTAGCTGTTTTCCAACAGCTTTATGGCCTCATGGAACAAGCCCATATCAATCTGATTTTAGATTGCAAACATTACAGTGCCAAACAGTGATGGCTATGAGTACTGTCCCTCTGCTGAAATTTCTTCACACAAAATACTCAGCGAATAGCTCTGGGTGCAAGATCCACTTACAGAAACTCTCACCTGCTCAGAAATAAAATTCAGACTCAGTGGGTAAATAATTTGTTGCAGATAGCTCGGGTAGATCGACAGTGGCAGGCTGGGCGTACTGTCACCATTCTCCTCTGCACCCACAAAAAACACTTGTAAGGGTACATGCTGCAGATCAACATAAAGGACAAGCAGAACATCAAGCATTTTCTTGTGGAAAATGTGAACGTGATGCTTTCGGCAGCTGCTTCCAGTAGACAACACGAAGCCGTGGGCAGGAAATAGGAGGCTCTAACAGAACAAAGATTTTCTAAAGGGCAAGTCAAGCAAGCGCTCTCTAAAATTTCCAAACGAACAAGCACACGCTTTGCAGGCAAATCTGCTGTCCGGCTGGATCCGTTTAACACCTGCCTTATCTGAGGGGCACAGCTGAAATAATAACAGGGATTTTGATGCTGGCGAGTTGCTTTAAATACGGCTCATTAAAACCCAGGGTGACTTGGGAATGTGAAATGTTTGCTCTAAGACAGAGTAATGTCAGTATCGGGGACTGACATGTAAGAATGCCCTCGTTGCTGGCCATAAGCTGGCCATAAGCTGGCCAACAACAAGGGCTGTGTGCTCGAGGGCGGTGGAATATGACTTGGTTTCACTCTGAGGAAGGGGCTTGAAGAGGATATGGCAAAAAGGGGAAAATGTATAAATCTGAGAAGCTACAGATGGACAACCTAGTCTGCATCTTTATCAGTGTCCCAGTCACTTTAGGTGGTGGCCAAGGTACCATTTAATCTTTTAGAACCTTTATAAGGAGCTAAAGCTTCCAGGCAGGCTGGAGAGAGAACTGTTATGGGATTAGGTAGGCCATAGTGCTTTTCTTATTAAAGAAGCATGATTAGCCTGTTGCTTACTGTACTTCCCAACCTTGGTGATCTGAAACCTGTTTCATGCTCACTATGCCTGGCTACGATCCCAGTGCACAGGGCCTTGCTGTGAAGGCAGCTGGCTACCCAGCAGGGATGATTAGTGACTCCCCCCCATCATCCTCACCCAGGAAAGGAAAATAACTTCTTTATTTGACCTCTGCAGAACACCTGAAGCCTCCAGCAGCCTTGGCAGCAAGAAGATGTAGATCCTGAGCAATAGGAATCTTGCCACTGTTATCTCCAGTCCACTCCCGCCAGCTCTCAGAGCACACTTGGCACCCTCCAAGGAAGACTCCTACTGTTCTCCCAGCTCCTGAATCATCTTTTTGTCATCACAAACATAACAGAGGAAATGGGTATTCACTGAGTTGGGGACTTTTAACCAGGACTTTTCTATTAACATTCATTCTGAATCCTTATCCACAAAGTGAAATGTTGGGCTCATATTTTTTATTGTTTCACATAAAGTACAACAATTGATTCTTCATGGAAGGGAAGTACTGGCACAAAGGTATCAGTCAAAATCCTAGTATCTAGCCCACAACCGTGTTAGCATGTGGGAACCAGGAGAATGTGTCAAAAGAATCGATGTGCCTTTACCCTTCATTATACAGTAATAAAGAAGAATTTCTGATTCTGCATCTGACTTAGTCTTGTCCCTTTTGTCTCTCTGCAGCAGGGCAACAGAACATACATGCACTGAGTTGCCCAAATCCAGTATTTAAGACAGCGGAAAACTGATTATAATACTGTGCTCTGCCAGCTCTCCAGAGATCTTGTAACGGTTCATAATTGCTAATTCAGCCTCAGAAAGCCCAGTGAGATAGGCTGGAGGACTATTTTCAGTTTTAAATATGAGGAAAATGAGACAGAGTGAAAGGCTATGACTCATGGAGTATTGCTTCCGGTAGACACCTTAGAAACGTGGAGTTGCTGCACCAGAACAGACTGGTTCATGCAGGCTCGGTCCCCGTTCTCACTAAACTCCAGAACAGTGTGCCTGCTTAGCTTAATGGTGTTGGTCGCGCATCGGCAGTTGCCACCACCAGATAAACCAGAGGAAGGTATACAAACCCAGGGCATAAAAATCCCATCGTTGTTAGGCCACACACTTCTATAGAGAGCTCTGTCTTCGTCTCGCTTACTTCCTGCAGGTACCTTACGTACAGCTGTACAGCAGCCAAGCTTTAACAGGCCAGAGAAAGGTGCCTTCTTCCTGCGGCTTGCTTAATCTCCTTTTATGGTGTCCTTCTGGAAGATAACTGTGGGAGTCCTGTAGATGGAGAAGCTAGAGCTCGGTTCGGCTATCCAGGTTTCTAGACAAAGTGCCATAACTGTTTATTTTTAAAAAGTTAGAGGCATCATCACAACCACATTTTAATGAATGTAGGAGTGCACTGCTCTGTGCTGAACTCAGAGCTGTTTCTGTGAGTTAGGTACCTATCCTTGGTGCCTTCTAAATGAGGGCCTACACCTGATGTGTCTAGTTCCTGTTCCATCACTCTGGGCATTATAATTCTGGATATTCTTTAAAGGGTAAAATGAAGTCTTCCAGTGTCTTGTGTTCCCAGGACTGGACAGGCATGGAGAAGGAGACTGGTTTTGCTTTTGTTTTCTGCAACTGTAATGTTGGACTGAAGTGCCTGATGTTGGACACCTAAAAGCCTTTTGCACTACCTCATCCTGAGTCCAAAGAAGGAAAGAAAATTGTACCCGCACACTTTTAACTTCAGCTTCTGTGTTTTTCCAAGAACATCTAGAACTTGAAATCCATAATATTTTGCATTGTTTGCTCTGTCTGAGAGCTGTTTGTTTAACTCACCCCCCCACTAAAATCTTTGGACCCTTTCTCTGGGATCTATCAAAGGGATGAAAAATTAAGTAGTTCTGGGGGGGAAGAATGCTGGTGTTCAATCTTCCTTTATCCATTAAAGAATCAGGACAGTCTCTTCGTGCTGTTGTAGTGAAAATACAGCTCTCCTTCACAGTCTTTAGAATGACAAAGGAGCTGATTTTACTGGTTAGTTACATATTCATTTTAATGGATTTTTCCTTCCTCCCTCATCAGCCAGGAAAGGGAATGTTTCAGATTACCACTGTCCCCCCGCAGTTTTCCATGTTCTCCCAGGGAGGTGAATGTACACAGGAGGCAAACGAAACCTGCTTTAGTTCTCTCTAAATACTTGAGTACCCGGGATTCCCTTCAAGGATTTTTCATTTAGCTGCCTCCCTTTCTGCATATACATTTCAGTTGATCTAAGAAGCTCATCCTATTTTTCCACTGAAAATGTTGATAGTCACGTATCTGATTCACCACAACACGTTACTCTCTCAGTCAGCTCTCTGTTTTTTGGGATTGCATTATTCAGATTGTGGTTTATCTCTAGTATGGGTGCAGAGGTAGTTGGCCCTGACACACTTCATATTCTAGCTTAGGTGCTAGTGGTGGAGAACATGGACGTACCACTTCCACGCTTGGAAATCACAGAGCTGTTCTGTGTTGCACAGAGCCCCAATCTGTCAGATTCAGAGCATCTCAGTGCCTGCACCACGCTGGCAGGACCAAGTGGGCTGTCAGGAGAAGTGTGCAGGGACAACAAGAAATTAGAGGGAGTATAGCTGTGCACAGCAGCTCTGCGCAAGCTGGATCTGAGCTAACACCACGCAGAACCCCTGCCTCTGCACCTGCAGCTCCATGCTCCTGGTTTCAGAGCTTGTTCATTCAAACCATGATGAAGCTGCAGACCTAGATCCAGGCTAGCACTACTCTGGATTAATGAATCCTCTCTCTGGAAGACTGCGAAACACCAGTGCAACTCAGCAAGAGCCAACCTAGCTCTGATATGGCCAGATAATAAACTCTACTGATCTCAGATCTGCACTGGATGCAGACATTGTGTATATTACATTGTGCTCTCAGGTGCACCCAGTAGTGCTTGTATGCCTTCCTCATCTCACAAGTTTCCCCATTACCTTTGATAATGGAGACTTTACTACAGGATCTCTCTCCTATCTTTTATCCAATAGGATTTATGCATATGAGAAGAAGAACAAATATGGCAACAGAGATCTGCAAATTTGCCAAACAGAGCAACTGCAGCAGCTCACTGCACACGTTTCCATTCTTAGTTGAATGCATTTTGTAAGAGAGTCTAAAGACAAAAAGGAGTCCAGATATGGCTTTATCAAATACAGTTTCATTCTTGGCTCCTTTGTTGCCTCTGATGCTTTACTTGTTTACACAGAGATAAGATAGACAGATTCGAACTGGAGTAGCACCTGCCTTACATTTCCAAGAGGTGAGGGAATGACCAGGCAGAGTTCCAAGACTGAGGATGGTATTGGAGAGGCCACCTGACAGAGAGAAAAATGGACTGGTTCCTCTAGCAGAGGTGCTAAATTAATTAACTGTAGTTTGTAATAAATTTTATATGCTTTGAGCCTTTCAAGTCCAGGAAAAACAATGCTTTGGAGGGAAATAATTTTTTGAACTAGCTGATTATGACTACTACTACTTCTCCACTTCTAGCTCTACTCCCAAGTCCTTGGCTCTCATTTTTGTTCCATTTGTGTGCTTGATTTCCTTCAAACTGATTGAACAGAAGGCATACTTGCATGCCCATTTTGTTTCACTTCAGTTTCTCCAAAACTGAGCTTCTTTCGGATCTTAGGCTTCCTGTATCTGCTTTTTGCCGCAGCTTCTCAGATTTCTCTTTGTTTTGGCTGAGATCTACAAAATCTGAGATTCTGAGCAACTTTGCTTATTGAGGCTCAACTTTTTGAAAGAAGCAGACAATAACTCAGTTTTCTTCAGGAAAATTATATTGGCTGTTTTCCTTATTAATGCCTCTTCTATTTCTTTCTCAAGGATCTGTACTGCCCTTTTTATTTATTCTAGTTCTCCACATGTTTTTTTCCTCCCATTCTTCCTCACTTCCCCCACCCCTCTTTCATTTTCTCTTTCTTTCCAGCTTCTCTCCACCATGGAGTAAAAGTTCCTGTTCTCCTCGGCACTGCATGGTTTTCCACCTAGCCATGCTTTGCATGAAATGCCTTGCACCTTTCAAATGCCTTCTACCTTTAGAGTAGAAAAGTATATCTTGGTGTCAGCCACAATATTTGAATATAGCAGGGGATTTGGAGTGTTATACTTCAATTTGACTATCCTGTCCGCTGCCTCCTCTTTCTGTATGTCATTCTTAAGTACTGTCCTAACTTCCTGGGAAAGCCATGAGGAGGACACAGTCAGGTTTATTCAGAAATCCCACTTGACAGGTGAAGTCAGCTTCATGATTTGCTGAGGCTTATAGGAAGTTTTGAGGTGATTATTGGCTGATTAATAATTATAGGAGAATGAATAATCTCCCTAGGCAAATCACTGTCCTGCCAGTAGCATCTGACAGGCTGAATCTGAATGCAAATGTATGTACCCAGATTCACCAAAGGGGGCATTTCAGGGGTGGGTATTTAAAATTAAAACTATGTTTTGGCAAATAAAATCTCCATCAATAAATGTAAGCCTGTAACTTTCCATCTGCAGTCAAATTACAGTCATACAATATCGTCTATCTGAGTGCAGAGACCAGTCTGGCAGTCAGAAATGCAAGCTTATGTTGAGTTTCACCCTTGAATCTATGAGATAAGGCATAGCTTTACCACTTTTGAGACTGTATCCTACAGAGAATTTCAACTGTCCTACAGCTACGGCTTAGAAATCCCTGACCAGACACTGTAGTGAGGGATAGTGTTTGCAGTTTCCCTGCTACAACCGTTAGAGAGTGCTTTCTCTTGATCAGAGTCCACAAAATTAAATCCTACAGATCTCAGGCTAGCTGGTGGGTTAGTTAGCTGCTTCTCTTTCTGTCATCAAAGGAAGAGTATACCATGAATAGAAAGAGGCCATAAACATGGAGAACAGTCCAATTATTTCAAGTTCATATTTTTACCAGCTGTTAATCATGCCAGCAGTTTCCTCCCACTCCAATTCATGTGCTGGGCCTCCTCATTTCCTTTAATCATTAATTAGTGCACTTGTCAAGCAAAAAGATTCTCACAAAGTCCAAGGTTTGTCTGAATTTAGTGACTGTCAGCCCTGACAGCCTTTCAGCTAAGTTTATTGGGTATGTTTTAGCAACTCCATTTGCGGTAAAACAGTTTGTCACCAAGCTGAGATACCACACTGATCCCTGCTGGTTACACTGTGGGATGGCCACTTTCCTGGCACCTACTAGTGCCAAAGGGAGACTTGCACCAAATGCATGCCAGAAAACGACTGCCCAAAAGAGTAGTAGCCAGAACGATGAAGGACACAAAAAACGTACAGAGCTTAGACTTTATTCATCTAAATGCCCTGTTTCACTTGTTGGTTTCTCCTCCCTCTCTCAGTGGTTTTTCCCCTTAACACAGATGCTTCTTCCCACCTGCGTAAACTGTAAATCGTACAGGGGAAGCACACCAGGCTGAGCAACAGTACAAACACACAGACTTCTGTAAACGTCTTCATTTTTTTCCTTAGTGAAGCTGTAAGTCTTGTTTAGTAAGCTAAGTCCTGCTAAAGGGAAATGTAGACAAAAGAGCAACTGAAACACAGATATACAATAGTGAAATATGAAAGACAGCTGTTGCAATCTCTTTTGCTTCTAGGTATGAATGAAAAAAAGACTAAGCACCCCAAATTAAGTTTCTTATATTGTCAGATAGTTGCAATAAATCTTTAAAAAAAGCCATTCCAGGATGGAGTACACTGTCTGCTTTCTCTCGATTTAAAGCCGCAATGAAAACAGCAGACTATGTTCTCTACTGAGAGAGACCACTGTTCTGCAGTTTCCATTTTCATGTGACAGACATCTGGGCAAGTCCCTTTAAATCCATAAAAAAAACCAAAACATAAAAAAGAAGAAAACATATCATGGCAATGATTCTGAATTTCACAGGTCTTCATTAATGCACATTTCTATCAGTTTTTACTTCTCATACAAAGGATTCTGGATTAGACTTGGAATTAAAGATTGCAGGTGAGTGAACTGCGAGCAAAGACTATAAGCATAATGTTTTTACAGTGTTTTAGTTATACAGATTTTCTAGCAGGCTGTCACCCACACAGGTAAATCTCTCCACCCAGCTAACATATCAGAAGAGTGTTTTCACCACAGGCATGACTGAAGAGCTGAAGTCACTCGCTCAGGAGGCTTTCTACAGTGTTTCTTGAGTATTTAAAGATCCCTTTGTCTTGTGAAAATACCAGCTCTCTGGGAAAGAGGTTGCCTTCCAGCCATGCACGTTCCACTGTTTCTGTCTTTCTCAGACACCGGATTCTGCCATTGCTGGGAACTAATACTTCCTTTGGATTTTACACAGGGCTTTATTCCAAGCATTTTATCCAATTCTACATTATAGAAACTAACGCTGATTCAGTTCAATGTTACACTCTTAACTCACTCTGCCTGTCTAACCTAGCTGGGCACAGGCAGCGCTCATTTCTGTGGTACCTGAGTGCCCAGGCAGAAAATTCCACAACAGTTTTCATTAAGAGTAAATAGAGTAAACCAGACAATTGTGCGGTTACCAGATCAAAAGTCTCTCTCAAATGTGCCTAGAATCCACACTGGCTGTGCCACTCTGTTGATTGCTTTTGCCAGAGTTCATTTTCCAGGTGACGTGGGACAGCACGAAGCAGGAAGCATTCCTGAGAAATCACTGCAGTCTCCGCAGCACCAACTGACCTTGGCTATCTCTGACGAACGCTCCCCGTAAATACAAACAATGCAGCAAAGCAGCTGATATAGCAAATCCTTTGGCAAAACTCTGTGATTAAGTGGGTATTACACTGGCCCTTACTGTGTAACTTTACTGCAGAACTCCAGGATTTACAGCGGTCCACACTGTGTGAGAACATTGCCAAACACTGTGATTTGTGGGAGGCGGAATTGTAAAAGTAGAAACCATGGGTAAATATAACACATTGTCTTCACTTGTTTTAGCTGCTTTGTTAGAGCTCTGATATGTATTTGCCAGTTGGCTGAGAGACTTTGGGAGGTGGATCAAAGAAAGCTCATGCACGTGTGTGTGCATCTGCATTTTTTCATACATACATGTGCATATATTCATATATTTGTAGCCTTATTTATCTAAAAAGTGGGTGAAGAGTTAGACAGGCTTATACAGTAGTAGTTGTACAATCAGTATCAATAACCTGTTGATTATTCTCAGAAAAAACTCTGAAGGGTTTTTTTTCCAATTGCTTTTATTACTCTACTATTCCTGTTTTTGTTATCTTAATGCTTCTGTATATCCGATACTTTAGAGGTGTGAAGTACTAACAGACTATAGGCAATAACTAGAAATACTGCCTATGCCACAGACCTTAGACTATACCTTTTCCTGATTTACAGCCTTTAGGCATCCGCCTGATTTTGACTAACAGGAGGAGGGAGAAAGGAAGAAGAGTGGATCTGGGGGCTGATGGGCAGAACATGACAGCTGTTTATGTATTTTCTGTTTTGAAACCACATGGAAGATAATCCAAAGGCAGCCAAGGTAACAAATTTCTCACACTAATCTTTTTACCATTAATTCATCTTAGCTGATGACATGTATACGCTGGACCTCTCAAAATCACAGTGACATCTTTCGTGGTGTTGCTTACGAACATCTGCTGCCATTGTAATGAGACATTATATGAAACTCCGTTATGACCATGGCTAAGAACAGAAAAGTCTAATAGCTGCCTGAATGATAAACATTTAACGCAGTAAACCAAACTGTGCTGTGCTATGTCCACTAGGAACTGGGAAAAGCAGCATCTACTTTGGTTGGTTGCTGGGGTTTTTTCAGCTGTGGTCTGAAATGTTTTTTCTTCAGCACTGGAAACTATTGCATAGAAGCTGCGTGCTGAAAAGTCCCACTGAGTCTGCATTTCTTTGGACTCTGTTTTAGGATTTGATGTCAGTGTGACTTGCTGTTTCCCCAGCTCCTGTTGCCCTCTGCAAGATGAGCCTGAAGCAGGCCAAGGCACTTGCTCTCCCTCACTAGAATCACCAGATCACTAACATGGACATTCCCCCGGTGTGATGCTGTGAAAAGGCATAGTCTTTAGGAAAAGATGAGCGAGACAGCAGGACAAGTGCTTTATTATAAACAATATGTTTTAAATTGGGATTTTTTTCCTTTCTTTAAAAAAATCTTCTGAGCACCCAGATTTGACTTGGCAGTATCATTAGGAAATTGGGTGGAGCTACACTATTGTAATAGCTCAGCAAACATCCTTGAGTATGTAGCATGTTGTAAATTTGCTGTAGTGGAAGAGAACATTTCTGGTCACTTTAGGGAGAGAGGAGGTCTCTTTACTGTGATTCCCCTAGTTTTGCTGTGGAAATCAAGCCGTAGTCAGCTGCAGGTAGTAGGAAGTCAAAGCTGCCTGTGATAGCTCCCATCTCTGAACGCTCCTGTTCTATATCTGATGCTTTCTGTTCACTCTTTGGTGTTTCTACAGCTTTCAGTATTCAGATATTCAACATTAAAAGCCTTCCCCAATTTAACATAGAGCCCCTGACACATCCCTAACTAGGGAGGATAATTAGATGAACTACGCACACAATGATGTTCCACTAAGGATAGTCTCTGTGGCAAACCTTTGAAAAGTGAAAGACAAACTCCCACTGGAACACACAAAGAGGCAGTAACCATACGGGGGTTGTGATGTTGAATATATCAGAGAAATCACGAAAAATATATCTCAGGATAAGTCAACATATGACAGGCATCAGCAAGGCTTAGACATTCTCAGCTTGGGCTGTGTGTTTCTTACACAGGTCACAGAAAAAATGCTAATGTCAGGAAAAAAAATGAAAGATCAAAGCCCGCAAATGAGTTAAAAGCAGCTCAACACGTGGGCACAGCGAGTAATCCATGGAGGTAAATGAGCAGCGTAATACATTGCAAGCTGACGCTTCTGACATCTGATTGCAGCCACTGGGGTAGAGCCACATCAGGTCCCTCAGGCTGGCCTTTGGAACACCAGTAGCTGCACACCATGAAGGAAAGAGTAATCAGGCCTCATACTGCAGGACAGTCAGTCATCACATGAAAGGACAGTTAGAATTTCTCTTCGCCCAAATCTTATACCACACTGATCACCATGGTTTCTGAAAATGCACTTGCAACAAAAATTAGACTGTTTGTTTTTTCCATCTCCCCCCCCCC
>Ga0065711_1044600_pt1 | contig 13999 bp, 10 predicted proteins | sample Hoacrofraction12_FD_59098 | JGI IMG/M metagenome (GOLD analysis project Ga0065711, IMG submission 59098) | Hoatzin crop microbial communities from Cojedes, Venezuela - Epithelial fraction 12 v2 (version 2) | ecosystem: Host-associated > Birds > Digestive system > Esophagus > Crop | place...
TGGAATATCTCCAGAGAAGGAGACTCCACAACCTCCCTGGGCAGCCTGTTCCAGGGCTCCGTCACCCTCAGAGGGAAGAAGTTCTTCCTCATGTTCAGACAGAACTTCCTCTGCTTCCGTTTGTGCCCGCTGCCCCTTGTCCTGTCGCTGGGCACCACTGAAAAGAGCTTGGCCCCATCCTCCTGACACCCACCCTGCAGATATTTGTAAGCATTTATTAGGTCCCCTCACAGCCTTCTCCAGGCTGAACAAGCCCAGCTCCCTCAGCCTTTCCTCGTAGTCCAGTGCAGTTTGAGACTGGGCTAACTGTATCGCTTAGGCAAGATGAGCGGGCAGCGGCAGGGAGGCTGTGGCAGCGCGCCAGAAAAGGACATTTAAAGGACACCGAGGAAGAAGGGACTCTTCATCCCGAAGACCACCAGAGGAACTGTAAAGACCACCAACATCATAAGACGCATGTGCCAATAAATGATGCCACGTAAGTGCGGAGAATCAAAAGAAGGAGGAGGCTTCACGGAAATGAACAGCTCGGAGAGAATATAAAGACCGCCGGTGCCATCAGAAGGTGTGCGTGTTGGTGGAGCAGCAACTCCCCGCGCACCCAGCGCTGTTTGCATGCTTTTTATTGCCTTAAATATTAATAAAGAAAAAGATAATGCAAATGGCACATTGTCATTTATAATACCTGCCATGAGCAGGGACATCTTCCACCAGACCAGGGTGCTCAGAGCTCCACCCAACCTGGCCTTCAACACTTCCCATGATGGGGCATCCACAGCTTCTCTGGCAACCTGTGCCAGTGCCTCACCGCCCTCATGGTGAAGAATTTCTTCCTAATATCTAATCTAAATCTGCCCCATTTTTAGTTTAAAGCCGTTGGGAATGGCAAGTATGGTACATAATTGTGCTCCGATTCCTCCTGTGTGAAGTCCCTCTGTGTCTCAGCTCCTGGTGTGGCGTGGAAGGATACTACATGAGCTGCTCTGCTACTCTCTCTCTTCTATTTAAACTGCGTTCCTGGAGTGTGACATCCGTGCTACTCCCGAGAGCGATCTACGCACCAGGGCGCTGGGTCTATTTGACCTGAACAAGGAAGAGCGACTGAGTAACTGAGCGTCTCTGGCATGGATGAAGGGACTGTTTTGCCGTTTGCCTTGTTGCATTCTTCAAACATGACAGTCCTTTTTCTTTTTTTTTTTTTTTAAACTGATGAAACAGATGAGGAAGTCTGCTATCCTGTCTTTTCTTACAGGATGATGCTTAATATAAAGACTTTAAAAGTATATTTTATATTTTTTATCTTTATAAAGATACTTTTTTCACCCCAAGTATGGCAGACCATAGAAAATCTTTCCCTTTAGCACTGATGTGACTCATCTCCAGTTATTGCAGATTCCTTAGTTTTCAGACAACTCCCTGTTTCCACTACACAGAAGGGATAATGTTCCCCAACTATTAAAGCTCTTCAGAGTAGTATTAGGCTGGGGTTTTTTTAGCATTTCCTCTGCAAAATGATCCTTCCCCACTGTTTTGCTGATCTTCAGCTTCTTCACTCTAGCCCATACAGATGACATGAATGTCAGTCTCAAGAGCTACATGTTTTCTGCTGACTTCTATAGAAGAGTTTGTTGAGGTGGGGTAGATTTTTATGCATTTTTGTCTTCCACCTCATTTCAAAACATTTTCATCACCTTGTTTCTGAAGGGCCCATTTTGTGTTCTGAAATCGTTTCCTACAGGATTCCAACCAGGTCCATAGAGCTCCCTTCCGCAGCCTCAGTCCCTAGCCAGGTCACTGTCACCTCTCGTTTTCTCTTTCCTATGAATGAGTTTCACTGTTTGCTTGTTTTACATTTCTCTTTCGTTCTCCCTCAATATTTAATCAGTTTTCAAATTCCACTTTCCTGTCTTCTGTTCTTGATGAAGCACTGCATCTTTTGGCTTTTCAACTTTCTTACACCCAGCTGAAGCTTGAATCTGAGCACTGGCTGTTTTTTTCTCTGCCTCAGTTTCAGCCTTGAAAAGATCATCACACACAACAAGTTTCTTACCACTTCAGTAGGAGTCCAACCCATATTTCTTTCTTGTACTTTAGTTCCCATGGGCAGACATTTCAAGAAATTGTAATCATTTATGCTTCAGAGGTAAACAGAGAGCTCGTGTTTGTCACAGCCATTAAGCTCCAGCGTGACTGCCAACACGATGGTATGATTGCCATCTTTAGGCATCTATTTTGGAGTCTCGTATGTTTGATGCATTGGTAAGTTAGCTCCTAACTGGTGAGCGGTTTTTTCCATGTAGTCAGTTATGATAAGTTCTGTTCCCTCAAAGTGTTGACACCGCAGCCTGCATAGATGGAATATTTCTTCTGTTGCCTGTGTGCCTGCACCTGCCACTCTGCCAGGGATTTCAAGTCCGCCTTCCTCACAATCCATGAGTTTTTTAATAGACTGGATTAGTTCTGTCATGTACTAATAAGTATTTTCTTCCTGCTAGCAAACTCTCGAGAGCACTGACTTCTGTAGCTGTCATCAGGAGCTGTCACACACACAAGGGGTCAGCAGTACTCTGTGTTGAATGGCCACTTTGGAAAAACAGCCTAATCTCTTTCCTTAACCAATTGTTTTTTCTAGGCTGATTGTCAGCTATTTGTGCTTTATTCGGGCTTAGGACTGGGCCATTGCGTTCAGTCAGAGCAAGCTGACAGGGCAGTTCCCTTGTTTTTTTACGATGCTAATCAGTCTGTGTGGTGTGCTTACACAGCACTTACACTGCAAAGGCACCAAGGCAAGGACTACCCTCCTGTCCTGTATTCGCAGGGATAATTTCCTCTGTCTCCCAGTCCAGGGCTGTACTGTTTTATACTAAGATCAATAATACATATTATTACACTGGAATCAAAGAAAAGGTCTTTGCTGTTTTGTGCTGTTTCACCAACAATCATCTTGGTTGATCTTAAGAGAGTAAGAAGAGTATTTTCCAGAGTTAAAAGTGGTGCTCTAGTGCCACATCTACAAGTCAAAAACTGTAGTTAAAAGAGCTATAAAAGACTTGCATGATCTTTGATATAAATATGAAAGACCATCTATCACTCTTTAAGAACATGCTAAAGCATGGAACAACATGAAAACAAGTTTGCGTCAGGGTAGATATTAAACGAGTGTGTGACAAAGAGCATACCCTGAAGAACAAGACATTTACACAGAGAGGAAGACAAGGGTAACTATGCTCGGCTTTACAACACCTAGCTTTTAGAGTTTGGCTTCCTTAGCAAATCTTCAAGCTGTTTTAGATAGTTCAGGTCTCTCTTTACAGTGCCTGAGAGACAGATTTGTCTCAAGGAAAAGGATTCTCAAGTGCCGACAAATGGAGCGGGAAGGCACCAGAGTGTCAACAAGGGCTCTCTAGAGTTGAGATGGCCATTTCTTCTTGGGATTCACAGTCTAGACACTTTTTCCTGTGCTTGGTGCCTGAACTGTTTTCTTGTAGCTCATGCCTGAATTATTTCCAAGGCTGAGGAGAGATCACTCTTTTCTTTTAGAAAGACTTGGAAATGGAAGAAGCTCTTTCATACAGCAGCTACATTGTAATAGACCATTCAACCATGATACGGAAAACCTAAGCTTCTGACCCTTTCTCTGCCTGGGTATACATTTCTACAGCCATCTGACTTTTTCAGCATAGCAACAGCAAGAAAACACAGAGTCAGGAGGAGCTACTGCTACAGAGATAGGAGAAGCAAAGCCACAGGTAACCAGACACAAGAAGCACTCTTTCTGTTCCGCGTGGAGCTCGGCTCATGCTTCCTGACTGGCAAGGGATGTGTGTAGGGCTGGTGCAAGCCTGCTCCGTGCGCTAAGGCTGAAGCCTGCTTACACTTCAGATTCACTTGAAGTATTTAACGCTGCTTAGATTTACTTAGAAAACCATGGCCACTTGTTTTTCCTTAGTGAACCACTCAATGGCTTTGTGTGGTAAGCTGGATCAGTCTCCAGTCTGGTAAGGTCACAAGAGACAGCAAAAGAGGGTAACAGAAGTACCAGGGACTGGGAATCAAAATGGCAAATGCTTTTCTTGGCAGGAAACCTGGTTTACATACACATGAAATATGGCCTGAATTTCTTTGTGGGTCTAACCCAAGATCACACAAAAAATCTGCAGCAGAGGAGAACCAAACCCTTAAGCACCAGTACCGTGCCTAAAGGAAGACTGCAGTGGTTTTGTGTTTGTTTTAGGCAAACCTTCGCTTGATTCAACACAGAGACACTGGATAATGCAAGAGAACCAGAAAGTAACACCAACCTGATTGCTCTAAGGAAAGGACCACATAGAGGGAAAAAAACAAAGGAAAAACGGTATTCCTTTCAGCCCTATTAGTCTAAAATGTGAACTGGAACAGAATCAGGGGATATTTAAAATATACATGCTATGTAATATAAAATATAAAGTGCCACATTCTCCCCTCTGAGAGGCCAGGGAATTGTACTGTACTGCCAGGGAACTGTGTATTGAGTAACAGTGGAATTACTCAAGAGAGGAATCAGTCTTTTGGAAACGGTTCACCAACTGCTGCCATTGTTTAGTATTTTCCTTGTCACAGGATACAAAGCAAGCATCTGTGGAACATAGGAAATATCCTGCAGTATTTCAGCATTAAAAATATCAGTGTTCTAAAGGATCTTGGCATTTCTGAGAGGAACTGACTGGAGCATAATTTTATTTCAACTGAAATCTCTATCATTTGTGAAGGATGAGCTGCTAAATAAAGGTAATGTCTTTTTTCAGATTTGCAGCCAAACAAAGCACTTCTTACCCAATGCCACTAGCAATGCTATTAAAAAAAAAAAAAAAGAGCACGCCTATTTCTAACAGCACTTGTTTATACTTTATTCCCTATTATTTTCTGTTTAATTTTTCTGCTTTTGATGTACTAACAATTTGATTTTTATTCCTTGCAACAAATGTATGTTGCAACACTACTGAAAAAAATACTTGGAGCGATTTTTTTTTTAATGGTGTCTATTTATTATCAAATACTTAACCTACCCCTTTGTTTAATGAGTGATTAATACTAAAGTGTGTGCTACTTAGCTCTCTCTGGGCAGCAAAAAGGCTGTTACAACAGTCTGTGTGCTAGTGGGTCCAATCTGTTCAGCTTTTTATGCCAAAGATCCAGTAAGAAATTTCCTTGAAACTCTCTCAGGTGAAATAAGTGACAAAACCTGAACCAGGGGTCAGGCTGCTGGAGTGCTCTGCCTGCTGCTGAACCTCCCGTTAGGGATCTTTGTTCTGTACAAGCACATTGTGCATCCCCAGGCAGAATTTTCTGGTGTAGCTCTGTCTAGATGAGAATAAACTGGGTGCTTTTAAAACAGCATATATTTTTAAATCCTGGTGCAGACAGAGCTGAATTTTAGTACATAATAACTAGGTAAGATGAATGGTAACCCGCATGGAAGACTTTCACTAAGCATCCAGCTGTATAAAATTCATCATAATATTGAAACTCCATCCCCTTTGCCTAGTTTCAAGTTCTGTCATAAATCAGCATTCATTCATTAGAGTGTTTGCTAAACATTGTGCCTTTTGTCATAAACCTTGGCTCAAATTTATCTGTATGCCAGTAGATTTATGTTTGTATAAACCTAATCTGGCTAAGACTTCTGTTGCTCTTTGTTTGAACATACAGATTCCAGCCTTTGTGCAGAGGTTTTACCAGAATTTAAAGCCAAGCTCCAAGACAATCTCAGGGCCTGGCAGCCCCTTTGAAACAAGGGTTTAAAAAATGGTTTGCACAAAACCCAGGAACAGAAACTGTAATATTTCACCTCTTTTTACCATGTTGCTGGGATGGGGCTGAAACCAGAATCTTGGACCCAACTGTCCCAAACCTTAGGGAAGTTCAGATTCATTAAAAACTCGATATATTGTTCCAAACCGAAATCTGACCACTAATAGCTGTTTTTGACAAAACAGCTCTCTCAAAAAAATGCTGTTTGGTTGGACTTAAGACATTTTGCAAAAATATTTTGATTTCAAGGAAATTTTAAAGGAGAAAGTGAGTGCGCTATTTCAGTAATGTCAAAAAGATTTGTCTCCATATTTTTTTCAAAGTACTTACGTTTCATCATTTCATGATTCATTATATTAGTATTTTATAACTTTTATACAATGATAGAGTTACGGTGACTTATCCTGCCATTATCAAAATACTCAGCTTCGGTAAGATGTTGACCTTAACACTGCTGTAATAAAGGGAGAACACATGTACATATCTAAGAAAAATGAGACGACGACAATTTCAGCATAGGCCTGCGATTCAGTCTGTTCACACGGAGCACAACACAGGCACAGAGCTCCACTGACTTCAGCAGAGATTATCAGGGCTGATGTTGCATGGGATTATGCCACACATTTGATCAAATAAGCTTACTGATGTTCATATGAAGACATAGGCATGTTCATAACTCACATGGGAAACTGCAGGCTGCTGCTTCTCAGCTGGTCGCTCTCACGCTTCAACTGCTCCGTCAGAGACAATCTAAAACGCAGATGATTTAAACTGTTTGACTTTAAGCGTAGCGGAGAAGTGCTTTACACAGGTAGCGCTGGTCTCTTCCCAAGCCTGAGTCAGGCTGGGTCTGTGCTGGCAGCAATCACTCGCCGCGCACTTCTGCATCATCGGGGCAGCACCCAGGAGCGTCCCTTTGCCACACGTGGGCCGCAGGGAGTTTCTCTGCCTGCTCTCCTATAAGCTACCTGGAAAGAGAGGACACGGACAGGAGGCCCAAGAGTCCCCTCTTGCCTAGTCTGCATTTACATGAGGGATGTGTCCCTCCCTGACCGTACTGTCTTCACCACCACCAACAGAAGAAAGAAGAAAGGAGAAACTATCAAAGACAGGCACTAGCCTTGGCTGGGACGTAGCAACGAACACCGCTGTCTCCCATAGCTGTTCAAACAGCGTAAATACCTAAACTTCAGCTTGACCCGGGACGTTGTCTGTCCTCCCTCCCCAGGGCTGGCGAGGGACTTCAAGGCTTTCAGCAGAGAAGCACGGAACAACAACTGTGTGGACAACAGACGACCCAGGAGCAAAGCCGATACGCAGTGGAGTTTTAGGCAGGCTGATCTACTACTTTTCAGGAATGCTTTCCTATACTGTACATAACAACTTTAGTACATAATAACTAGGTAAGATGAATGGTAACCCGCATGGAAGACTTTCACTAAGCATCCAGCTGTATAAAATTCATCATAATATTGAAACTCTGATCTTTACATATTCTGAGGACTAGAACCATTTATTCCATATAAGCTAAACGTAGTTCCAAATATTAATATGCATATATTACTTTAAGTGGAAAAGGTGTCTGCTTTTGTTCGTATTTGGCAAAAAAAGAGTTAATGCCTGATGATGAATCGCTTGTGCTAGGAAGCTCTTGGATTGTGCCATTACCACTGCCAGCCCAGGTGGAAAACTTCAGGTACTCTTTCTGTTTCTAACAAGAATCATTAAAAAGATCATTCTCTTCCTTTGTGGGAGGTACATTTATATCCCTTTTACTGAAAGGTCTGCAAAGACATCCATGCTCTCACAGAAAACAGGCAACTGCCTTTTTGTTTTCCAGGAAGAAATTTGAGAAGACCGATGAAAAGAATTACTAAATAGCATGAAGTGCTGGTCTGATACTGGCGAGAGACTCCTTACTAATAGTAAAAGTCTCCTGATCCCTCCTTGCAGAGCACATGGAACAGTCGGTCTCTGGTTTGCAGGTAAGACTCTGGTATTTCCTTCTTGCAAAATGTTTGTGATTTAAAACTTCAGCATTAAATTATATATATACATTTCCCATAGAAAAGTCAAAGTGGAATAATGGGGAAGCTGGCAGAAGACTGAAATTTAAGAGAGAGAACTTTTCAGTTTTTAAAGGAGATCACCTATAGCAGCAATTCATTTATTTATTTCAATCTCTGTGTACTTCATTAAATAAAAAATTTTGGTTATCCAAGCCCACTTTTGAAAATGCATAATTAAACATTATGCACATTGAGTACTGACACCTACTGTGTTTGGTGACTGCCTCAGTGGAAGTAACAGGTACTTAAGGTTTTGTTACTTTATTCAAAACAGGGAAAGACTTACTGAGTGGTCTGAAAGATGCTTAGATGCAAAACAAACACCAGCTATAATGACTAAAGAATTAAAATGAGTTTGAGGCTTCCCCTTTCCCCCATGTCACTGATCTGTACTTCGCGTAGGACTGGGGAAATTTCTTGATTCTAATCTTCAGGGGAAAAAATGCCATCTAAAATATTTTTATATGTTCAACACACAATTTTTATTGCAGTCAACCATATTTCTACCTAATTCTCTCAACCTCACTGTACAGTCCATTAAGTATAAATGAACACATGTATCATAATATTTTAAAATCTTTCTATATGAAAGTCATACAGAAGTGGGAATCAGGGATCAGACTGGGTCCTTTTAAGAAACAAAACACTCGGGAGTTTCAGGTTGCAGACCAGGTGCTTGAAAAATTGCCTTCCTATATGCCAACTACATTCTCTTTCTTGCACTCTCACAGGCCTTTTTCAAGCTTAAACATAAGCAGAAATGCCCACACAGACTGCTCAATATTCTTAATTTATTAGGGGCAGGACTTTGATTACCTATCTGGTCTGGAGCTCAATGTAGTTCACAGCCTTCTCCAGTCGTATTCATGTATTCCTAGATCTTTGCAAATAAAATCATATTATTCCTGTAACCAAAACAGAGAAGAGGAATGAAGAGAGACAGTTCAGTTTTATAGTAAAGAAGGAAATTATATCTACACTCACCAGATAATTCAAAAAGTGTTAAGAATCTAAGCGGAGGTGTTTCTTCTGTGTTGAGTGTAACAGTGTGCCTAAACAAAGCAGCAGACCTACCTGCTCTCAGGTGACTGTACCACATACTTTCAGAGCTGAGGTGAAACCATATGCTGAGCTTACCACTATTCATCAATATTAAGGCTGTCTGCCCAGCCTGGTCTCAGAAGTATAAGAGACACAAACTTGGAATCACTGAAACAAGTTCTCTGAACGGCTAAAATCAACCTATGCCTGTTGTCTCTCAAAAACGGACTCCAAATAATTAAGTTAGAGAACAATACTAACTATTATAATCATCTGTAGTTCATAAAATGGCTGCTTCCTTCCAGCAGCAGCCCAACCAGCACCATGGGAATTGTCATCCCCTGGCTCATGTCCCTGGCAGAACCGGCAGTATCCTCACCGCTCAAGAGATTGTTTCTTAAAATGCTGGTCCAAACTTGAGTGCACCCGTGGAGGAGAAAGCGTGCTGACGAAGCCCACCACACCGAAGAGATGCTTCTGCTGGTGGCAGTAGCAGAAGTGCTGTTGGTCCTGGGTTTGGCTGTGGAGTCAGGCTCTCTCTGCTCACCCACTACCTTTTACAAAAACTGCTGGATCCGACGCTTCCCAGGGCTTCTGATTGACCTGCAGGAATCACAGAAGAGGGGAGCCCAGGTGCTGAAGATTTATGCAGAAGTCTCACCTCAACAGTGCAGCAGAACCTGCTGCCTTCTGAGGAACGGTGAGTGTTTATCATCGAGATTGTGGCATACATTAAAATGTGCATCGTCAAAAAACATTTTGGGTAATTTTTATATAAACATTCCTTTATTTGAAGAAGAAATAATGCAAGAAATTGGGATATATGTATTTTTTGAGGCAGGAAAGCAGAGGCACATTGTAACTGTTCCCACATACTCAGTCCCATAGAAAGGAACTTTATAATCTGAAGTTTTTAGAAGGCCACACTAGAAACACGTGAAAATTTTAGGGTCTGCTTTGAAATTTTAGATCTCTGTTACAAAGCTTGTGGGCAATGCTAACCTTAAAACAATAACTCTTCAGTATCCATCACCATTTACTCCTGCAGAGAAAAATCAGTGACACTGATTTCAACGGGACTCTTCTTCATGAAGTACAGTACTAGAATGGGAGACATGATGAGGGGGAAAGGGGAGTGAACATATAATTTGTCCTTCTCTAAACACAAGAATATGCATTTTCTTGGAGAGAGCACTCTCTTGTTATGTGTTTACATCATGCTTCTGGTGCAACCCAGATATAAAGTTAATATGAACAATAAAGTTATAGCAATAAATAATAGCAGTTATTCAGCTTGGCAACCCCTTTTCCCTAGCCTTGTAAACTCAGAGTCAGAATAAAAATAAGAAAAATCGTTACTTGTTTTAAGCCCAAGACAATACTTTCTCTGTAGCACACTGCATTGGTACACTACAGGAGTAAATTTTTAGGATTGTACATGAAGTCTGTGTCTGTGGTGCCTAAATCCGACTGCAAAACTCACAAGACTTGAAAGGTTTTTTTGATACGGAGGATGAAAGTGAGGTACCAGTTACTAGAAACAGTCAGTATAAATTTTGACAAAATTTTGAATTACGAGCAAAACTATGACCTTGAAAACCTGACCCTGACATAACTAATGTAATTGCCAGCAGCATTCCTGGGAAGAGTCAACTTTCGTCTTAAATATTGTGACGAAATAACAATTACATACATTTCAGCAATGCTTTCCCTGTTCGGACAACAAACTTTTTCTCCCAGAACACAGGACTAGATACCTGACAGAGATAAGTAACGGTAACTTGGAATCTTGTTTTTATAATGTTACATAGTCAAGCACAAATTTGTTACAATCTTAACTGAAACAGAGACATTAGATGGCATTTTGAAGATACGCTTTAAATCAGTTTGCAGTTTCCTTATGATCTCAGAGGGACTGATGTAGTCACTACCACAAATGCTCTTGTCAATAAATGTCCTAATTAAGATTTCAGGAAATGTTGGTAAGAAGTTTGGTAAGAGGAATTGCTTTGTTGGATTCTCAGTAATAGCACAGCTACTGAAAGCTAATCTTACAAGATAAAAAGAAATTTTGAAATAATTTTAAAACAAGCAATAAAATGTTGTTTATATCTCCTCAAACCAACGCAAAGTATCTTACAGCATGCTTTTAAGGTATTTTGCTTGACCAAAGAACTATTCTTCCTTATAAAAAATAGTTTTGTGACTTATTTTTCTTACCTGATGTTATGCAATAAAATCCATCATGGATCCCAAAAAGAACATATCCACAGAAGCCAAGATCTTCAGATGAGATATTTCTTTCTACTATTTCATGGTATTTTCATAAAGCTTGCAAAGTAATCATTAAAATGAAAAACGTTTATAATTGTGTTGTGCTAAACCCCAGAGTTTCTAAGGACAACAGAACCCTGCACAAACTTGGAAGACTGCAAAGGTTTTGAAGAGTTCACTCCTCCCTTCAAACAAATACATGTATTTTCAGGTGTCCTATATTCTTAAAGATAGTCTCTATATCAGAAACTTGCATAGCATTCATGTACCACACTGAAAAACAAACATGAAGTATACTATTAGCACAAAACACCCATTCTTTAACAAAATCCAGAACATTGTCTACCCGGGTCTGAAGGCAAGGGTACATACTGCTACGTGTGATGCAAGTGAAGAATGGTTTTCTGTTGGAAGAAAAATCATCAATGTGAACAAACATCAAAAATTGTGAGTTTTCAAACAATGACTTCAATAATACCGCTTTGTTAGTGTTTGCAGAGCGTTTCAGAATCCTTGAACAGAAGGTAACACAGAGAAGCAAGTACTACATAGATATTTCACCAAAATATTTGAAAGGCTTTGTCTTTTAAACTGCTAACTTGGGTTGAAAATGATGCAGAATGTCCACTGATGCCTAGAACTATTTCTACATTCAGAATTATTTTCTTAAAAACAGTCACTGGATTTTAAACTCCTTTACCTGTAGAAGCCAATGTTTCTTATATATCAGCTATAGAAATGCCTGTAGTCCTCAGGAATTATATCAAACTAGTTACATATTGGCTAAATACACTTCTCTAAGACCACAAAATGTTTCTAATCTTTTAAAGAAAAATGTAAATCAACTGGTGTATAATAAAGCCAGAGCTTTGTATAATGCCTGTAAGATTATAATTCTGTCTCCCACAATTCACATATTCTTCTATTGCTTTGAAAATCTTAAGCGTCTTTGTACCAGTCTTACTTTCATAAATATCCACTCAAGTTCCTACGACAAATAACTGGAAACTGATAAAGCCTAACTAGAGGTAGATATAGGAGATGAAAACTATATCGGTGAAAGAAAAATAGGTAGTTATCATCTCTGATTTAGTTTTACCTTGCTATCATGACAGATTAGTATTTCAGTTCTACTTGTAAATATTACTGTTTTCGTTTCAGCTAGGCAGATAACCTTGACCTTTATATGTTAGTAGCTAAAAACACAAGACAATGCTGTAACAGCACTTCTGTCATGACTGTTCCTTCCACAGAGCTGCGGAAGTTGTATTGTTCAGACAGAGCGCATTTTCATTGCAAAATTGTATTTAATTAGTCGTATACATTTTTTGAAATAATGCTTCTGTCTTAGGGCAGATAAGTTCATTATGATGGAAAAAAAATATTGTCAAGGTTTATGTTCACTGTGTTAATCTATGATGTAGTACTGAGGTTACTGACTGAAAAAATACAAGTAAAACAGAAAAGACAGGAAGCACAAGTTCAGTCCATTTTCTTCCTTTTCTCATTTGTAGACAGGGATTTTATTTTAACTACACATTAAATAGGAAAAGTATGATTTTTTTTTTCTGTTTTCATTGCAGAAGTATTACAAATTATTTTCATTACTTGAAAATATGAGGAAAATGTCTGGAATAAAAATCGAAGTAGACAGAATATATTTATAAAGCTAGGTAGTTTTCTAAAAATTTATGTAAAATAAAGCTTTTTTGTAAGGATATTACATGCATGTACTGTAACTAAAAATGCTTTTCCAACATTTAAAAGAAAAAAAGCACATAATTATTTCAGAATTGCTTGTCTGAAGCAACTCTTCAGCCCTATTAATTCATTTGTTCTAGACAGTTACACTAACAAACACAGATCTTAAAAGCTCATTTCATACACAAATTGTCCAATTTAGAGTCAGAAGGTATGCCACAATTTTCTGAAGTGCAAAGCTTGAGAGTCAGAATCAGTATCAGAAAAATTCTCCTCAGCTTTTTTAATGATTTATAGCATTTTCTGCTATTGAATGTGTCCCCTGCCCTGCCAATGCTTTTTTTAATTGCAGGTATTAGCTCAGGTACGGAGGTTACATTCAAAGCAGGTAAAATAAAATAAAACTCCAAAACTCCATGCGACTGAAACAAAACCAACCATTGATCCTGCTCCAAGAACACTGATATAAAACAAAATTAACTTTTGACTTGAGATTTTGACTTGAGATTTTGATGTCCTGTAAGACTTGAAAGAAGAATCTTTCCTGCCTTTTACACAGTGTGACTCCAACCATAAGCAACGCAGCACATATTTTCAATCTGAACCTTAAACCCCTAGGATCCAGGCATCTACGCACTTTTGAAAATTGGGATTCAGTGACAAGTTGTTCAGGCATTTTTTCGTTATTACTTTCACCCTGATTTCTGATGTGAGAAGACAGAACTGAACCTCCAAACAGAAATAAAGAATTGTCTAAACTACTCTGTTCCCAGAAATACAAGAGTCCAAAGGCAAACAGGGAAAACGAGTGGGAACCGGCAGTGGGACAGGACGTCACTTACTGTAGTTGAGGATGTTTTTTTAATAGTCTGGGTGAAATGAATGGTTGCAGTCCAGTTTCAGGTAGGCAGGTATATTACACAACAGCAAATTTCTCAAAGTTGTCTTCTTGATAAATTTAATTATTAGAAATTGTCCACTCGCAGCAGCTGAGATATCTCAAGGGTGGGTGTCAGGAGGACGGGGCCAGACTCTTTTCAGTGGTGCCCAGTGACAGGACAAGGGGCAACGGGCACAAACTGAAGCAGAGGAAGCTCCAGCTGAACATGAGGAAGAACTTCTTC
>Ga0065711_1044602_pt1 | contig 13997 bp, 12 predicted proteins | sample Hoacrofraction12_FD_59098 | JGI IMG/M metagenome (GOLD analysis project Ga0065711, IMG submission 59098) | Hoatzin crop microbial communities from Cojedes, Venezuela - Epithelial fraction 12 v2 (version 2) | ecosystem: Host-associated > Birds > Digestive system > Esophagus > Crop | place...
GGAAAGGAAAGGAAAGGAAAGGAAAGGAAAGGAAAGGAAAGGAAAGGAAAGGAAAGGAAAGGAAAGGAAAGGAAAGGAAAGGAAAGGAAGGAAAAAAGAAAAAGGAAATTAAAAACCTTCTCCACAACCTTTTCACACTTTCAGAACCAAACTGCAACCAAATATTTCTGAAGTCCTGGAACAAGTAGAGAGAGTGGGTTTTTTTTGACAATTGTAACTGCCATCAAGGTCTGAAACTGTAACACAACTAAAATGATGTTTCTGGCCAGCACCTCAAAAGTAAGTGCCAGAAATCTCACAAGAAATGCTGGTTTTCAGGAGACTGCCATTTCAAACTGGAGATTTGATAGGTTCGGATAATTTCAATAAATATTCAGACTTCTGGATGATTGTCTGAAGCAAGCTTGCACTCTGAACCTTTCCATTCAACTGTCTGAATAGAAAATCACGTTTATAATTTATAGATAACAGTATTATCTGGGAAGTATATTATTCAAGGAAGAATATTTAGTCAGCAACTTCTGAGATTTATCTACAAGTATGTTACTTTTTTCCTCCCCCTTGAAAGCTCTGTATTTTGCAGAATGACAAGATTTGGGAGACATTTTTATATCTGAAATTTGTTTAGAGCAATCTGGAAGTAAAAACAAAGACTTCAGTGAGCTGTTAAAACACAATATATTTGTTTACCATGTTGACACCAGTAACTCCTTGGTTTTTTCCCCATGCATATCACCCACAGTCTGATATACAAGAACATTTGATTTTCATTTCCGATTTAGCCCAGTAGTGCTTTCTTTTTCCTTTCATCTGATGGAAATCTCTGAAATGAAGAGCTCAGGAAGGTTTTTGATATGTAAAATAATATAGATTTTCTGGACATTCAGAACTTATGTTAAGCTACCAACCTTCATTATATCACAACTTCAAATTTGTTTAAACAAGTTTCAACCTGCACAACAACCCCTTTTACTGCCAGTGAAACACACTTTTCCCCAAGGAGCCCAGTATTATAAATCACCAAAGTGCACATGCTGCTGCTGCCAGCATGAGAGGGGTCTGGCACTATGAATCTGAGTAGTAATGAGGGACATGGAGTAGCCCACACACACTAGGAAAGGAGAAACCAGAACGTAGCCTGAGAGTGCAGAAACAGTGTATCAAAATCTTTTAAACACAGCCTATTAGACTCAGATATGGAACTTTAATCTGCCAGCTGTGACCAGAGGAGAGGAGAGCAACCAGTCCCAAAACAAATACACACCATCAGATAGCCTAACATGCATGTGTACCTACACCTGTGCATTACAAAACAAGAATAAACTATAAAATCAGACTGCACTATGTGCATTTCATCGTAACAACAAGATGTGATCTTCAAACCACTGGACAAAAATTCTGCTGGATTGAGTAGACTAGAATCTGAGACCCTATTCTGCCCGAGCTGCATGTTTGAACCGCTTTACCAAGTTTGCTCAACCGATGTTTTTCTCAATAAGGTCCCAGAAGCTAGTTTCAAGTATGAATACAAAATTACCCTCAGCCCCTCTCCCTAGCCACAGTTCCCATTGGTAACAGTAAATTGCTTTTTGTTGCAAGAGCCTGTAATGCCTGTAGTCTCCATTTACCCTACTCTCCTTCCCTTTTCTGAAGGAAACCGATGGTCTCACAGCATCCTGGGGGTGGTCTGCAGACCTCCTCTTAGCTGCAGTTGCTCTGGTTCCTGTCTGTGCTCCAATCAATTCATACCCAGCTCAATGCCACCCACAGTGAGCAGTTGCATGTGAGTATCAGAAAGTTCTCAGAAAGATGCCAGTTCTATCTTCCTTTGATGTGCCATATTAGGTCCTAATGGGCCAAACTCTTCCCTTAAACACATGCAGCTCCTGCTGACTTCAAGCAAGGCTGCAGATTCACAACACACAGCTTTATGCTAAGTAAAGACTAACCACAGTTTCTGAAGTATCTCAGAATAGATCCCGCTTCAGTACAAGAAGTCATGTTCTTCAGTGCCTCATCTATACCAGTTGCTGGAATCTGTTTGTCTGCAGGAGAGGTCCGTATGCATGTGTAAACACAATTTTATGAGTACACTATTGCAAAAGACTAATTGGATTAAATAGTTCTCACCGCCTGAGGATTTTTCTGTACTGTGTTTACAAATTATACATGTAGGCACAACACATTTCTAAACAAACTAGCCTGGACACTACTAGAAATGTAGCTATAAGTATAGGAAGGGATTCAGTACAGGATGCAAAACCCACAAGAGGAGGCTGGGTAAGATTCGTGGAATTTACCATACTGTGTTCTATATTGGGATAATTTCTCTCCTAGCAGTACCTAGCAAGCTAGTTTAAAGATAAATCAGCTTCAACAGCTGGTATGAATTGCAGTCATAGCACAGACCTCAGTATAGCCGTCCCCCAAAACAGTGATCGTTTAGCTTATGCACTCATTTGTAGGACTGAATCTTAATTATACCATAGCTGTTCCACTCCTGCATCCACCACACGTTTTAGACAGCAAAGCCAGGTTAACAGAACATGACATTCACATGCCTGTGGATTTTTGGTTTATTTTTTAATAACTGACATATATTTTATGGTAGAACTACAGTGATGAGCTGGGTGCAGTTCTGAAATCAATCAGAAGCGTTTATTTACATTTACTTTAGAAAAATGCACCATATGTTGAACCCAAGGCATTTTATAAAGTGTACAGGGTAGCAGGAATACTTCAGAAATATTATTTCTATATCTCTTCAAGATTTTTGACAAATATATAAATATGCAACTGTCAATACTGACCTGAAAGACCCCCTCTCTGTGTGCACACATCCTGTACATTTTGCCAAGTATATTGGCACAGCATTAACCCAACAGCAAAAGCTATGTTGAATTTTATATAGCAGAGACTCACAGAATTTGTACCCACATCACTCATTCTTTAACAGCCTGCAATTAATTTGTTGCAGAAGGGTAACAGATTATTCATGCATGAGTGGTAAATTTAATACAGGCTGGAAAATCTGGTGTAAAACTGAGGATTGGACTGTTCTTGGATCACTCAGACGGGAGTGTCTTGATAAGACAAGGCAAGGCAAGACAAAATACAATATAAAACAAGATAGGGCAAGGAAAGACAAATCAAGGTGCAAAGTTAGGTGGAGTGGGGTGGTTTGCAAAGGCCGTTATCACATCCCTGCTAGGGAAGTGAGGGGTTATTTTTCTACCACAATTTAGCTTCTCTCTTTGTATTGCTGTCTTCAGATTATCTACTCAGATAGCATCTGCTTAAATGAAATACAGGCAGTAGTACACCAGTACCAATAAAATGGTGGGATTAATTGCTCTGTAGCTCCTTCCTTCCGTGTCTTTTTTTCTTCTGTAACCTAACGAGTTTTCCCTTTGCAGGGTCACGTAACGCCACAGATCTTGCAAAGTGTGCAACTTCCCCAGCATGCTGATTGCCTTGGCAGTCATCCCTCAGAGTCATAAGGCCTAAAGCTGTGACAATCCAACAGTCATTTTACTCTGCCATGTTTCCCGGCAACACGGTGGGAGGGAAAATCTGCCAAAACCATCAGTGAAATGAACTGACTTTATAGATCTGGTTATTTTAGATTTCATTGAAATTAAGGACAGAAGGGACAAGCAAAAACTGTTTCATCTGGACCTCCTATTTGTTCCAAAACATTAAATATCTGTATCTCCAATCAAAGCAGCTATTCCCCTAAGAATTGTTCCACATGTTATTTAAATCCTAACTCCATCCTGTAGCCTCAAACTGTTACTGGGAGGCTCAGAACGGGAGGCCTCACCAGCACAGAATGCAAGGGGACAGTGACCTCCCTAGATACCTTAACCACTTTCCTCCTAACGCAAACAAGCATGCATTATCCATGGTCAGAGTGCTCTGTGGGCTCATATTCAATCTGGTTCCCACCTTCCCACCAGGACTACTGTTGGGACAGTTCCCAGCATGTGCTAGCACGTGGAGTTTATCTGTCTCAGGTGCAGGACTTTGCACTTCTCTTTGTTGTACTTCAGGAGTTTTCTGCTGGCCCCTGTCCTCAAGTTTATCAAGGTCCCTCTGGACTGAATCTCTGCTACTCGGTTTGTTACTGACTTCCCCTAATTTGTTATAATCTTTGAATTCTCTGAAGGTATGTTCTGCCTCATTATCTTATTATGGATTAACAAACATTGCAACTATGTTCATGGCACAAAGGGTAAGAGATGAGCAGAGGACTTCAGATTCAGAGATTCCCATGCCAGAAAGATACATACCACAATGTTCAGCCAGATCTTCTTCCCTCTTTGCACACAGGCTGAGAGCTGTCTCCTGCCTTTTCTTACAGATAGGCCAGTGTGAATAAGTCATTCCAATATTTAACCTTTCTCACTGCTAGGAAATTCTATCTTGTTTAAGTTTGTTTAAGGAAATTCTTTCTGTTCTTTTCCAATTGTTTCACATTTCGGTTTAAAGTCTTACTACAGTATTACATGAATTGGTGGGGGAAAGAAACCTCAGACATAAAAATTTTAATTTTTTTCCCCACATTTTAAAATTGACATTTGAAATTTTCTACTGTTCTGAAGATGGGAAAAGAATTTGTAAAAAGTTGCATATGTTTTCCCACTTTTTTTTTCAATTTTTTAAATTTTACATTTGAAAAAGAATTTCAGACCCATTCCACTGTGGATAATTTAGACCATACCTAGACAGTAGGACACTACTTTCCAAGTGTGTTTTACAGATCTATATGAATTTCAAACAGTGATAATTGTGCACAATGAAGTTACCTGAGGCTGGTAGAAATGAGAGATGATAGATCTGAAATCTTTGGATATTGTTTCAATATCTATGATCAGTTAAGGAGTTCTCAACCTAGTTGAGACTTCATGTATTGCTTCACAGAAGCTCTTGATTTCAGAGTTGAGAAGCATGGTGTGGTGTTAATAAGAACTAACTCTGTATTGCTATCTCTTCCTACGAAGAAATCTAGTTTTAGTGAGTTCAAAAACAACAGTGGAGATTTGCTAGCATATTAACTTAAGAAACAGAAGTTACAACCGTTTTTTGTAACTGCTGTTAAATGTTTCTTTTTTCTTTCTTCCAGTATTTATTTTCTAGGTATTTTCCCTGCATCTGGAAGTGGTACTAATCTTTGATGAGAAACTCAGAAAGGTGAGAAGGTAGAAATGGTAAAATAGTGCAATGTAGCTTTCCCATAGAGGTTCCAGCTGCTCTGTACTTCTCTGATGACACACAGCAGGTTTACATTAGTTAATCTCGTTTTATTGCTGTCTTGTATCACTGGGGTAACATAAAGCCACAGGATCATATCAGTGAATCTAGTTCTGTGAGTATGCTCTTGGGCAGGTTTGACTTGTATTTATCTTTACAATTCAGTAAAAATAATTCCTTTGACATTAGTGGAGTAGTAGCTGGTATGTGCATGAGTAAGCTAGAACATACTTCTGAGAAGAAAACGCTTGTATTTGTAGCATCATAGTGGGATCTGAGAGCTTTGCACGCTGTTCCTCATTATCACAGCCTTTTGTGAAACCTTCTGCAAGACTTCGTTTTCCTGTTCATGACACCTAAAATGAGCGTGGATTTTTTTTTTTCTTTCCTTCGTATGTCCCATTTACTTACATTAAATACTGAGATACAGAAACTGCTTCCTGGAATGTCTTTGAAACTCACCCAGCGCAAGAGAGCCCTAATTTGTAATGAATTTGTAAAAAAAAATTTAACTTTCCTTAATTCATGCCTAATGATGCTTCAGATGAGACATAGAAAAGTTCACATGCACTCTCCTATGCACTCTCTTTTTCCTGGTTACAGTGTTAAACAGGTTGACTACAGCTATTTAGATTTCCTCCAATATGCTGGTAGCATTTGCTGTTCTACCCGCCAAAGAAACCGAACCTCCGGCAGAATCCTGGAACTGCACAACACCTGGCTTTTTTGCCAAAATATTTCAAGGTGTTACACGGTGGTGAAAAGCAAATTTTGAAAATTGTTTTTCCCTCCACTGCTAAAACTCATCCATTCCCAACAAAAACATTGCTCATGTCTCAGGCACTCTTTGCCTTACAGGCTGTTTTATGAAGAAAAGGAGGAGGGAGGGAACACTGCATAATTCCTCACAGTCCCCTGCCAGCATCTACCTCATCAGCAGAGTTAAGTCTAAGAGGTATAGTTAAATCCTTATGCCATCCTCCTGAGACTTGTATCCAATTTTGTCTCCCTTCATATGTGCTTCCAGGGCTGCTGGGATTGCTTCAGCATCAATTAAAAAAAAAAAAAGGCAAAAGGGAGGAAAAAAAATCCCCAAAGCCCCTTATTAGTGTGGGAGGTCTCAGCTCCCCCAGAAGGCCTGTGAGATGTTTAGCGTGCTCATTTGGAGATGATTTTCAGAAGTTTGCCATCACTAAAGGACAATGAGGGATCCTGAGCTGTGTACCAGCTCTGCCACTGTAGGTGTCTGAGAAGTGATGGTTGTTAGAGTAGGCAGTGTGAGTTCAAGTTTGTGTGGAATAGCAGGAAGGTTTCCTCTCCCCTGTCTTGTTTGGGTATGCCTGTGTTTGTGTGCAAAGGTGGAGAACGGCCTTGGTCTTTCATCTGTTTAGAAAGCACTACTCTTGCTGGCCAACAGAACAGGCAGGTGGGCAGATATTTCTTTCCAAAATTCCAGTTGTGATGTATGCCTTCAGCCAGGTATGAGGCTAACTTGTGTACATAACATTTCCATTCATTTGTCGTCGCCCTCCTCTGAAACAACTCATTTAAGAATCATATTTTTGATTGATTGCACTAGTTCTATTTGCCTAGTGCCCTTTTTTTAAATGTTCCACCTTGTTCTGCTGTTTATTCCCAAGCCACCTATGAACTGACTCACCTGTTGTATGCTGAAAAATCTGAGTTGATGATGAATACCAGTTCTGTAAAGCTGTTCAGAAGAGGCAAATTACATGGTCATTATAAGCCAGTTGCATGAAAATCCTTGGGTAAACATCATGTAAGTCAATGAACAGAGCTCCAAGTTGGCACGCTTTCCATTTAGGTAATGGATAACCCTGCATACAACTACTAGAGTGTTCCCTCTGAACTAATAATGAGGAGGAAGCAAAGATCATACTTGGATTTAGTACAGCCAAGTGTGAGGGCAAGAGTTTTATTAAAGGAGTTCAAACAAAAGGGCAGGCATGACCAAGATGTTATGCCTAAGGATTTAAATTTAGTTTCCTGTGTAAGTATGCAATGTCTGCCAAGAGACAAATTGTTTCCAGGGTAACACTCGAAAAGAGTAATCATATATCCCTTAGAGTCAGGCTGTTGCACATTTGTATAGCAGGACACCACCATGACTTTTTGCGTGCATCAAGTTTTACTTGGGAACAGTACTAAGTGAGGTTGTACTGGAGGGAATGTCATTCACAGTACTCTATTTTTCCCTCCCATTTTCCAAGAGAAAGGCCACCTTTAGTAAAGTATTTCTGCCTAGAGGTATGTTGCTGTAGATACTGCTGATTGAAAGTGCAAATGACTGTATAGGAGCACTAAGGCTTGAATTTTCAGGGATGGCTGATGGAATCAGGTACTCAGTTCTCACTGAATCGTTGTAGAGTTTGCATACTTTCTGTCTAAGCTTTTTCAGAAATCCCAGACTAACAGTCCACAGCACTGTGAAGTGGCTGAAAGACTGATCTTTTGGTGCATCTAATGTCTAATTGTTGAAGCCATGCCCGTGATAAAAGGAGTTGCTTACTGATTCCCCGTACACTAAAAAGTACAATAAACAATGTGTTACTACACTGTTTTTGAACAATGTGGACAAGTCAATCTGAAGACAGACTCAGAACAGTCCTGATGCTGACTAGTTTCATTTTTAATCTATCCTGCACTAGGATGTTGAAAATATTATACTGACAGTTTCATGTTCATTTTCTGCAAACAGGAAAATAAATGCTAAATAGGTTTTGCACTCAAGATACATCCTGCTTTTTATCTGGGGTCAGGTCTGAGGTAGTTGAGAGATTGCCTGATCTTTTTTCATTTTTTTTATAGTTTTAAAATAAATGAGGAATTTGAAGTCACTTTATGTTGACTTGATTAGAAAGATTTCTTTTCCATTTTATTTGTTGAACTGCAAAGTCACAAATATTTTATTTAATTTAATATTTTACTCATACTTTTGTTATGTTTTTAGTGAAACTAAAACCACTTATCAAAATGAAACATCATTTTAAATCAAAACCTTTTGTTCTGAAAAAGTAGAAATGAAGTCTTCATAGTAAAATACCAAAATAATCCATTTTGCAGAATCAACACCAATTTAAATATATTTTGGTTTATCAAATTTTCATTTTCTTGGCAAAAAGAAAAAAAAAAAGTATTCTATTTTATTTTATTGACCAGGATCTAGTTAGAGAAAGATACAAGCTAAGTGAACAAAATAGTATATTAGAAGGGAATGTGCCAGGGCATTGTATTGTGTTGCAGTGGTCCTGGTGTATATGCAAAGATATCTATTTTCAGAGTTGCATTTTTCTTCTATTAATGCAGAATCGTTTCTCTCTTGGGTGGCTGAGATAGCAGTGTGCAGACTTTGAATGTCAGCTCACGCTTTTCTGCTTGGTGAAGCATACTTATTTCTGCCTTCTAAGGTTGATTTAGACTTTATTGAGAGAAACGTTTGTTTGGAACCAAAGCTAAGAAGTTTGGCTTCCTTCTGCTCAAAGCTGAACTACCCAAGATGATGATCTCCTTCTGTAAATATGGAGATAACTTCTGCTCTTGAGAACAAAAGTGTTTAAAGGACATAGTTGGCTTAAAAAAATCTCATTTCTCAGGCTTTTGGTTGAGAGAAGGGGATGTGGGGGAAGGAGGGTTTGATTGTTTGTAGTTTTACGTCAGGAAGTCTAGCAGAAGCCACTGCAACATCTCATAAAACATTGTGCAGCTGTGTGCAGACCTCAGGGTGCACAGATGCGTATGTATTATATTTCCTTGGAAAGGGCACAAGCTGAACTTTTCGATTTTGACACCCGACAGCATCCAGCAAAGGTGAGGTCTGCTACTTGTGCTTTAGGTTTTAAAATTAAAACCGTGTGTGTTGTAGTGCTCACATGACATGTATAAATGTATAAATGAGGGCCATTAAGTGAGTGCGTTTACACGTCATTTAAGTGAAACAACACACCTAACCAGATGGATTCCTAAAATGAGTAATTGTGTACTGTTATTTCCATAACTGTTGCCCTTCCTGGTATACCCTCACTTCTCTGGTATGTCCATCACTTTGATTTGAGCTTCCAGACTGAGGGCCAAGACCTTGCTTCTCTATGGTTTCTGTGAAGATATTAATGTTATTATGTGCAACTGGGAGTGGGATTTTTTACACCTAACTTTAGCCATCAGACAGTTAGGCTGTAGTCCGAGTTTGCCTTTTTGACATCCTCACTAGCCAATGCAAAGAAAAAAAGGCTTCTTTTTCAGAGGGCAGTTTTTCCCCTTCAAAGAGGTATATATATAAGACAGTTAGATCCATGTAGTCCTCTGGATGTGCCTGTCCCTCATTGCTTATGATAAAGGGAGTCTGAAGGACTAAGACAAATTGCCAACCTTTCGATGGGAACAGGTAGTGAGATGAAACCAAGCTTATAAAATAATAATAAGAACTAAAAGGAACACAGAAAGGCAGAAGAAGGCAACATCCAGAGCTTTTTGGGAGACACTGAAAGCTTTTATGACGTCTCTGCATATAGCAATTTCTATAGCATTTTGTTCTACTTTCCATGAGAAAATCTGTCAACAGTGCTGCATCCTATTACAGTTTCCAGGATGCCTGCCCAACTTAAAACACGAAAATCGGGTCTCAAATCTTGACATGCATGTAGGAGGACTCCAGAAGCCAAAATCTAGCTACATGTCTGAAACAGCTGGATAGCACTACCAAAGAAAAGTAGTATGTTAACCGGCCCACAATCCCTCTTTCAATTCAGACCTTAAACATGCCAGTGGCATGAAGTACAAACAGTTGTTCTTTAGATTTTGTTGTCTTTGTTCTTGAAAATTGGCAAAGTATCCCATGCAAATACCATCCTCCATCCCGATAATTCTAGCCTATATGAAATTGTCAAAACACATCTAGTTCTTTGTTTCTGTTATATCAACTTTCACTCTTTTTCCCTCCATGGATGGTAAGAGAAAAATAATAATAAAGCCAGCTTTTCTTGTAGCTCTTTTTTCCTTGGATTTCAAAGTGTTCTACAAAGGTCAGTATCGTTATTTCCCATTTTTTGTATGTGGAAATTGAAACATTTAGCTGTGAAGTGGCATCCAAATATAGAACCTGAATATTAGTTTCCAGTTAAAAACAGAAGTTGATATTCTTTTCAGTAACATTTCCAGCAGCTAAAGTGGGTATTACGGAGTACCAGCATGCTATAGCAGTGCATTTAATAGTTCTGGAACAAAGATAAAGGAATCTGCAAATGTCATTCATTTTTGTGACCCATTTTGCTGTCATGGCACTTGCTCTTTGTCACGTGACTATGCCAGACAGCTGCACAGCAAAGTGTTGCAACTTCTGGACTGTTCATCAGTTGTCTTTTTTTTTATGGTCATAAAGTGAAAGCTGAATTTGTAGTAATACAAGGTATGTGTTCATGTGCATGTGCAGTCTGTGGAACATAGGTATGTATCCGTGTGCTATGTGTGGTTGTTTGGCTGTGGTCTGAGCTGCATCTGTTAGCAATGAAAAATATGTGTTTTCTCACAGACATAAAATTCTGGGCCACTTAAAGGTGAATATTTTCATCAGATCTCTCCCCATCCTGTAATTTATAATCAGTGGAACTAGTGCACAGTGCTCTAAGACTGTAAAACAGACAGAAAATAATAATGAAGGGAGAATTTGTAATGTTTGCCAGATGATAATCCAGAAGGTCTACATGCTCGGAATGTAGATTGGTGACCCCTTGTTACCTTATTCAACAACACATGAAGGAAGAAGATAGTAAGGTTATGTATTGGAGAATAAGTAGTCAGCAGTGTAATGGGACATACTTCTATTAAAGTGTGTGTGGACAAGATTTTACAATTAACGACTAGCGTTATCCACATCCTACGCACATGCTGTGGGATACAGCAAGGGGACTGGCTCAGGGGAGGGAAGGCAAGGGTTGGAAAGCGTGTCAGAGGACTGATGTGAAAAGCTAAGGGAAGGCAGCAAAACAATACCACCCAGTCATCCATCTGTGAAGAGGGAAAAATCTTAAACAAAGGACCTTTTCTAGGCTTTTAAATATGCCATACATAATATACTGCTCTGTACTTCCTGTTTATGTTTTGTTTATTTTATGAACTCAGGAGAGTGACTCAGTCAATGTAAAAATGGAAATGCTTTGCTGGAAAATGCTCTGCTCTTTTCATGTGATATGAATACTGAAATATTAATTTCTTCATATTTTTATTCCTAATTGAACTGCAGAGCATTTACAGCTCTTGGATGCACTTCCCAGGACTGGCTTTATCCATATGACTATGACCCCAGACGGTTCTCTGGTTCTGAGGTCAGTAAACCTCAGAAAGTTCTTCAGCCTTCAGAGGCTTCAGAGGCTTCAGAGGACTGCAGCCACCTTGCCTCTGGTAATTTGTCCCTGGCCCATGCATACTTCCAAACAGTGCCCAGGAACTGTTTACAAAAGGGCCAAAGGCATACACTGTTTAATTTACTTGCTTAATAGACGTACCCTGTTTTGCTCTAAGTATTATCCGTAGTGGTCCTGCAAATATTTACACACTCATTCCTCCAAGCAGGAAGGAAAGGTAGTGAAAAAATGTCCATTATTTAACGAAACTGCTTGTTCTTGTCAATGTTTGTCAGATCATGATGATCGTAACACAGTTATTCTGAAAATAAAGTCCTGCTCTGTCTTGGCAATAGAATACTAGCTTACAGGAGGTGACCAGTTCTCGCTTTCAGCATTACTTCTGTGCCTTTAGGCAAAGATATGGGGGCTCAGGATCTCTATACCCAGTGCAGAATTTTCTCTAATGATTTGGCTAGGTTGACTCTCTGACATGGTGTTTCTTTTCATTAACAAATTGAGTAGATTTGTTCAGAAGTCACTATGCAAAATTAATAAAGAAGTTATGATGTTGATTTTTTAGAAACTGAATTTAAGAGATCAAGATACAATAAGCAAAACTGACTACTTTCATTGAATAATGATTGCTAATTGAGCAGTCATCTAAGATTTTGTTGTTCTGGACCTATGTGATGATCACTTTTGAAATTGATGAGAAGTTTTCCATTGATATGTTTGCATTTTATATCAGCCTCTACTATGAGTCTTTCCAGTACATACTAAAAGCTAAAGTTGCACAGAGAGAGTGACAGAGGATCTGAAGTATAAAAAAGCCAAATCCTTATGTAGACTACAATGTTCACAGACTTACAAATAAGCTTCTGATTGACTGTCTGAGCCTGACCTGAGCTCTGACCTGAAGTGCACAAAGTTTGAAGGTTTTACATTCAAAGTGTCTGTTCTCATAGAGCATTCTGGAGCTCTTCCAGAGGTGTTCAGAACTTCCTCTTTGTCCCAGGACATATTGCCTTCCTCTTCTGGCAGCAGCCCATGAAAATGTGCAGGTAGAAACAAAACAGAAAGTTTCTAGCCCATGGCATATTATGATAAGGGAATCTATTGTATTGACATATGGGTAACTAGAGATGAATGAACTAGTTCAGTCTAAATAACAACCAGCCCCAACCTTTGCCCACTGAAAAAGTGACCCTAACCCAAATCTTTTTCCAATTTGGATTGGTTCAGAGAGATCAGCTGTCGAGTCTGTCAGCTGGTAGCCAGACACCGGAGCAGACATAACTAATTAGGATATATTCCCTCATCTGGAGATTAAACATATCTTTTTGTGCTCCTTGCATGTTCCCATAGTAACAATTAAAACCTCCTGGTCTGAAAGCAGCTTATTTCTCATCTCTTTCAGTCAAACTTAGCCCATATATTATCAAATTTTTTCCAACAACCCTATGACTTTTTCACTCGTCTTGAAAGGAAACATTGCAAATCCAAAAGCTCTAAAAATATGCATAACTTGGGACTTCAGTGAGATGCCATGTATTCTGGTAGCTAGAACACATGAGGTGTCCATGGAATAAGGATAACCCATAGGACTGAGAAAATTTAACTGAGCAGCTGAACTTTGGGCCTCTACTAAACAGCTTGCTGACTGTGAGAAGTGGAATATGAAGCTTCCCTGCCTTTCTAAAAATAAACATTGGTGCTGATGTGTGTGTTCTTCTGCACTTGCTATAATTGCGGCTTTTGAGTGACTTTGCTTTACCATTTATTATTTTCTGCCCAGATTTCAATCTGTTTCCACAATGGTCAGACAGTGTGCTAATGTATTTGAGTCAGAGTATATTTACCCTGTACTTTGATGCCAGTGGTGTTCAGAATCTGGGGAAAAGTTAATATAATGGAGGTCAGGATCTCAGCAGGTTTCAAAATCAAGGTTAAACATGCTTATGGCTAAAAAGACCATAGGGCGACTTTCTGATAGGGAGACTATAAACTCACATGTTCCACATGTGTTAATGAATGGTGGAAAAAAGATGGAGAAAATGTAGCATTTCAGAGAAACTAAGCATCATGTGCTGATTTTCTTTTCAATATGGATTGTACTTCTGAAAAATAGTTTTAATTACATATTATGTATATATTGCCAGAAACTATTTAATCATTCTGCATTCAGCAAGGTACCTCTTTGCTGTCTGAGTGGGATGGTACTCTTAGTTGTCTGTACGTTTTTTTCCTTGATGCCAAACCGAGGACTTCTTCAACTACATCAGCAGCAAAAGGAAGGCTAGGGACAATGTGGGGCCGCTGCTGAATGAGGCGGGTGTCCTGGTGACGGAGGATGCGGAGAAGGCAGAGCTACTGAATGCTTTCTTT